>ENA-UOUE01000044-UOUE01000044.1-compost-metagenome-genome-assembly--contig:-NODE-44-length-86466-cov-7.124264_pt1 | contig 86466 bp, 66 predicted proteins | sample MGYA00238146_ERZ747223 | MGnify/ENA primary metagenome ERZ747223 (study PRJEB28781, sample SAMN06268865) | compost metagenome | isolation source: single cell | place: USA: California, Emeryville, Joint... | reverse complement strand
GACTCGAAATTTAGTAGAACATCATGAGGTGATATGATTTTAAGTCTTGTGAAGATGAATGAAACTTATATATAGATATATCAATTGACCTGGTATATATCAAATCGAGACTAGCATCGTCTGTGGACAGAAACTTTAAATGATATTTTATCTATCACTCACCTAAACCTTAAGCATATAACCGATAGAGCCATTATCTCTCTCTCTAGATTTTTCTGACGAGCTCCTCGACGTTTTTCTGCTCCAACTATTAAGAAAAATTTGTCAATATCGACTTTTCAAGTGATGATGAGGCTTACATCAGCCAAGCTGTTGGCTTGGAGGTCCTTAGCAATACCAACGAGCTTCTTCTTGAAATCTTCTTTGGTGATGGCGTAGATCATTTTTGGTCTTGATGGGCCATCATCAGGGGACCAATAAATGAACACTATTTTAGAAACATCTCTTGGTGGCTTCTCGTCGGTTTTGAAAGCATAATCAAAGATAGCGTATCTAGCTTCAGTCTTTGGGAGGGATTTAACGAAATCGTCCCAAGTGGCATCAGGACCGCCGGTTGTATCTAAGACGACCTTAGGAGATAATTTCAGTTTAATTCATTTTGAAGAGCGGTGCTTACTTCTTTTTCACCCTCAATCTTGAAGATCGCGAATCTGAAGGTTTTCTTCATCTTAAGATCCTCAAAAGTGGTGATGCAAACTTCTTGAGTTGAAGCTCCTCCCAACATCTCTGCAAGATAAAAGTTTTCTCAAATTAATATGTTTAATTTATAAAAATGAGTTCAATCTAATAAATACATTTTCCACGTTTTGCAGAATATATTAATCTCAATATCACTCACAAAACTCCGAAGCAAGAAGAAGCAAGGATAACACAAGAAAAATACTACTTGCGGTGATTTTGATAAAATTGTTCGATTCAATAATTCTAATAGTAATTGGAGCCTCGATGTGAAATGATTCAGATTTCTAAGATAGTCGAGTTATTTAAAGTAGAAAAATTTTTTGGAGTCATGAATGCATTTTTCCAGAATTTTCCTTCTGTCATTGAAAATGAGGAATTCATCTTATGCTATTCTTGTGGTAATATTATGATGAAATTGGGTCTTCTGATGTGATTTTGGGCTTGAAAATGGACTGATAAACTGATTTCCGTAAGATCCATTGACACAGACGAAAAAGGTCCTCATGTAACAAATTGACTACACTTTTTCATTAATTTCGCTATTTTGTCAAGGAATATCGAAAGTTGGGTACTAAGAATACTTCACAGTCAATTTCAAAATCAACTTCAACAATGCTCAATCTCCTAAGCTTCCTCTTCAATACATACGAAAATTAGATGACTCCACTACTAGAGATATAAATAGCAGCGTAAACTCTGTGTCAGTCCTTCTTAACGTCGATAATTGCCAAATATGTCTTAGTAGTATGTTTCCCTTGCATGAATAAAAATTATGTTTTCTTATGGATTTACATGATTCCTAAAAAAAAAATTGGAAAGAAAACCAAAGTTTTTAAGACTTATATTGACTAATTTTTCGCCTTACAAACGAAATTACTTAGTTAACATAGCACGTGTTTGTTCCTACTTATTTCTGTAACTTGGGGACCTTTTCTGCAAATGTGAATTTAAGATGGTCAGTAATCGATGTGGTGGTTACTCTTAACAGAGTCCTGCTACATAATTTTCCTGTATGAATGAATTTTGACTTGGACTTATTTTCCCATCAACTGCAGAGACGATAAAGATGCTTAAATTAAACGCTATGAAATTTAAACTTACTCATGTTTCTATAATCTAACGACAATCAAATTCTGTCTTCAATGCAAACTGCCACCCACGCATCGTGACCTCACATTGCAAATTCACTAACAAAAAAAAAAAGCACACACATGCATAAATCATGCTTCCCATCAATTTCTCTCAACATATTCTAATGTTAGAATCTATCTCTGACGCCTTAGTTAAGTTGCCGTTTGTCTTTCGGAATTCCATCCTTGAGTCAATACATGATCATTTACAAACTCGAAATCAACAGTTTCCTCATAACGAGAGAAAAAAAATTTTCTTGCCGTGAATACGTTGCATTGTACTGACTTGGTATGAACCCCAATAATAAATAGTTCGATTAATATAAGCAACTATCGCCTAACGAAAAATGTCAAATAACACAACAAATATTTCCACGAGCGCTACCGTAACAAATGTTCAGGCCATGGATTGGGAAGGCTTCATTGCTCAAAACATCAACGTATTAGGTTACTTCTATTCGTTCTCATGAAAAATCCTAAACGAACAAACGGTTTTAGGTCTCATCTTTGCTGGACTTATTTGGGGTATAACCAATCCATTCCTTGAGACTGGCAGCAAAGACAGCAAGGAGGAAGAATTCGATCTTTCTCTCCGATCTCTCCTCAGAACCGTTTTCAATTACCGATTTATGGTTCCTTTTCTCATCAACCAGTTCGGATCAATCGTTTATTACTTCTTTTTGGGCGCTTCATGTAAATGACCCCTTTTTTCTCTCGCATTGAGTGTCTAATAAACCTCTAGCCTTTTCAATTGGACCTCTAATCGCGAACACCGTCGCTTTTCCAGCCAGTTACATTGTCGAGAAAAACTTAAAGAACAGAAGATTCACAAAGGGTAACCTTTTGTTTTTTGGGAAACCTAAGTGTTAACCTAACTTTTTTATCATCATAGAAGCGGGTATTGGAATCGTTCTTATCTTTGTGGGAATATACCTTTGCGCTGTTTCAGTAAAAAATACCACAGAATAAATAGACAACATAATTGAAATTGTTGCAGTCTCATCCATTTTTTTTTTGCTTTTACGTTGATGATTTGTATATTGGACATGGGTTGTGATTTGTTGATGGTTTCATCATGAAAAATGTCTAGGAAAAATGGGTTTTTGATTGTGAGTTTTGGCTTCTTTTTTTTTAGAAAAGCTTCATATCCTAGAGATGCTGTAGCAGCAAGACTACTTTCTACATCACTACTTGGTATAATCGGATAATCTAATTGATTCTATCTCTCTCAAAGCAAGGTGGTGAAAAGTGAACTCACTGGCAGACTTTAAGACTCTTAATATTCATGGCCTGGCTGAGCGGATCACAAAGAGAGAAACGAAGTTTTATTCAGTTATTCAAAAGTGTAGACAATACAAAACCTAAATTTTCCATGGATAGAAGCTATGCAAACGGGTTACTCAATGTTATATGCAACGAAACAATGAAAATGAATCTGTGTGATACAGTGCTAAGAGTTCTAACAAAATGCATAAATCAATTGCACACTGGCGTTCGGAATTCGAAGTCAAAGAGCCTGGAGATCGCTTTACTGAAATACCCAACTAAATTTTTCAAATTAGATATTCTGACTTTTTAGTTCTGCCATCTGATTTTGCAGGGCCTTTTTGAATTTTTCAGAAGCATGCGCTATTCATTGCTTAGTAAGGAATGAGATTTATTTTAATTAGTTTTACCTCTTCCTGTCGGCATAAATTTCCTCTCATATTGCTTCATCAATCTCTTGGTTTCCTTATCGACTTCTTTCTTATTTACTTTAGGTTGAGGTCTAAAATCCCAAAAGTTTTGCTTATTGTCAAATTGCATAATAATTGCTTACGGAAGCACAAATGGCTGGTTAGTCAGCACGTTTAGCTTGGCTTTTTCAGCTTCTTCGATATTCTTTATCTTTTCACTATTAGAGTTATCATTGATAGTATCACGATAGACACTTACTCTAAAGGAACATGGACTTCGGCCATTCCTGACGCCCAATAGGTCTTCTCCCTTGCTTCTTCAGCAAGTTGCCTACTTATTGTCGACGCATTGTGCAGAGTAATAACCTCTCGCTCTAAGTTCAGTAGCATCTCTCCCATCGATTGCGTTTTATTCTCAGGCTTTTGATATACTCCCTTAGCCTCATTTAACTTTTGCTCGACATATTTTTCTCTATTGACGATGAGAAAATATCATTATGAGAGTGTATTACAGATTTCGATCTTTAATTTCTATGGCTGCTTGTCGCAAAAATTCTTTGTCTAATAATCCAGTTCCTTCATTCTTGTTTTCTCCTTCGGAGTTTTGATTTGTTTTATTAGTTAAAGGCTGAAAAAGGCTATTAATGACTGCAGAAATAGCTTAACATACTTCGATGCCTTTGGGCATTTTCGTTATTTTCTTCGACCGCAGAGCGATTGGAACATTCCTAACTAATAATCAAACCAGGAAATCATTAAAGGCTACTTTTCGTCAGGATCGGCTGAGTTGAGGTCAGGAAGAGTAGGCTCCGTTTTGTCTTCACCTTTTATCTCTTCGAGGTTGATGGTTGTCCCTTTCTTTTGTATTTTCTTAAACATTTCCTATTATATTTATTTTTTGATTTGAATTTATTATCTCGCACAAAGTACTTATATTAGAAAGGCTTTCTATATTCTAAAATGTGATAAACATGGTGGAAGGCAGAGGAAAGCTTAGTCCTGAAACTCTGACACATTATTTATTAAGCCCAAAAAAAGTGAGAGTATCTGATAGTTAAGAAATGCCCACTCTCGATCAAATTTCTCTCCAGCATAGTCAGTTAGTGTTGTGCTGAGCGTACTCTTACATGCTCTCATTATAGTTTGGAAAATTTCTCAAGAAAGAATTACTTGAAAAAAATTAGGAAATAACAGAGATGAAGCCTGGCTTTCTCAGAAGATCGGATATATGAAATATTAATTTTTTAAAAATTCATATAATCTTTCAAGATTTTCAAGCAAATTCTCTTAGATTCTGATCTATCCAGAGAATTCATCATCGTAAGAGTAAACCAGAGCATTTCTAAACACAGTTTCCGAAGTTATTAAAGAATAAGATATGTCGACACACTCAAAACGACTTTCGCGACTGCTCATGGTCGCAATATTTGCAACATTCTTCTCTTCATGCATTTTCCAATGCCAAGCAGCTGAAGACCTCGAAATTACCGAACTGATCGAAGGACAGACCGTCAATGTCACCATAACGAAGATGCGAGGATTCAAATACTTCAAATTTGTCTACACAGACCCTCAAAACAAAAAATTAGATTTGAGTATCACAGCGAATCCCCTCGACGGTCATTCTGATCCAGATCTTTACGTCTCAAGTCTCACGCAATATCCTAACGAGACGAATTGCGAATATCATGACATTAACTACGGGTTCGATGTGGTTGTCATTCCTTACAAAGAGATGGGAGAAGAAGTAAGCACCAAGGGTAAAACATACTACATCGGCGTCCAATGCATGTCGAAAGAATGCCATGTTGAGCTTAAAGCAGCGAGAACTGACGTTGTTTCATTGAGAATCGATCAGAGCGCCAGGTTGTATTTCCAGAACCAAAGCAATGAGCTCGTCAGGTTCAGCATCCCTAACAACAATTCGATTTCCAAGATCATTCTCACAGCTCAACTCGTAAACGCCGATGCACTAACGAGACCTATTCATGTCTATATCAACAAAGGCGAGAGACCACCAGAATCTTCAAGGCACGATATCTACGCGACCACATCATGGTTTGATGGCAAAGCAGCTATCATTCTTAGAGATGACAAGTATTTCTGTGTGGCCTGTAACTACACTCTCTCCATAGAGGCTGAGAAAAACGCTATCGTCAATGTCGAAGCGCAAGTTGAAGGAGATCTCACGACGATCTCTCCTGGAGAACGAAGAATGGACGCAGTGTCTTTGGGAAATACAGTGACATACGTCCTAGAGACGGAGAGTATCCCGCATTTTTCAGAGGAGACAGTCACCATTCACGTATCTCCTTTCGCTGGATCAGTCAGGCTGTATGTAAATCCAGATATGCTTCCGACCGCTCTCGAACACTACAGATGGAAAACCTCTGACACCGGACGAGTGTCATTGGTACTTGATGCAGACGATAGAGCCGGCTTGACTATCAGAAAGCTTTACATAACAGTTAAAGGAGTGATGACCAGTACGTATATGATAGTTGTGCGAGGATTCACAAATGATAGGCCGCATCTGCGCACTGGCGTCTCTGAGAGTGGGTTTGTGCATAAAAATGAAATTGTCAACTTCCTCTACCATCCGTTCGGGCTCAATGAGGCTAATGCTACAGTGACTCTTTCCTCGGCGAGTGGAAACCCTGATCTGTATATCAAGAGCTGCCAATCTAGATCCGATTGCTCGATCACCCAGCAAGACGTGGATAACTACAACCGAGGACTGATAAAACAGAGTCAGTCATATCCTATTTTCCTCGTGTCGAACAAAGTAGTAGGTGACGACACCGTCATGTTTTATCATAACACAGATTTATGTCCTCACAACCCATCATCACCAAATGGATGGGGGAGATCCAGATCGAATTGCTTGTATTGTATAGCTGTTACCAACGCTGGTAACGAAGAAGTGACGCAGTATAATCTGTTGGCAACGGCACCCAGGACACATACTATCCTGATGGAAAACAGCGCGATTAGGAATCGCGTGTGGATGGATTTCACTCAGTATTATGTTTTCACAGTTTTCGATGATTCTAAAGTGGAATCCGTGAGTTTCCAAATCACTCCTATCTCAGGAATTCTAAACGTTTATGCTTCGATATCAAATAGATATCCAAATCTGACCAATCACGATAGGGCCTCCTACCTGAATGATTTAATTACCTTCAAAAAGGACTCCACTAGAGATAAAAGGCTCAATCATTCGTACTATATAGCAGTAAAAGGACACACTCGTGCTACCTACACAATCCTTGCCACCGTGAAATACGTGAAAAACGAGACTGATAAAGAAATTTTCAGTGTCACTGAGTTGCGTGAAGGAGTCCCACAGAAGACGACATTGACATCACATGAGCTCAAATTCTTTAAGATTCAGCTTGATCTAGAAGAGAGAATCAAGAAAGGAGAGGAAGCTGGCTTTAGAATTAACCTACAGCCCGTACAAGGAGCATTCAAGTTTTATGTAAACAGTAATGGCTCTCTTCCGACGAATACGAGCTATCAGTTTGCTAGCACTGAAAACGGACTTATTATCAACAATAGAAGCAAAAACTTCAAAGCCAAACAGACTTATTTCATAACTGTCTACCCATTAAACGGCGCTGGTGCCAGAACAGAAGAAATGAGCTTTGTGATAACCTATGTGGGATCCTCGAAATTTATGACGTTGAAGACCAACGAATTGCATTACGAAGTAATCGATAAGGCGACAAAATTGTTTTTCAGATTTGAAATCGATCATGCAGTTGAAACGGTGCAGATCACGAAGAATATGGATGATAAGAAGGTTGATCTCTACGTCTCGACTGACCGAAAAAACATCTTTCCTTCGAAACTGAATTACAATTTTACAACAGTTGACCAGAACAACCAAAACTACATAACCATCCCGAAAGAACACATTCAAAAGGCTTGTGCTAACAACAACCCAGTTGATGCTTCTGGTAATTTCGATGAGGCCCACAAATGCAATTTCTATCTATCTGCCACTACAGATGTAAATTCGACGATTTATTTCAATCTGTTCGTGCAGACTAATCAGTCTATCATTAAACTGCGAGAGGGCGTCGGTTTGCAAGTCCCATTTCCTAAAGATAATAAAACTTCTGTACAACTTTACTACATTCCTGATAAGATCGAAGATGTAGAATTCGTTGCATCATCACTCTATCGCAAACTTGAAGTATACGCGAAGATTATCGACATCCGAAACTATCAAAATATCTTCGAATGGAAATTCCCGAGCAAGCTGCAGAATGATTTCAAGTCTGTTACTGACTTGTCAAGCCATAAGACAAGTTCGATTCGCATACCAGCGTCTAAGTTCCAGTTCTGCGTTGCCGATAACGTTATCAGATGTGCTGTTACCCTTACAGTCGTCAAGCTAGAGAGAGAAACAAACTTTGATCCCTCTGATTTTGCTGCTACAACCTTCCCGGGTTGGCTCGATGAGACGTTCGCAATTATTGCAATATCCGGAGTGACCCCACTTCCTTTAGGAACGCCATTTATCTCGAATGTTGAAACTAATAGCTACAAGTATTTTAGTTTCCGTGTTACCGAACCCAACTGCACTATCCTGATCTCTGTAACACCTTTAACTGAGGGTAATCCAAGTGTTGTTCTATCTAAAGGAGCCGATGAGAGACCATCTTTTGATTTATTTAACTACGAGTTCAGCGCGATGAGTTTTGCTGGAGAACAGTTGCAGGTCTCAAATGAAGATATGGGTTTCAGATCAATGGAAGGAGTCTGGGTAGTTGGAGTGTACGGTTCCTCAGCATGCACTTTCCAAATCACGGTGACATATGAAGAACACAAAATCATCACAATTAGCAGCGGCATCCCTTACGATGTTATACTTAAGCCTACTGAAACAATCTACTTCCAGTTCTATGGCTGGTATGACCATTTCGACGTGAATTTGATGACCGATGTGGGAAGTGGCATCATGAGGATAAATACGTACAATCACTCGACCCAAGATATAATTGAGCGTCTTCCAAAGGACGAAAATGCTGAAGAAACTTCCTATAAATCTGGATCTCGAGAAAGAATTACAATTACCAACACTTCAGCTCATTATTGCAGATTCTGCTACTACCTGATCGCAGTGACCACAGACACTCCTTACGATTTCCGTGGAACCTTTTTCATTCTTGGCCCTAACGAAATACTAGATTTGCCGAACGGGAAGTCCATCCATTACTACGTCAACGAAAACTCCGTTCAAAATATGGTGTACAAGGATTCTTCTTTTGCTAACAACACAAATGTTGTTCTTGCAGTGACGGTGTATAGCGGATACCCCAGAATCTACATCGATCATTTCCCATATCCAAATGAAACGTTCCTAGCATGGGGGTTAGAATGCGGTTCTGACGACCAGAAAACTACTGAAGGGTTCCCCTCCTGCTCGATCCTGCTAAATAACAGTCAGTATTGGGTTGAGGCAGAAGCCACTCATCCAAACAAAACAGTGGTAAAGAATGGAGAGATATATTGGATGAACCCTTATGAATTTTATATCTCTGTCTATGGAGTAAGAGCAAGCAATTTCTCAATCGTGGCTTTTAGATTAGACTCGAACCTCTTTTTGAGAGATGGAATTCCTGAAGCAGCAATTACTCTTCCATATGACGAGACTACATTCATCTATCACTCCCCAACAGCAAAGGAAATACTGGGTGAACGGCTCAAAGTCTTTATAAACGTTTACGAGGTAGGATTCTCCACTTTAACTGATGAAGAGAGAAAGTCTTTCGCACCGAATATCACCGTTATATATTCGAATTTGAAGACTGGTATCGATGAAGTCAAGTTCGAAGATACAATTTACCGTGTGTCATTGAGTCAAGGACAGCTAACCAAGAATCTTCGCGGACAGATTACATTCGCCTTAGATCAACGAAAAGGGCAATATCAAATCCTCGTGAAAAACCCATTCTCATTCATGTTGAATTACACGGTGATGGTACAAGATCAACATTTTATCAAACTGCCTCTGAACGTTTATCAAATGTCGAGAATCGATGTTGGCGACAGCGAAGTATATGAGGTTTACGTTGAAGAAAAGGGAAATATGACTATAGACGTGTTGACTTGCTTCGGTCGAGTTGAAGTTGATGCAACAAGATCTCTAGAGGATGCTCATAAAGGAGTGTTCAACGAGAAAACCGCTCGAGTTTCGGATAGTCATCTCTCGAGAACTATTGCTGTGACGCCAGGCTCGCTATTTGTGAGAGTGAGAAGCCTTGATGGATATATTGATGACGATCATGATCCTGTTAGAGAAGCTCTTTACAAAATTAGAATCACGCCAGTGAAGGGAGATGAACGTCCGCAAGAGAAGTTCTGGGTAAGAAGCTCTGGAGAAGTTACTTACTTCCAATCACCTGATAATAATTTGCTTCTCAAGTGGGGACACGTTGGCTACGATGCCAATGAGATATCAGATCTCCTCAAAAACTATGAGATTGTTATCAAATACAAGCTCCTTGTTGCAGATGATCCAATATTTGCTGAAAGTCGGGCTCTTTGTGACGTGGAGCCGCATAACAGAGGACAATTTAGTGGAAAAGGGAAACTAAGACCAGCAATAACAGTATCCTATGCGCTAGACAGCAAAAATGTCAAGAACTTGGATTCGGTAAATAGGACTATACATATTGAGGAGGAGGAAGCAGCGAGGGCTTCGTTCGTATCAATCATTGCTGTTGTGGAAGGCTACAACGATCGTCGAATAGTCTGGGAAGTACCAATTAAATACGACACTGTAGAGGTCAGAATGGTGAAAGTACGTCCTTCTTCTAGTGTGTGGTTTTTCATGATCGCTTGCATTGTGGGATTCGTAGCGATAGTGACCGCGGTTATTTGGTATTACAAAAGATACAAGACGATCGAGAGCTTGCTGAACTACGAGATGCAGGACATTAGGAATGTGGCACAAGTGAGCTCCAGAGAAGAGTATGATAGACTGAATCCTGAAAATGTTTCAGGGCTATTGAACCAAAAACCCGAGACAATGGCATAAGGATATCGAATTGATTTCATTGTTGTAGGAAAGAGAAATCTTATTTACTGTCATTATTAATAGTCAATGATCTTTGATATCCTGAAAAATCCAAATTAATCACAAATCATCAAATACCTAATATTAGATCCATAAGATTCCTTCGTTCTAATGTGAATCTTTGCAAATCTAAGTTTGCTCTTTTCGGAGTGACTAGTCTCCTCGAATAGGTAATTATTCCTTCCAAAGTTTATTTGAAGAAAGGTATTTACTTGCAACTCGATGTAGTAGTTTTCAGCAACATAGTAAATACGCAACCAATGAGTGTTGATAGTATGTTAAATTAAAAAAAAAAAGCTTAGAAAAAATCTATACCGAAGATTGATAGTTAGCAGCAAGTTCTTATTAATGTTACCGCTTATACGTGCAGTATAGTAAACCAAAAAGGTTAAATATCCCTCTCTATTTTGAAAAATAAGCAACTCACAAAAATTTTTGATTACCTCTTTATTTTGAAGTTCCTCTTTCTTTGGATCTTGTGGAGTAGGTGTTTCATTAATGACAGTTTGCTTTTTATTTGATTTCCTATTATGAGGTGATCAGATTGATAAAGTCTCTTTGCTGCTCCTTACTTATTAGCTTCAACTCTTTTCGTCTTCAATGCTTTTGATTTTGTCGGACTTTGTAGACATTTTGTAATTTCCTCTGCAAGTTCAACAGCTGGCCGCTTAAAATGGATCTGATTGATAGTGAACCTCTTCAGACGATTTTTGGGGCCGGGGGCAACTTGATTATTAGGAGAGCTATTTTCTCTTTTGACAACATTGGATTCAGCTAAGCAATTCTCTTCCTCTTTGCTATTTCTTATCTTTTCCTTCGAAGAGTCTAATAAGGGAATGGAGGTAACATCTTTTGTTCTTGGCTGCTTGTTTCGCTCTTTGATATGGATACTCGGAGGTCTGAAACTCTCGTTTCTTGAAAGAATTGGAGACCTCAAATGGTTTCTATCAGTTTTGCTATGGTGCCTAAAAGCAGTTGTTTTGACTTTAGAAACCAAGGAATACTTGGCGCTGGTGCTCTCTAAGGTGGGAGTCAACTGCTTTTTTGATTTTGGCACTTTCAATATCTCTTCTTCTTCGTCTGAGGAATGATCTGATTTTAGCTCTGAAATTAGCCTTTGCGCAGAATTTTTTAAAAGGTTCTTTTGGGAGGTCAACTGAGTTTTCTCATATGTAGATTTCTTTTCCGATGAAAATTCGAGACCATCCCAACCTCTTTTTGGTGTTTTTAATGTTTCTAGCAGCTTGTTGAGGTTATTGTGTTCGCTAGAATGTTTCCCATTCTTATCGGGCACAATAAGATAACTTCTTTCCTCATCATAATCAATTAATACTTCCTGAGTTTCAGTCACAAACGATAAATTCTCTTTCTCCTTATTGTTTTGGATTTGATGCTCTTCATTCTGTTCAACCGCAAAAGTAAATAATCTCTTCTTTGCGCGAAGAATATTCTTAGGCTGGTCGGTATGAACGGTCCTAGTGGCCGTATCTAAGATCAAATCATCATTAGTTACTGCCTGGAAAGTAAAATGAGGGCTCTCGAGGTTAGCAGTTTTTGATAAGTGTTCAAGCTTATTCAGAACTGGAGTCTCATTGCTGTTGTCTGAATAACTTGGAACATAATTGCTAACACTTCCATTAGTTTTATTCGGAGGCCCATTCAACTCCGTCACAGGCTTTTCTTCATCAATTAGAAGGTTTGCACCCTGAGAATTAGGTAAGTCTCTCATCGTGACCGGCTCAAAGCTTACAAAACTTGACTCACCGGTATTCACACTATCGTTAGGTGTGAGCGTGGGGTCTGTATTGCTATTTGAAGCCATTTCCAACTCCTTGCTTTCAGGTTTCTGATTAGCTTTTTGGTTTCGCTTTTTAGGAGTATAGATGTAATTGTTTAAATTGATATTGAAGGCTGCTTCATGCTTTTTCATCCAAGGATGAGCGAACATCTCATCTAACGAAATTCTCTCAGCAGGATCAGATTTGAGGAGTTTCGTAATCAAGTCCCGGCACTCCTCGCTACAATCACCTTCAATTGTGAAATTATTATTTAGAATTTCCACGAATTTTTGGCTTGTCGTTTTCCCTTTAAACGGTGTACGACCTTCAACGAGTTCAAACAGCAAAATCCCAAGAGACCAAATGTCAATCTTCTCATTATACGGTTTATGCAGAACCATCTCTGGCGCCATGTAGTCTACTGTTCCACAGAAAGTATTTCTTTTTTATTAAAAAAGTAAAATACTCCAGTCAAAATAACGCGCCTACCTAGCTTCCGTCGCCTCAGAGCACCACCCAAAATCACAGATTTTAATATTGCCTTGTTTATCCAGCAGTAAATTTTCAGGCTAAAACAAATAAATGAATCCCACTTCGACTCATTCGTAAAAATTGTTTACTTTGAGATCCCTATGTAAAATCCCTTTCTTATGAAGATAGTCGATCCCAAGAGCTGTTTGGAAGAAGTACACGAATGCTTCGTTTTCAGACATTTTTTTCTTTCTGCGAAGATAGCGGTACAGGCTATCATTCTCGGCATATTCAAGAATGATGTAAACGTTAGCTTCGTCTTCAAAGCAATGATATAATCTGATAATATGAGGATGACTCAATTTCTTTTGAACTTTGATTTCTCGATTGAGTTGCTCAATGCTGGAATATGCAATCAAAATTTTTTTGCTGATCTATCCAAGAGTAAGAAGATGATTTTTCAGAGTCATTTGCTTACAATCTTCATTGCGTAAAGTTGATCAGATCCTCCTTTCTCTGTTACAAGTTTCACACTTCCATATGTGCCTATTCCAAGCTCATCGCCTTGTTTTTGAGGGTGATTAACAAATTCGTAATCTTCTACAGTTCGCTTTCTGCTGTTTTGTGTGGATTCTCTATTTATCTCAGTCTGTTTCATGTTAAAAAGATTATTTGAAATGTTTTCTTTTCGAATATATTAGCGCACAGATTTAATTGTTAAATCTTACTGGTGTTAATACATTTCCGAATTTGCTTTAAAAAAAAAATTAAATAAAGAAATAAATTTACAAAAAAAGATGTTTAGAAATTTTGCTGTGATGCTTATTGATTTTAAAATGTCCGTTTTGTACTGAGTTTGGGTTCAGTTTGCTTGGAGAAGATTTTCAAGAAATCAATCCTATCTCTGATATACGGCTATCTTGAGAATAAAAGTAGTCTGAATCTCAGAATTATTTGGGAAATACTGGATGCACTTAATTAACTGAATTTAGAAAAAAGAATCTACGACACTTGAAACAAATTGCCGAATCCACTAAAGAGAGGGGATTGATACGGCAAGAATAGTTGTAATAGAATTTGCGCCGCTCACGCGCTTGAGAACGAACATTTCTTCTGGGAAATTTTCTGATAAATTCCATGCATACTTAGCCAGGCGATCCATATAACTTCAAGAGAGACTGCTTGAGCAGAAAAGTGGATCTGATCATGGAGAGGAAGAGATGGCAATATCGAAATGAAAGGAACGAAGGAATAGAGCTCCCAATTCCCGTTTAAATCCCTTCAAAGTAGGCTATCAGTTCAAATCGAGAGCTGATAGCCTTCGCTCTGGAATCTTTCGATGCAGTCATCATTCTTTCTTTTCGTGGGTATCTTGTCCGTATTTTTTGGATGCTTAATCAGAATTTTCCATGCATGTCGCTCTACTGAATTGCAAAATGTGAATAATGAGACCTAATTTCTGCAAAATCCTTCTCTCGACAGTCATTTTATGTTATTAATAGTCTTTTTCCATAGAAGAGGCGTATCCCAAATGAAAAATTTCAATTATGAGTAAGCCTCTAATATTTTTCTGTATTAATAATCTATTGTAAATTTTTCAATACTGAATCGGGAAAAAAATCACGACTTCAATAACAACAATCGTTTGTTAGAAATGTAAAACTGTTTGTGCAACAACAACATTAATATTTGAAAGAAAACATTTTTTATTCACCTCGATTTTGAAATTGTGTTATAAGAGTGAGAATTAAATTTCTCTATTGGACTTCTTCATGGGTTAAGCACAGCAGTTCCCTCTTTCCTCTGAATTTTTTTCATTTGGAACTATTTAAACGCTTTTCGTGTGTGCGATTTCGCGTAATAGGCAAGTTGATATAAAAATACGTGTTATTTTTTGGAAAATGAGATTAATTTAAAGATATTTACCTTCAATATAGCAATTAATAACTTCATAAAGTAATCGAAAGAATCTTTGAGAAATGGTAAATCCAGCTCTTTTCTCTTGCGAATCCAACTGACCCTCTCTAGCCACTTAAATTCGAGATCAAGAAGAGACTAAGCTCTCGCTCTGAAAGAGTCAAATCAGTTGAGTTGCATCCCGAGATGCCTTGGGTCCTCTCCGCTCTTTATTCTGGAAATGTGACAATTTACGATTATAACAACCAGGTTTCTTTCCCATTCGTCGTCACTAGCTCACTTAAGGCAATAGACAACCGTCAAAACTTTTGAAGTCTCCAGCTCGCCAGTGAGAGCGGCAAAGTTCATTGTACGAAAGCAATGGATTGTTGCTGGATCAGATGATCTTATGGTCCGAGTTTACAATTATAACACCATGGAGAAGGTCAAGACCTTGGAAGGCCATACCGACTACATCCGATGCATCTGTGTTCACCCAACTCTTCCGCTGATTTTCAGTTCTGGTGATGATGCCAGCATTAAAGTCTGGAACTGGGACGACAACTTCAATTTGGTTAAATCTCTGGACGAGCATGTTCACTATGTCATGCAGATCTGTGTCAACCCAAGAGATTTCAACTCGTTTGCTAGTGCCAGTCTTGACAAAACTATCAAGGTAAATTATAGATTGTTATCAGGCTAACCTGCTGCTCTCTATGCAGATCTGGAACCTTAATCAAGTGAACAGCACCTCTTCAGCTCCAGTCAGATCAAACTACTCGCTTGTTGGTCATGAAAGTGGTGTTAACTGCATCGATTATCACAAGGGTGACAAGCCATACCTCCTCTCAGGAGCTGATGATAGGTATTTCAGCGCTAATTTATTTGATAGAAAGTAACGATTAAATCTTAGAACCGTAAAGATCTGGGATTACCAGACCAAGCAATGCCTTCACACTCTTGAAGGACATTTGAACTATGTCACAGGCGTCCTTTTCCATCCAGAGCTGCCAATCCTTCTCTCATGTAATTTGGGTTTACTAAACCAATTTTACTAATTGAAATCCAGGCTCTGAAGACGGAATTGTTAAGATCTGGCACGCAAACACCTATAGACACGAAATGACTTTGAATTACAGTAATATAAGAAAGAGGACTTGTTTCCAAATAATATTCTAATATTCAGACATGGACAGAGTCTGGTCGATGGATGCTGGAAAGGATTTCTCTAATGTTATCGCCCTCGGATATGACGAAGGAACAATCGTCATAAAGATCGGTAGCGACGAGCCAGTCTGCAGCATGAGGTAAGCTCATCCTTAGGAAGCAGCAAGTCATTAAATTATATTAGCAACGGAAAAGTTGTCATGGCGAAGAATCTCGAAATTTTCACTGCCAATCTTAAAGCTATCAATGTTAACGATCCTGAGGTTGTTAAAGATGGTGAAAAAATCCCTCTTCCACTCAAAGAGCTCGGAATCTCCGACATCTTCCCTCAAGTACTTTGACTTCTTCATTTTCAGGACTGATTATTTTCCCAAAAAGTACTTGAGATATGCTCCAAACGGACATACTTTCGCTATTGTTGGCGATGAAGAATATTCGCTTATGAGAGTTCAAGGATTTAAAAACGCAGGTAAATTTTCAAGTGCCGGCCCATCATTCACGATGACCTGTTCCAGGATTCGGAAGCGGCTCTGATTTCGTCTTCAGCACCTCTGGAGATTATGCCGTCCGCAACAGTTTCAACATCAGTATTTTCAAGGGAACTACAAACCAACAAGAAGTGAGCCTTAAGACCGATTTTACAATTGAGAGCATTTTCGGAGGAACTTTACTGTAACTCTTTAATAATCCAAAAGACACCTCCTAACCAAGTTTTTGATAAAAGCGCTGTTAAATCTTCTGAATTTTTGGTCTTCTATGACTGGAGCACAGCCAGAGTGGTCCGCAGAATTGAAATTTCGCCAAAGAAAATCTATTGGAACGATGCTGGCACGCTCATCTCGATTGTTACCAACGACACCTTCTTCATCCTCTCCTACAATGCCAAGGTGAGTCATTGAGAATCACCCGCATGAATAATACTTTGAAATAATCAGATTGTGAGTGAAGAATTAGGGAATGCTGACCCAGAAGAAGGTATCGAGGCCGCTTTCGAAGTGGTTTTTGAGATCAATGACCAAGTCACCTCTGCTGTCTGGATCAACGATGTCTTCTTCTACACAAATGCCAACGGCAAGCTCCAATACGCAGTCGCTGGAAAGGCTTTCAATTTTGCTCTTGTCGACAGATCAAAGTAACACACAAAGTTGCTGAATTACCATTTAATTCAAACGTTTTAACGTTTAGATACATCTTGGGCTATGTCTCAACTCAGAACAGATTATATCTCACTGATCGTCAGTTCAATATCATCAGGTAAGGACAATTTATGCAGCGAATGTGTTCTAACTTTTTATTTTTCCTTGAAGTTTTGAAGTTCTTAACGCAGTGACTCAATACCAATCTGCTGTTGCCTCACAAGACCTCAAAAAAGCTTTGGAACTCGAAGAAACTATCCCAGTCAAATACCATGATAAGCTTGCTAAATTCCTTGATCAAATCGATAGAAAAGAAGAAGCCTTCGTTCTTGCTCAAGATCCTGATCATAAGTAAATTGATGTTCGAACTATTTATAAACTTAACATCTCCTCTCGAAAGATTCGAATTAGCAATTCAACTTAACAAAATCGAAGACGCGTTCAAGATTGCTCAAAAGGAAGGCTCTAATTTGAAATGGAAACAGGTATGCCTTCGTTTGTAAGCGCATTTCTCTTAACAGTGAATCTGTAGGTCGGCGATCTCGCGCTGATGAGCGGCAAAATCGAATTAGCAATTGACTGTTTGGAAGCTTGCAATGACCTCTCTGGTCTCTTGCTCGTATATACAAGTCTTGGAAAAAGAGAGCAGCTTGAAGGTTTGGCTGCAAAGGCTGATGAACTCACAAAATACAATATTTCATTTGTGTGCTATTTCACTTTGGTAATGATCAGAATTTTATCCAGCCATTAAACGATTACATCATGCAGGGAGAAACTGACAAATGTATCAAGACTTTGATAAAAGCGAAACGTATCCCAGAGGCTGCCTTCTTTGCCAAGACATATTGCCCATCAAAAATCTCAGAAATCGTTGAACTTTGGAAGCAAGACCTTCAAAAAGGACACAAGATCACAGGTAATTCGTTATTTCAATTGCTTGTAACCTAACGTCTCTATACCAAACAGCCCAAAAAATCGCTGATCCTCTCGATTATCCTGATCAATTCGAGGATTTAACTCTTTGCCAGTCTTTAGAAGAGTTCATTAAAAAGAAAAGAGAAACACTTAAGGATGTTCCAGCTCATCAATACAGCGAACTCAAAGAATTCTTGTCAACTGACCTGTTCAAAGTATTAAAGGAAGATAAGAACGCCGACCTTAATTCTATCGGCTTTGATTTTGAAGCCCTCCCAGAAAACCCACTCTTCGAGAAGTTAAACATCAACGAACAAGGTGAACCTCTTTAAATAATGTTTGTGGATTGCTAATGAGTTCATATGGTTCATATTAAACAAACCTTTCTTATGCAAAAAAGATATTCGGTGTTATCCATGTGTGAAGCTAATTGCACATCTCAAATGAGTTAGATAAGAATTAAAAAACTACAGCAATACGAAAAATATCGTGTTCACTTAGTTCTCATAAAATAAGCAAGGTGATTGTGGATATACTCTTAAGGTAGAGCCTTACAATCTTAATAGTGATATTGAGAGTGTTCAGTGGGTATTTCCTGAATAAAATAAATAACTCTCTTTAAAAAAAAAAGGGGGTGCTTCAATTTTTAAAACTTTAATTTTTCAAATTGATTTCGAATTTATTTTGTTAATCACTGGATTTTTATTTGTTTTAGATACTTTTTATTGCGCATACCCTCTGATTGCTGGACAAACTTCTTTCAGATTCAAATGTATCCTGATACTCTAAACCACATTTTCTCATGCAAGCGCACTTTCTATAGTATTTTAAAATCGCAACTTATGAGCAAAAAGTTTTGCTATTCGTTCCTGTTGATCATAATGTCTAGTTTTCAGCTTTATGAGTCAATTGAGAGTCTTCGATTCGAGTTTTTTTTTGAATGAGCAATGAATTTGCATTCTGTATTGTCTGATTAAGGGCAATTCAATTAGCTGCGACCTCAACAATAAACTTTATATAATCGTACACATTATAATTTTAAATTATTCAATTAAAATGCAAGGAGATACCCTCTTTACAACGCAGGAGGATGAAGTCCTTTCAAATAAACTCAGACGTACTCTTCAATTTTGCAGAGCGAGGGATTCTGGCTCAGCAACTAATTGCGGAGGAAGCACAGAAGCCACCTGGTTGGAGTTTAAATTCTGTATCAAAGAATCTCCATTTTCGAAGTACGGTGACTTAGATCTAAAGGGTCAAAGACAAAACAGAAACAGTTCACCTATACTAAAGATTTGCAGGAAATTTCCTGCTTATCCAGGTGAGATTTCTGAAGGACACTCGAACTCGATTGAAAATAGCACAATAGGATCAGCTCCTAAGTGCTTATGTCTTGAAAGTACAAAGTCACAGAAGAGTTGGCGCACTTATCCAAAAAGTATTTTAAAATCTGGCACAAATAGCAAATATTCCAAAAATTTCAAAAAATACTTTGATTACGATCAATTACAGTCCAAAGCTTACGATGACGACGATGAAGATGATGAAGAATTCGATAGTGACCTTCCAATAGTAAGGATTATTAGCTCGCCTCAGGGAAAAAGCAAAAAACCGCCTCCGTCTTTCAACAGTAGTTTGAACGAAATTCAGTTTCTTGAAAGCCTTCCCCAAGACAAATGCTCCTTATAACTATCACGATATGCTATCATTCACATTTGAGGAGTAGAAGTCAAAGGTCTGGCCTGAGTTGTTGATATTAACGACAATTTAGGATCTTTTTTATCATTATTTGCATTAGGTAGGTTGGGAAGTTCTGGTGTCTGTTAAGTGAGAAAACACCAGATAATTTTTTTTGTACTTTGAATTTACTTGAGTCATGTGTAAAGCTAATAAACTAAACTAATAATATTTTTTTATGAACTATGCCTTCTCAGTTTATTTTCTTTACAAACAATTTGCTAATAGTTACAAGAAACCCTTCAAATTCAATGGGAAAAAAAATTGTTAAAAGCGGATATTCTTGCTATTCAACTACTCTTATCGGATTTAATTAGGATCAATAGAGATACGATTAGTTAAAGAAACGATAATTATTATAATTCCCTTCGTTAATAGAAGTCAGCTTATTCTCGATTTCTTTAAAGATATCGTTCTTCTGGGTCTGATCTTTCGTATAAAGTGCCACTCTTCGCAGAGCAGTTCTATCATCCATCTTATAGGCACCTCTGTTCGTCCCGTCGCGCCTTTGTGTCGCTTTGATCAGTCTATCTGAATGCTGATCCATTTTGTCCTTCAATTTCTGAAATTTGTCTAGCAAAGCGGTTTTGTTAACACGAGGGATATAAGAATTCTATCAAAGGTTAGACGAATGCTGTTGGATGCAATTGAAATTACTGCAGGTGCCAAATCTGAGGAATTATTATATGAATTTCGGCCAGCCTTATCAGTGAGGTTCGAGGTACTTGATTGGTTCTGCTGCATTTTCGTAAATTTCTTACAAAGTGATGAAGCAATGATTACCTGGTTTGTTGAAACTGGAGAAATTAGTCCATTCACAGGCGATGTATATTTCGGTTCATAGGAAACTCGGCTATATGTCGGTGATTTTAATGAAGCACTCGATGCATCTAATTGAAAAGTCTCATCAAAGACAAAAATCAGCAGAACATACATGCTATGGGCTGAATCCTTGATAGATGAGTGTTGACTTTGTCCATGTCGACAGGCTTAGCCTTGATAAGATTCTTGAATGATTCCCATTCTCTCTTATATGTTGTCTGGGCTGGGTCGTTCTGGAAAATCCTCTCGAGGAAAACTCCAATCTTTTCTACTTGGTACTGCTCGGTAAGTTGGTCATTGTTGGTATTCAGCTTTGGCTGCGAGAAATGATTTTGAATGGATGTTGTTGCTCTTTGGATCGACATTTTAATTCCGTGTGAGTAGACCTTTATTAGAATGTGAGACAGATTGTTTAAATTTTATAACTTTTTGCTCATGACCATAATGGTTTGTTAGATAGAACATCATTGAGATTAACAAAGTTTTTTCAGAGAATTAACACTCATTGCCTTATCGCTAATCGCTGACGATTGGATATATATTTGAGAAGACATATAATGGAATTCACAGATAAATATAATAATAGTTGATAAGACTTTGAATGTGAGGAAACGTGCTATGAGCGTTGAACATATTACATCGTCGCTTGAGAAATTGACAAGTTTTGAGTCAAATAAGATAGGAATAGTGAAGATTCATTCGAAAAGAGTTTATAGTTGTCACCTATCAAAAAGATCTTCAGACATACGAAATACATTGATATTGGAAAATACGTTTTGGCAAAAAATCATGACTGTAGCATTGAACTTCTGTTGTTGTTTGAAAACGTGTATGCTATTTATTTCCACTAATTTTCTGAGGCGAATCTCAATCTGTGCAAAGCTTCATTGCTGATTGACTCGTTGTAGAAACGAAAAATTATCGAATTTTAACGTATCCACAAGATCTCAACAGGCAAAGAGAGTAAAATAACTATGATCCTTCAACATTTTCAGATATTTTCTGAAGAAGGAAAAAATAATTTGTACTGATGAATGAATCATGTAGCTATTAACTTATGGATGAGAGGTTCTTATTAATCCGGTAAGCTGCAAAAGAACGAAACATCAGCAGGATTATTGTAATAATTTTCCCTCTACGGGCGCAGTAATTCAGAACTTTACTATTGGTTCCCAATATTAACGGTTAATTATTCCGATTCGAAGCGACTCTACAAATTCGTCTTATCATCAATGTTTCTATCACGTTACTCCACTCCACTACATGTCTGGTACACCCTTTGCTATAATAATCTCCACTTTTCTCTCACAACTCATTACAGTCAAAAACGCTTGGTTTTAGCCTATCTGTTTAGTGTGAGTTAAAAGAAACTGAATTACTGTAAAAAATAAAATCATAAGAGTTAATTTAAAGCATCAAAACAGTTATTGCATTTCGAAAACTCCAACATGTTCAGCGAAGAGCAAAGTATTCATTATTCAACTTCATTATCCCCACTCTCCTCATCAATTCCAAAGTGGCACGGCAGCGGATAGTCAGCAATTTTAAAAAGTTATACCTGGAAAATTGCATATCTGACAATGTATTTCCCCATCAAGAGATTTTGACGAAAATCAGAAGTGCAGAAGAAAGTAATGGCATTCTAGAAAGCAATTCACTTTATTGCTGTCCGAATAGACTATTTAACTCTCGAGAATTTAGAACTCAATTCACCTGATATCAATGATAGCGACCTGTACCCTCTAATACGGGCGATTCAAGTAATTAACAACGTCCTCTGTGTTCTCAAGTTGCCAAATGGATAGACAACCAACTGTGTCAAAACGGTGGATCTCTCAAAGATTACAATTCAAGTAAACATCCAGTCTAAAATAAAAATAATGTGCATTAAGGACCCCAAATCTGTTATGAGATCTTTTCGAGCTGCATCAAGCGTCGAGCAAGTTAATTTTGGGGCGACAAGTAACACTTCGAGCAGTCTGTTGTCCGGGAAATAAGAGTTATTTCTGTAATATAGATAAAAAGCTTCTCGACAGTTCCTTGTCTTCGATTCAAAGCCAGCAAACCTCACATTCGATTCGCAAATCAGGCTCGGCAGTCTTTAACAACGTAAATTAATAGCAATTAACAGTGTTTTTATATTCTTCTTTGCAAAGTCAAATAATTTGCAGCAACCAAGGAAAAACCGATTTTCTAAAGCGAGCAAGACAAAAGAAGCGTTCTTCCCAGCTGCAGCTTCGGAAAGCAAGTTTTCTCGAGAGGAACATTATTTAAAAAGATCAGCATCTGATTTAAAACCGAGCTCACAGAATATTGAAGTTGAAGAATTAAAAGACCATATTAGAAATTCAATAAGTACCTGGGTTTTTGTTTCAATAATAGCTAACGAAATTGTGTTCATCTGGTTAGGACTCTTAAAAGATATTACCACGCGCAATGAGTCACCGGCACACAAAAAGTCGAGGAAAATTATGTCTCGAATTGAATGGATAGCTCAGATCAGAGAAATATATAGTGATCTAATAACGACTCACAACAGAGAGTACTTCAGCAAAGAGTCGGTCATAGAGATGCTCTGTAAAGGAGAGGCTGTAAGCAACCATACCCAATGATCTAATGTTGATTATTTTTGATTTCATCTCAGGAATTTCCGCTGCTTGATGAAGATGAATACTATCAAACTCACTTAGATTGTGGGTTTTCATTACAGGATGTCCTCAGAATGCTCCGAGAGAGCGATTCAGAGGACTTACATTACGATGATTTGATAGAATTAATATCAAAAATGTCAAAACGTGAGCTCTCACCCTTCTCGTTGAGCCTTCCAAAGCCAAAGGTCAAAGAGGCCCAATTCGATTCTTCAAAAACATCATCTCATCTGAAGAAAAATTCAGGTGCTGAGGAATATGAAGAAACTCATCCTCAGACTCAAGAAGACAGATTCGCCTACTCTGAAACGAAACCAAATCTAAGATCGCCAGCAGAGTTATCTCGAGGAGGAACAGTTTATTCGTTTTCTAAAAATAAAATACACTCCTTCTCCCCACAAGCTCGTCAAAACTCCCGTGAAAAAGTTCCTCAAAATTCTGAAGGCAGGCCAACGAGCGAATATTCAGGAAGGTCTGAATCGTTTGATAAGAAAAGTGCAGTTGATTCCCCTCCACAGATCAAAAGCGCTCTCAATAATTCAAAGTCCAGCCCATTAATTGCAAATAAAGAAAGGCTCTCTCCAAATCTAAGAGCAGACACAGCGAATTTCAGAAAGGACTCAAATCCAAGGGGAAGTGATGAGGGTAGAGAAAATCTGAATGACTCGATTTCGAGCGAGCAGTCTGTAGGAAGTCCTACCTTTACGCCAGGAAAGGCAAGCGATCTCAGTATTGATATAAAAACAACCAATACCGATACTCAACAGGAGATTTCAACAAATATAACTACAAAAGAGGGGGCTTCAAAAAAATCACCTTATAAAACAGACAGCACGATTCATGATTCTGCGAAAATGGCATCTCAGAACCGAATTTCTCCTTTTTCGAGCCCAACCATAGAAAATAATGTATCACTCTCGAAGTTGGAGCCAGGTAAAAGTCAGATAGTACCAGACGGCTCAGCGCAAAAAAAATCTCAAACTCCTAGTAGGGTACAAAATTCAGGGATTATTGCGAGGCTTATGACTCAAAATGCCTCAAAAGGAGCTAACTCAAGTCAGTCAAGTAGTCCAGCTCGATCAGTGCAGGACAGCAGTCTCTTGCTGGCAAGCGAAAAAGGTATTAGTCCTGTTGGCACGAGCCAAGGCACTACTCTCGCGCAGTTAAACAATGAAATGCAGGGTAAGGATAGATTAAACGCATCGACACCACCGCAGAGGAGTTCCCCAAATAAAATTAGCGGGAGTCTAAAAGAGACACATAGTGTGTCTCAAAAGAACTTGCCTAGCAAGAAGATTGAGGAAGGACACTCTTCTCGAAGCATGGAGAAAGCTCAGTACTCAGGCAGAGATGATCAAGCTGGAGGAGATGCTCATTCAAAGAGCTTCCGAAGCACAGGTACGCTTTCAGCACATTCAGCGAAAATGACAAGTGGAGCACACCCCCAAATTACGGAAACTACTAGAATGGACTCTAAAACAGACAGATATGAAACAGACGAAGGGTATAACGCGATGTCTTCTGCAAGGACTTTTGGATTAAGAAATAGTGATGATGATTATGAAGATGAAGAGGTGGATGTAATGAACCTTGATTCTCAGGAAAGATTTCAAGGAAAAGGTTACAAACAACTTGTCGGCCATAAGCCACAAGGTGTTAGAGAAGCCGCTGGACCTGCAGGGTCAAGAAGTCACGAATCAAAATTTCTCAAGCAAGGAGGAGGAAGTATCTCTAATCAGAAGCGAGGTCAGCTCAATCACTCTGAATCACATGGGTCTCTGTCTAGTTTGCAGCAGCAGATAGTCAAAGGACGTCAACAGCATCTTAGCTCCTCAACAAACAGAATAGGATCGACTTTCTCACAAACTTCCCAACGCAACCCTTCAGACATCTCAAGAATTAGCGCAAAAAATAAAAACCCCTCTTTTAGTCCCAGCAAGCAAGAACTTTCTGAATTGAATAAAACAGGTCCTAGTATTTTAAAGGGCTCAAAACATACTACTCCAGGTTCAAGTCAGTTTAGTCTTTCTTCTCTTCCACTAAGTGGACATCGGAACACCCAAAAGACTGCAAATGAATTGAGCATTCATCATCATGTGACTCCAAGCGGAAATCTTAAATCGTTCATGCAAACTGATAACAGTTTAATTTCAAACGAAGAATCTCCAAAAAGAAAGCTGTATGGCGATTCCATAGAAAAGAAACTCCTGACTTTAGAATCTTCGAGTCAAAAAATCTCTCTTAAGAGTCCTTCGTCCTCACACAACCAGAGCACGCACTCCATTAAAAGCTCGCACTTTGCCAGCGACAAATTCTCGTTCTCTAGTGATAAGAAATCTCCAATAGCGATGGGCTATCAGCAGCAGTCTCGCTACTCTAAAAGGAGTCCGGTGAAGATAGAAGAAGACCCGAATGATCTGAATTCTAAATTGAAAAAACTTGCACAAATCACAAAACCTCATGCTGGGTCAGCTCTTGTTAACAAAATCAAAGAAAGCTATGCACCAACCTTACTGAAATCTGACATGCAATGTGCCACTGTGAGTCTCAGCTACATCGACGAGTCACAGTATCACGATGCGATCGAAAAAAACGCCTTCAAGGCTGTCATTGAAGAAGTACAAGTAATGAAATTTAATCTTTTGTTAGTAGTCTTATGCATTGTCTGCCTTAGATTTTCAAACTTACAGACTCTTTGATATCGTGTCAAGCGCTGCATCGAATATTGCATGCTGATATCTTGGTGTTAAATCTCTCGAATAATAACTTGAGGAGCTCTTCATTCTTGATAGAAGTGCCAAAACTTCTCTTCTTGAATGTCTCGAACAATGAGTTGCAAGAGCTAGACACTCTGAGTTATTGCCCGCAGATTGAAGAAGCAATCTTTTCTCATAACAAGATAACACAGATCCCCAACCTTAGCCGAGCCGCAAATCTCACTCTAATCGACGCTTCCTTCAATCAAATCTACAGCTATGAGAATCTGGCAACGCTGGCTCAGAATTATAAGCTCAAGGTTTTCAATTTGTCTCATAATCCGATCACCAGCAAGATGGGACATAAGGAGCGACTGAGTGGGATTCTGAAGCAAGTGCTTGCTTTTGATATTTTTGACATAGTAAGTTCTACTTTTATTCGGAATTGAGTCATATCGCACTTTTTTCGTAGGAACTTTCCGACTTCAAGGATCTGGAAGGGATCTGCTTTAACTTACTTCAACATCGGTCAAATAGCCCCTTTGCGTCGAAGCAACTCAAACGAGGCAATTATTCATCAATATCAAGTCCTTCATTGCACTCGTCATTACATTCGCAATCGAAAGGGAAATTTGATATTACAGCTTCGCTCCAAAGCCTTGCTTATTCATCCAGATTTCAGGCAGGGAAAGTATCCGAAGAGGAGAGAAACCAGAATTCTCCTTCTCGATATGTGAAAACATCACCAATAATACGTTCTAATCAAACTCCTAATCGCATGGAGCCGGTTAGGATGCTAGACTTTGCTGTAGATCCTCGCTATCTGCAGTCGTTCAAAACTCCGAATCGAGTGAGGAAACCGATTCAACCGCATGAATGCTACCCTGATTCTGTGACAAAAAATATTCAAGTTCTTAAAGTTTATTTGCCCAGAGGATCCAAGAGTATTTCCAATTTTTCCCTTCGTAATATTGAATTTTATCTGCTTTAGCTCCAATGAGAGTTGTACCGCAGTCTGAAAGCCAGACTGGAGAGCATTCCACCTTTAATGATTCAATAGCTGATTGTACCACAAGGAGAACCTATAAAGTTGCACAAACTACTGACAGAACTAACGTTTCCAAGAACAGTAAATAAATTTCTTAGGACACTGGCATAAAGTTAAATAGGGGCCACCTCTCGAAGGTAATTTTGATCCAAAGAAGCTCAAGATGCAAAAGACGCAGTGAGCGATTGATTTTATTAACATTACTGTGAAAAATAAATAGAAATAGCGCACTTTTAACTTTTGTGTGTAACAATCATTATTTCACTATAAAATACTAATGAGATGTGTTTTACGAATATTTACAAATTACCTATGAATATGAATAGATTAATGTTGTTAGACGAAATCAGAGATCTTGCAACCAATCCAACTAGTAAGAAATTGGTGGCTGCCAGCGCAGATGGTACTAGTCTCTTGTATATGTTCCTGAATTTGGCACTTATTGCAGTTTTAGGAGGTACCCAATTTTTCCAATTAGTAAATAAGCGCATTTCAGTAAGCGAAGCTGTCCTTTTGCAGAGCTTTGAGATGCTCACAATTTAGGACATATCTATACTACATCGCTAGCATCTAAAATTTCGATCTGCAAACGAGATCCTTCCAACAATCATATAGTTCTCTGAGCATTAACATTATTTTCAATGGATAACATCTATTTATTCATCAATAATAGTAATTGTGAACGTAATTTCGATCTCGTATCTACTCATAGACTTGAGTGAATATAGCTGTTGTTTCTAGTATTCTATCACTATGCTTGATTATCACGCACAGCTTTAACATATTCTCTAAAGCAATACTCTTTGTCATGTCTGCGATCATTTTCAGCAGCGTTAACATCAATAAATTCGTCAAGGTTCTTCCTGATTTCACGAATGTTCTTATCGATTTTCTGCTTCAAATCCTGACGTTTCTTAGAATTCTCTTTGAAATCCTGCGCGTACTTAATCATCTTCTCCTCCATCGTCAGCACCTTCTGATCGCTCTGGTAATACTCATCTGCCATCTTCCTCTGGAACGTTTCAACCAGATCCTCAAACCTATCAACCGCCCAAGTCTTCTGCTTTCGAGAGTTGAACACCTGGTTAATATTTGGCCAAGCCTCTGCCCAGCTTCCTTTGATATCAATCGGTTTCAACTCACCTGAAGTGTAATCCATATTCCGTTTCGTTTTCAGCCTGTTTTCGAATTCAGTGCCGGATTCTTTATGAGCATACTTGCCCGAAGTGGTTAAGATGATCTCAGGTGTCCACATATCCTTGATCTTCTCTGGCTTATGAGCTTCGGTTGACTGCTGGATATTTTGGTTCAATGTATTGTATTCCTTGAAGTGCTTCATGATAAATTCTTCTCCACAATACTTCTTCAGTCTCTGGTAGTGCGCTGCTAGTACAGCATTATGCTCGGCACGTTCAATTTCTTTCTTCTCCAACAGTTTTATCATGTGTGTGTTTTTGGAATTGACTTTCTTATCATCGATTCTCTTGAGTATGTCATAGTATTCATACAACTTATCGATTTCATAAGTCCTGTCTCCCTTCTTGACGTAGTCATTTCTTCTTTCTTCAATCCATTTGTATGTGAGCTTAGGAGCTTTATAATCTCCTGTCTTATTATCATTTACACTGAAGATGAGATCTCTCATGTCATCTTTATCCTCTTGAGTAAGTTTCTTGCATCCCGAGCGCTGCATCAAGAAATCAGCTATTTGAGTAAAAGAAACACCTTTCCTTTCGGTTCCGATATGGGAACTGCTGCCTGGACCAAGAACGGAAAGGATCTCTTCTCGGATTTTGTTAGACTCTTCTATTAGTTTAACAATCTCAGTCAACTTTTCATAATTTTCGTCCCTCTCATTGAGAATTTTGAGTTTCATTGCCTCGCTTATTCCTTCCTCTGGCCTTGGAATAAGTGATTCAAGAGTAACAGGTTTCGGCTTGACATTCAAATGTGGTGGGATCAAGTCTATCTCTTTCGTTGATGTAGTACGAGTCTCCGGAAGGAGTTTATTCAGAAGATTGGTTTTAGGTGTCGCATCAAAAAGCTTTCGAGAAGTTGTGCTTTTCACTAGCCTCAGAGAAGTTGCAGGCCTAAAGTCTTCTTCTGTAAGGCTTTTTAGTGTTCCAACCTCATTTCCTTTTGAATCTTTCAGGTCAGACGCCACTAGAGGCTGAGTAGTCTGTCGAGAAAGAGGCATGGATTGTCTGACGCTTGATGTCGATCTTTGAGAGCTTCCATAAAGTTTCTTCATCGGAGGGGCAGGAGGCAGGGTCTGCATCTCTTGCTTCTTTTTCTCGATCTCTTTAGCATGATTGAAGAAGACTTTATTGGCAATATTGTAACTTTTTGCCTCTTGTTTGCGAATCGTCTGGACTCTTATTCGCGGATGAGATGGATGAGATGTCCCTAACCTCTGCTGTCCGAGCAAGATATTTGGATTGAACAGATTACTCGAGACAGACGAAGTGCCTGGCCTGTTTTGAATGTACCCTTGAGCCGTTTGATAGACAGAGGCTTTTGGGAATTGCTGATAGTGTGTTCGGATCCGTTCATTTTGGAATTCTGTTTGAGTCTGCGCCTGATCATGTAGACTATCAGGAAGCGTCGTCGCTCTCTGTCCCATTTCTTGATTGAATTCGGTCACAACTTGATTGCCAATACCATCTTGCTGCTCTTTTTCATCCTTGGTCTCTGGCTCAAGAACTTGAATAGATTTTACCTGAGTTTTGGACTCAACTTCTCCTGAAATTTCTTTTTGGGATGTCTGCTTTATTTCACCAATTTGCAGAGCTTCTCTCACATCCTCCACGACATCATCCCCCGCTTGAGAAGGATCCTTTGAAGGCGAGTTGCTTTGAATGTTAGATATCACATCTACTTCCGAGGTTGGCTTCATTAGATTCGTAAAGTTAAAATAATCCAATGGATTTCCTCCTTTCTCTTCTTGCTGAGGAAGAGAAGGATGCTGGCTAAATGTAAGCTTGACTTCTCCTCCGCTTCCTTCTCTTTTATGCGTACCCGTTCTGTCTCTACTTTTCTGAGTACCTGGCTCAGCATTCTCGTTTTCTTTCTGAAGTGATGAGAAATTGTATTGAAGACTAGAGAAAGCCTCAGCAGGCCTTTCGAATTTCATTCGATTTGAGGGAGTAATTTCATCAATCTTACCCAGATCCGACTGGGAAAATTTCGCTTTAACATGCTGAGATCTGTAATGATCGTCAGAAGCCAATTTAATCGAAGGGTTTCTCTGCATTGGAGTCCTATCACCGTCCCTTGACTCAAAACTAGCATCATGCGATCCCCTTTTGGAGTTTCTGCCAGAAGTTCTCTTATCAACAGTTTTGCGGATTGTAGAAGTCGTCAACCCAATGATTTTCTTTATTTTACTCTGCTCAATTTCTCTCTGAGCTTTAACCTCTAGTTCTTCCATTCTTTTCTTTTGACGCTCCTGATATTCAAGATCTTCTTTTGTTGTGAACACTTGAGTCTTATATTCTCTCTGTGCTTTCTTGTCTTGGTCCTTCTTAAAGTACTTCTTCCGGACCTTCTTTTCTTCTTCTTTGTTTTCTTCCTTGGCGTCTTCGGCGATTTGATCGTCCAAATTGGAGCCGTAGTCCTGAGCGAAAGCAATTCTTGCTTTCCCAAGAAAGTTGCCCTGTGAGTGAGATTTGCGCTCGGATTCCGTCTTCTGCAATTTGTGGTCTTTGGCACCATCTGTGAATTCTCTTTGCTCCGCTTCATCTTCTGTACAAAAACTCATTCCAAATGTTTTCATACGCTTCTCAACAGCGTCGTCCGATAGAGCATGGTCCGCATCTTTATTGCCTTCACTAAGAAAGCTTTCTGAAGAGTTGATAAACGAAACTTCGTTGTAAGCGAGCTCGAGCGTTGCTTTTGGCCGTTTTTTCTTTTTTATATTGAAAAGTCTTTTCAGCTCAGGATCGGAGTCAATGTTGTGGTAAGACTCATTCAATTTAATAGCTTCATCCTCCTTAGAAGCTTCATCCTCGACATCGGCTTCGAAGAGGCCTGCCTTCATCTTCTTTTTCTTCTCCTTCAGCCTCTTCGACTCGATAATCTTCTCTCTCATCCGCTTGATTCGCTTTTTCTTCTCTTGTTTTTTGCGTTCCTTTTCAGCCTCATACTCTTTCACCATTTGCTTATATTCTTCTATTGAGATGCTAAATCCAGGAGCGTCTTTGTATTTCACGTCGGCTGGTTTTTCCCAAAGCGCTAAATTTCCACTTCCATAGATCTTTCTGCGATTGTAGTTTTCCTGATCAAGCGCTGAGATCGCTTTGAGGTCATCGTTTCCAGCGTCTCCTAATTTCTCCTTGTTGAGGTAGAGGAGCGCTCCCTGTTCTAAAACTTTTCTTTCCATTTTCGCTTTATACTTCTGGAGATATTTCTCGTGTTGATCTGAATGTTGAATTTTATGCACTTGGTTGATTTGCTTGAATTCTTCTTCTCCCTTGTAAACGATATTATTCCAAGGCTGCAGAGTAATGCTTTCGATATCTGCTTTGCTGATTATCTTCCCATTGATGTGTTGTAGATTCGGAAAACGAGTTTTTCGAGGAACTGGACAAGGAGCGAGAGCCTTCTTGATTAATGTATTTTTGTGGTCATATTTGTTCACGCGTGATTTGCGGAGCTCTTTCTCGTCGATTTCAGAAGGAAGCTTCTCCATAAACCTCTGATAATTTATTCTTTCTCTTTCTTCGGCGGGAGTCAGAGTAGTTTTGGTGGTAATACTCTCATAAGTCGCTGTAAGGATCTTTACAGCATCATATGGCTTGTATTTCTCTGGAAACAAGAGAAATTGAATGATTTTGATTCTGAGAAGATAGCCGCAGACAGGGTTTTCGAGTATGTTGAGCTCACGAAGATTCTTGAGAGTACCTAACTCTATTAAGTCATCCAACACATCAATTTTGTTTTTGTGAAGGTCAAGAACTTGGAGTTTTGGAGCTCCTTGAACAAAATTGGTTGGATCGAAACGACTAATGTTATTATTGGCCAGCTTGATGATGATGAGATTAGTCAGAAATTTCAGGGGTCGGAGAGGTGGAATATTAAAATGCTTTTTCCCAGAAGCGTCAAGCTCTTCTAATTTTTCTGGATCGAAGGTTAGATCACAAAACTTATTACGAAGTTCGTCGTAACCCTCGAATTGCAGAGTTTCGTATTTTTGAGGTAAAACCAAGGCACGCATGACTTCTTATTCGTAAATACTTAGTCTGGATAATATGTATAAAATTTATCCTCAATAATCGAGGTGATCTGTTATACAATTTAGTTTGGGTGTTTTTTTTCAGTGAGTTCCAAAAGAAAGAAATTTAATGAACAGTTCAGCCTCAAGTACGTACTTGCTTACTCAAAACTAGTTGATAAGAGTCACCTTCAAATTTGACCTTCTTTGACATTGATTTACTCAGTTCGCAATGAAGTGTTAAAGTAAACTGCCAAAAATCGATATATATTAAACAAGTAAAAAGCCAGCTGAGCTCATGCTAATTCTTTGAAGGTTGATAGTCTGCACTAAATAGATGTTCGTATCGTATATTATGCTATTTATTTGACAAATATCTTAATGAATCTTGTCAACTATCTTCAGGAGTAATCAAGTACCAAAAAAAAAAAGCGAAGAAAGCTCGCTGAAAGTTGAGTAATTGTACGAAATAGTCATCTAGTCAGCAGAGTGAGTTAACAGCTCCCGTTTGGAAACTCCATATTTTCAAATCCATCGAATTCGAGCTGAATAACTCCTCAATGACAACATGTAGAGCAATGGCTCTGATGAAAATTTCTCAGGCAAAACGAAGTATTTTGATTTTAGTATCGATTCGCTGGCAAGGGTGAGTTTTTCTGAAATTGTATCATCAGATGACTATCAGAAGAAATACAATCTTCCAGAAAATAAAATTCTCTAAATTTCTAAGTCGTAATTGAACACCATTCTTCTCATGGGTTGCAGTTGTGGAACATCTCAAAATAATGCACAACAAGTCGCTCAGCCGCTGCCTCAAAACAATCGTCCAACGAACGCAGTATCAGCAGCTGTACTTCAAATTGAAAATCCGGTCAATATAAATCAAAAATATGAGATCTTCTTCCCGATCATCAGTAAGCAATCCATTATCAGCATCAGTGTCATGACCAATACGTGCAGGAGATAACAAAATAGGAACAGGTATCAAGCGGACCTATGCTTATAAGTCGAAAGTTCCAGAGCATGTGCTTAAGGCAAAGCGACAGGAATACTGGGGTAATAATCTCTCGTGAATTACCCAAGATAACGTCTATTCAATTCAAAAGAGACGAGAGTAGAGGGGCATCCAGAGATGTGGCAGGCAATGCGCATCGCGTGTGAATCTGATGAGGGTATTTTCTCATGTTCTGCAAAGCTTTAAACCATAAACTTTAGCTGACGCACTTGCAATATTAAATGTTGTTGGAATGAAACTAATCAATAAGTCTCTTCAAGGAGCTTATGATCCTCAAGGTAATGAGAACCCAAATAATTTTCATCTAAAAAATTCGATTGCTTAGGAAATAAATATGATGTTCCAATTTTCTGTATAAATCCTCCCTTGGTATATGAAATTGAGAAGGAAACGAATGTCGACAAAGAGCAATTAAAAGTCTCCACTCTTAAGGTTAACCTCTAATCTCTTTCTTTTTTTTGTTTTCTCTCTCTTCTTTTAGAGAAAATACTTCTGATGTATTACTTTATTTTTCGGGAGCTAATCTCTAAGACTTGTAATTAGGCGAAGATAAGATGTGCTCGACTGACAAATGATATAGAAGAGGAAATTAAAACAGATATTTCAGTTGAAAATCTTAAACGAATATTCATTCAAAAATATAACGCTGATCCTCTAAAACTTGAACAAATAAGATTTTTCTACGGAGGCAAGGAAATGCGCAACCAAAATCTTGTAGGAGAATATAATGTTCAGGAAGATACCATTATCACCGCTTTTGTGGCACCACCTCAAAAGCCTGGAAGTAAGCAACAAAAGTGAATTTAAAATACGAGAGTTTTTTCATGCGTTGGTTGGTATATCAATGTAGATTCTGTCTCTTTTTTTTTATTAACATGCCTGAATTCTAATAATTAACCAAATAAATGCCTGTGTTATATATATATGCCTTCCTTTTATTCTCTTTGTTATTTGGAATATGTAAATTTCTAAAATCCTAAAGAGAATGTAACTGCGAATTTGGTATTTTCGGTTTGTAATGAATACCTACTCAGGATGAGGTTTATTCCTGCTGATTTTATGTGCTGGTGTATATGCAAGGTATAGAATTACAACAAGATATATTGAAGGAAACCAATTCTACTAGCAATGACCGCAAGCCTTGGAAGTAGACCAGAGTCTGAAACTCTTACCACCGATGGCCCAAACTTTCTTAGCGCACTCGAAGTTGGCCTTGGTGTTGCATGGGGGAGCGCTACCGCAGAGTTTCCAATTAACCTTGTTGATTTGCCAAAGTCCGACATCGAAAGAGCCATTAGTGTTGTAGTTCATTGAGTTTCCATTTCCGCCAGATTCATGATGAATGATGCATTGGCAGCATTTTTGGTTCCATCCACTGAATTTAGCACACCATTGAGCAGCGTTTTCACGTCTGGCAGACTGTCCGCAAGGGCATGAAGGGCATCTTCCGCCTGGGCAGTTTCCACCACATTTGCTGCCAGCGAAAACGCTGACAGTGAGTAGAGCAAAGAGAGCGATGATGAGAGCAGTTTTCATTTGTGTTGATTGAGAATTTTTTGTTATTATCACCGCATGTATTCACGGTATTTAAATTCAACTCGATTAGATCCTGAGCCAATTCAAGGAAAATTTATTTATAGATAAGCTTAATTTATTGAATACTTCGTGAAACATCACATGTACGAGAAGATACTCTCTTTTTCCTGTAACGACATAGAATAAAAGAATGTCTTCCAGTTGAACTTTAGTAGAATTCCGCAATAGGCTAGAGTTTAGATATAGCAAAGATGTTTAGTTTCTCCACTTATTTTAGATGTATTGCGACTTATGACTTATTCGTGAGATTAGGTCGAAAATACCACAAAGCTTACATTCTCGTAGAGCTCTAACAAAGCAACTAACTTTTCTCCAGTCGCAGTCGCAAAGTGAAGATGAATCAAATAAGCAGTTTCCACAAGAAATGGACTGATACTAACGCCGTACTAACATTTTCAATCTACGGGCTCTTCCGCGAAGGATGAAAATCGCAACAGACCAGAATTCAAGCTTTTTCGAAAAGTTTTCATTGGTAGTCAAAATTGTCAAACTCACTCACTTATCAAGAGAGGTCCAGCAGCTTTTATTTTTGTTTAGCAAGTGGCCTCTTTGATCTGTTGCTCCTCCTATCATCATCATCTTGATCTAGTTTTCCGTTGAACTCTAGCTGCTTGTGAAAAAGTAATTGATAGAATTCTCTTCGTTGCCAGCATCTTTGCTGTGTTATATGGACATAATATCTACTCCTCACCATGAAGTCTATCCGGTTCAAATACTTGAGACATCTGAAACAAGGATAAACAGTGAGGATTTAATTCTTCATGAAACTAATCATATATGCTCTCAGATTAGAAGGCCTAATTCATTAACGAAAAGAAGACCTGTTTGTTGTGTATGAATCAACCTTATTGTTCCATTTTTACTTGTGATATATTCAATTCTAACCAAGCATCATTTAATACGGTCTGAGTATTAATCATCGATATTATAGGATGAATTCTTAAGGATGAATTTCACTGTTGTTATAAACTCTTTAGATTAAGCTTTTCCGAGAGGGTGACAGTACAAGATAAAGAGTTGCAACTTTAAGTGATGCGTAAGGAAACTTATACATTTAGCAGCCACCGCAAGCCTTGGAAGTGGACCAGAGTCTGAAACTCTTACCACCAATAGCCCAGACCTTCTTGGCGCACTCGAAGTTGGCGTTAGTGTTGCATGGAGGAGATCCACCACAATATCCCCAGTTAACCTTGTTGATTTGCCAAAGTCCGACATCGAAAGAGCCATTAGTGTTGTAGTTCATGGCATTTGCGTTTCCGCCAGACTCATGGGAAATGATGCATTGGCAGCATTTTTGATTCCATCCACTGAATTTAGCACACCATTGAGCAGCGTTTTCACGTCTGGCAGACTGTCCACAAGGACATGAAGGGCATTTTCCTTGAGGGCAATTTCCACCACACTTGTTGCCAGCAAGGGCGCTGACAGCAAGAAGACCGAAGATAGCAAGAACAAGAGCAGTTCTCATTTGTAAGATTTAGAAATTATTATTATCTCCGGATGTATTCAAAGTATTTAAAACCAATTCGATTAGATCCTGAGCCAATTCAGAAAAAAATTTAAAGTTCAACTTATTGAACTCCTAATAGGCTATGACGTCAACCGGGTGACGCTCTGTTTTCCTTCGAAATCATGGTCAAGTTGATATGACTCTACTCTTTTGCGATTTAGGAGCTTGTAGGCCCATTATGTTGGATTTTAGAAACGCGATGAATAAAAATTATTTTACAACTTATAACTTTGGTTGAATACTCAGAGATGACTCAGAGACCAACACTCGAAGACTTGCTCAAGTACAAGGAAATGATCTTAACTGGGACAGAAGCTCAGCAAAAAGAAGCTATTACAGCTATAAGACTCGCCTCATCAATCGAGAACGAACCTCCTCTAGGCCTTATTATTAGCGCTGGTTTGGTGCCAGTTTTAATGAACTATCATAAGGAGAAGAAAGACATTTCAAACACTTCGAAGCATGACATTCTTTGGGCGATCACGAACGTTGCCTCAGGCAGTTCTCAAGACACAATGCACGTGATATCACAGAACGGCATGCAATATTTTCTTGAATTCTGTAATGATCCAAACGAAGACGTTTTTGCCCAAGTAACTACTAGTGGCTATTTCTAATGTAAGCTTTTTTTCCTAGGCACTCTGGGGGCTCGCTAACATGGCCGGTGAATCAGCGGTTATAAGAGACCATCTCCTCGAACTCAATGGAATGGAAACTTGTCTCAGAATTTACAATACTTACAAAGCCACACTCAAAACTGAGACTAAGAAAACTATTGCATGGACAGTCAATAACTTATGCAGATTCAAACCACCTGTTAAATTTGAGAAGATTCAGAGCTGTCTCCCATATCTTAAGGAGTCTTTGTCCGTCGAAACCGACCAGGACATCCTCACAGAAAATCTTTGGGCCTGCTCCTATATATCAGACTTGGGAGAGGAGGCCGTGAAACAGATGATTAATGCAGAGTTGATTAAGAAAGTCTGCGATCACTTTGTTAAATCAAACCAACAGCTGTTGATCCTAACACCTTCATTCAGGACGCTATCAAACGTGGTCTCTGGTTCTGATCTTCATACTGACTATATCTTATCATTGGGCCTGTTGCCGGGAGTCGTCGAGTTGCTAAATCATCAGAAGCCAACGATTAGAAAGGAAGCTTGCTTCTTCCTCTCGAATATTGCAGCCGGTGACGCGAGCCAGATTCAGCAGTTATATGAGTATTCTGGACTGATCCCAGCTCTTAAAGTGATCATTTTTAACGATGAAAGCACTGTCAAAATAGAAGCTTTGTGGATAGTATCAAATTCTCTTATGGGTGGTTCAAGCTTACATAAAATGACGCTGTTGAAGTCGGAATTGATATATAAAATACTTGAAAACATTAAGAATTTTTCTAACAAAGCGGTCAAAGTTTTCCTCGAAGGCCTGGCACAACTCTTGCTGATGCTGATAGAACTTCCGAACTGGCCTGATGAAGGAGAACAATTAGTTGCGCTGCTCAAAGATAGGGACAGTCCTTCGATGAATTATTTAGCGGAGCTCGCGAAATCTGATACAGAGATCAGAGGGATTTTTGAAGAAATCAAAGAGATTATACAAGATCCTGCGGACGTCAAAATGGGAAGAAGTAGTACTGAAAGACCGGTAAAATAGCTCCAACTTCCATTTAGGCCATTTAGGTGAGGTTTGTAGCTATATATGGTTAAGAGGCGTGCTACTTTTTCTTCATGATGTTTAATATTTGTGTTCGACTTATTATTATTTAGATTATCAAACTTTATCTTGTGAAAATTCGTTTCTTGTGATGATTTATTTAATTCTTGGCAACAAAAAAATGCTATTTGAATAGTGTCGCAATGACAGTTTACAGCCAACTGTTCAACTGTTCAACTCTTCTCCTTCTATATTCTCGTAAGAATAGATGATAATAAGAAAAATATTATTATTCACTCTTGGTAACCCTTTTTTACCTGTTAACCTTCCTCAAGCTTTCAACATATATAGTGAGCTTTGAAGCATTTTAACAACGAAATATTTTTCCCACTCTGTAACTTATCTTGATTATCAAATTTGCTTCAATTAGTTTCTTGTATTTTAACTTGAAGCACTATTTTTATAGCGAGAAAATTTATTCCTATGATCTTACATTCAAGACCTCTGAGATGGATAAGATTCGGACTGGGAGCTATATATTGAATAAATAAGGTCTATCAATTGGAAGCATTTAATAACCGGTAAATAAGAAGAAAAAAAGCACATATAATTCGCTTTGCATTTTCTTAAAAAAATAAAATAAAGATTATTAGCATACTCTATTTTTCTAATTCTTTGTATTGGCATTGCAACACACACATCCTGATTTCACTTCTGAAGTGACATTTGTATCAAGATTTAACCCTGAGTGTTGGAGTCTTTGGACTTCAGTAATTACTTCTTTTGACAATAAGTCAGGCTTTTTGAAGGAGCCATCTTCAAATTTATCTTTTATTTGTTTTGAAATATCAAAGAAAGCCTCTTCGACGTTCGTTCCTTCCTTTGCACTGGCCTCATAGAACTTTATTCCATACTTTCGCGCCATCTTCTCTCCTTCAATTTTCTCAACTTGTCTTTCACTCATGTCGCATTTATGTCCAACCAATATGACACAAGCGTTGTCAATAGCATTAGATTTTATTTGCTTCATCCAACCGTCAATATTCGAGAATGTCCTTTCGTCATCTACTGAATATAGAAGGAGAACTCCAACAGCACCCTTATAGAATGTCTGAACAATTGAACGGTATTTCTCTTGCCCTGCAGTATCCATTATTTGTAATTTGATGCGTTTTCCTTCAACCTCAATCGTCTTTATCATGAAATCGATTCCTAGTGAGTTTACAGACAAGTGCTATCAATACAATTACTCTACCTATCGTTGCAATATGCGCGTTGCTCACTGCTCCATCGCAAAATCTTGTCAGAAAACATGTTTTTCCAACAGTCGAGTCTCCGAGTACAAGCACCTTAGCCATATGATCGTATGTACTCTTTTCATCATTTGCTTTGGCCATTCAAACTGCAAACTGCAACAAAAGAATACTTCTTAAAATTTTATTCAAGTCTACTTAATGAAACAGTTCACAATATACTCATTAGTCACATAGAAATAAATCGATTTAATTTTTTCTTTATTGCTAACTTTTTCCGAGCTTCTTCGCCTGACCTACCCTTTACACAACACTAGAGAAAACAATATGGTAGAGAGGTAAGTTGGGATGCTTTGCAGACGGTGTTTAACTAATCATTATTGGTTTAAGTAGACCAAAGAAAGTTTCAGTCCCACCCTCAAAAGATACAATTAGATTGAAAGTCGCTCTTCTCGGCGACGGTGCTGTTGGAAAATCGTCGATAGCTGATCGCTATTGCTACAATTCATTCGATAAGACATACAATGCAACGATTGCAGTGGACTACAAGAATAAAATTCTTATGATAAAAGACCAGCAGGTCAATGTAAAGGATATTTACATAATTCATGCGATTCTGACTTTTTTCAGCTCAATCTCTGGGACTTTTCAGGATACCCAGAGTTTTTTGAAGTGAGAAATGAGTTCTATAAGGAAGTCAATGCTATTATCCTTACTTTCGATCTTTGCTCCAAGAAGAGTTTGGATGGATTGGATAATTGGATGAGGGAAGCAAACAAGTATGGAACAAACAAAGATGCCGTCGTGTTTGTCGTTGGAAACAAGGTAATCTGAGATATTTCTGACAATCAGAGCTTACGGAGAATATCAATAGAGTGATGAAAATTTCAAACGGTCCGTGGGAGAGTCAGACGGCAAAGGCTGGGCGAATTCTAGAGGATTCACATATTGGGAGGTTTCTGCTTTGAAAGGTTCAACTAATTTTGTTTCGCGCACAACTTATATACTCTTTTTGATAAATTAGGAGACAACATTAATGAAATGTTCGAAGATTTAATCCAGAAATGTCTGCCAAGAAAATAGGCTGAATTTTTTCAAAAAAGATTGGAAGTTAGAACTTGATGCTTGATTGAGACTCCATTAATTTGGATATGTGTGATATAGGAACACTTTTTTATTTCAGTTACGTCATAAAACATATGAAATGTCATTATTCAAAATTATTCTTTTCACCTAATAAAGCGTACTAAGTAACTTTCATACAATACATAATAAGGTTTGAATTGACAAGAGAAACCAGACTGATCGATTCATAATTTCATATCTATGAGACTCAGCAAAAAAATAAGAGGGACATTTAGGCAATATCCATAGGAATTTCTAAAATCCTCTAAAGAGTCAACGGAAGTTATTTGAAAAATGAGATTTTCTTCCTAACTTCGCTATATATTTTTTCTTGCGTTTGTTTTAGAGTGATTTTCAGAAATTAATAATTTTCAATTTATTTTTCAAGAATAGCAAATTGCATTGATGAATTACCTATTGAAAGCAGCAACGAGCTTTTAAAGGGAAAGAGTGTCATATTGGAAAATGTTAAAGGAGAAAAAATATTTATAATGCTCACCTTTCGAATAACTCAAATCATTGTTTTTTTGATTCGTGTTTTTGAGTGCAGCGTGAACCGAAATTTTGCTAGTCTGTAACCAAAAGGAAGTAAGATGGGTGTATGTAATACTTATGTTTGACTACCGAGCTATTTTTGAGTTTCCTGTTCGGATTGAGGTTGAAGGTGAGTTTTGGTAATTTCAAATGAATTTTGAAAAAATCACGCTAGAAAGAGTTCAACTCTAACTATATACGGGATTGGTGTGCTTTTTTATTGAAATCTAACAATAAATTCTGATTTGTTTGTATTCAGAGTAAGGTATTTGGGTTATCTCATAATTGAGGATAAATTAATTTGAAATTTGACAACGTAACTTTATCCAAATGAAATGCAAACTGCAACATTAAATGTATAACTAATTTCCAATTTTGAATAAGAGATGAAAACAACATAATTATCATTTTGTAAAGAGATTGGAGTCAAAGAAGTCATATAATCCTTAGATGATTACTTGAAAATGCTTAATTAATGTTAGAAATATAGTATAGAGAAGTATTTTTCATTAGACCGAATAAAGAGAATGAACTTTTGATCTATTGGGGCTTGTCTAGTAAAATTGTCGTTTTTTCTTTACATTGAGAAGGATATTCATCTTAGTAAATCTTGCAAAGACTATTCATCTGATTGTTTATTAGAATTAGAAGATAGAACCAAATTTTAGTACCATTTCGATTTATGCTCTCTCTTACTTCCAGTTTTGGCAAGTAATTTTGAAAATACTCAACTAAATCTAATTACTAACTTCACGTAGTTGCTCAGAGTGTTGCTGTACCTAACCTTCCCTCAGTATAATTCAATGTGATGTGAAGTAGAAAAATAGTAAAATAGATTGTCCCTTGACCGTTCTCGAAGGTTTATCAATTATCTAGTTGGTCAATTTGGAGCAAATCTGTAGGAGTACAATTTATTACTTCCAAAGATTAGGTAAACAAAAAGCTATAGTTTTACAACTTCATATCACGAATTACAGCTCTCTAATAGATTGGCGAAATAGAGAGCATTTATGAATTTTCATCTAGCAGCAAGCTTTACAAATCTCTCAATCTGCAAGCTGGAAATTTTACTGTATTAAGTAAATTATCCATGATCCGGCTCTTTACAATAAGGCGATCGATTTTAGGGTTATAAGATGATGATCTGAATATTACATTTCAGAATTCTTTTTTTAGAATTTTTCATATCTCGTGAAAGAACTTATCACCAGATGAAATGCAAATTGACTCTCCGATATCCATCAATAATTTAGTCAGATTTCATTTTTTTTGTTAAGAGAAATAAGCTATCATTATGAATTCGTATAGAATCCCAAAAGGTTGTGAAAAATCGACGACGACAACAACAACAGCAACCAGACAAATGTGTGCTTAGTTGTGAGATAATCTTTTTGAAGCAAACTCTATTATACAAAAGTTCTTAATGTTCTAATTGGAAAACAAGTAACTCAGAAATCTGAAACGCTCTAGAGTCAGTATAAATTCAAAATTTGGAATCTAATTTCTATCTTTAAATTGAAAGATTTTTTACAACATGGAAAGTAAAGAAGCATCATCTGTTCTACCTCACCACAACATAAAATATGATATTCCAGCTCTCCCTTTTGAGCTTACCCCACCTTTATCTCAGAATATCCACAACATCCTTAGCTTGATCGATGGAGATGGAGATGGAGATTCTAAAAAGAATAAGTTATGGAATAATTATTTCGCTCCTCTAACAAAGGAGTTATCTGTCAATATCCAGACCATCCTCGATAGTAAATGCCTGCAAGCCACGACCCGCTTTGAAAAACAGTCTTTTCCACTACTAAAGACTGACCTCTACGAAAACTTCATTGCAATAAATAAAAACCTAAAGATTGTACGAGAATCGCTCAGCTTGCTGCGATATTATAAATACGATAAGCCAGAGTCATACACCAACGCGATGTTTGAAGATTTCAAAAGAGTCCAAATTTGCTTGCTTCATCTGAACAATGTCATCTGTTGCCTAGAGCAAGGAAAAACTGCTCCTATTCAAGTGAATCCTATTCGGATACTCGATTTGATAGCAGAAGTAGACTTCGATTCTAACTTCGAAGAGGATTTCATCCTTCTTCCGAAAGAGGTGACAGCGAGTCAACTGGATTTTGATCTTCTCCTTGATGAAAAAGCTTACACAGATATCGCTATTCCTACGGAATCTGAAGCAGCTTCTCTAAAGGCTCAGCTGTTAGAACAAATTAACTGGACGTTTGAGAAGATGAAGACTTTATTTTCCGAGGAGGCGTTGAAGAAACTCGTAAACTGGGACGAAATCAATTTTGTTCTACGTGGAGAACATTTATCAGAGAGCCATGAGCATTACAAGTCAGAACAAGAGCTTCAGGAGGTATATAGTTTGGCGGACTCCATTCACAAGATCAATCCGAAAAATCCTGAAGAATCTCCTGCTCAACAAGAGGCAAGAGCTTATATAAGTCTAAAACTAAGACATTACGTTAAGAGACTATACGCAGGTTTTCTAGAGCAAATCAAATTAAATGAGTACGGGAGAGTCAACAATTTGGAAGACCATTTCACGAAAGTGATCCTTGAATCCCGATTTGATGGCAAAGCCTGCACTGAGGAAGTTCTCAAGGTCATTACTGACGACATGGTAAACTACTTCTTCAATAAGAGGATCACTGTCAGCCCTCTCATGGGAAAAGTTGAAGGGATAGCTCACTATTTCGAAAAAGATCTGATAGATTTCAAACTCATTCCGACAGATATAGTGACAGCAGCTTCGATAGAAGGATTTGTTGTCGCATTTCTCAAGACTTGCAGCCAGCAAAAACCCGTACTAGGCCTTGGCCCGGCTAAGCGATACCTCTGTCTCGTTACCCGCACAAAAGTTGACTTTTATCTCTTCGAATATGACTTCCAGGTGTACAGCGAAGGGATTAAAGTTTTCATGTCGAATCCAAGTCTGGAAGGTGTTTTGCATCAGGCTATTCAAAAGGTGACCATGAGCATGCCGACGGAGCTCAAATCGAAGTTTACTTTCTTCCATCTCGAATATTTGGAGCCTCATTTCAATTTGGACTATAAACAAGTCTGGTTGAACTATAACGCACCAGCCGTACAAGACAATTCGATTGGTGAATTATTGCAGCTTCTGGCTTATGCAACAGTGTATATATTATTCAATCATAAGTTCGAAAGGAATGAAATGGTCATCAGCATAGACATAAAATATTTGTTCTACTTCGCGAGCATTTATCTTGATTATCAGGACTGTTTTCATCATTCTCAACCGACTTTCTGGTGGGAGGCCTTCCCATTTGGAGTGGTGCCGTACCCTTTTAGAATCCCCACTCCCAAGGCACCAAAGAAGAACGAGATGATCCCCCAGGAAAATTATGCATTAATGGCAGTCCCGAAAAAATTGAATGAAGTGAAGTATACAGCACTGTTCGAAAAGACTGTGACCTGGAAGGAGGTTCAACAGAATCAACTCAAAGAGGTCATATCGAAACTCGTTTCAACAGATTGCCTTCACTTGGACAACCTCTCATTCCTGGAAGATTTTGTGAGTTCTGATGGCAATCTTGCTCATACAGCTCAAGTGATAGGCTCTCAAGTTTCCGATTCTCTTTGGAAACTTACAAAATCGGTTGCAAGTGGTTCTCATGATACGGAAAAGCCGCATCAATTGAAAGTAGTTGAAGAAAATAAGCTTCTTTTCTTTATTTTCTCGCAAGATGTACACATTCCGATCCTAATGATCGTGTTGGATCAACGAGAAAAGAGAATATTGTCCTTTATCCGTGAATCTGCGGCGAATACCTGGACTCAAGATCATACAACAGCATTGCAAAAATCCTTGGAGCTTTCTCTCTCAACGTCCCTGGATGGATATAGCAGCATTCATGTGAGCTGCTTGTTCACCAACGAAGCTGTCGAAACAATTTTTGAAAAGTTCTACTTCCCGAAGGTGCATTTGCTTAAACACTTTGAGAATCAGAGCGCTATCTGTTTCTCTCAAGGCGAAAGAATTATAATTACTGAGGAAGACATTCAAGCCGCTTTTTGCAAGTTCATTCATTTGAATATGCTTGTGACGAACTCGGATATTTATAGAGCCTATAAAGCCTACTATCAAAAGCTTCTCGAGCCCAATTACACATTCTTCATCTTCCCAAATAATTGGAAAATGAATGACTTTACAAAAGCTCTCCAGCAAATGCATCATACTCTCTCTTCAGGAGTTCCCTATGTTTATTCAGCTTTTGCCTTCGACAGTGTTGCTGGAAATAACGTCTATTACCTGATATTTACCGAGAAGTCGGCAAGCAAGGAATATACTGAAAGTAAATCGAAAGAAAAGATTCCTTTCTATCACCTGGAAATTTTCTCACTACACTCTAATAATTCAGATGACGACGTTGAAATTGTCAAAGCAGCTATGACCTATTTTATGTACAGCCTCAATTTCGAGGTTGCGATTGATAATTTGGATAAGGTTAACTCTGAGGCCTGCATCCTTCTCAATACCAAGTACCAAGAAACGCTTATAACGGTTGCCTTTTTAAAAGAAAGGAGACAATTAAATGCGGTTCAAGCTTTCCGGTTAATAGCTTCCTCGAGCCTTGCTCATTATACAGAGATTAACAATCTCATTTCACAAGTGGATCTCAAAGGCGCAAAGAAAAAAGACTCGACTGCAAAGGAAATTGTGTCCAAGAAGCTCGAAGAAACGAAAGAACCAGAGAAGAATCAACTATCATTGAAAGATATAGCTTACGTCGAAGGTTTCCTTGGTGATAAACAGAAAAGACATTCTATCTCAGAGGATTTATCACAACAGGTCGTAAAAAAGCTAGAGAGCGGGGAGCTAAAGCAGGATTTCTCTACTGTCTTAGAAAATTACTGTGATGAACTAAACCTAGCTATTTTTAGATCCTCAACCTTCTACTATTGCTGGAGCCAAAACTCGCTAGAGAAAATGCTCAAAGCTGAAGAGGACTTCGAGGTCAACGTTGAGTCAGCATGTGAAAGCCTAGCGAAACAAGTTTCTGACACACTCCAAACTCGAGCTCCTCAGAATATAGCCACGAATAACACATGGAACTTATGCTTGTTCATGGTCATCCCTTATGATAAGTTCCTCGAGTATGGCCAGCTTGCCTGTATCAGCTTCAGACCGGATCAAGCACATCCTTTCACCTTATACTTCCTTACTAATGATAAAGAAGAGTTGGATGTTAAAATTCCTCAGAAGATTGAGCTGATTCTTAAGAAAATGAGAGAGACTTTCAAAGATAAGCTTTCACCAAATGGGAAGGAAGAGCATAAGTATGTTATTGCTAAAGCTGACAAAGAAACTATAGAGAAAATTCATCAAGCATATTATCTATCCGTTTTCATTCTCATTCAATCACTGTTCAGTGACAACAAATTGAGTGATGAAAACAAGCCGAAAAGCATTACTACACTATCGATTAACTCTTGCAAGATTGTAGATGTGTTGAATGAGCAAGCTCATATCATCTTCAGAGGTGAATTATCACTCTCGGAGCTCAGAACTCAATACAACAGCATCATAAAAATTTTTTCGGAAGTGTCATCTTTCATAAAATCTCCCTGCCTCATGAGCTTCCCAACGCACTCGTTGACTGTCAGTGGCATGGAACAATTGCCCAAAGTGATAAAAGATTTGAAAAAGCAGTTCCTTACGAACTCTGCGCTGACTTATTTCTACTTTGCTTTCAATGTTATTTTCAAAAAAGGGATCAGAAACTATATTTCCGTCTGGAAAAGATTAGAAAAGAATGAAGTCAGCGTTACCTTATTCACAAATGAGCAAGAGAAGCCTGATTCAATTCTCGATCTGCTTGTACAAGGATACTTGGTTGAGAAGCATGAAGAATTCGATAAAATTCTGAGGGTAAGAGATGTAACCTGCCACTATGGAACGGTCGCGCACAGTCTTTTCTCTCAGTATCTTGACATCAGTATATATGTCATGGCTTACTTGGTGTGCAGCAAAGAGACAGCTCCTACAGAAGCCATCTCTTTACTAGCAAACTCAGCTTTCTTTTTCGTCAATGAGTTTAGAGAATTTGAAAAGAAAAGCCGCTCTCTTTTGGCTCCTCCCGCTGATGTCAATGAGCATGCCGGGACCGATCTTCCATAAGAAACCTGCTCTAAATAACAAGTTATATCTTTATCTTTCGCGATAGTTGCTTTCATAGTTATTGAAAAATGAAAAATCAATGTGAACAATGTATATTTCAAAATAAATTACCAACACACAAAAACACAACCGAGCACTGAGAGCTCAGTCTAACGTTAGGTTGTATATTTCAAAACTCAAAATCAAAAATTTAGAAAGAGATCAGGATTAGTAAAGCTCTCAATATCTGGAGTACCACTATGCCTCAGCTTTATTTTATTGACATTCCTCTTTTTTATTGTGATTTTGTGTTCAGTAATTCAGCTACTTTGTTCTAGCCACGATCAACACTAACAGTTTGGAATTCTTCTGAGAGCAACTTTTCAGACAAAGGATTTTGTAATACCCTAAATCGTTACTCTATCATAAAAGCTATAAATACAAAATAGCTTGAATGCATATTTTGCTTTCTCCCAAATCCCAACTTACCTATCATGTCAAGGATTATCTTAACCTTATGCTGTATTAAATTTAGAATTTGATTATTCAAACTAATGCAAATGAATGGAAAACAAACCAATAATCTGTCTATGTAGTAAACTTCGCTATCACTATGAAAATTAATACTTTATCACATGCTTTTTCCAAGAAAATTGCTGAAAGGACAGGTATAACTCCTCAAAAATTAAAATCAGCAGCATCTTTCTCTTCGACCCATTTGATTCTCTTTCCTTCTTCCCAGACTCCATATTTGACGCTTCCATCCGCAGCTATATACTTTCCTTTTCCGTGTTGCTTTCCGTTCGACCACATGCCCTGGTACTTTCTTCCATCAGCCCAGATGTAAGTACCAAACCCATCCTTTTTATCATTGACATAATCTCCCTCATATTTACGACCATCAGCCCAGGAGTATGAACCCTTTCCATGCATATTATTATTTAGCCACTCTCCTTCATAGCGACGACCGTCAATCCATGTATAGACACCCTAGAAGCAACAACTATATTAATTAAAAGAGAAAGCAGACTCCTTACGTATCCAGTAATCTTGTTATCTCTCCATTCTCCAACGTACTTTGATCCATCGCTCCATACATAAGTTCCTTGGCCGTGCTTTTTTCCGTTTTGATAGTTACCTTCATATCTAGATCCATCCGTCCAGGTTTCGATACCAAAACCGTCTTGTAAATCATCCTTCCACTGGCCTTCGTATTTAGCTCCATTGACATGAGTGTAAACGCCGTATCCGTTCGCCTTATCATCTTTCCATTGACCTGAATGAAAATTTTTTGAATGAAATAAAGCAATTCAATTTAGATTTTACCCTCGAAGATATCGCCGTCTACATGATAAAATTTGCCTTTGCCCTGCGCTTTATTATTCTTCCATTCACCTTATATTTTTTGAGTAAAGCAAAATGAGTGAGAATTACCTTCATATTTTGCTCCATCTGGCCATGTCTGAATACCGAATCCATCTCTCATGTTTCCAACCCACTCGCCCTCATAGACTGCGCCCGAAGAAAAGGTATAAGGTGGTCTCTTCTCTCTTTGTTGATTAGTAGCTCCGCCAGCTAAAGAGTTGGAAAAAATGAGCTCTTGGCAAGTTTGGTTAAAGTACTTGTCGTGCTATTAGCCATTGTTCCAGATTTCGCGAAATATTTGCTTCTTGTTTTCTGAAATAATAATGGTTAAACCCATCAAAAGTGTTGGTTTGGATTATTACGACTTCAGGATGTGCCTTGCGGACTTTGTACCCACGATACACAGACTGTATTTTGATTATTTTATCATATTTAGAGTTGTACTGGCTCAGCAGAGCTTGATTTCGAAGCGGATCAGCAGTTTTCTGACCACTCTATTATATTCTCGTTTACAATCGAGATGCTAGAAAGATTGGAGTTACCGAAGACAGGTCCATCTCGCTTTGGTGGCTGTCTTTGTTGCAAGGCTTGCAATTCATACAGGTGGAAGTATTTCCCATGAAAAAGGTTCAAAAGAATTATAGGGTGCCTGTTCGTTAGCTTTAACTTAGTTTAATTATATTCTAAAATTTCATATTAATGAGTTTGTTTTCTTATTTAAACGATTCACTTAGATAGTCAATGATGTTTTCAATGAGCCGACGATTTCACAAAAGAGCGCTCATTAACTCTACGATTATTATTAATAAGTGATTGACCAAGTTTTTTTGGGGTTGCTAAGCCATAGAAACTTTTCGACAGGCGCATCTGAGGTTAGAGCTTTCATTGCACCATATTTTCTATTGCAGTTGCAGATTTGCATAAATGATGTTACTCAAGGAACCATCTAGTATCAATGACAGTACAATATTAATCAAAGATTGTTTTCATTATCTAAACCAGACTTGAATTAAGCGACTATTGAAAATTGTTATTGCAAATTTATTATTATTCTCACTCCCGGTATTTGCAAAAAATCTGGAGTTTGTGAATACTGAAATTCATCATTCCAAAACTTATAAATAATATTAACATTTTTCAAATGGAAGTTATGCTCTCAATAAACACATCGCCAGCATTAATTCAAATTCACTTTAGGAGAGATTAAAATCGAGAAGTAATCAAGCGATACGTTTCCCAAATGCTACAATTTTTTAACTAATTACATGAAGGAAATTGGTACCCAATGCCCTGACCTGAAGTTTTAGGTCATCAGAGAAACTTTCTAACCTAAAAAATATTTGAATTCTCATTGAAACGCAAGCAATGTGTTAATTTGCTACCGTTTTGGGACTGGAAATAATAAATTAATTTGAAGGAGAAGCTTTTCAAGACCAAAAATAGAGAATTCTAATGGCTGATTTGGAAGGCAATATTCAATTTGGTGCTGGTACTACTACAGGCTTCGGCGGAAGCTCTAACAATCAGCAAGCTCCAGCTGCAGTTCAGTCTGATCTCGCCGATCAGAATACGTTAGATGAGCCTGTTTCCGTCACTCTCGTAATTTTCCTCTCAGAAAGCATCCATTAACCAGATTACTCACAGAAACGAGACCTTGGCATGATCGCTTACAAGCTGAAGTACGTTATGAACCCTAAAGCCAGAGATGAGGGAGCAAAAGAACTTCGAAACTGTATACTATTCTCATAAAAAGAACGTCGAAAAATAACAATTTGATTCAAAGGGGATTTATGGGGTCCGCTTCTTATCTGCCTCTTGCTTGCAAGGTACTTTCAACTCTTTCCGAGCCTCTATAACGCGAAATGTGTGTAGTTTGTTGAGTCTTAGAGCAGCTGAGAATTCACAGGTCATTTTTGGAACTATCTTCGTGATTATTTGGATCGGAGCCTGCGTGTTAACCCTCAATACTAAGCTACTTGGAGGCAAAATGTAACAAAAGTGTTGAATCTTCTTGCTACAACTAATTAAATTTCATTAGCTCCTTCTTCCAGAGCGTTTGCGTGCTCGGTTACTGCGTGTTCCCAATTTCTGTGGTCGCTTTCGTGTTGTTCATCCTCCACTGGTTCGTTAATGTGCCACTCATTATTTCACTGATCCTCAGTGGTGCGGCATTCTTCTGGTCCACTCTCTGTAACTTTTCAATTAAGCCAAGATTTTTCTAACAAGCATTTCGACTCTTAGCTTCTGTTGGATTCATGAAGGCTCTCGTTAATGAGGAAAGAAAGCTTCTTGCAACTTATCCAGTGCTTTTGTTCTACCTTTACTTGAGCTGGTTCACCACAATCGCTGGCTCAGATAGCAAATAAGAGACTATTACTTTGACATATTTTCTAAGAGCATTACATTTTCGAATTTGCGATTGAATAGAAACCCTTAAGATTAAGAAATAGCCAAACATGATATATATGTTGCAAACACTCAGAAAAATTTAACAATGATTCTGCAGGGAAACTTCGATCTCAAAGTCTCGATTTAAATCTTATTTCCAAAGTCAAGTCAGATAGATGACAATGATTTGAGAAAGATTTTTTATTATTATCATCCAAAGTGAAGAAATTCTTCTTCGCTTTTCAATCAAGAGACAAAACTGAAATCCAACATAGAAACACAAAATTCTTTTCAGGCACAGTTTTATAGGTATTTTTACTGTGAAATTGAATATTCATTCAAAAGACTGATTCAATACTCCCGGCATAATTTCTTGTTTTTGTGTCTCTCAATTATCTTAGTATTGATATCTTTTGATTTAACTCTATCATCGAAGTGAACTCCTTTGCTAGCAGAAATACATTCCACTAGTGATTTCTCTTCTCCATTGTTTTTTCAAGAAGGAAACATTTTCAGATGTCAAAATCCAAAAAAGAATAATTGAGTGAATCACCGTTCATTTATTTTATTTCAAAGAGAACTAATCTACATGCTTTCAAAAAATATTCTCAAGCGTGCATTCTCTACAACGAAGCTCTCTAGAGACTCAAATCAGGCTCTAGAACTTGGCAAATTCGCTATTGATTTCTTGCAGCATGGTAAACCTAGTCCTAAAGTCATTGATCGAGTGAAACTTTTCCACACCGATTCTGTTATTTGCGGAGTCTCCGCTCTTGCTCTTAAAACTAACGCTCCTTCTCTCCTCAAAGACGAAGCTCTTTCTACTTCAAGAACAGCGAAGGCAATTCGTGCAAAGCCAGGACACGCTCGAGTTTTCGGGAATCTGAATCTTTGTGAGGTCGAAAAAGCCATCGCCGCAAACGTTTCTGCTGTACGAGAGTGGGACTCCAACGGCACGGTGTTCGGTTTCAATGAAAAGATTCCAGGGCACCAGGCTGGTGAGTTCGGTCACAATGATTTTTATCCAGTGGTTATTGCTGCTTGCCATCACAGCACTAAGATCAATGGAGCTCAGGCCCTGAGAGCCATGGTTCTTATAGATGAGATCAGAGGAAGACTCGCTGAAGTGTTTTCTTTAAAAACTTACAAGATTGATCACGTTGTGCATGGAGCGATTGCGTCTGCGGTTGTCTATGGTGCTCTGGTAGGTGCGACACCTGAGCAAATTGAGCATGCAGTTGGCATGTTTGTTGCTCACTACATTCCATATAGAGCCATCAGAGCTGGCAAACAGTTGAGTGACTCGAAAGGTGCTTCGGCAGCTATCAGTACAGAGGCTGCGATTCTCTGTGTGAAGAGAGCTCTTAAAGGGTTTGTCGGGCCGAAGGATATTTTCAGAAATCCAGAGGCTATTTTCAGACTCAATCAGCCGACACAAGGTGAAAGTCCATTTGACATCGTCCTGTCAACTGAAGGCGACGATTTTGCTGTGATGGGAATGCATTTCAAGCTAGGACTCTATGAGCATCAATCTGCTGGGGCTATTGAAGCCATTCTGAACCTTATCTATAATCGTAATTTCTTGGAGCAGCACAAGCACGATAATATCGAGAAAATCAAGATTATTGCTTATGAGCCTGCTTTCGGTATTATAGGAGACCCAGCGAAAAAGAATCCTACCACCAGGCAATCTGCTGACCATTCTATGGTCTATATCAGTAAAGAATTTGTTAATGCTAGTTATTTTTAATTTCTTTCATGAACAGTCAGCACCTTGCTAGCTAAAGCCCTACAAGACCCAGCTGCCTTAAAAGAGAAAGCCAAGTCTCTTGATGACATGTGGAAGGAATTGATACTGACACCACATGACTATAACCAAAAAGCGCTTTTTAATGAAACCACAAGAAGTCTGATGGAAAAAATCACTTTCGAGCACGGCGGACCTGAATATGACAAGAAATATCCTGACGGCATCCCTACTAGTGTCCAAATAACTCTCAAATGTAAAGTTATTGAATTACATCGTGAACTTATAAAAAATTATGCTAGCTGGCGAGGTTCTTGACAGTGGATTGATAATGTATCCTTCTGGACATGCAAGGTAATATTTTCTTTCGAGAAATCAGTATAAGATTTGTTTTCTCACGCGATGCTTAGAAACACAACAGCCAATCTGAACGACATTCTTGAGAACAAATTCAAAGTCCTTGGCGGCTTGGCGCTTGACCCTAGAGAACTTGATCGGTAACTTATACTTATGAACGCCATCCTAAAGAGATAATTCTTTTCATAGGTTCCTGACAAAACTTAAAAATATTGAAAACCTGACTGGATTTGATTTGCAAACATTATACAGCTGCAGAATAAAATACGTCGAAAAACCTATTGATGTTTAAAAATTTTCGTATTTCTTCACGAATAATGTTGATTCTATATATAACCTGTGTTTTCTCTCTGTTTTTTCTCTTTAGACCTTAATGTCTGTCTGACTTTGGCAAACTATTAAAAACACTCTAAGTATTCACATTCGATCGGGATTTAGACCTTAGCACCTAATATGTCATGCTGAAGACATGGTTGAGTAGAATATTCACAGTCTTTTATTTTCATCATTCATATCCTCTTTTCAATAATCGTCATATACAGTAAAATTAGGATATAGGAGCCATCACAAACAATTCATAGAATTTTGCTTAGACAGAAACAGAAGCGGGTTCTTGACTCATTTGATTCTTAAAATCGAGATAGTCCAATTGTCTTGAATAATGGCCTTTGTACTCATGCAAGCGAATGACTTTTTCTGTTTCTACGTTCGAAGTGTTCGTCATGAGACTTGAATAGTATTTAGAAGAAGAGTTTTTCGCTTCTGTCTCGTATCGGAAATCATAGAATCGTGGATAGATTTGGAACGTAGGAGCATACCCCAAGTTGAGACTCAATTTGTTATAAAAGTTGACATCAAACTTGGAATTGCTAGCATCTTTGAAATACATGTAGTGACTCAGTTTGTATGGCTGACGGCGTACATTGAAGTACAGAAAATAACGCTTGCTCTCGGCATCATCGGAATGATATCGAGAAAGTAAAGTTTTTGTACCTTCGGTTAGATTTTCCTGATTTAGAGCTTGGTCTTCGGCAAAGAATTCATTATTTCTGTTTCTGGAGTTCTGATTCGAGTCGTCAGGTCCTAGTGACGAGGTTTGAGAGGAAGCATTAGAGAGTAAGAGGTACTTTGAGTGAACATAGTTTGTCGAAATCTCAACTGCAAATTATATTTTAATTTTGGGCTATTCAGAGAACAGTATCAAGAGGTAATAAGGATATATGCCGCCTCTACATTCAAGGATTTCATGATGCAAGATGAGCATAAAGAAAATAAAATCTGCAAATGCGAGAAGAATTTAGAAACTCTGCAAGAAAGCGTTTCAAGAGGTGTGATAGTAATAGGACTTGCTTGCAACCATACAAAAAGATTTGTCAATTTCCAAGAATCAAACTGGATACCACAGAATACAAGAAATCCGGTAATATCGTAAAGCTATCATTTTGATGTTGAATTTGATAAAATAGATAGCAGTAGCGAGATACATGCATGACATTGCAAAAAAAATAAAATAAAATAATGAAAGTGAAGCGAATTAAACCAATATCAATAATATTAAGTTAGACTCAGAGAAAATATAAAAGACCTACTCTAAAGGATTAGTTTGGAGTATTGCACATCTTTACTCGCATAAAATAGTAGACAGGATCAAATAAAATCAAATTATTAACTTCGTCTCATCCAATATTTGGATGAGAGAAAAATCCAAATACTCTGTAACTGCCTGACTCGCAAAGTTACCGAATTCGTTTAGCATATAAGGTAAGGCTGAAAAATGGATTAAATGCCTCCGCATATTGGAGACATCCAATCCTTTTCATTACATTAGCTGTTTTGAAATTGCATAGGGAATAAGGGAAAGAAAAATATGCATATCTCGGCAGAAATTTTTCGAATTAATTCGGTGTTGCTCTCGACCCTTTCTCGATGCCTTTCGAGTTGATATCAATATCATTTTGTTTGAAGCATATTGGAAAATAGAATTGCAGTGACATATCATCTTGGAGATAAATTATAAGATTGATGGAATTGAGAAAGTACCGAGAGGGGTTTGAAGGCTTCTAATGATTTGCTGAGTATTCAAAATAAAAAATCACCCTCAACACTCCAAATCTAGAGATTAATCGGTTTTAGTTTCAAAATTAAATTGGCTCCAAAAAATTTAGATACTTGTTTGTTCTTCAAATATTCAATGTCAATTAGCTCTGACACAATGGATAATAAAACTACTTACTCTGAACATCCGCAACTGTCTGCAAATCTCAAATGCAATCACGAAGAAATTTCGCACAACGCAGGGAATGATGATTCCAGAACGACGTCACAAAAAAAGAAAGTTCTCAACACTAGGAAAGTTCCTCCTTCAATTTCAAAGGAAGAAACCAAAGAAGACATACCACAACAGTGTGATGATGTCCTGCCGAGTAAAATAAAGCAAGCACGAGCTCTACTTGCGAGTATTGAAGCAAATGCAAATAATGTCAAGAAAGTAAAGCCAAGAGTCTCATCTCAGCTTGCACCGGCAAAAAATGAGAACGATTTTGATAAAGGAGAGCAAGATTATACGAAAGCGAAAAACCTTAGACCTGCAAATGACAGTGCCAAAAATTTGTCAATTGATTTGGGCAAAATTTTAAAAGCAAAGCAAGCCTTGCTACAAGCCAGTGGACTCTCATCTATAAAGGAGTTGGTACTCAATAAAAAAGAAGCCCCTCAAGTAGAAAAGATCAACGAGCACAAGGAAGAAACGAAAGCTATACCTTTACCACGACAAGAAGGAAAGCTCCAAAAAATTGCAACAGAGAGTTCTCTACCAACTGGTAATCAGATCATTTTCTTGTTCTCATAGATTTACGCTTAATAGGTAATCGGATTGGAGTAAATTCTGAGAAGCATCATGAAAAAAGAGTGCAGCCTCTACTAAGTAACCCAGTTCGAAAGAGAAATTTTGGTCAGCTTTCAATTATACCACAAAGCAACCACGAAAATGACTCGCCACTACCAGCACTCCAATTTAATAAAACTTCCAAACACAGCCAACGGAAAAGTTTTCCAAGAACAATTGCGTTCTTTGATACTAAGAGAAAACGCTTGATTAAATTTCCAGTTTTCGATGAGAGAGATTTGAAGTTTTTGTGTTCAAGCATACAACATCTGCTTCATAAAACGGTATAAATCCCTCCATCGATTGAGAATAAACGTAACATCTTAAAATAGTCAGCAGATAATGATGTAGAAACAGATGACGAGCAAATAGATCGCGCTAGCACGAAAATGTTTGAAGATTTGTTAGCAGGCTTAAGTTATCAGTGCATCCCTGGACAGATGTTCAGACCAAGGTACTTCAAGGACCCGAAAAATCCAAAACGACGAGTGATGTGCTATTCGAAAGTCTTAACAGAAGGTCATAAGAGAACAAACTACCATGCCATGAATTCTACAAAAGAAAGTTATGGCCGAGCATTATCATCTGCAAGTACAAGCGCTCGCTCACACTCGTGGGGAAGTCACAAGGATTTTGATGAAAAATATCAGAATCCTACATTCGGTGGTTTAAGAACTCGCTTAGGTCGACTTAATCATTCACTATTCTCACTAAAAGAATAGTTTGTATGCAAAGAAGAGAGTAACATACATCTCAATATTTTCTAAAATTGAGCGTGATTAGTAGAAACAAGGGAGTATAGGCAAGCTCACTGCTCCTTGTTGTGTTTATGAGTAGAGGTTAATATATATATTTATAAGATCTATTTACTATCTGTAAATTGCCGCTGAAGAAAAAGAGTTTTAAAGCGTGGAGGTCAAAACTCAAATTATAACTCACCAAAAACTCTCTCTTTTCGCTTTCTCTTGATCCAAATAGTTGATATAGCCAAACTCGGTGCTGAAAAGTTGATGCCATAGCCTCACAGGTCTTCGGTTTTGAGTGGTACGATGAACATGAGGTGCAGGCATTTAGCAATGATTTTTCACTTACGGCTAGTTTCATTGCTCTAATTGATGTGAATTATGATTTAATATATATATGTCGTGATGGTCTATGCATATGCTAATATAGCGCAATTCTGAGCAATACAAGGCACCAGAGGAAAATTCTATTTGTCTGAATAGCAAATCCTATTGTATGTTCCCGCTACCTGCTTTCTTCTGCAGGCAAGTTATTAGTTTACTTCTCATTATAAAACCGGTAGAAGGCATTTTGTCTCATTAATTTTTATCCACTTTAGCTTCCAGAAAAACTGAGAATTTAATTGAATTTTCTATTATCCGTAGATTTGTTTTGAGTTACAATAAATTACTGTGCTCTTCGAGAAGTCTCAAATAGGACTCTCTCAGGAGTTCTCAACTGTCAGAAAAATATGACACTCCTTAACAGTTGTCCTCGCCCTGAAAATTAAATACTCCTTAAGAAAAGCCCGCTGATCGCAACCGCTATCCAAAAAAGAATTGGTTCTGTATTTTGCTATCTGAAAGAATCGTGTGACTAATTGCTAGTTTGCCCGATTTAGCTCAGGAACAAGCTTGCCTTTGCTAAATTTATGGGAGGGACAGCTGATAAGATCCTTGTTCCAATTCTCGAAACGAATAACTATTATAAATACAAACTTTGATCAATACCAATTTGATTGCTAAAGATTTTTATTGCTTGAATGGAAAGTAGAACAAGCGGTCTCAGTCTGACTCAAGTATGCTTCTATACCCAGCGAAAAGTAGAGTTTGGCCAAGCCCTGTACGTTTGTGGAAGCATTCCTACACTCGGTGAATGGAATCCCCGCAACGCTGTAAAATTGGAATGGAGCAAAGGGGATAACTGGAAAAAGAATTTATTGCTTCCTGTTCCTTCAGACATCGAGTATAAGTTTATAGTCACATCCTACGATCAGGAAAATATGCGTGAAGTTTATTGGGATGAAGGCCCTAATCGGAAGATGTCACTATTTCCACACTCCAATGGGTATTCAGCTACAAAGAGCATCAGTGTCATGTCTTTTAATATTCGGGGCGATCACGAGGGAGATGGAAGTAACAGGTGGCAATATCGCAAAGATCACGTTGCTAATACGATAAAGCTATACGGCTGTGATTTTGTCGGAGTACAAGAAGCTTTGTTCCACCAACTGATTGATTTATCCTCGATGTTGCCGACGTATATGTGCTATGGGAGAGGCCGAGGCGAAAAAACTGAATCTGGAGAAGCTGTCCCGATTTTTTATCTTCATGATAAATGGGAGTTGGTGAAAGGGAATACATTCTGGCTCTCTGATATGCCTGAGATCCCGGCATCAACGACGTTTGGAAATGTGACTCCTCGTATCTGTACCTGGGCAATTTTTAAAGAAAAATTCAGTAAGGAAGAAGTTTTTGTAATAAACGCGCAGCTTGATAACTTGAATGTGAACTCTCAAAGAGAATCTGCTAAGCTTTTATCACGTTTCATCAACACGATCTCAGTTGACTTTAAGAAGATAATACTAACCGGAGATTTCAATGTAGATGAGGATGATGTATCTATTGAAATAATAAAGGGAGATGGAGTTAAGCTCAGAGAGGCACTTGCTGACGTAGTTCCTGAGAAAAAAGATCGAAGAGAGAAAGGAACTCTGCACTATTGGACAGGAGCTAAAGACAGCATCAGAATCGATTATATCTTTGTAAGTCCCGCTCTGAGGACAAAGGATTTCAAAATAATTTATGATAACATCAAAGGAAAATATCCTTCAAATCATTTTCCGATTGTCGGTGTGTTTACGACTTGAGTAGTTAGTTTTAGGGTTGGTCTGGTATAAAGCCTCTGTTGCTGAGACATTTCGATATCACATATTTACAAACTCTTCTTAATTATTCTAAAACTTATGAGTATATATCCCAGTACTTTGCATGCTGATTGTAGTTAAAAGAATAATCATTGTAAGAGAAGAAGAAAGAGAAAAAGGGGGAGAAATGCTAAATGATGGAAATATTAGATGAGAAATGTTATAATATGTGTCAACGAACGCACTCGATCATGAACAGTTTCACCAGAGTCAGGTTAGAAATTCCCAGCAATCGATAATTCGTTTTGAATATATGGAGCATTTTTGGGTGACACATTCTCAGAAATCAATTTATGATATGCTAGGTGGAGGGATTTAAAATTTTGGAGTATCAACACACAAAACATACATATTTTATCAGAACCCACTATTACAGATTCTTAAATATTTTTAACATCAATAACTGTCTTTGGATCATATTTAGAGCCTTTGAACACTTCATCCTTAAAGCCTTCTCTTCTGGAAACAGGGCCTGTGAATACGGGATTACCCAGCATCCAGTTATCCAGATCAGCTACTTTCCAAACACCGAAGTTGAATCTCGCAATCCTAATTGAAAAAATCGCAGTTGTTTAGATGGAGATAGCTTCAATGATGTATTACCATTCCATGTAAGTTTGCAGCTTATATGTACTTTTGAACTTTGGAGGCGGCTTCATTTGTGTCTCAAAGATGACGGTGTGCTTAAAAGAATAACCAGTATCTTCAAATTCAACTTTTTCTTCTCCAGGAGGGAGCACTTGCAAACGAAGCGAAGATTCGACTGAAACGAGCATTCTCATCAAAACCTGTCAACCATGGTATTATAATACTTATCTCAATCAGCCATAAATTACCTTGTCGAAGTTGTCATACATCTTTTTATTTTGCTCAGGGTCAATGAAGTTTTCAGGGTTCGTGACCTCTAAAGGAGTGTAGATAATAAGACCCATATCATCGGCATCAGTAAATTTATGATAATCTTTTTCAGTTCTATTCTCGCTCCTCACGGCACTTAAGCCTTTAATTAAGGTCATATCAAGAATCTGAATATCATTTTTAATGGGTTCTCCTTTCTTTCCTGTAACATCATGATAAGCTTTGATCTACAACACAAAATATCAAATGATAGTCCATTTACTAGTTTGTTACAATGTAGCCTTGCTTGTTAAGAGTTTCGAGCCTTTTAATAAGTCTCTCAGCAAAAGATTTTTCACAGTATTCAGTCAAAAATTCGGCGTCTTGCGCAGCAATTGAATAGATTACTCCATTATAAATCTTGAAGAGATGATTAAGGACAAGCTGCTGAGGGATTTTCTGCTCTGAGAAGATACGCTCTCCCAAGTAGCTGATTCGGTCTGGTACTCTTGGATTCATTCCGCTGAGCTTGAAGGGTAAATCAATTTCCTCTTCAAACTTTTGCTGCAGGGATTTTTCTGTGGGCTCGGGCTCCTTCACCTTCGCAATCTCATTGGGGTTCTCAAACTCCTCTCTCATTGCTTTAGGTATGTGCTGGGGGCAACCAAAAAAAAAATAAAATGAAATTAATCCAAACTTGGAAATGTCTTACTGAGAAACCGCCGGATTGGCCTGCTTCAGATGGCTTCTTCAAGAAGTCCTTTATCGAAGAAAATCTTGCGTATCGGCGAGCAAAGAGGCTAGCATGTCTCAGAGCAGGATCGAGAACACTTTTAAGCATTTCAATTCAGCCAAGTTTCCAATAAAATTATTGTAAGAATCTTGTTTCAACTAAAAAAAACACTATGCTTACATTAAAACTGGATGCTTGATACATATTTCTATTAACCAACTACAGATGAAACGCCAGCAGGATGAATTACTTTAGCGCCGAATACTCGAAAAGTCAATGTTATAAAGACAATAAATGAATTCAAATTACAGTTTTCACTAAATACCCCTGAGTATTTGCATACTTGAATTTCGCGAACCATTTTGTTTTGACATCTCTATGTCTACTTTGTCAAATTATCGAGAGGTGAAGAGCAAAGCTTGAGAATAAATTCATTTTGAATCAATTTACACTGATATATAGATATATTTATTGATTTTTAGGCCATAATAATGCCAAGGAATTAATTCACTTTACTTCTGATGGCACTTAATTAAATCTCATTCAAAATCTCAGGAGCTTACTCTTGAAACAGTTCATCAACAAATAATAAGTGAACTTCAAAAAACGAATAAAACTTGCGAAAGCTAAGTTGTAGTTGAGGTCTCTTCAAGGTAGATATTGCAACGATTCGCTACAATGCTTTGAATTGTTGATTCAATTTCGTCAATAGGTACAATTGCCGCAACTTTCAGGGCCTTTAACTCCTGGAGGAAATACTCAAGTTCTTCTTTCACTCTAAAAAGATATTTAATTTTTGCGCTCCTTGACGAAAGGAAATTACCGCTGAGCCGCTGCGCTGTCGTCGACCTCGAGACTGTTGAATATTTTTAAATAATATGTTTTTATATTCTCGAAGACTTTCGAGAAAATATCAAAAAGCTCTTCAGACAAATAAAACTCTTCAATATTCTGTGCCATTGATCTTATATCAGTTAAAATCTGCGCTGTCGACTTGGTTGGAACATTAATCTTCGCAGCTGGTTTAGTCCACTCAAGCTGTGATATATTTGTACAGTGCTGCTTGATCCTAACAAAAAAAAGAAAGTTAGTTGTTTTTCCACAAAGGAATCGAGTGGCTGATACCTATCACGCAAGATTGATGCGATTTTATTTTGAATATCGGTAATATGTGTTCTGAATAGAGATTTTACAGTCCCGATTTGGGTCTTGACGACTTCTTTATTGATATTAAATTTCTTTTCTACAAGGTCTTGCATCGGTTCGAGTAGCATCTTCAAAAATGCAATATTTAATGATGAAAGCCCTTGAGAAAGATGCAACGTGAGCAACCAGAATTTTGATAAGAAGTACCGAGAATCTTTGCTGTTATCGTTTTGATGATTTTAAATTGGACAACTCCGGCTGATAAAATCAATTTTGTTGACATGGTATTATAGAACTAAAATTGTAACGGTATGATTAGTCTCGGTCTGCTGAGTAGTAGGAATACCTGTAGAAATTCCATTGTTTTCAAAAAGCATTCCATGGAGATTCCTTTGAATCTGTAGCCGAGGATGAGGTAGTCATAAACAATTCTGACAACTAATAGAACTGATGAGGTCAGCTTATACTTCCTCTCGCCAACGAACAGTTCATTTTTCATTATTCTCACAAACCCTGATTCTTCAAGGTTGTTTCTGCTTCTGCTCTGCTTGTTTGAAGCTGTCTTGCTTTCTTCATTTTGATCTGGCTTCTTTGGATCGTCTTCATTATCGGATCCTTGGTTGATTTCATCGAGGCTCTGCAGGCTGAGGACTTTTGACTTTGATGATTTCAAAATTTCTTCTGTATTTGAAATTTCTTCCATTTCTTCACATTGGATGTCGTGTGTTGGATCAAAAAAGAGAGTAAACACTTTCATATAGGAAAATGGAATCTCTGTAGGCTGCCACGTTTCTTCTTCTAAGTGTTGTCGCAGACTAATTGTCCTCTGTACATGATAATACTCAATGAAACCTAACAATGAATGAATAATAGTATTCGTATGATAACCCCTCAATAATAATAAATACTTCTTTCGCATTCGAGTTTTAGATGCATGAGAGGTCCAATGGATATTTTATCAAGGTAAGTTGACTTGGCTTTATTTATTGCTGATAGTAGAGTTTGATTTTCGGTTGTTACCCAAAGCGAAACTCTGCTGTGAATTTTCAGTTGTTCTTCAAAGCATTTGCGAGCTTCATCAAAAAAAGCTTGGAGTTTATAGAACTGGGCGATAGTCATGAATTCAGTTGAGTAGGAGCTGATCATCTCGGCCAATCTTTCGTTTAAATATTTGACTACCATAGCGATAGTAGAGTAAAAATCTTCAACAGTGTCTGAGATAATCCGCAGTGTAGCTTTATCCAATACTGAAAGCTCAAAGTCTCTGCTGGGTACGTAATCGCTTTCAGAAATGTAATTTTTCTCAAAGTGCTCCAAAAAGGCTGTGAGAATTTTATTGTGGAGGTCCAAGAGTCGAGACAGGAGTCGTTTATACATTTCAAAATAGAAAAGCAGGAATTTGACGTACAAATCGAAGGACATGCGCTGCTTTTGCTGCTGAGACCTGTGATTGTACCGAGCAACGTTATTACAGTAATTGTTGACAACTTTTTTTTACTCTTTAGTGGTCATGTTGCTCGTTGGTGCTCCACTTTTTTCGTCCGATGGTTTTAGACTGTCTTGATACTCGGTCATATCCTTCATGAATTGCTTATGGAATAACTTCAGAGAGTCAAGGAGTTTCATTTTAAATGTTCTATGGTTGAATTCTTTGACTTTGACAGTTTGAACAACTAAGTTTGTCAGAAATTCCTCCAGCTCAACGAAGAAGAAAAATGAGTCCCAATAAAGATAGCAATTATTATACTTTCCCGTCACGAGGAGAATCCACTAAGCTCCAAGTTACATAGTTCAGCGACTTTCTTCCGGAATCTTCAGTCATGAGGTCAGCTCCAGTTGGTAGCATTGAGAGGTCCTAAAGGATAATACCGATTGTTCTCTGAGAAAGCAAAGACGGTTTAAATACCATCATAAAGCTCTCTTCAACTATCGATGAAGCATCGAGATTTAAATTAGCGTTTTTATTATAACTCAGGACGTTGATTGCATAGGCTAGGCATTTATCAACAAATTCCGTGTTGAGATTCTTCTCCAATGTAGATCTTGCATCCACGAAAATTTTTTGCACGTTCCTGAGAAAGTGTTACTTTGGATATGAAACATTCAGATGAATACTGCAGGCAAGAGAGATTTTTCAGTTTCGTTTTATAAGTCTCCTCCGAGTTTTTAATCAGAGCGACCGCGTAATCGTAATTTGTGTTTTTAATCAATTGTTTTAATGTCGGAACTGTCTGCCTCACAACAGAGACTAATTCCAGCTAAGAATAAAATAGATTGTTACATCACCAAACTATTATTTTAGCGATACCATCTGCAACGTCCGACTTATGTTTATCTGCTTTCGTTTCATTTGTAGGATCTTGATGCTGTGGAGGTACGCTTTTTCTTTGATCTCCTTGTTAAAATTCCTTTGGTTGCAATTAAAATCTGGTTTCCCACTCAAAAAAAAAAGAGAGAGCAATACTTATGGAATTCAATCGTTTTTAGGCAGTTTTCAACTTGAATCTCCATCTCGTTTAGATTTGAAATCACGTTCATAATATCATGAAACCGGCTTGTGATTTGATAGAAAAGATTGAGCTCCACATGGTCAAGGGACTCCGTGAGCTATGTGTGGAGCAAGAAATTAACTCTCCATTATCTAAGCGCAGATTACCTCGTCTTGAATTGCTCTAAGCTGTCTCATGTCTCTTTTCAGGTAGCCAAAGTCAAATATATATTTCTCATCGAAGAAATTCGGTTTCACCAGGTTGTAGCACTTCACCAAGCTTTCCGAAATATTAATCTGCTCTTTTTCTTTCTGACGAACGCTTTTGATTATTTTATTCTTCTTGTAGATATCAAGGACTTTTCTGATTTTCAGGGTATATCCAAAGAAGTCTTCATATTGCACGTTCAAAATTTCAGGGTCAATTGTAGGAGTGCCTTGCATATTAATTGTATTTAGAGCTTGGTCTACAACAGTCTCCTGAAATATTTCATATATATCATCGAGAAAAGTCGTCTAATGGGAACTTTTAGAGAGAAGGAGAGATGGCAAGAATACTTTTCTTGGAGTATTGAGGACAGAAACAATATTAGTGCTTGAATGAATCTGCATCAAGTCATTGTGAAGATCCAATCGATCGTCATCTCCAGCATCCGGCTGACTGTGAGAGTAACTGATGTGGAGGTTCGAGAGATTGTTGGAGTGATTTCGTCGTTCTCCTCTCTCCGTGAGGCTTGCGTTGACACCGGAGTCATCTTCACGCTTTCGGAAAAAGTTCAGTATACCGTTCATAATTTTACTTAAAAATGATATGTATTTTAGAAAACTCTCATAATCTATATTACAAAGTATATGAAACATTCTTCCGTCGCCTGAAGCAAAATATTTCGTCTTTTGCTTCGATGAATTTAGGAATGCTCTTGATGTTTAAAAAAGAAGTGAAATGATAGAGTTATTTTTTCATAAAATTAGCGATTCTCTGGCGATAGACAAACTTCCTCCATGATTTCGAAATGTTGAAAAGTTATTTTGTGTCTTGTTTGTTTACAGGTGGACTGTAGACCCTTAATTTTTTGTTCTGAGCTCCTGAATATGTCGGAGCATTGTTTTTTTGAACATTGGTAATCTATGTGTTGAGAAAATTTCATTTGTTAGAAATCACTGTACAAACCGGATTCGATGATCCCATGACAATAAAGGCTATGCAGTTGAAAGGGGCAATTGGTTTAGAATCCTGACCTAATGATTCTTTTCACAATTTCTCAAGTGAAATCTGAGTGGTATTTGATGTAGGTATTTAAAAAAGAAATTGAAGGAAGGTTTCCATACTTTATAGAAAATATTACCACCAATCCTCCGAGCCATATGATATTATTCATAGCCGAATATTGCGTGTGTTATCCCGTGAAAGAGTGTTTCGGAAATATTAGATTCGGATTTATATTAGGAAGTTCGACCTAATTTGTTCCGTTTACTAGTTCTTGCAAAGTGTTTTAAAAAGTTTTTGCTATGGGAGGTCAAGAATCCAAACCAAATGTTGCCAAGTACGGGCAAATCTTTATGAAGACTGAAAACCCATATTATATGTCAGGAGAAACTGTGAAGGGAGCGATATATTTAAATCTTATCTCTTCATACCCAGGAAATGAGCTTACTCTCAAAATTCTGGGAAGAGAACGAGTCAACTGGGCTGAAAGAAGACCAATTAATAACGTTTCCTCTGATGCTCAAGAAGAAGACCCAAGTTTCGAGGAGTTCGACGCAAATAAAAGCAAAATTCTTACTAAAGCTCCAGAAGACCTCTTCGAACGTTCAGACAAAAAAGTAATCATCAAGTTTAAAGTACCGATTCACAGGTGGCAAGAGGAGACAGTTCCTCCAGGCCAATATACTTTTCCGTTTTGTTTCATAATCCCATATGGTGTGCCCGGGAGTTTCTATCACATAAGCCAGCATTTCAGAGTGGAAATTAAGTACAGTCTATTAGTGAAACTGGCTCCTCTGAAGCCAGAGATCCCGCCTTTGCAATATGAGCATGAATTTTTTGTCAAAGAACACGTTGGCGGAGAAATTAAATCAATTTCAAAAGAAATCGCGCAGGATGTTACCTCATGCTTCTGTATTAACAAGGGAAATTTTACTGTCAGAGCATTAGCATCGAAAAACGCGTTCACTCCTGGAGAAACAGCCACTATAAAGATAGAGTCAGATACCAGATTTTCTCAAGTTCCAATTCTTCGCTTTCATTGTACATTGAAGCAAAAAATCACAGCCAAAGCTGCTACCTATCATGAAACAAAAGAAAAGGAACTGATTCTAGGATCCAATCTCATCGACGGTGTCGATGTACGAAGTAGAAATGTGGGCGATGATGCTCAAGTGATCACCTTCCGCATACCTGAGTCAAATGACGGGAATAAACCCTCACTTAATGATGAGAGAAAGATTTTTAAAACTGACAACTCATCTACAACGCGTCGGATGCTTAGTCCATCCTGCAAAGGGCAAGCGATCGAATGTAACTATTATTTCGAAATCGTCCCAGAAATACCAAGACAAACTTGTGGGAGACCAGTGAGGAGTATCCAAATTCCTTTTCAAGTATACGCTCCGTTGCTTGCCGTAGATGAGCCGATGATTAATATCCCTCCCAATTGGAAGCCATTGGAAATGCCTGTCATGAATTTTGCTGTGCCTAGCAGCATCTCAAATCTTAATCCTTTATTTCTTTCCTTCGGGGACAATAATATGAAGGCCACGTCAAACCAAAGTCCAGAAAAAGAAAAGTACAATCGTTACTCTCTCATGACTTCGCCAGAGCCAACGAAACAGTACTTTAATAGAGACACCTTTGGTGTTGTTCCATCGATGGGTTCACTGCATCACCACCATCGTGTTTCGAGTAGAGGCTCGTATCAAGTCGACATAAAGGAATCTCCAATGAAGTGAGATGTAGCCAGAAAGGAAAATAAACAATGATACATAAAATATGTGTTCAAGACTTCAGTAGTAAGTTATAACTGGTTATTTCACAATATGTAACACAGATGAGAAATCATTCTTTGAATACAAAAAACCTTTTTGAACAGATAAATTTTTGAACATACCACATTATCGATCACAGAATAAAATAAATATGCGGAGAAGATGTGAATAACTTCTGTTCGATAGCACTTTTCAAAAGCTTTTTGAAAAATTATGTTTTGAAGAGAAAGGCAGGTAGCAAACTTAATCTAATTTCAAATACCCGTGGACTATCAGCTCTACATAGTAAGCGAAATAAGACTTCCAATTTTACATATTCTCATAGCTGTAAAGTTAAGGGATGGTTGCATTTGATGGAAACTAGTTCCTTAACGACTTGACATACTATTACAAAATTGGACATTATGAGTCTCTTTATTCGGAAATCGAGAAACAGAAAGCAATATTTTCACTCAAGTAGCGTAAATATGGCTATACCTGTTAGGAATCAGTATCCCCTTACTGTTATTTGTCTATGGCCATAGAAAGAATGTTCCTATTTTTATAGCAAGGTGGGTTTATAAGCGTGATTCTACAGTAATCTAATCGAGCCGACTTATTATCAGACGCAAACGAAATAATTTTAGAATAATAATCGAAAACTAAATCTAAATCTAGATACTTCCTAAATGGAATCTGAGAAAAAAGAACAACAACCTCAACCAGAGGCACAAGCGCAGGCTGAGAAGAAGGAGACCCAAGAACCTGTGAAAGCTGGAGAGGAAACCGGAGAAGCTGGAGCAGAGGGCACCAAGATCTCAAAAAGCCAGCAAAAGAAATTAGAGAAAGAAGCTAAAAAGGCTGCTCAAAAGCAAGCAAACGCCGAGAAGGAAAAGGCCAAGCAGCAAGCTGCAGAAGGTGACGACCCTCTTAAAGATAACTATGGCGATTACGACCTTTTGAACGATGCCAAGATCACTGACCGAAAATGGACTCCTGTTCATGATATCGATGACTCATTCATTGGAAAGGAAGTCCTCGTCAGAGCCAGAGTTCACTCTTCCAGAGTTAAGGGAAGCTTGGCTTTCTTGGTCCTTCGTCAACGCCACTCAGACATCCAAGCTGTTGCTTTCGTTACAAAAGACGTTGTATCGAAGCAGATGGTTAAATGGATTGACGGTATTCCAAAGGAAAGTATCGTCGATGTCTACGCCGTTGTTTCCAAGCCAGAGCAAGAGATCATTTCTTGCTCTCAGAAGGTCGAATTACAAATGAGAAGAATCTATGTCGTCTCAAGAAGTGTTCCTCTCCTTCCTTTCCAACTTGAAGATGCCTCTCGCAAAGTCAACCCTGAAGATGAAGAAGGCGAATATGACACCCAGAAACAACCAGAGGCTCAAAAGGATAAGCCTGTCGAAGAGTCTAAAGAACAACAGATTATTGTAAGCTTAAAGACTAGACTCGATAACAGAATTATTGACTTGAGAACAAAAGCTAACCAAGCTATCTTCCGCGTTGAAAGTGGTGTCTGCCAACTCTTCAGAGAGTTCCTCTACACTCAAGACTTCGTTGAGGTTATGTGCCCAAAACTGATCTCAGGAACATCAGAAGGAGGTGCCAACGTCTTCACCATTAAATACTTCGGACAAGATGCTTGCTTGGCTCAATCACCACAGCTCTACAAGCAAATGTGTATCATGGGTGACTTCGATAGAGTCTTCACCATTGGTCCAGTCTTCAGAGCTGAGAACAGTTTCACTCCTCGCCACATGTGCGAGTTCACTGGTTTGGATATCGAGATGGCCATCAAAGAAAGCTACCATGAAGTTATGGATCTCATCGGAGAACTTTTCTGGTACATCTGCGACGGTCTCGAAAAGAGATTCCCTAAGGAACTTGAAGCCATCAAGGAACAATATCCTTTCGAGCCATTCAAATGCAAGAAGCCACTCGTTAAGCTGACCTTCCAAGAGGGTGTTGACCTCCTCGCTGAAAATGGCATCAAAATTGATCCATTTGAAGATTTGGACACACCAACTGAAAAGAAGCTCGGTGAAATCGTCAAGAAGAAGTACGATACCGACTTCTACATCCTCCACAGATACCCTGAGGGCGCTAGACCTTTCTACACCATGATTGCCAAGGATGACCCAAGATACACCAACTCTTATGACGTCTTCATGAGAGGTCAAGAAATCATTTCAGGAGGACAGAGAATCCACGAGCCAAATCTCCTTACCGAGAGAGCTAAACACAAGGGAATCAAGGTTGAGACTATCAAGGATTACATTGACAGTTTCAAATACGGTGCTTATCCTCACGGAGGCCTCGGTATCGGTCTTGAAAGAGTCGTCATGCTCTACTGCGCCTTGGGCAACATTAGAAGAACTTCTATGTTCCCAAGAGACCCTCGCAGAATCACTCCATAAAGAGGACGACACAGCAGGTAAGCCAATATATTGCTCTCAATAAATATTAAGTAAGTAGTGTAGGAAAGAAAAACCAGAATTGAGTGATTTCACAAGTAAGCATTCATGTTTTAGCAGCCTGAAATCGATAAACTTCCAATGATTTGAACAAATTCTGAAACCATTAGATTAGTTAGGAAAAAAAACAAAACCTAAACACAAAAAAAAACTTTGAAAATCTTTAACTAAAAACAAAATGAAATTAGTTGAAATCACAACGTGACAGTCTATCAAAATAGCACAGAGAATTATCCTCCAGTTGCTTCCCGAGTCGAAGTGTGAAAAAGAAATTAGAGCTGTTTTAGTTGCAATAAAAATGCTTTACTGTATAATTATTATAAAGTAATCTCATTTTTCGAAAGAAAACAGCAAATATTCAAGAAAACTTAGAGGAGAGATACCAGATCTGATTTAGTTAAAATGCCCTGTTCCAAAAACTACTGAAACCAAGAAGTTGTGCTATTTGCTCTTCAGATTCTTTCCAAACGTGGATTTTATTTCAGCATTTCGTTGTCTGTTTTCTTGTCGTTGTAGTTTCGTCTTTGCCAATCTTTGCAACTAATAAAGTTTAGGTTTTCGCAGACTATACAATGAAGCTCTTACTATGACTTTTTCAAGAACAAGGTTGTTTTTATTTAGATTGGCTTCATCAAATCCATAATTCTGTTTTACGATTTTGCTAAAAAGTTTTTAGTTAGAAATCTTCTGCTGCTATTTACCTATAAGGCAGTATCTCCTCAATCTCTTTGAACCTTTTCAGAGATTGCTGGAATTTATTATTGGGATCTCCCACAGGTTCTCTTTCATTTGTATTTATTAAAGTTTTGTCCTCTTGAATATATTGGCATAACAGGTTTTCAAGCGCACCGATGTTTTTATTTGTTCGGAATACTCTGAACTGAGTCTTATGTCTCCGTCGTTTCTTCGGCTGTGTTGAATTTGATTGGATTCGCTGTGTTGGATCGGCATTTGGATTTGTGGCAGTTTCTAATGGTTGTTGTTGCTCCTGCTGCTGATTTTCCTTCTCTGCAACGACAGTTTGTGTTTGAGGAAGTTGCTCAATCTATTCAACCGCAATCAGATGGGAACAATGAGACGGATTTACTTTGGGCAATTTTTGACTCAGACTCCTCACCAGCAAACTCTCTGACTTATATTTTTCCAATTTTTTCTTCAGGTTTTGGGATTCTTTCGTACCTACTTCCAGATCCTCCAACCTAGTCATGAAGAAGAGCTAATTGAACTAGCTTTTCATATAAAGACTCACATATCTCGGTATTTCCGCAGCTCACTTCGTTTTTGAGTTTTGCCAGTCTGACCAGGCTTCCAAAATTGACTCATATTTGACATCATACTGATATTCAGAGTGAAATCCTTTTTGTCTGGAACTTTCTCGGGTTGAATAGCTGGAAGCTTTTCATTTTTTGGTGAGGATTTACCTTCAGCAGGTTTCTTTCCAAATTAATACAATTTGCAACACTCGATTAGAATACCTCTTCTCCTGCCTTTTGCTCAAGAGAGAGCGTCTGAGCAACAACAGAGACTTTAGGAAGAGTAGCCACACTCAAACTCTTAGTTGACATGATAATTATACCTATAATAAACAGTAATAAATTTTGAGAAATGTAACTCTAACTTCTCACAACAACTCGGTTTTCATTGCTAATTTGCTGTGATGAGTAATTTCTAATGCTTTTAATTACTTTCTGATCTATCGGATACCTTTAACAGCCATCCTGATGTTTAATTGTTGATACTAACCTTCTCAAAAGAATTTTTCTGGAATTCGAAAGGGATTCTGATCACTAAAACCCTATTAGTCCATTTTGACACGATATAATTCTAATGAATGAGTTCCATTTAAAACAAGACGACAAACGTATCACAAAAACTCCTCTTTACATTTAGCTTGTTAGATTTGTTAAGGTAATACTGGCCATGAAAGATAGATAGATTAACTGAAAAGAAATTTTGGAATTCATTTGATTTTATTGCTAATATTTGTCATTGAAGAGTCTCTTATCATCTCTCGAGATGATAAAATTCGAATAAGATCAGCTTTCAAGATCAAAAAAAAAACTAATTGCAACCTTTGATCTTAGGGTCGATATGTTTAGATTGAATTGCCACATATTTAGTTGAAATTTGATGTATAATGCTTGAATGGATAGTATTGCGGAGGACCAGGAATTTCTAGTTTCGACTTATCAATCATCACCCTCTCTGACTTGCTAAAAGTTGTTGGCGAGGAGCCCTTCTTTCCAGCATTTTGAATCTCGTAATATCCTGGACCAGGGACTTCATGCGGATCATCTTGTAGCTTTCTCTTGCTTTTGGGCATCGATCCGCCCGGAACCGGGAAAGAGAATTCACTCTATTATTAAAAAAGTGTTATTATTATGATGAAAAGGTTAAGAAGCAAAAGGAAATTTTAAAAAATCAACAAAATATTATGAGAGCCTGGAGAATCGTAAAATTAGACACACGAAATCGCCGCGAAATTGATCTAAGATTAAATCTCGTTGGGAAATAACCAAACTATCAATCTCATAGCAACTTGAAAATAATTTCGAGTTGTTAGAAAATTCAACGTGCTTAATTTTATGATTTGACTCCCATAGCACTAAACATTGCCTATCTGAAAAGAACGCTGAGGTTGAAAGATATGTTCTTACTAAGACAGTTTGTGGATCTGGAATGCTTCTGCTGTGACTTCGATTAAAGTTAGAACCGGTGGAACCTGGAGATCTTGTTTTGAATTGGCCTGACCGATTGCTGGAAGTCGTCATATTCTGGCCGCTCTTAGTCTGAGAGTCCCTTCGATAGCCTGTACTTCCTTTGTCTTGAGAGGCAAATGAACGAGAGTAGCTTTGGTCAGAAGAAGGCTCGTAGTTTTGCTTGTTAAATGATGACAAGCTATCAGAATGCTTTGATTGATAATGTTGACTCTTCGAATCACCTCTTTGTTTGTGAGATTGATTTTTCATTGAACCATCCAGGATTTCATTAGAAGGAGGGTAATTTTTAGTTGTTAAGGATCCTTCTTGTTGTCCCTTATTCGTTGCATAATTTCTCTGCTCTGTTCGGAGTCCATGAGAATGTGCAGTTTTCTCACTCTGTATTCCTCGATCGCTAATTGGCACTGGTGATTGGTCCTCAGATCCAATGGCCTCTTGGTCTCTTCGGTGCAAGGTAGCACTAGCGCTTTCAAAGTGTTGAGGAGAGCTCAATTCTGACGACGCGAGGAGAGTCGCGGTGTTGGGAGGATTATATACTTCCTTCGGTTCTTCTTCAAATTTATCTTGTGCATGGATGTTTGTATTATTTTCAGCTGCATTTTCCTGGTAGTTAGCTGACTCGCTAAGTTCTGACTCATGCTGCTCATCAATTCTCTGTGTCACGTATGATTTACGAAACTATTAAAAAAAAGGCCATCAAGAATATAACTTTCGAAGTTTTCTACTCGGGAGAGATATTCTCGTGAGATATGCTCGACTAAATATTTCGAAATAAAGTCAGATGAGAGATTGAAACTAACAATTGAAGGTTACTGAGGCCTTGGGTGATTAGAGTGAAGTTTTTTAGAAAAATTTGTGAATTTAGTTCGTACTGCTCGCTGATGAATTCAGGGTCTTGAACATTGGACTGTTCCTCAAGTTTTTTCAATTCTAAACCGAGTTAAGATAGCGAAAGAAGTAGAACTGAAACCTGATATTGTGAACTGATGCTCAATTTCAAAGATTTGGTTGAATAATTGGGTCATTTTGCGAACAGAACCTTGACTTTCGAGTTTCATGAGGATGACGGAAATATCTTGTAGCTGAGAGATAGTCTGTTGTAGGTTCCTGAAAGTATTTTCGTAGCTCATTCCAAGTTGCAAATTGATATATATATTTATTTTTCCTTTATTAGGTCTAAGTAGCGCACAAGAGTACCTATGCAAATTCTTTTGCGAAAAAAATTGAACGTTGCAAATCGCTAATACAAAAAACAAATCTCCGTGGTTCCGTAGTATGAATGAGGAGTAGAATTTATGTTTAATTCAAGAAATAAGTGTTCATGATGTGGAAATACCACGATATTATCAAAACCAGTAGCCATGATTTAACCGTATTTATGCTTGTGGAACTCTGATTGTGTAGGAGATTGGAACCCCGAAGATTTTACGAAATTAAGATAATTTGTAAGCGGTGATTCTCTATACAGAACTTATCCTAGTTAGGTAAAAAATTGATTAGCTTTGTTGAGTAGGTAGTCGTGTTGAAGCCTCCTCAAAAATCATTTATAGAAATTTGAATATTCTATAGAATTATGATTAAGAGGATTTGAATCATGGAACTTATTAAAGAGCACCTTTCCATGCCAAGAGCAACTGAAATCTGAAATCCTTTGGTTCTTGATCCTTCCTTTACTTGTTTTTTCTCCTCTTCAATTTGCTTTACTTAACGCTCTTGCTTGTTTTGGAGCTGTCGCATTTAACCGCCACTAATCTTACTCCCTGTGACAGATCTGGTCTGGCTTTTTTGAAGAAACAACATTTGGTCTATATCAATAAGCCTGCATAGCTTAGTGGTAGAGCATTCGCTTCGTAAGCGAAAGGCCGTGAGTTCAATCCTCACTGTAGGCTCTTTTTTTTATTGTATTTTTGGAAAATATTAATAGTTACAAGAGAAATTGGAAGTTTTACTGGGAATTTCTTATTCTCACATTTATTCGATAAGATCAGGAAAGTAGCTAAGAATTTCGTTCAATTGGTCAATACTTCTCTCATTTGCAATTTTTTCATTCACTTAATATCAGTATATATATATCAATATATTGCCTGAACATGGAATTTCTTAACAAAAAATAGAGTAGTGTCTTAGATTCCCTTAAGTAAAACTAAATATCAGTCAATATCAGTCAGTCCACATGCGAGAGATCTTTCAAGCTAAAAGAAGAATAGTGGACAAAATCGGAATTATGATCATCAGTTTAAGCAGCTCCCGTCAAGAGTTTTCAAATCATATTTACACTTAAAATTGTATTCTCATTTATCTCTTTGTTTTGTAATCTTTTCCAACGATTTTGGTAGCCACTCGAACTAATCTATTGAATTACCGTCTCGATGAGCTGTGAGATATTCTCCTTCTTGATCATTTCTGATCTAGTTTTTAATCTAGAGGGTGAGTGTTATGTGGCCTCCATCAATGCACTTTCTCAAGCAGCTTCACTATCAGTCAATGGTATTTATAATCATTTTTTTTTTTTCTTCCCTCTCTTCAAAAGATGCAATTGATATTTGAACTAAGGAGATGTGATATGCACGAATTTCAATTATCAGTTAATCTTACAGCTGTATTTAAAAAAATAAAACACTCTATAACCGAAAGATTAGTTTTTCGAAAATAATGGAAGGAGAAATCATTGGAGCTATCAAGATAAAGGATGGGCTGTTCATAGGAGATCAATATGCTGCCAAGGTAATGATTTACTCAATAATATGACCTTACTCTGAGAAAAGGACCTGGATTTTATAGTTACGAACAAGGTAACTCACATTATTAACTGCGCAGGAAGAGGAGTTGAAAACTGCTGGGAAAGCTTTGGTGTAGTATATCTGACCTTCAATTGGACTGAGAGTGAGACCCAAGTACATCGATTTCGACTCCTATCGAAGCTAAACTTGTTATGGTGCTAGGCTCTGTTCGACACTCGCGATGTCGTTGTCAATGAAATCTATAATTTTGTTGAAGAAGCCGTTGAAGTCGGAGAAAGCGTTTTAATCCACTCAATGCGAGGTCAGAGCCGTGCATGCTGTGTTATTGCAGCTTATTTCATGAAAAGGTATTGAAGTGATCAACAATCATTATCTTACTCAGTATGAAACTGAACAAGGTTCAATTGGACTTTGTACAAGACCTTAGAATTCTTAAACTCACGTCGTCCAAACCTCGAAATTCGCGCAAACTTCTTTCATCAACTGACAGATCTTGAATCAAGGTTGATCAAACCTGGAACTCGCCAAGCAAGTTCAAATTGGACGGACACAGTCAAAATATATGACAACGACGAAATTTTGATCACGAATACATTCTTGAATGCCAAGAATGCTCCGATTGATGAGCATCTAATGAACCCAAATGCAAAAGGTCGGAATTATTATTGACAACTCACCATAACTATTGCTTTAGTGCTGGATCTTCAACAAAAGATCAATTGGAAAGAACATCTCGCACACTATTGCCCAAACCCTCCTAGCAAAACTGAATCTTCAAAGAAAGACCCTTCAAAAACAGTAGTTCGCTCAATACTCAAAGTAAGCAATTCAGCAAAAGGCTTGTCACAATTATTTTCATCACATTATAAAGGGCTCGAAAAAATTATTTAAATCTGATACTGGTGAAGAAGTTAGAGAACTCACGAACAAAACGCCTGGTTTCAACGGAGCATCAACACTCGTAGGAACCTCAAAACCAAATCGAAGTTCTAAATCCTTGCTGGGTGATGACGGAAGATTTGACTGCACAAATATGTCTAAGACGTTCTCTATGACGATGGGTACTTCGAGCAAAATGAGCCAGCTCCATGAGAAGAATAACAAAACGAAAACGAACACTCAGCCTGGAACTCTTGCACGAAGCAGTTCTGCTAGCACATTTGAGAGAGAAGGAAGCACATTGGTTGGAGATGGAAGGAAAGTCAGCACACTCTCCAGCGAGAAACAAGATATGAAGGCATTGAGACCGAATGGAAGCAGTCAATTGTCTTATAATAACTATATGCTCCCTCAACATTCTAATTCAGCATCCTCTTCTTTTAAGAGCAATGCCCCTCAATCAACCTCTCAAAAGCTGGAGTTAAAATCAAGTAGAGTTGTTACTTACTGTTAGATCTAACTTGTTACTTAGGAGACTCAAGGGATGACACAAGTACTAAAGAAAACAGAGAATTTTCATACACAAGTGCTGGCATGAGAAATAGTTTCAAAAAAGAAGAAAATAATCAAGCGGCTCCGAGCAGCAGTAAAAGGAATTCCAGTTTTCTCTCTGATAATGACCCTCTTTCAGTTTCGTTAAGCTACACAGCGATGAAGCCGTCAACTACTGACTTTGAGAAGAAGAACTCCCTCGAAGCTCAAAGAACGGATAAGAAAGCAGAAGACCAAGCAAAATTTGCCAGCAGTAGCAATAAAATATCAGATAACCCGTATACTCCATCATCAGAGTTGGATCAATACACAAGAGTAGTCCATCGCCTCCTGTTCATGCTCATTTAAGAATTGTTTTCAGAAGGCTCAGCTGAGTCAGAGCAGAGAGACAAATTCAGTCTCACCACTACTCAAAAGAGATGAAAATGTAACATATCAAAATAGAGGCATTGAGAGAAACAGGTATATCGATATGTAGAATTCCCGCTAATATTGCCTTAGTAAAAGCACCGTCAATACGAAAACTGAGAATTCACAATCCCACGCAAGCTACTTGAATGGGCTATTTTCTTCAAAGCTTTCTAGTGACACATATTCAAATCAGAAAGGACGTAATTATAAAGAAAAAAAATTGAAGAACCTTATTAATTTCTGAGAAGTTTCTGAAGTAAAAAATGCGAGCAGTCAAGCAAATCAAATCAACTCCAGACTTCAATATCAAAACTATCTTTCAGACAGCTTAAAAGACATAAAGACGTCTAGCATGATGAACAATTTAGCTGGAACGAATAAATTTACGACTCCTTTTAATATGACGTCCTCCACTGAAAAACCATCGAGCACTGCTATCCTTGGACAGAGAAACGCTCCAATCAAGTAATTACACACTCATCCAACCTCTATACTGAAATTTAATAATTCACAAGAGCGACTTATGAAATAGCTGAGAGGCCCAAGAGTGCAGTTTTCAATAGCAAGACATCAAACCCGCTAAGCATGAACGATACTCTAAGCAGGTCAAAAGAAAACCAGACTCGTCCGAGCTCTGCTTCAAGCCAGATGAGATCTTTCAGTCCTTCTGTCAAGAGTAAATTACTATTTCGATAACTTTTCTGATTTTAATAGGTTCAAAACCTGTACGAAAAGAGTCCCCAGTAAGAGGTCAATCTCCTCAACTCAGACAACGAAGCTCATCTCCTGTTCAAATGAAGCCTTATAACACTGTATATTTAGGGCCTGGTCCTTTTAAGCCAAAATGGAAGTTTTAGCTCATTCGCTATGGCCAGCAACATACTATATAAAATATCATTTTAATATGTTTTGGAATAATTTTTGACTTGTATTGAATCGTACTCCTCAGATTCTGGGGAAGTGTTTCAATTTTCCTCGTCCATAAATTTTCTTAGTTGACTTGTGATACAAATCTGCATAATACTTGACGATCATTTGCAATCTTAAGAGCAGTTCATGAAAGTATGAGGCTGATTAAAGAGAGAAGAGGGTCTAATTATATTAAAATTCATATAGCAGCTAACAATGAAACCTAAGGAAATCTCATTCAAGTTTCGAGTCGGCTGCAAAATCGAGCCGTCGCCTACAGCTTCTCACAAATAATTTATCTATTTCTTTTTTTCTAGCAAAGGATCATTGTTTTTTGACACTGGAATTCATTAGTACAAATCCCCTGAAACAACTTCAAATGTAAGAGACTATGAATAAGGCGAATTGTTATGAAATCATTCACTTCAGATCAATATCATCTTAATTCTTATTTTTTCTTTTTGTTTTTGAAAATACTAAATTCCAGCGTGGAATGGTTGGCCTTATTTTCTCTCTCTCACTCGTCAACGATTATGCGACAGTTTCTCGGAATGAGACGACTTTCTCCTCACCCATGGCTGCAACAACACCAACCAGTAGCTCCTTTCCATCTTCGAAAGCAGTCTTCAACTTGCCAACCATCTAATAATATATTATATTGCGTTTAGAGACAAATCGATATGGTTATGTGTGTTACCTCTTCAGAGTCTTCATCAGTTGGGAGCTTCAAATCTTCTCTTGTTGTCCCATCTTCGAGCATCAGAGAGAGAAACCCATCGCTCTGGATATCAATCAATGTGTAATCCTTTCTGGTGACATTTGGAACATCGATGTTGTGGGAAGTAGGAGCAGAGTCTTCATATTTCTTGTCAGTGAAGATATCAATACCAGTGATGTTGGCCTTAGCGTGACCATGCTTGCCAGTCTTGGAAGTTGTGATTTCCACAATCTATGTGCATTCATTTAATTATAATGTGTCGGGTAAGTTGATTGGGAAAAGAGTTTACCTTGCAAGGTTTTCCACTCAAAATGGCATACCCACCTTTCTTGAGTGAGCCAACTTGCATTGGGTAAGTCATAGATGCACCAGACTCAACTTTATCAAAAGTTTCATCAATATCTGCCATTTTCTGAAGGTTTTTCTTGTAAGAGGGAAGTTTTTTTCTCTGATTTATTTATTAATTATAAAAAATATCGAAAGTATTTATACCCTAACGAGCGAATCAAAATGGGAGTTGTGATTTCGTGTCTGACGAAACGAATAATTTATTTTTAGAATTTATGTGTAGGTAGTGGAGACAGTATGGGAGAGAAAACCTACTAAACCTTAAAGCAAATTAAAGTTCTTTGAAGTTTTTAATGACTGTTTCTGCTCTTGCGTATTTCGGTGGTCGAATGAAGCGAGTGATTATGATTGTTCGTTCAGCTTTTTCAACACGAAATATGACCATTATTTACATATTTTTCATTTTCCAAGGTTATCGTGCTGAAATGAGAAATATTCACATGGAGAACATGAAGTATAACTACTGTTTCTAGTAATCCAGCATCTCTAGGGATATCATTTCCATTTTGAGATACTTCTGAAATTGAAGAACCGTTTGTAATTTCTAAGACAACAATACACGAGAGAAAAGGAGTGAAATTAGTCCCATGGAACCTACATAGAAGCTAGTTGTAATGCTGAAATAATGTCGTTTGCTTCCAAGCAATCAGCAGTTTTTGATAGTAACAGGAGGATACATTGAGGTAGCAAGTATGAAGATTATGGATATCGCAAAATCATGCTCTTAGAGAGAATGTTTCAGAGTCTTAAAGCCAATTTCTAATGTTTGTGTTCTGATGGGTCGGTCATTCTTAATTTCCCAACAATGCTCTTCTTATATCTCAAAACATTTGCCCGTAGATTATGAATTAGGATTTCAAAGCTCGAAGCCATCATCTTAATGATAAAATGCAATGAGGAATAGAGGCATAGCAAGTAAAGGAGTCATAAACTCAAATGGATGAAAAGATAGAAATCTACAAACATAACCAGTAGTTATTCTTAATGCCACAGTGCCTCAATACTCATTTACAATCAGAAAATGATTACTCATTGTTTTCTCTGAATGAAACAACTTGCTCTTCACCGGCAGCAGCGACAACACTAACAATTAGCTCTTTTCCACCTTTGAAAGCAGCCTTCAGCTTGCCAACCATCTAATAATATATTATTACGTTTAGAGACAAATAGATATATCGTTATGTATGTTACCCCAGCAGAGTCTTCATCAGTTGGGAGCTTCAAATCTTCTCTGGTGGATCCATCATCAAGCATCAGAAAGAGGAATCCATCACTCTGGATATCGATCAATGTGTAATCCTTTCTGGTGACATTTGGAACATCGATGTTGTAAGAGGAAGATTCACACTCATCATATTCCTTACCCGTGAAGATATCAATACCAATGATCTTCCTCACTGAGGTGGTAGCGTAGATTGTTACGATCTAGAGTGAAAATACACCAACTTAGAAAAAAAAATGACAATAAAAAGGCTGCACCTTGCAAGGTTTTCCACACAACATGGCATAGCCACCCTCCTTGAGAGAGCTGAGTTTCATTGGGTAAGTCGTGGCCGCAGTTTCATCAATTTCTGCCATTTTCTGAAGATTTATGGAATTTTATTTCGGATTTATTTATTTAAATTATAAAAATACCAAAGATATTTATACCCTCACGAGCGAATCAAAATGTGATTTGCGATTTGTGATCTGATGAAACGAATAATCTGCTTGTATCTTGAGTCATGGGTTTTGCGTGTACAATGGAAAACCTACCAAAGTTCCTTTTCCTCTAGATCTTGCAATCTATTATGCTGTTATTGAGTTTGGCGAATCTCAATTGATGCTGGACAATCGTATTATCTAAGATTTAGTCCAGGAGCAACCAAATAAGTTTGCCACTCTCAAATTTTTTAACAGAGAGATTCTTTGGTGCATATCATACATGAACCGAAATTTTCACAATATTCATTAGTGCTGCAGCTTACTGGAAGCTTCAAACTGAGAAAAGATTTTTCAGCATTTCATTTATGTTACAAATTTCTGCATGGGAGTTAAATGACAATAAGAAAGAGAAATAAAGAGAAGAAAGCATTTGCTTCACTGAATATGTGAAATAAGCCATTTTGCCATCTCGCACAGATCATTTAGCTTGCGAAACGAACTTATCAAACGAGTAGCAGATCTCTGTCGAAAAGGTCAACTCATTTTTCTATTTTTCAACTTGCTAGAGTTAACCCTCTAAATCAAATATGAGCTATCTTCTCATTTATTCATGAACTTAATGAAAGCTTGGTGTTTATTGAGATTCGTTCACTTTGAGATCAGACAGAGACACCATGTGTATATGTTTTGAGATAGTATGAAATGATGTGGAATTGAGTGGCCTAGAGAACTTTCAGAAAAATACTGTTGTTGAAAAGGTTGCAGATAACAATCTCACTCTCCTTAATTTGCAAGTTTTTAGGTTGTAATAAGAGCATTTTCCTTTTTTTTTTTGGAGAATTTCATTGGCTCGCACTGATAAGTTTGAGCCCATCGTAAAGACAAAATAAATGTGTGAAACTTTGAAAGTATTCAGTAGAACTGAAGTAGTGCAAAACTATACGAATGCTTTCTATAAAATTTACACAATTATTTAGACTTCAATTTGTGTGGGTTGAATATTCATACCCAATCTTCTCATCAACGATTACTGGGTGGATTCTTTGAATGAGACGACTTTCTCTTCACCGACAGCAGCGACAACGCTGACCATGAGATCTTTGCCATCTTTGAAGGCAGCCTTCAACTTGCCAACCATCTAATAATATATTATATTGTGTTTAGACTCAACTCGATATTTGTATGTGTGTTACCTCAGAAGAGTCTTCATCAGTTGGGAGCTTCAAATCCTCTCTGGTGGTTCCGTCATCAAGCATAAGAGTGAGGAATCCATCATCAGCAATATCGATCAATGCGTAATCCTTTCTGGTGACATTTGGAACATCGATGTTGTGAGAGGTAGGTGCAGAGTCTTCATATTTCTTGTCAGTGAAGATATCAATACCGGTGATGTTGGCCTTAGCGTGACCGTGCTTGCCAGTCTTGGAAGTGGTGATTTCCATGACCTATATGTGGATAAGGCTTGATTGACAAAAAAAGAAGTTTACCTTGCAAGGTCTTCCGTTTATCATGGCATAACCACCCTTCTTGAGGGAGCCGACTTGCATTGGGTAAGTCAGGGACGCACCAGACTCAACCTTATCGAAAGTTTCATCAATTTCTGCCATTTTGCTAAGATTTGTATTTAGGATTTAGTTTTTTTCTTTAGATTATAAAATATTGAAGTGGCTTTAATATAACGAGGTCATCAAAATTAGGATTTGCACTTTAGGAACTGACAAAACGAATAAAATAGCTTTTTCAGAAATGCATTTTTTTGGATTTTTTAATGGGTTTAAGATAAGAACAGGAAGGATGTTCGTTGCTTTGACTCGGTTTGTGAGTCGAGATGAGTGAAGCTTTTGTTCAAGAAGCAATGGCATTTTCATATAATTCATTATGAGCTGAAAGAGTCAAAAAATAGCTTTTATTTCTGAATATCTATCAAGAATAAAATTTTCCTAAAAGCAGTATTTTGTTTTGAAAGGGACTTTCATCCGAAAACCTCATTATTTCATACTCTTTGGAAGGATTTTTGAATTTTTTTTCCAGTTTGAGTTTGTTTATTCACGAGTAAGTAAATAGATTGTTCAAATAAACTATGATAGTGAGGGAACGCATTTGAGTTAGTCAATCAATCCCATCTAGAAAAACAGAATTGACTAATTGATTTCTTCAAACCTGCACTTAGAGATGAGATATTTCAAACAAAAAATAAAAAGCTCAACTCGAAAAAAAGAGAAATCGTTTAAATGATAAACTAAATGAATATAGTTTATAACGAAACGATGTCCCATTAACTATTTGAGCAACTCTAGAAATCAGGAAATGGGAATTGTAAAGTGAATTTATTTTTCTAAAATGCGTTATAGAATTTGGTAGGCATCTCTTTCATTTTAATAAAGTTGTTGTTATTGAGACTGATTAGAGAAGTCGATCCACATCGATCAACAGAGATTTCATACAGTCTATAATGTTCTGAGAGAAACTGAAATTTTGGGTTGTTTGTAGCTAGCAATGAAGTAGCTCGATTAAAATTTCATTTCCAAATAAAAAGGCCCTCGATAAATTTCCGACTACATCAATGGACATCGAAAATCCCGATGAGATCCGTAAACTCCCTATTTTCGAGGACATCTATTTTCCACCTCGTAAGACAGCTTTCTCCTTTTCAACTTGCTAATTCGTAATAGTCAAAGAAGACTCCAAAATGAAAAAAATAGATGCAGAAGTTCGAGCTTTGTATGAGAAAACTAATCATCTTAAACCTGCAGAGCCTTTAACTCCAAAAGCAATGAAAAGAAGGCAAAAAGGTAATTTCTATTGGTTGAAAACGGCGGCTGATGTCTGTGTCTTTTTAGTTCCAAAGATTATGGAGCTGATCTCGAAATATGGCCTCGAACAATAATAATCGAATTTATTGCGGTGTTGAAGGATAAACGGAAGATTTTAAGTGTTAAAAGAACATTACGAACTTAATAAGCTGAATATACCTATGAGAGTGGCATTGTACGATATTTCTTATGTATTAAAAACCTCTCTGTGGACAAAAAAAAAGAGTAGAATTTTTTGAGAGATTGCAGATAGTTGGAACCAAAACGCGAATCCAACAAAGCAAGTTAAATCAAGATGGGCAATCAAAGATGAGAGATTTCGAATGCTTCGTATTTCAAGGCAGCATCGGATCAAATGTGCCCCAGGTTATCTAAAACTAGTTTCGTCGATATATATAGATAATAAGCCCGTGTTTTTTCTTCACCTACTCTCTAAGCTCTAGTATGTAGTCAAAATAGGAAAGGGTATTATCTTCTAAAGCTAGAGGAATTTGAATTCTCTTGAAGTATTGCATCAGTCAACACACTAACAAGCCTTTGGAGAAGAAGAAATCTTAAGGTGATGAATACTCTTCATGTATTTTTCAAAAAATGAATCAAACGAATCTATTTCATATCAACTCTATTTTTTCACTTTCTTCGTGACTTGATCGCTCACTTCTTCTAGACATTCATTCAAGTAGCTGAGAAATGATTATTTAAAAAATCTAATTGAAAATCTTAGTTTTACTCTTCAATTTTGGTAAAAGTGTCTTTCTTGATGTTGTCCACAAGGATTTGGAATTTATCCTTCTCCACCTACAATAATTTTAAACTACTCAAGAGAAACAATTTATTACCTCCTTCCAGGCTGATGGGCATTCTTCCTGAATCATCGTGATGACCTAGAGTAAATGCATATAGTGAATCTTCGAGGAATCTGAAACCTACATTTCCAAGTTGCTCTTGACTCAAATTTTTCACTCTCTGCGCTAAACTTATCTTAGTTGGCTTGTCAATTCTAAAAGATCAAGAATTAGATCAAATAGTGTTAAATAAAACAACCCATCTTCTTCATCAAGCTCATTTCCAGAGTCGTCTAGTTTGTCGTCGTTTCCGCCTTTAGCGTCTCCTCCAAGTCCTTTTCTTGGCTTTGCTAAATAATTTGATGAGTGATTTCAAAACACCAAATTTTATCATATCAAGATTGCGCGCAAAAAGATCAAAGGAAATTTTAAAAGCTGAGTTTTTAAAAAAACCCGCGAGATGGCAAACTGAGACGCTCTCAAAAAGAACGCATTTGTTTCAAACTTACGAATTGGTTGGTCTGGCAGGTGATTCTTTATCATTTTAGCTGTATATTTTTCCAGCTTGTCAGCGACTTTCCAAATCCACTAAGAAATCGTGAATGGACTTTAAATCTCTTGAGAAAGTTTTGCGCTTACTGAGCCCTCAGCATTGTATTGTTTGCAATTATCCCAAACAAGCTGAATGTCATTTAGGCAATCTTCGACATATTTGTATTTGTTGGCTTTCAAATTTTTCTTGACGGTTCCAAGGTCCATGGGGTTCTTGATAATATCCAAATAATCCTTGAGTCCAAGGCCTGTTTGAAGGGGAGGATTAACATCGAGATTATCTCCTCTGTGGGTTACCTTTCACGTCAACAGGGTTTCTGAACAATTCTGAATCATTATTATCAAGTAAGGCCTGTAAGAGATTATTGAGCTTTTTATTTTCTTCTCTTCCAATAGTAGTGCTATCGTCGTATTCAAATATTAGAGAGCTAGTACGAAGTCTCATATTTCTTACCTCATAGCCACTTTCTTCCAATTTATTTATGTTTATATAATCCTGCAAATTTGAATTTTGCGATTTTCTGAATTAAGAATGCAATAGAGGTAAATAATATATCTCATACCTGTAACAATCAAAGATGACTAAATTCTTGCTAATTTGATTTCATTTTGATCTAGATAGACCCAGCAACAAACGCAGATCGACTGTAGAGTTCTTGCTTCCTTTATCAACCTTGATCGAGAAAGGAATTTTCGTAGAAATATTGAAGATTTTGCAAAGTTTTTAGAGATTTCCCAAAAAAAGCAGAGCTCATAATCAGTTTGAGAAACTTGCTTTGTAATCATCCAACTACCTTTGACACAAAATTTAATGGGTATATAAGAGGAGGCCGATAGGAGGGAAATTTTTTTGAACAGATAAATCAATCGAAATCGGATAAAATGAGCTAAATTATTCCTCACTTATAGATAGATAATCAATCAAAGAAAATAAATTCGTCAAATATGATAAAAACACGAAATCAAGTATAGCACAATAATCCCAAGATAATTGTAGAAGAAGAAGGATTCATCTCTCGGAAAAGAAAAAAAATTGCCTCATTTATTTGTGACACCCTCGCAATTTTAAAAGTAAATAAATTTTATACGTTTATTATTTGTTATTGGGTTCAGTCTAAAAGCAATGATATGAAAAATTAGGAATCAAATAACCAAAGAAAATGTTACTTTTATCTGTCTCTTTTTTAGGTCATCTTGTCCGATAAAAGACCATCCACTAATGTGATCTTTCTCAGAGACAGTGCCTGAAGCGTTTTCAAATACATTCAAAGAAACCTTTGCATTCAATTTTGTTTTCAATTCTGGTACTGGTGGTTTCAGTTTTCTACAAAGTTTGAGAAGAATGAGAATTAAGGGAATTTCTCATATGAAATAGCATACCTTTTCTCAACGTCTTTCCAATTGATTCCTTCAAAAAATTTGTGATTCTTTATTTCATCAGCTCCATCTTTCCCAGAACCCAATCTCTTAGCTGGATTTCTTTGTAGAAGCTAGTTCGATAAATAAAAATTTGCAAACATTAGCCATTTTAGTTCAACTTCTCAGTGAATTTACGCCTTTTAGCAGTTGCTTTGCCTCATTGCTCAGGTTTGCAGGAATTTTTAATGGAGCCTTTTCAATGTTTTGGAAGAGTTGCTCTCTAGATGATCAAGAGTAACTAACGTGTGAGTGGAATCTGAAAACTAACCTGTTATTTGCATAATAAGGGGGGACTCCGACCAACATCTCATAAAAGACAACGCCTAGCAGATACCAGTCGACTGCTTTGCCATGCCCGACTCTCTTCAGCATTTCTGGAGCCAAATATGCGACGGATCTATTTCAAGAACAAACAACATTTCGACATTTATTTCACTCAAAGTATTACCCACAAAATGACCTCGCGCCTTGATTGATTTCGTTTACGCCTTCTTTCGAAAGCCCAAAGTCTGTGAGCATTATATGACCCTCAGCATCCAAAACGATGTTATCAGGTTTCAGGTCTCTGAAAATAATGTCTCTCTTGTGCAAATCTTCCAAGGCGAGGATAATCTCAGCGAGGTAGATTCTGGCTTTTTCCTCTGAAAATCTTCTTTCTCTTTGTAAATGCTCTCCGAGATCGCCTCCTGGGCAGTAGTCGAGAATCAAGAAAAGCTT
>ENA-UOUE01000042-UOUE01000042.1-compost-metagenome-genome-assembly--contig:-NODE-42-length-87456-cov-9.962359_pt1 | contig 87456 bp, 65 predicted proteins | sample MGYA00238146_ERZ747223 | MGnify/ENA primary metagenome ERZ747223 (study PRJEB28781, sample SAMN06268865) | compost metagenome | isolation source: single cell | place: USA: California, Emeryville, Joint... | reverse complement strand
GACTTCCTCACGATGAACCTAGTGATCATGATCGTTGCGGTGTATTATCTGCTGTTGACGGAATTTATAGTGAATTCAAGTAGTATTCCGAACAAGCAGATATTGATGGTGAAATTTTTGACATTCGCGCAATTCTTCACACTGCTCTATCTGCTTTGGGCTAGTCTTAACAAATTGCAATTTGCTGCTCTACCAATCAGAACGTTCAATAACGAGACGTTTACCGATTATTCTGCGGGAGATAAAATATGGATGTTTGTCCTTTTGCAGCTCATCCTTGATCTGCTTCAGTCAAAGAATTATGTCAGGATAAACGAAGATTATTACAAGAAGTTCAGTCTGCGAGCGAGAATGATTAACCTGTGTGCGCTGTATGACTTTAATGACAAGAAAATAGTCGAAATTATCAAAAATTTCGCCAACAAGAGGACATTAAATGAACGTTTGGAGAGTGTCAGTGAACAACTGAAAGTGTAAATACAATTTCTTTTGTTATTGTATAAAAATATGATCTTTTATAGGTGGCATGAGGTGTTCTTTGAAGATAAAGGCAAAATTAAAGAAAAAGAACAGTTGGCTCTTCCAGAGGAGGCGTCTTCTCCCTCACAAATTGTTGCAAAAAATGCAAATGCGGAACATCCAACCACTACGAATGATAAGAATGCAAAGAAAGAAAGTAAATAATATCACACAACCTTCCGGTTTTTTAAATGCTTTCCCAACAGCAAAAGAGATGAAAAAAAGAATTAGAGACGGACTTCCCGGAAACACTGGTACGAAAGTTACCATGAAGAAAACATTTTGGGAGAACTTCACGACATTCTTCAGATCAAAAATCACACCGTTACGAAACCCGCACTATTTCTCATCGCTTACTGAGCTATATAGCAAGATTATCCAAAGAAATTGCAATGTGATCAACATTAGAACGATCTCGCGAACTGATTACGTATTCCACGATTTTACTGTTTTCAACCAGAGCTTGGATGATCTCGATAAGTTTTACTACGAGTTTAAGAAGGAACTCCTCAGGAATCCTGGTATGACTATCACTGAGGTGTACAGGAAGCGCATGGCCGATATCATCGAAAAACATCATGATGGACTCGCGCTGTTAGAGAACGGCCCCTCGGAACTCGAGATACAGGCGATGCTTCCGAGATCAGATTCCCAATCTGACGTGGACGATTCAGAATTAGGTGTATCCAAAAACACTGGCAAACATAAAAACATCTCCATTGCTCACAAGGACAGGGATCTTCTTGGGACCGTTACAATTGAGAAGCCTTTGACAATTACTGAGATTTTTATGACGCTCTATCAAATTTTATTGAGCAACTGGACGCTTTTTCTCTACTTCAATTTCATCATATATCATTTCACGCGACAGGGACTGCTGACAGCGTTTATCCCCTATCTTTTCTTTGGATATGCGATCTGCGAAGAAATAAAGCCGCGTTATTCAACCTGGAAGATACTGTTCTTGGGAATTGCTGGAATTATGATTGTTAGATTCGTGTCGTGGACTTTTCAATCGATTATTGATGATGATCAAAAAACGGTAATCACTCCTGAAAAGCTATTTTGCTTAAGGTAACTATTATTTAGACGAGCAAGTTTTTGCATTATTTGGCTGGATCGAACCAATCGTTTTCTTTTGAAATTTGGCTTTTGGTATGCGTCGTCGTGCAAATTGTGCAGAATCAAGAAATCGGGTTCAATGAAAAAGCAGAAATTTACTACGAAAACGTTAATCTCGCATTTGTCAGAGTAAGCTATCAGCCTCAAAATATGGATTTTTTAAATATTGTTTTAGAAAAAACTGAACAATGACCTGAAAAATATCTTCGATGAGCAAGACGAAAGCGATGACGATGATGATGAATTCGAAAAAAATGTAGACATCACTGCTGTTTTTTTAATTCTATAACTTTTGATACAGGTTAAAGAAGTGCTTCCTACCTTAAACCTTGACCTCGATCTTCAAAAAATAAGCCAAAATCCGGACATTCTCCAAGAGGTTGAAAAGAAGTTTACTGAAGATTTAGACAGATTTACCATCCAGGACCTCAGCCAGCAGTCCTTTAGGCTCTTCTCAGTCCATGTAAATAATCATACGCGAATATAACATATTCCTCAATTAACCTCTTGCGCTTTATAGAACAAAAAAATTGGTATCGATATTTATCCTTACATCTCTGCAATACAGATGATCATTGCGATTTACATCCTGCTTTTCTATTCCGCTATGGAAGGCGGAGGCTTTTCTTCTAGCGGCTCGTCTTTGCAGTAATACCCACGTTTGTTATATCTTTGAAAGCAATGATGTTTCTTAGGTTCAACCAGTTCTCTGGAAGTATGGTGGTCGTGCTTTTCTTCCAAATCGGTTTCGTGCTATGGGATAGAAGAATCATCATGCTGAATAACGGATTGAGAGAAGCAGATCGAGCAAAAAACCCCAATGACCAAGACGCAATCGTGGAGGAAGAGTTGAAGAAGAAGAAAAAGACTAAATTCCTTGAAAATAAGCACTCAGTGTCCAAACCGAAGAAAAAGGCATCGGCTAAGGCAAATTCGCAACCCAAGAAGAAAAAAAAGAAGGAAGATTTACCTGCTTTAGACATGAAAATCGTCGATTATAATCAAAATAATCTTGGAATTTCGATACATGCAACGACCAAGCAGAAAAGCGAACCATACTGGAAATATTCGACATTCAATAAATACATTCTGCTCATATTCCTCATGGTACTCGTGCATTTGTTCATTTATTACTACCTGCCCAATATTGCAACTCAAACCTCCGGAGCACCTCTTGATATCGGAAATATTAGCAACAATACACCAGCAATTATCTTCTACGCCATGTATTCGATCTATTTTATGCTCTCAGCCTTCCAAATCAAGTAATGACATCCACATCTTTCCTAAGTAAGGTCTAATAATTCCATTTATCCGCTAGGTACGGTATACCATATTTCAAAGGCAAAAACTATCTAATGAATGCGGCATCCTCATTGCGAGGCTCGATGTTCGCGGCCTATCGAGCTTTACCATTTATCTTTGAAATCAGAACGTTTTTGGATTGGACTTTCACGAAAACGGCGTTAGACCTCTTCCAATGGATCAAATTCGAGATCATATTTTCAACGCTTTTTACCGCAAGATGTAAATGGATTGTGAGACAAACCCATATTGTTGGAAATCCAATTAAGCTCGTTATGAAAATAACACAGGGAGGAATCGCTATTATTGGGCTTATAGGAATTATTTTTGGCCCTCTGCTCATCTTCTCAACTCTCAATCCACTGCTCGAGACCAATCCCGTGATAGGTACTTCTGTGACCATCGGATTGCAGATAGACGATAATTACTACAGCATATTCTCAGCATCTCACGTCTCTAATATTGGTCAAGCTGATGCTAATATTACTGAGGGCCAAAGCGTGTTGCAAGGCATCGATATGTCTACTCTTCAGGTTGGTTATATCTAAAGAGCCCCATCAAATTTACATGTTTTTATGTTAGACTGTGACCATGGCTATTTCTTCAGATACGAATTGGGATATTGCTGCTCCTAGTCGACAGCTTCTTGTGGACACTGTGAGTGAAATAGCGACTATGATTAGAAGCGGGGCCACAGCTCCTCACAACATGTCTTTGTTGATGGATTATCAATTTACTCAGAACATGACTAGTAGCGTAATTACTCTCCTTATTATATTGATAAGTAATGATTTTTTGCTGGGTTAGAGTGGAGGCTCGCCGACAAAATTGAGCGTCAATTATAAGTTGCTGAATTCGACCAACCAAACGAATGATCTTGTTTATATCGAGGCTCTCAGTGCGCAACTTAGTTGCAATGGTACAAATTCCGTATTTTACGTCCCCAGGTTCTATCAGCAGGTAAATCTCTGTCGTTACATTATTTAGCTCACCATCTTAATTCTGATAGCTGATAAGAATAGCTCCATTAGCTACGCCTATCTCTTACCCAGGCACAAATGATTCCTTTTATCCAGGAATCTCTCTGAAACTCAATAATTGCTGTACTGCTTACTTCACTATGTAATTGCTTTAATAATTTCTCTTTAGCATCAACGAGCTATTGGACCGTTGGACTGACAAATGTTACTGCTCCGGATGGCAGTCTGCAAATAGGCTCTGGACTATCATTCCACGTTATTTCTAACAAAATCTTTAGATATTTGATGAGCTTTTCAGTAAATTAAAATGACAAGTGATATTTTTATAACCAACTTGTAATTCTATAGGTCTCAGCGTTCTACTTGACAGTCGTCCTTGTGCTCGGTCAAAACTTGAGAAGTGGACTGACGGCAAATCAGCTGAACGTTCAATATTTGGATATTCCAAAAGCGGATAATCTGCTGCAGATTTGCGAAGGAATATTGATAGCTCGAGCCGATCAGAATCTTGAAAAGTAATTCAATACACGAGGCAGTATAATAAATCTTATTTAATTAGGGAGGAAATGCTCTATTGGGAGCTGCTGGATTTGTGTAGGTCGCCAGAAGTCTTCAAGAAAGTCACGGACTCCTGTGTAGCTGAAATGAAGAAGAATAAACCGAAGGTTGAATGAGACCGGTTGGCCACGATTCTCATTTATTCATATCAAAGTTCAAAATTTCATATGAATTGAATATTTATAAAATTACCACTCTTCTTTCATTTATTCATGAACCCATCTTACATCTTTATTTTAGACTCCAATAAATTGGAATTTCAATATATTTCATTATTAAACCATCCTTTATGAATGATATATTTATACATTATGAAGCCAGCATCATTGCCTTGAAATGATTTCTAACCAATAGAGTTGGTTCAGATTATTTGAAATCAGAAGAAATGAGTTTGAAGAAAGCTTTCTTGTTTGAATATTTTTGGTAACAGCAAGTATTTAATTAACCCTTGTATAAAAAAAATTAAAAAAACACCCAAAAAAAATGATAGGCAAAATTTGAATACATGGTTCATATGTTTTATTTAAAATCATTGATTTTTTACTTCAAATACAAAAGAAAAATAATGAAGCTGCTTTCAAATTGCTTCAGAAACATGATGGCTTAAATTAATCTTTTTCTCTTGACTTGCTCCTTCCACGATTTCTCGAGACCTGGCCTTCTTTTTCTTCTTTTTCTTCTTTTTATATGCAAATAATTGAGGGTGGTGCTGGAGGATCTTCGCCCTCATTAATACACCGAAGTCTGTCCCTGACTGACTGCCGTTCTTTAATGAAAAATGAATTGCTTGCTATCAATATAGCATAAATTACCTTCAAACTGTCCAAACTGATCAATTTATCAATACTTTTTGTGCTAGATTCTCCGAGCTTTTGTTTGAAGAGATGTTTCTTAGGAACTACCAATAAAAAAACAAAATTACTCTCGACTTTACAGACTGCGGTAAATCTCCTCCCTTTTTCTCTTCTTCCTCTTCTGCATCTTGGACATCCAGTCCCGACTTTTGAAACATTCAATTCATGCTCTTAATTAGCAATGTCAACAGTAGTACCTGCACACTTTGGAATCTCTCAACAGAAGTAACAATTTCTATTTCACTGGAGCTTATCCTCTTAGGAGACTCAATACCTTGGCTTGAATCGATCTAAGTGGAGAAGTTAGAAAAGCTCTGCCCACTAATGCTCATAGATACAAGGCGTCGCGAAGTTCGGTTAGTTCTATTCGTCAGCTCATTCCTTAATGTAATTTCATTCTTTAATGTGAGTTCTTTCTGTAATGCAATTTCTTCTGTTCTGATGGGATTATTTGAAGGCTAAATTCCAAAGGAAATATTAGGTTTCTGAAATAAAAGGAGAAAAGAGCTCACGGTGAGAGGTTCGTTAGTTTTATTCATTTTTCTCATTACTGAGAGAATGGTTTGCATTCTCACATCAGAAACTGCTTTTCCCAAGAATTTCAGTATCTTGTTAGCTTTCTCCTCTTCGATATGCCGAATAAGCAGCCGATTTATAACAATGCTAATTATTGGGCACAAGAAAAAATCTTCCAGAAAAATTTTGAAAAACGCTGCAGCCCAGGGAACCTGCCAGTCATGTCTCAGCGCAATCGCAAAATAAAGACAGGTGCTCACTCCAAGGAGTGATAATATTGCGACTACAGCAATACTTACCCAGAATATTAGTTTTCGAAACATTATGCCTTTTTTGGAAATCTTAGTGTCTCTAAATCGCGTTGATTAATTGATATTATGAGGTAAAATGATTTTTACTTTTGTAGTTGAGACCTGAGACATATCGCGGTCATTAAGAATTTAGTAGTGATGGCATCTGCAGGCATGATGAAAATGATTGGCAGCAAGAAGAGAGTGGTATTAAAGGAGTTAAAACTCCCACTGAAATTTGCCGAGGTCTAGAAAATCGATTGAAATAAGCTTGATCAATACAAAAGTGAATAATTACTCCCTCTTTGATTATCAGAATCAATGAGAATCCAAGTAGCAGCACTAAACGTCCGAAGTAAATCATAGCTTGAAAGACTTTCGTTAGTATTGGGTCACGGTAGAGGAAAATCGAGAAGCATGAATGCATTAACCCGAACCAAATTAATCGAGTTTTCATACGACTGAGTTTGAACTTAGGCTTTGATTTGATTGTATCATCCAACTGTTGTAACAGACAATATTTTTTGTTGATGGTCAGCACGACTACTATGGTAGCCAAGAAGCCCACTAAATAAAAGCAAACGACCCAAACTGACCACTGTTTATAAGGCGCGGAATACGTACATTTGTTTCCGTCAGGATTAGGCCAATGCCAAATTTCAGCGCATCTTTCCAAGCATGTGGTTGAAGACCCCTGCAAAAAATATTCAGGGAGGCAGCTCAAGCATGATGCATTTGATGCGCCTGTACATGTCAGACAAGGCTCGCTGCAAGGACTGCAGGAGTTAGTATTATTATCTTTATAATAGCCTTGAGAACAGGACGTTATGCATTCTGTCGATGACGGCTGCTTGAAAAAGCCTGGGCTGCAAGTCTGGCAGCTTGTAGCTTCAGGGCCAGTGCATTGTGTGCAAGCTGGATTGCACTGAGCACATTTGTTGTCGGATGGATTCGGCCAGTATCCTGCCTCAGGACAATTAACTCTACAGCTATTCGATGTTGGCTGCATGTAGAACCCTTGAAAACAACTTGTACAGGCCTCGCTGGAACTACTCGTACAAGTCGCACAGCCTTCAGAACATGGCAGACACGCATTGGATGTACTTGAAAGATAATATCCTTTATTGCAAGCCAAGCAATCCGCGTTTGTAGGCCCTGTGCAAGTCGAACAGCTGTCATCACAAGGAGAGCAGATATAATGCAAGGTATCGGTCCAGTAACCACGGTTCTTGAAGGTGGTAGGACAGGAAGTCAAACAGCTAGTGCCAGCTTGCAGCAAATATAATCCAGGTTGGCAAGCACTGCAACTGCTGGGTGTAGAACCTGTACAGATAGTACACGCAGAATCACAGGGTTTGCAAGTGTTGGATGTAGAGTCTGGAAAGTAATTCTGAGGACATGTCGCATCGCAAGTCATGGAATTTGGTTGTAAGTAATACCCATTATTGCATACTGTGCACATACTGTTTGTAGGTCCTGTGCATCTTTTGCAAGAGGAAGCACAAGCAACACATTTATTGCTTGAGGAATCTGCCCAGTAGCCATCCAACGGACAAAACGTTAGACACGAGCTTACATTGGTTGAAGTGGGCTGGAAATAGTATCCAGAAAAGCAAGTCAAACAGAGATTATACCCGTAGTTTGTGCACGTAGCGCATCCAATATAACACGGCGAACATGCATTCGCCCAAGGCGCCGCGATATATCCAACCTGGCACGTATTGAGACAAGTGGCTGAGTTAATTTGAAGGTAATATCCAGAATTACAAGCGGTACAAGCCGTATTTTCTGTACCACTGCAAACTGAACAAGCCGGGTTGCAAGGAATGCAAACCATTTCTGTAAAATTTTTGAAATAACCGCTAGGGCAGGTTGTTTTGCAGGTTGTTGAAGTAGGAGATTGTCTAAAATAATTCGGTTTGCATGAATTACATTCAGAAGAACTCGAGCCAAAGCAGGTCAGACAGGCGGTATCGCAGGCTCTACAAATGTTGTCAAAAATGTCTGCCCAGTGAGTGCTCGGACAAGTTGAAAGGCAGGTCGTCGAGGAAGATGGCTGCTGATAATACCCGATTTGACAGGCGACGCATTCGCTTGAGGTGGGTCCTGTACAACTCTTACACGCTATATCGCAAGGGCTACAAATATTCTGTGTAAAATTTCGATAGTATCCCATAGGACATGTAGAAAGGCAGGTTGTCGAATTTGGTTGAAGATAGAAGCCATTGTTACATGAGAAACAACTGGTGCTGGTAGAATCGTTGCACGTAGCGCAACTTGAATGACAAGCAGGGCAGAGTAAGTAGTCATAAGTAATGGTCTTCATCAAACCTGTCTCCGAATCAGTGTCAGATCGGTTTTCTGTAATCTGCGTCATATAATAACCCGCTTTGCATGCTGTGCACTGCCCAACCCCTGGACCAGAGCAAGAGGAACAACTGCAGTCACAAGGATAGCAGGTTGGAGTATAATTCAGACAAGAAGAGTTCCTATTAATATCATCAGTGTTGAAAGTATTCTTTTTTGGACAAACTTCTGTCCTACGGAACCAGTTATAAAGTCCAGCGCATGCTGTAGCTGTTCCAAAGTTTATTCGGTAATTCACTGAGCTATTAAATAAACCATATCCAATGAGACTTTTTGTCGAAGTTCCATTGTATGAAATTTGATTGCCATTAATCGTTATTTCATCACTAGCGACAAAACCCAAGGCAGACGGGCTAGGGTATAAGGTAAGGGTTCCAGGTCCATCAAATGCCAGAGAAATATTAAGAGGTATGTCGGTGTTCAGAACACTAAAATAGTTAACTCTGGTTACTGTATTCTCAAAAAAGGTTTCATTTGTGCCAAAATCGTGGGAGATTTGCCAGTCATAAGTTCCGCTAAATGATGGGCAGGTTTGTTGCACACAAACCTTCAAAATCGAAAGCGTGATCAATAAGCTAAGTACTTTCATTTTTTGATCATCGAACTTTCAATTAATTTTAATTCTTTTCGGTGCTTTTCAGCTTTGCTACTCCACAACTTTAAATCATTCGCTTGTTTGAAATAGAAAGGAAGAAGAATTTCGAGCTGAAATCGCTCACGGCGTGATTTTGCAGGTCCCCACCACTATGTGTGTAATTCAAGGCACAATAATTTCCATTACAAGAGGTTAAATCCAATAAAGTCTCTATGATTATATTTTTCTCTTTCTTCTCAAATTAGTTAGGATACCATATAATGGTGATCGGATAATAGTAATAAAAGCGCAACTTGCTGGGGAGGCTTTTTCTTGGGACAGTTCTGATCCAATGTCTTAAATTGAATATTGAAAATTTCTTCTTTTGTCTTTAATCAAACAATTTTCTAATAAGGATTCTATTGTGGTGTCATTTTCGGAGGAGATATACAGAAAACTCTCGATCGTTGCCTCTGATGATTGCCGATGGAAGCCTGCTTCCATGTGTTATTCAGATCGAATCATGAATAATTTTATTGTAATAGATATCAAGATCCTGCCCACTGAATTGTTGTGCATATACTGGTTTTGATCTCCGCGGCTAATCCGGATTGGCTCTGATCAACTGAAATTTCAGTTCTTAATGTGTAATTGGCATTCCCAATTCAACTAAAAAATTGCTGAATCAATTCCCCTTTAGTTTCCACAAAATTGCTGCTTCTTATGAGAATTTTATGGAAAAATATTCAACAGATTATATGAGACAGCCGCTACTAAATTCAACCCACAAATTCTAGCATCGTTTGATTCCACTTTCTACATCTTCTGATCTCTGATCGGCTATTCAAATAAGAAAAATTTTTTGTTGGTTTTTCTTTTCACCCAGATAGCAGTTTTCAACAACGAGGAATGGGCTAACATAAAACAGCTGCAGCCTCAATACCTTAGAATTCCCCTTTATTTTCTCATGCTTTGGATGAAAGATTTTTCTGATAATTCGCACTCTAATAATTTTTAATTTTTCAATATGATGCAAAACAGCAATCCTTTCGACCTAAAGGAGGTCGAGGAATGTGCAATGCTCTTGCAGCAAACATTCAAAAATAACAACCCTTTGGAACGAAGAGCAGCTGAGGAGGCTCTGGTTAAACTTTCAGAAGACAGAGATAGATTTTTCGAAATTTTATTGGCACTCATCACTCTCAATCAATCAAACGGTATCATACTCACGCTTGCAATCGCTTTAACTCATCTTCAAAAGAGCTTCTTAACCAAGCTAAAGACGCAGCGTTGGCTTTCCTAAACAACATGATAAAAAGTCCATATTTCAGAATGGATCTGAAACCCGATCAGAGATTCCAGAAAGCGCATCTAATACTCCAAGCCATGGCCCAAGAGAATCTGAAATTAGCTTATCGTGGCCATCTAGGTTTTTGCCTTACGACACTATTATCGATCGAAAATTGTAAGCAAATATGATTTTTGCGTTCATTTTTCTCATAATATCAACAGCAGAAGAGATAAAAAGAGATATTCTCCCTTTGATTTCTCAAGCTCTCAAACTACAAAATAAAGGTCTGATTGGAGGTCTGATAGCATTACGAGCTCTAACAAATACGACAAGTCAGACGCTAAAATTGACCACCCTTTTTAGAGAGTCCATTGATTTTCTCATTGAGCTGGGAAATACAATAGTTGATGCTGTTTTAAATCAATTATCTGTTTTCAACAGCCAGGATATGTCGCAGTTGCAGAATGAGAGCACAGGAGAAAAGCTAACTACTTTGTAAATTCCGTTTTCTATTTGTCATAACAAAGTTTTGATAGACTGGAGTCTTTGCAGGCGTGGATAATGACCATTAGGAATTTTATCATGAAGCTTGAGGAGAAAAAAGGGCTTTTGTTGGAGAGTGTCACGAACAAAGACAATATTTTGCTGATTTTCACAAAGATTTTATGCATCTCATTGAATACAAATTTCCAAATGAAGGACTGTTTCATTTCGACCAGCGGATTTGAACAATTCGATAATATGATGAACGAAATCAAAACGCTCGTCATGAAGAGCATGAATGCCGTGGTTGAATTCATATTCCAGTTCAAGAGGAACCTTCCAGTGCAGAATTCTAAATTCTATATCCTATTACCAACGATATTACCGCTCATTATTGCAACACTATCAAAATTCTGCAGGAGTGATAAAATCAATTTCGACGACTGGACATGCGTAATATCCCTTATTTGAGTAAAGAAATGGTTGATACGTGTGTTGATTAATAGAATCCGTCCTGTGCGAATTTCCTGATTGAGCTATTACAGCTGCTAAGTGTCGTTGGAAAGCATACAGAGTTCCATTTCATCCTCGCAGAGCATAAAAAAACGTAATTTGTCTATTCAATGAAAACGCCTAAGCTGACATGCTACTACTCTTAGAATATTGGTTGACATTGTTTATTCTCTTATCCGCACGGGAAAACTAGAACTGAAGCTTATGAACGATAACCCTGGAGACTTTGTGCAGTTAGCTATTGACACTTGTGACAATCAGGTAACTCTTACAACCAATTTCGAAAGGTTTTTTATACATGGCGAATCCTATAGCAATCAATGACTCTAAAGACTCAAGCAGCAAAACTCCTTGAGACAATGTGCGACTACATCGATGGCTCTTTGACTTTTATAGCTATCCTTGCTCTAACCGTGATTGATTTTTCGCTCTCTTCCAGCAAGATCGAAGAAATACCATTAAAGTTTCCAACGCTTAGTGCTTACCAAGAAAGCATTATCATCGCGAAAACGAACGCAAACATTCGAGTTGAAACCTCTTTACTCATCCTCGCAACCTTGAGCTATATCTTGCCTCAGCGGGAGGATCTACTGTATTGAATTCCTAAATCCCTTCAGCTCTCTAATCACGCTCTTCTAGCAAACTTTTTGAAAAACTCCTCACAACTTACAAAGAGTTCTTCTTGAAATCGACTGATCGTAAATTTTTTTCATTGGAAAATGACATTAAAACTAATATTATTAGCTTTGATTTGCAGCAGATATTGTCTGGTGATCAGTTACTATGCGAGCAAAATCTTCGCAGACAAAAAATGGTTGAAAGTATATGCTGCACAGATTACTTTTCTGGTGGGATGCGCTGGGCTTCGTGAAGAACAATATAGAATAGTTGCATACCAAGCCTGTGATGGCTTAAAAACGATTTTTGAAGACCCCAATATGGTCAGTCGAGTGTCGAGTTTTATCAATGAAATAATGCAAAAATTCGTGGAGTACATCTCGTATGTGAAGATTCCAGAGTTTTTTGACATCCTTCAATCGATAGCCAAGTAAATTTCTCCCTCTGGATTCACTCGTGATAGACTGGACTATGCTAGGTCATATGCCAAGTATATTGTGAAAAACCCGGAAGTTTTGATCATGCTGGTAAAAATACTGTCTCAGCAGATACAAGTCGAAGTCAACAGCCAGCAGAACACTTCAGCGCAAGGAAACATTGTGTTTTCGAAATGCTGGAATATACTTCGAACGATCGGTGACAGGAAAAAATACAAAGAGTATTACAAAGCTATTGAAGAGGTGCTGGTCCCACTTTATGAGTGCATGAGCACCCCGGAGAAAATCAGCTTCGATGATGAGATTCTTCTTTTGATAACCTCTTTTATTCGCAATTCTGGCACAGTTACTGACATCCAATGGCGCTTGGTCCAGACTTTCCCCAAAATATTTGAGAAGAACCAATTGATGTTTAATAATTTATTCTCAGTGATGAACCTGATGATTGTGCATGGGAGAGGTGTCCTCGCGAATGAGTACAAAGTCATTGAATTGGTGAGGAAATTAGTTGAGTCATTAGCTTCATTTCGAAAAATTAGTTCATTGAAATGTCAATAAAAGCGATATTTTGCACCGCGAAGAAGTCCAACGAAGCGAACCAAGCAGAAGGCGCTGTGATGCTTCAACTACTCATCCAAAATCTTGGAGACAAGCTGACTTTAGAGAGCTGGCAAAGTATTATAATCGCGGTTTTGGATCGGCTTTCCAAAGAAATCAAAAAGAATTTCTTGAAAGCAAGGTATTATACTACAGGCTAATCTGTCGCTCATTGAATTAGATTGCTTGGCGTTATTCTCCATGGATTCATCGTTAATTATGCAGTAATAGAGGAGTTGATTCTGCAAAAGAATATCTTGGGTCAAATCATCGACGTGTTCATCACAAACATGAAGCTTTTCATTCATGCTTATGATAAAAAAGTAAGAATTGTGCATTGAAGCAGGGCTAATCGGAATAAATTACTCAGACTTATGTAATGGGCGTCAGCAGTATTTTCGTGCAGCCGAAAATCCATCCAAGCGTCAAGGAGAAGATCCCAGCACTCTTTGCCTGTACAGTGACCATGCTGAAGATAATTCAGACTATCGAGCAAGCAGAAGCGTTGCGAAAAAAGCGAGATAAGAAGAAAGATGGACAATATATTGACCTTGAAGAGATTCCATCGAACGAAAAGATCATCGATGGTCTTCTCCAAGATTTCCAAAGGTTTTCTGTGCAATTTAGGTGTTTTACTGACAAATGATTACCTAGTACCGATGAAGCAATGCAGAACATGAAAAACAAAATGGATGGTGATGATCGACTATTTGATGAAGGCGAGGAAGATATGGACGCTAATGGCAATAATAACGATGAGGGAGAAATGAAAGAAGATGATGAAGAGGACAAAGAGGATGATGATCTGCATATGCATGAAAATGAGGAAGTAACTCATCGAAAATTGTTCAAAATATTTTAATTTTCTTCTTCCTTGGCATAGATGGAAGCTCAGGCGACCATGGAACAGCTTGTTACAGATTTTAAGACCAAAGACGAGTTTGCATTTTTCAAGAACGTGGTCATTATGATGAAAGACATGGACCATAATGGATTGGCGCAGATCATTCAGACTATGCCTCAAGCGAAGCAAAACTACCTCAGACAAGTCCTTCAAAGCCAGAGAGTAGTTCTCGACGCGGTTCGAAACAAGACCGAGGCAAGAAGAATAGTAACCGTGAGGGGCAAGAAGATCCAGAAACCATAGCTATGAATAGAGAGTCCAAAGAAAACTATTATCTGAAAATGCAATTTAAATATTAAATCTTGAATGTCAAGCTTCTGTACGAGTAAATAAGAAAACATAGACCATCAATCACGAAAAATATAAAAATAATAGTATTGAGGAGTCGCAGAAAGGTTAGATAGCTGTGAAAAGCTGATTGAGAGTATAATAGGGTTAATAACAATGATAATCATATGAAATATTAGATAATAGAGAATATATAACTCAGGGCATAAACCAGATATCGAATGACTTTTATTGTGAAATTTTATTGTTAGAAGTGAAAGATTTTATTTCTTTCACCTTCCAATTGAAAAACCTAATATGCAGCTGTTTCGTTTAATTGTTGAGTGTGATCGGCATTGAGCTGTTCAGGTGTTTTAGATTTGGTGTGAATTTCTGGCGTTCTGGATTGTAAAGCAAACTTCTCCTGTAACCGTGCATGACGATTGAGTTTCTCCTATGAATGCTGAGTTTATAAAGAAAACTGAGGTGATTACGTTCATCAGGAGCAGATATTCTTGCATTATCTTCTTCTTCTGGCCTCGGCCTCGGTGTTTGATTAACGTTTGTGCGATTTTATTTTCCTAATTAGTCCCTTTAGTCCAAAACTCGGTAAACTCTTACATTTTCTGCAGAAACGTCAAGAAGATGCCGGTTGATCTCCTGAGCTTTCAGGGCTCGCAGCTCTCTGCGTGCTTGAATAAGCTCAGCTAGATTCTGCTGTTTATTTTTCAATCCTTCATTATTCTTTTGCTGTTTTAGCTCGAGCTGGCGCAATTTTTCTTGAAATTTCCTCTCTTCCATGATTCTCTTCTCCCTTGCCTCCTCAAATTTCTCATCTCTTTCCGATGTATTCAATCGCTTTGCCTTCTTTGAGACCAATGATTTCTGTAATTATCACCGATAATTTTTTATTATGCTGAGAAGTAAAACCATCTTACTTTCTGCAGTTTGCTTAATAACTCTTGGAAAGAGCCTTCGGACTGCTGTTTTTCGTTGAGCTTCTTCATCTCGTAGAGTTGATTAACCTACCAATGAGCTTCAGAACAATCACTAACGATGGTCTTTTACTCTCTGAGAATGAGCTGTTAAATTCCTCAATCTATCTCTAGTCAAACCTTGGCGTATTTCCACACCCTTGTCAAGCTTTTGCTCGATTTTTAGTAAGGCCTCAGCGACCAATTCATTATCCTCGCGGTTCTTTCTTTCGAAGATTTTTTCTTGAGTAAGATGAAATTTCCTGATTTTATCTTCAAAAATGCTTCTCTGCAAACTCGCATGCTCTTCTGTCTTCTTTTCTAGCTGTTTCATTCTCTGTATTTGGTGCAACTCTAACTGCTGCCTCGCTTTCTCTCGATCCTAATGACAGAAACAAGACGCGTCACGACCATTACTCCGCTGAAAAGGAATTACTCTTTGGATATCTTCAATCCTCTCTCTGATTTCGTTCTCTTGGGCTCTTTTCTCTTTTAACTTCCCATTAATAATAAGGATAGTTATCAATTGACAGTGTTACTTTTTTTTCACGTGCTTTGTGTTGGCTATCGAAAGACCTGCTAAGTTTTTCAGATTTCTTCTGCCATTCATTTGCAATGCTGTAAGTTTTGACGTCATACAAATTTTCTTTCTTGACCTTTGCCTGTATGTGCCTTTCAAGCTCCACTGCTTTCTTTTTCAACCTTTCTTTTAGAGCATCCTCAGGACTTTGATAACCCGGTTTGTCAGTCGATCTCGAATGATATATTCCCGTATAAAAGGTGTTCAGTTGAATCTCTGATTCAGCTTTATGACCATCTTTGAGGAGGTGGTGATCGAATGACACGTTATTGTTGTTTTTCTGTCGAGGAGTTAGAATCGTATTGTTTAAACTCTCATAATGCGCAGCAGCGATATGCGCTTTTGTCTTTTCCGCATCTGAATTTCGCCTTGAGTCTATCGCGGCTAAGATATTCCCTCCTCTCGAAACTTTACTGTTTCGTCGTTCCTTGTGACCTGATAGGTGGGGTGTTGATTCTTCAGGAGGCTGAGGGCGCTTGGCTGGGGTGAGTTGTGGAAAGTGTTGAGGATATTTTCTGGCAGCAGCAGATTTAAGTGCTTGTATTCGAGCTAATTGATAGATAATGGTGAAATAATGTGAGTATATGTAATAGTTACATTGGCGCCTGTTTTCATAAAAATTAAAGCGTGTGACTTGAACGATGTAGCCGACGTTAGGGTCCTGGAATGCGGATAGAGGCTTCTGAGTGAATTCCTCGGGATCGAGGCCGAATTCAGGGCAGATACCAGCGTATACTTCTTTTAGAGTGCCGTCTTTCTTGTATAGATAGTTGTCATGTTGAGAGATCTTGATGGGAGAAGGCTTGGCCGAAGCAAAGGTGGTCAGCATTTTATTTACTCACTGAGAACGTTTTACAATGCTCTTTAAAATTAATTTGGCTTAAGATAATACAATAAAAATCTGCATAGATTAGATTAAGAAATATTTCATTCGAATTTCTCAAGATATGTAGAGGTTGAGAAATGCTAACTTCTAGCCTTTTGGGGTGAGTCTGATGAATTTCCCATACAAAAAAAGTTCAATGAGTTTGAGATCGAAGCTATAATTCGTGATTTGTTGAAATTTTCTAAATAGGAGTTTACTTTCAAAAACTAACAGAGCAGATCGAACCAACAATCCTGAATATTTCAAAGGTATTCAGAAATGAAAAAAGTGTGAGAAGTGATCTCCTTTAAATAAGTTTATAAGAGTGAGATAAATTATTTGTAGTGATGATGCAAAAATGCTTTGGCTCCAAAGAAAGGTTTAGAAAAGGAGCAAACATAAGATAGATGCATACAAATTTGAATCCATCAACTGATAGCTTTCAAATACGCTTCATTGCAGTTTAGTTTAAATTCATGTATTAACAAAATTAATATCTGTATCAGGTTTAAAATAACCTCTTTGACAGAAGTTCGATTTGATTTACATCTGTATTTTACGTCAATTTTAGCTGCGTTACCAAAAATTTGAATTTCCATTTTAATTACAATTCTCTTATTCAGGAAAAGCCCTCTCAGGCAGCCAATAATAAGCAATCCCAGGGCACCTACCTAAAACAAGGACATTATTCCGTTCTTGGCAAAACCTTTAATTAAACCTAGCTCTAATAAATATGTCTTAACTCACATTCAAAATTGCAGAGCTTCCTCCCTCCTCATCATAAGCCAATTCGAAAACTGAATATTTGGAATCAATACTTATTCTCTCAAGCATTTGGAAAATGTATTGAGTTAAAAAAATCCTTATTTGATACCAAGAATTATTCACAAATGAGCCAATCCCAATCCATCATTAATTAATTGAAATCGAACTCTTAAATCTCAACCCAAATGAGCAGCTGGAGAGATGACTACCAACCTCTCGCCCCATTGGCGTACTCCGCAATGGGAATATCCTTCCTCGGGTCCGCGTTTATTATCGTTTCCTATACCTCATTTAAACAACTGAGGAACTTTGCTCTTCAATTAGTTCTATATCTGGCAGTAGCAGACTTCATTCTCTCCGGGGCGGCGCTACTAAGCCTTATCAGAGGAGAGAATGCGTTGAAACCAGCGAGTGATGGAGAACCGATGGACACTCTCTGCTACATTCAGGCACCGTTGATAGAATATTCGTTCCTTTCAGCAGTGCTCTGGGTTGACATTATCGCTTGGGCGATCTACTCGACTGTCATGCGGATAGGTGACGTGAAGAACCAGATGAAATATTTCTATGCCATCGGCTTCGGCGTCCCTGTAGTGGTGAGCATTATGTAACTTATTTCAAAAAAACCTTTGTTCTTGACAATTTTTTTTCAATTAGACCTTTCTTCTTCGGATCCTACGGCTCATTCGGCCCTGGCTACTGGTGCTGGATCAATTTCGACATAAACGAGATGAGAAAGTCCATTATTGTATCAATGATAGCATATACATTGCCATTGCTTGGATCAATCATTTTCATCACCTACACAGTATGTAAGGTGAATAGACTGGTCAGGAAAAGCAATCATTCAATGGGAGGAGGTGGCTCCTTCATTGTAAAGCTCAAATATTATCCAATTGTCTTGGTGGTTTGCTGGTCCTCGATCACAATACACGTGTTCTTGTTCATCTTCTCAAATATATCCAATTTGCAAGTCGAGCTGTCCTGGATGAAATATCTCGATACCACACTCGCTTGCAGCCAGGGACTGTTTAATGCGCTCGTCTTTGGGCTAACGCAAAGTGTGAGAGAAGTCTTTAAAGAACATATGGGCTGCAAAGAGGGTAAAGTCCGACCAGAGTTCGAAAACGAACTGACTGATCAAAAAAGTTCCGATGAAAGTTCATCTGAAGACACCCAAAGATCAAAGCTAGACACTAGTTTAACCGTATCGGCTTAACGAAGTTGATCTATTCATTAAAAAAAAGAGAGTTCTTTGGATTTTTTTTCACTACCCCGATAAGCTAGATCTATTTTTTTGTTCTATAGACTTTGAGGGGGTAATAAGGGCTCTTCTTTTGATTTATTATGGTTCATTCAGCGTTAGCATCAGTAATTTAGTGGATCTAATAAATTTTAATGAAGAAGCAAATTAAATAGGTTTTTGACGCAATTATGCTTTTTGTTTCAGTGTTATTGAAGGGACAACCATTCATTTGATCTAATTAAACGATTGCTATGCATCAGCATGAATTGCACTTGCTATGGAGTCTGTTCGGGCTACACCTTTGCAGTAGTAATTTTTCGAACAACTGGATAAAGCCCAAGCTTTCAACTAGACGATGTTTGAGTTAAAGTAAAACATGCTCTAATATCATTTGAGAGTATATTCCATGATTTATGAGCCGCAAATTCATTCGTAGCAAGAAATAAACTTTTGAAAATTTGCGACCAAAAGGATCCTTTACGAGATTTTGGCTACCTAGTGATCACGACCATTCAATGAATCGACACGCTCTGTGTTGCGTTATGAAATAAAGTTTTTTTGTCATCATGAGGGGAAATCTACTTAGGTATGATTCATTAAAGTTAGTTTTGTATGTAATTCGTCATATATTCTCGATCTTAATATATACAAAGAGATCAAAACTTCAGTTCTTCTCACAATCTTGTTAATCATCGTCTCTCAATGCATTCGCTTACAAGCACCCTCATTTTGAGAAGATATTTCTATTACTACTGTAGCTGAAGCGAAATTTGTGTTCGAAGCTTAACCTTTGGATTAATGAATTATCTAAAACAAATATCTAAAGCTCAAAAAAGAAAGTAGCAATGTAAAAAGCAAAAAAAAATACCTTAATTTTTTAATGCAAGCTCCAACAAGGCTGCGAACTTCCTGTCAAAGCAAGAGAAGATTTCCATTTTAAAATCAAAGGCATGCGTCCATATAAATATTATTTCTTTCTCTGGATTTCCTCGAAATCGTTTTAAATCCAACTTGACAACTCTTACTTGCAAAGCTAGCTTCTATAGGACGACTCTCTTAGCTAGCATTTCTTTTAGATCCCTAAAACAAAAAGTACCAAATTTCTATTACTCGATAGAATCACGAAATCAGCTTTTGTCTTTTTAAATTGATTCCTGAAGATAATTAATATAAAATATCTTTAACACCTACTAAAAATGGAAACCGCTATTCGCAAACACAGAGTCGCAGTCGTCGGCCTCGGATTCATCGGTCCAGTCCACATTGAAAACCTTCGCAGATTACCAAACGTCGAAGTCACAGGCGTCCTTCACAGCAGTCCAGAAGCCTCTGAGGCTAAAGCAAAACTGCTTGGAGTCCCTAAATTCTATCGAAGTTACGACGAATTGGTCAAAGACCCAGAAATCGACTGCATTCACATCTGCACACCCAATCACCTCCACTATGAAATGGTTAAAAAAGGTCTCGAGGCAGACAAACATATAATCTGCGATAAACCTTTAGCCGTGACTGCAAAGGAAGGTGCCGAGCTCGTCGAACTTGGCAAAACTAAATCAAAACTTGTTAAGGCGATCACATTCAACCAGAGATACTACCCAGTCCTGAGACACTTGAAAGTCATGCGAGAGAAAGGCGAGCTTGGAGAAATTTACTCGATTATCGGTTCCTACATCCAGGATTGGCTGTTCCTTAACACAGATTACAATTGGAGATTGGAAACCGAGAAATCTGGCGACACTAAAGCTGTTGCTGACATCGGGTCACATCTCCTTGATCTTCTGGAATATATATCTGGGTTGAGAATCGTAGAAGTGTTGGCTGATTTCCACACCGTGCATAAGACTAGAAGAAAGCCTAAAGGTCCAATCACGACGTTTTCGACCAAAGAGCAAAGCGGACCAGTTGAATACGAGGAAGTTGAGATAAAAACCGAAGATTTCGCGACGATTTTGCTTAGATTCGATAACGGAGCGAAAGGGTCAGCGACGCTCAGTCAAATCGGGGCGGGAACGAGAAATCGCCTCAGTTTTGAGATATCCGGCTCAAATGGAACTATTTCATGGTCAAATGAAAACTCTGACCAATTTATGATTGGAAAAAGAGGCGAATGGAATAAAGTGGGTTACAGAGACCCTGCGCTCGTTTATCCTGAGGCCAGAAGCTTGATGTCTTACCCAGGTGGGCATAACGAGGGATATGGAGATACATTCAAAGCAATATTCACGGAAATATATAAGTCTATTGGAACTGAAATCCAACCTGACGAGGTTCCTTATCCCACCTTTGAAGATGGATTGAGACAGCTGATTCTTTGTGAAAAGATCGCTGAGAGTAACAGTAAACAGTGCTGGGTGAAAGTTTAGTAAAATTCTATCTATTATATCAAAGAATAACATAAGTTTATAATTATCCCCTTTAATTTGAATTATAAAAGGAAAAAAAAAATAGTCTGCCGGACCGAATATAGAAATATAGACAGCATAGATGAGGTAGATGAGGAGTTCATTTGATTTGTGTTTTTCATCTAACACAGCGTAAATATTTCAAAGAGGAATTAGGGAAACGCTCCTCGTCCATAAGCGATGATAAGCTAAGTTATTTTGGGAGAAGAAAGTTAAGTTGTAAGAGCTAATGAAAGAAATAAAAAGAACAAAAAACATCATGAAATCGTAATAAAACGGGTTGATAGATGATAGAGGGATACGCCTAAAGATGAATATCAAAAGAATAATAATAAAATAACGTTCTCATATGCAATTTTTACAAACGTTTACTAATGTTTACTTTACGAAAAAAATATTTCACTTCCACCAAAATTGCGGGTCGTTGACTAAAGATAAGGATTCATTCGATTTTCTTGATGTCGCCTCAATCTGGTCAAACGATAACAATAAATTATCACTGGTTCGAGAGAGAGAGGAAAAAAAAGGTGTTTAGACCTTTACCCCCTTTTACTCGTTGGAGCTCTTGTTTCTACCAAAGTGAGGCTTACCCGTTGATGCATTTTTTGATAATGGAGCAATGGAATCCATTCCAAACGTTACATGCTTTTTTTGCTTATTGTTTCGTTCTCGTTTCTCAGGATTGCCCCATGGGTTTTCAAGCTCCTGATCAGGATCTTCGTGGACTCTGTCTTGTGGAGTCACCGCTCGGGCTTTTTGTTGTAACACGACAGGAAAAGAGCCTGACCTTTTCCTTCCTTCCCTTCTAATTATCCCACGACCGTTTCTCTGGGAAGCATCAGTCTTGCTTTCAGCTTCTTTCGCTTGTTCGATGCTTGTGATGTTTTGGGGACTTTTATCTTTTTTTGAGCCAAATATATCATGAATTGGAGACCTTCGGCCCAATTTGTCCTCAGTTCGAAGCCTAAATATCATTTCTGCCATTAGCTCTGTTTTTTTATCGATAGTTTCCTTAAATTTCAATTTCTCCATTACACTTTCTCGGCTCTTCTCTTCCAGCGCTGATTGATGGTCTGAATCCAATCCTTCAATCTTCAGTTGTAGAGGGGGCGAGTGATCTTGAATTATATTCGCATCGTCTTTATTCTCTTTCACGTTGGACTTATCTGCATTTTCACTTGGAGTCGGAGTCGACTGTCGTCCTTTAGTTTCTTCAATCGATCCCATTTCTATGTAGATATCCTCTCCATCTCCATGACCATTTTCATCTTCATTTCCGTGTCCTTCTTCATTTTCATGTTCATTTTGATGAAGTAACACATCTGGAAGGTCAGCAATATCTTTATAATCCTTCTTTGGATAGGTCCCTTCGTCTGCAACTGTTTTTTCGAATAGCATGTCTTCAGTGTTTTTAAAATTGAAATTGCTCGACGATTTGTGCATTCCTTCCGTTCTTGCGTTAGTGCTCATCACGTTCAGTTGCGGACTCCTGACGAGCCTATCAGTGTTGGGCGAACCCGTCACTGTTTCAACTCTTTTCATATGAACGGCCTCTTCTTGGGTTCTATCGGCCTGAGTGGTTGGTAAATGCTGCTCAGCCGCAGAGGCTGCCATGTCCTTTCGTCTCAAATACAGAAGAAGCACCAAAACGACTAATAATGCTAATGAAATGAAGATATAAGCAAAATATTTCCCATCCTCGAAGCTGTTGCAGGTATCGCTCTGAGTTGCGTTTAAACCGAAAGCCGACGCGAGTATGTTTGCAATTATTATTCCAACGAAAAGTCCTTCGGCACAACTGCTGAGTGTTTGATAAGTTGCTTTCGAAAAGCATTTTCTTTGAAGTGCTTGAGCCCCTTGGCTCGCATCTGGCTGAGAGTCCAGTTTTTTAAGGCAGATTAACTGGTAAGGAAGAACAATGCATGTGAACACGATTATTCCAATGGTAGAAACCCATGTGATGAACTCAGAAGCGGCATGACCTTCATCATAGCATTTGTCGGCTCTTTCGTTTCTTTTGACTCCGAAAGTGACGGCCCAAATGAAGCAAAATAGCGATTTGGATAGGTTTAAGATCACTACCTTGTATTTTTCGTGCATCATCCACAGAAAACAAGCCTTTTGATTTTCTTGTTTAATTCCAATTTGAAGAGGAAATAAAATGCAGGCTACACAAATTGTGTTCAGTGCATTCCGTTCATGAACTTGAAAGGAATTAGCTTAAAAAAACGTATATTTTGGGATCGTGTTTTCGAGTACTTTGAGAAATAATTTAAGAATACATGTGTGATTTGAGATTTCTTCATCGTCTTAGAAATGAAGACTAGAAAAATTTGAAATGATGTATGAATGCCTGAATCCACTGCATGCCAGAAGTTTTTGTTTCTGTTTTCCTTCTGGGAACGGAGGACACCTTGCTTTGGGCATTCAGAACCCGAGCAATTTGAGATGACGAGAACAAAAAAAAGTTCATTATTAATTAAAGTATCCCAAAGAGGAGAAAAAAAAAATATTTAGGAGGAAATACCAGTCAGTAATTTCCCCTTTAAATGAAGGAATTGATATGTTGATGATTCAAAGTTTCTAACATCTTGCTTTTGCTAGTAGATCACTCGTTAATTTGTAGCCAGTACTTTGAGAATAAAGAACACCTCACCGAGGAGAGATCATTGCGAAAAGTTACCTCTGGGATGATCAATCTTCTTTTATTGATTAAACTTTCCGGCTGTCTGCTTTGCTGGCATCTTTTTTTTTTTGGGAACTCACATTCTCCACTTGTTGAAGCAATGCACAATTTCTTTTGTTGGCTTCAATTACTTTATTTCTGGACAATTTACCCAAGTCGATCCCGATACAACCAAGTTCTCTAATGAACGTTTACCCAATTTGATTCTTCCAAGAATCAATAAAAACCAAGCTCAGAGACTGAGGAATTAAGGAGCTGGTAGTTTGTGAAGAATACAGATCTCATGAAATATTTATTCTTAGGGAGCTCAATTGATTCATCCTCCAGGCTCATCAGTTCAGTTGGTGCACGACTCATAATATCCAAAGGTGAGTGAGCAGTTTTTTGTGCTTGGCCTCATGTATCTGCATTTAAAAATAACTGGAAACCTTTTCTTCCTGAAAATTTTTTTGCATTTCAACACCCACAGATATAATGTGATAGACTAATAAATAAACTCTCATTAAAATTAATTGAGTAGAGCCCAGATAGGTGGCATGTTTTTTTCTTTAAACGTATTCCGTAAGTCCAAAAGCAATACTGAAACACGCTTAAAAAAGACCACAAAGCTCGAATCAAACGCGAGAGAAGTGCGACTTAGCAACAAATATTCAGGCGAAACCGAATATTTTGCAAAATGTCTCAACATTCAACGACAAATGAGCTTTGTTCTCTTTCAAAAGTTTGTAAATGCTGTTCAACACGGGTCAATCCTAGCTATTGCCTCTCAGAGTTTCACAAAATCCTTTGTCGTCATTGTGAATCTAAAGACATTTAAACCAATCAAAGCCTTTACTTTTACAAGAAAAATCATTTCAAAGCTCCTCATCATAAAAGAGCACTCAAAACTATGTTTTTTAGCAGCCTTTGTTGATGGTGATCTGCGGAGGTTTTACCTCTCTCGCGACGAGAAAGGAGTAATTACTGAAAAACTATGCAGTCAAAAAATTTTGGATATGGTCTATGTAGCTGAAGACCATTCTATTGTTTGTTGTGGGGAATTCAATGGTCTCATGATTGCGGATTACCGGACACTCAAATTACGAGAATGGGTCTTTGACTCGCTGAAAGGAACCTTTAATCAGCTTACTTTGGCGAGGGGAGACACAATGCTTCTCGCAAAGGAGCAAGATGGGAAGGTATGGGTGATTGATTTGAAAGGGAGGTGTATGTCAGGGAAATTTTCTGGGTCTGACCAATGGGGTTTTAAAATTGTTGATATGGGCATTGATGATGGAGTTGCAATAAATTACGTGACCTCAACGACCGTGAATATCTGGAAGCTGAGATATAATGAAGGAGGATTTGTATCGAGTATTCGCATGGAAGAGGTGGAAGGATCAAGCAGAGGCGCTGTCTATTGGAGGAAATATGACCTAATTGGAATCAGAAATAACGACAGTGATGGGTTGCTGCTTTACGATTTGAAGAACCAGACTTTGATCACTGAGCTCCAGTCAAAGCATGGGAATATTTTCAAAGTATTCTGGCGGCTTCATGGAGATTTTTTAGCGGCGTTTGATGAAGAACGAAGGAAATTGTATCTCTTCAATGTTAATAAGCAATACGCACCTCATCTCACCAAACCGTCATAAGAGAACGCTTTAACAATTTTTTTCTTTTGAAATTGATGTACACTAGCATTTAAATAATGTGTATAATACTAACATGACATGCATTCTAATGATTTCATAGGAGTACCTTGAATATTTGATTTGACTCGCTCTAAACTCTCTAATCTCAAGCAATAATGTCCTTAGAATAGCCAAGCTATTGATGCTAAACAGCGGGTATTTCCTCATTGTATAACTCCCTTTAAAAAGCCACTATTATGCTCACTACATACACAAAAAAAGTAAAATGAGCAGCTTTTTCACTTCCTAACTGATTCAATGAAAAATTATCTAATCTAACTACTCGGTTTCCATTTTATTCTTCGGTTTCTTTTCATTTTTCTTCGTGCTCGCTTTCAACTTTGCCTCTTGTTCTTCTTTCAAATGGATCGTATTTTCAATATGCAATCTCATCGTTGCAAAAGGATCCTTCAGAAAAACTCCGTGTTGCAATATCTTCTGTGTCCTCAAAATCTCCTCATTCCTAAGGGGGAAACAAGTTTGCTCTCACCAGATACCAAATGAAATTAAATTACGCGACAGATGATTTTTTATTGGATGAGACACCTTTATGAGTGTCCTGCTCTCGCTGCTTCAATTCCTCAAGGACGTTGTTTTCGATTTTTAACATATCGTCATTGAACAAGCCGAGATCAAAGATGGCGTCTTCCTTCTTTTTCTCCTTCAGTTTCTTCAAGTACTCAGCGAAAGTCTAACAGATCTTTAAAGCAAATGGAAGAAACAATTATATTTACTTTTCTTCTGCCCACTTTTTGATTCTTAAGCACACGTTGCTTCTGTCCTTTGCTCATAGTTTTTGTGCTGGCAACTGACTGACTCACAGAGAGATCATAGAGCTTATTAAAATCTTTAAACACGCTTGGTTTATAATCTGGTCTTGGAGTGTATCCGAGATTGACGCGAGTCTTCTTTGTAGGACGGCCCACAGCGCCTTCGTCAAAGTTCATGACGACTTCTCCGATGTCATTCTCTTCTTCCATTTTTGCTTTCCTTGGAACTGGTATATTTCCGGCTTTCTTGATCGCATTTGGGTTCTTCCTTATTTTAGGGGCCTTTTTCTGGCTTTTGGGACCTTCTCCCTCCATTTCCATAGTATTTTTTGCGTCTCTTCCCATTGCTTATGCTTTTCTGAAATAAAATTTAGCAGGATTGATTTTGATATTCAGATATTCAAGTCTCCTCTGATTAACTTTCTGAATCTGCAATTAGAATCTAAACGAGTGTGAGTTGTTTTAGCGTACTTATTGTTGGTGGGAAGAAAATGAATTTATAAAAGAATGGCTAATAGAGCAGCTTGATCGGTTCATGTACAGTATCATAATGGCTGCTTACTCAAGTTTGAGTTCACAATATTAGCCTATTGACATCAATAATTAGCAATGTGATAGATTGAATATTCCAATATTGAGTGAAATTGAATTATAGCTTTACTTCTCTTGAGATGCGAAATATTCTTCCCGTTTTGACAAAAAATTTGTCATGTCACTTCTCAAATTAGCCAATAATATCAGGTCAGTTAGTATTGGATTATCCTACACGGCTATCTGATGTGTCTCTTAGTGATTTGAACTTTTTGATCCCCATTTGCAAAGCCTCTCTCATTCTCTTAAGAGATAAAATTCAGCATGACCCTTATACAAATAAGAAGTGATGCCTTTTATTTGTGTAATTCAGCCAAAAATTTTAATAATATTTATTCAAAACTCAGATACTCAGTCAATCCATAAATGGAAACGAAAAAAGTCCCAGCAATCATTTCCGACATCGACGGAGTTCTAGCTCATTGGCCATATCCAACTCTCAGAACCCCTGATGCCATAAACTTCATCAGACAGCCTTTGAAAGAACTTGATCCGACAAATTTTGCGGATGAAGATACGCGCCTCCCTTTTGTTTTGCTCACCAACGGCGGAGGCTGCACTGAAGAAGAGAAAATCCACGATGTGAACGAAATTTTAGGCCTCAAGCGCGGAGTTCAGTTCAACGCGGACGAGATTGTCTTATGTCACAGCCCACTTAAAAGCATCATTCGAGAGAACTACCAGGACCGTCTCATCCTTGTTTCAGGCTATAAAGACTTGCATTCGACGATGAAATCCTGTAACGTAGAGAAATACATCCTGATTGATGAATACTGCTCTCTTTACCCTAGTCTCGTTCCCTTCGGATCCTACCCAAGAGAACCTAACCCTGAACTCGTGTTTAAGATACAGAAGCGCCTCGGCTTTGAAAATACCGATTTCCTCAAAGAACCGCTGCAAGTCCATGCGATTTTCCTCTTGGCCGACCCTTTCAAATGGGAAGAAAACATCCAAGTTATCCTTGATTTGCTTTCCACTCCTGATGGCAAAATAGCCAAAACAATGCCAACTATTGGACCTGAAACCCATATCCCGATCTACTCATGCAGTAATGACCAGTTCTCGCGATTGAGCTTCAGACTACCGAGAATTGTCTTCGGGGCATTCAACGACACGCTCAAAATGCTCTACAAACAAGTGTATCAGCGTGATATGGAGTTAAGATTTGTATGCAAGCCGGAGAAGATAACCTTCGATTATGCGAAGCAACTTGCCTTGAAAAACACTAAGTACGAAATAAGCAAGTTTTATATGATCGGCGACAACCCAAACGCCGATATTAAAGGCGCGAATCAGGCAGGCTGGGAGAGTATCTTAGTAAGAACTGGAGTGTTTCAAGGAGCTGAAAACGACCCAACAAACCCAGCGAAGTACGTAGTTGATGATTTCTATGAGGCGATTAAGTTAATTTGCAAACTCGAGAATATCAGTTGCCCACTGTAGACTTTGTAGATATATTTCATATGTATTAAATGTAGATGAGCCAAAGAGATTATTAACTCAACTTCCTTAAACAGAATAAAAATAAAACTTACATGAGCTCCATTCTTGAGAGTGCGCCCTTGAATATTCACGTGTTAGAGCACGTAGAAAAAGAGGGACACGTAACGCTTAAAGCCCCGGCCGCTGACTCTCGATCAAAAACCTCGCGGCCTTCTTTGGTGCAAAAAAATCAGGTTCGAGTCCTGCAAGCTTGTATGGCGCTTGCTATTGATCCTGCGGAAATGAAAATGAAGTGATCTATCCGCGCCTTGCAGTTCTTTGAACCTTTGTTGTAATAGAAAACCAGAAGAAGTTTGGAACAAAGACGACCCGGAGCCTTTAAAAAACATGAAATATATCCACTACCAAAAAAGATATCAAAGTTAGCAATTCCAGCCTCATCGTTTGAATAATTTTTACATTTCTCTCTTAGAGATGATGGAAGAGATCAATCAAAAAGCAAAGGAACTTGGTATTGCGCTTTTCTCAATAACTTTGGTGTGTTAATCAATATGTAGGAATGAAGGAGCTCACGCATCTCAATAGAGCTTACTTTGAAAAACCAGGTATGGTCGACTCTCCACATCACAGCATTTAGCGTTTCGAATAGAGGAGTCAACCATGAAAGAGCATCCAAAGACGCCAAAAATGCGATCACAAAGCATGGCTCGATCGCGAACAGCAAAAGACCTCAAAGAAACGTCCATCAGTCCTCCAAGACACAATACAAGTGTGCAAGGTTCTAGATCTGAGTATACAAAGCGAAGTTATCAAGAAATATCTAATTATTTCACAATTACAGACCAATTGAAAAAGTTGTGACTCACTACCGTCACAAATTGAAGGGACTCAGAGAAAACTGGGATGAAAACGTGAAAAGCCTCAACAAAAGCAACGACTCCTCCACTGATGGTGCTCAGGACCTCCTCGACTCAGCATTAGATGAAAAAATGGTGCGAATTAATAGAGCCATAGAGCAATCGGAAAGATACTCACAATATGTGATTGACCTGCATTTAAAGAGGAAGAAACTGATGGAGAGTGTACTTCGAAGGGATATCAGAAAAGAGGTGTTGAAGAAGAACAAAGAAGAGGAGCGGCAAAAAGCGATTAAAGAGAAAATCGAAGATTATGAGAATAAGAAAGAACGCGCCAGAGTCGTCGAGAAGGATTGGAATAAGAAATTAAAGGAAGATGAGAAAGCCATGACTGAGAAATTTAAAAAGATTGAGAAGAGACTGGATGAGCTCGATCAAGAGCGCAGAAAGCAGAATGAATTGAAGGAAAAAGAGCTGAAGGAAAGGTTTGAAAAAATTCATGAGAACAAAGAGAAAGAATATGAAGTAATTAGTGCAAATGAATAAAAAAGAGAGACATAACTCATGCAATTAGAAAATCACGCAGCAAATTCAGGAAAACTATGAAAGGTTCCTGGAGCGTCAGGCTGAAGGGGCTGAGAATCTACAGAATAAGATGTTCGAAAGAGTCCGTGTGATACAAGATAACGTGAAGAAATTCGAAGAAAATTGGGAGAAGGCGAAAATGAGAAGGACTTCAATGCAGGAGAGATCCTTCCAAAGGTCTCTGTCAACGTTGATGAGGAAGCAGCAGGAGACGGAAAGTAAATAAACAAAATAAGAGAGGTTTTAGAGCTAATTGAATCTTATTTCAGATATCAGAACTCTTAAAGAAAAGGAGCTTCAGAAAAAAATAAAAGAGAGCAGAAGCAAAACGAGCCAAAGTATTGAAAATTTTAGGGAGGTCGAAATCAAGAGAAAGTAAATAATTATTAAGAGTTTGGGATTCTAAGAGATTGTTGTGTAGGAAATGGACAAAGGAGCTTGAGCAAAAATTTAAGAGAAGTGAAGAGCTTCTCAGACAGCACAAAGTCAGCAACTTTTAGCTTCTAATGAAAATTTACATGGAAATAGGAAAAACAAAATTTTGAATTACGAATGCGACATGAATTCACGTCAATGAAGAAGCATGATCAAGAGGAAAATTTGGAACGGATAATGACGCTTCGAGTAACTTATTGAACAACAAAGAGCGTTTATTGAATTTCCTTCTACTAATTAGTATCGAAGAGAGCAAGAAATATTGGAAAAAGAAATGCTCAATAACATGAAAATGCAGATGTTGAAAAAACAAGGCGAGATTCTTAATGAAGCGAGAATGTAATTTTTTTAAGTGCAATCCGCCTCTAAAGTTATTGAATATTTAGAGTTGTCGCTAAGACTGCAAAGTCCGAAAGAGATAAAATCATTAGCAATTTGCACAAGAACCCGGTGCTAAGAGAGAAGATGCCAAGTATGGAGGAAATAGCGAAACAAATTGCTTGGGAGAAAAAAGAGGAGCAAAGAAAACGAGAGGAAGAAATGGCGAACAGACGTTAATTCCATTTCGTTTTAATGATGATGGACTGCTACTAATATTGACTTCATTTTGGGACTAAAAAGATTTGTTATAATTTGTGGTTTCTTAAAAGCAATGTATATATAATATGCTAATTGGAATTCTAAGCAATTATTCGCAAAGTTCTATCCAAAAGTTGTAGCCTAAAATATTTAAATCTAAGTTGATGCTAATTAACTAGGGTTCTCCTTTGCTGTATCGGAGAAAAATCAAACCCCGTGTATTGCTCAATAGAGAGAAATTTTGAGATCCTTAGGCTTCCGTTTCAAGAGCGTTTCAAGAGGTGTCAAGCTCAGGTTCGTTTTTGAAAAGTATCCGCCTTTTTAACTTAAAGTAGTGGATTGATTAAGAGTCAGCTTAAATTCAAAAATTTCGCTATTTACTTGGATCAATAATGAACGTACTTTCTCTTTTCTCTTCAATTCACTAACGTTTCTACGATTAGAAAGGCAAAAAGAGAAATGCCATCGAGTTCGAGCAAGGTATGCGTTAGAGGTCAACAATCTTAACTTCTTTTAGGTGATGTTGAAGCTGAAGATAAATACAAAGCGATCAAACCACAGCGAGCTGAAGAAAACAACGAAGAGGCTAATAAGAAGATATCGATAAATTATTTCGATGGCTACGATAAGATTGTAGGCTAATAACTCAACCCCACTCACCATTTCGGTCTCCTAGGAAAATATAATGAATTATTTCAACGCATCTCAGGACCGATACGCGGCAGCTATGGACGAAAGTGAAAGGCAATACGACAGGCTCCTGGAAGAGATCAGACAGCAAATTGTGGCCAAATCAGAGCAAGATTTACTATTTATTGACCGTAACTCATAATTTTGCATCTTTGTACTGACAATTGCGCTTTAGAAGTGAATGAGTTTATTCAGAAGATCAAAGAAGAGAATAAAGGTAGTCTCATTACGTCAGGATGAGTTAACTTTGCCTTCATGATAGTGATTCAGAAGAATAATCAACAAGACCAGCTCGCTTCTCTTGAAAGAGAGAAAAGATTAGCAAAGTTAAATCAAAACAGTGACAAGGCACTCGAAGAGCTTGGCTTATTACTGGATGATACAAAGGAATTCGATGCGCAAACTCTGGCTGACCTTGAAAATAAGAAACTTCAAGGTAAAGGCGGATATCAATTTGACTATGAGAACTAACTATCATCACAAGAACTCGAAGAGAAATTCGCCCAGATGCAAGAAGAAATTACCAGTTATCAAGAAAGAATTGACATATTACAGAATTTAGCAAACGTTCAGATTTCTGATCTGGAAAATATCGATGGAGAGCAGGGGTATCAATGTGTGATTAAAGCTCGTTCGGATCCTGGTAGCAACTTGGTTCCTGTTTACAATAATGAGAATGATGTTTCTATAGAAATGTACGTGGTTTTTCTGATAAAGACGATTAGTGATGAGGCAGTAAAAGCGATTTTTATCGAGAATAAAACCTCTCAAAATTTCGATTTGGTAATGATATGATTTTGAACTTAACTTTTGACTAATAAAAAATTCCAGGAAATTGATGAGGAGCTAACGATTGCAAAGAAAGATCTTCAAGAATTTTTTGGAGTTATCAATGAGATGCTGAATCCTAAGACAGAGTAGGTGTTTATTTATTATGAAGAAATTCGTTGTACCCTAATATTTACGAATATCTACTTAATAATAATACATGAGTTGTCCACATTGAAAAACGTATTAAATTATGAAAGAAGCGATTAACACAATTCTATTATAACGAATAACTGCATCTCTTATAAAATGGAAGCTATGCTTTTAGCATAGATCGAGATGGTTCTTCACATGAGAAGAGTATTTAAGGATATTTCTGAGACTTTTCAGGTCCTGACTTCGACATATTCTCCTTTGAAGCTGATATATCTTTATAACTAAGAGGGTATAGCATATTAGGAATACGCTTTGTTGTTTGCTTTTGTTAAGATTGTCCAGCTCAGAAGCTCGCTCCAAAATTTTTGCTTTGATATTACTGCAATCCGCGGAATTATACTTTATTGAGATCGTTGCATCCGGAGAAATTTCGTGTTTTTCACGAACTAGATCACTAGACCATGTTATTTAGAATTTCAATCAGGGTTGGATGCAGTTACTGTCCTCGTAATCTTGACCGCCAGAAAGGCTTATTTGAATTTGTAACGGAAGAGTCAATTATCGGAGGCTGGAGAAATTTATAGGAACCCCTATAAGCAATTGCTATGACTGGGAAGTTTGAAAAAAAAGAGAATAACTTGTGTTCTGATAAATTTTTGACACTGTCGATGCAATTCTTTTTACTTTCATCGTGGTCTAGAAAAGGTGTTTACAAAAAGGGAAGTCAAGTTGATCTAACTACCTTGGAGGTCTGGACGAGATTGGTCTAATGCTCGTAGAGTTGTTGTGGCTTGAGAGAATTTAGGTTAGTTGTGTAAATAGAACAAGAGCTTACGGCTATTTTTCGCTGAGATATGGTATCCTCTAACAAGACCGCGGCGGAAGGCTTTGTTGCTTAAATCCTTTGAAGACTCTATCACTCGACTCGGGTTTAAAGATCCATTGCTAGGGATGTTGTGGATGGAACTATAAACTTCAGTTTGCACGGAAAACTGATTTAACGAAGGATTGTTGTGCTTTTTCGCCGAATTGAGGAGTATACTCTTATACTAAAGATAATATAAAGCTAATGGTCTCATTATTCGCTTACCTTTCCATTATAAACACCAATTTCCTTATAAAGAGCTTCTAACCGTTCAGTCGATGTTTCGAATTCTGTCTCTGCCCCAAAGAATATATCCGCAAGCTTTTGTAGTAACAGCTAGAACTTAATCTCAATACCCCCCGCATTTATTCAGATAGTTTACTTGAAAAGAGTCAAAACCGAGTGAATCTTCTTCTTGCGAATACTTTTTATACAACATTTGAAGTTTCTATTCCAAGTTATACTGTTCAGCACACAAGCGATGTTTCAAAGTTACCTTTTTACTAATCACTTGCTCCGAGAGGATGCTAAAATCACTATTGAATGCCTTGAAGCTCTCAAATGAGATTGCTTTATTTCTCGTTGACCCTTCTTCCTCCAATTTACAGTAATGCTCATAAATTTCCATCAGAGCCTTTTCTCTGCGCTCTTCTCTCTTCAAAATCACTTTTTTGGAATCTTCATCCTGTTCTAGGTCCTGCAACGTGCAAACAGGCTCTGCTATCTTTTCAAGACTTGAAAGTTGGGCGCTTAATGCCTTAATCGTTTCACTGATAATGCGCTTTTCGAAATCATTGCTTGCGTTTTCGAGCAGTATTGAGTAATGAGCCAATGACCCCGCCAGACTTTGCCTTACGCTGTAGTTCTGGCCCGGAACACCTAAATAACGATTTGACCGTTTCGGTATAGTGTAATTGTAGATTATGGTCTCATCAGTCCTCGCCCAGAAATCAAGCAAGCTATAGCATTCTTGTTTAGAAAACCTGCTTTCATTAATTTTTTCGCTCTTCACTTCTGTTACGAACCTCGAAGGCACTAATTCAATTCTCAGGACACCCTCGTTTTTAGTTTGAAAGAGAAACGATTTCGCGATCATAAAGAGCTTGTGATGTCCATTTGAAAATTGAAAGAGATCTTCCTTGATCCCGTTCGTCGTCGAAAAATGAATGGAAAACCCAAGCTGTATAGAAATTTCCTTCAGGAATGGAAACAACTCTTTCAAGGGAATACTGCTTCCTTCAGAAAGTCTATTTTCTAAGAAAAATTGATCAAGCTTCTCTGCGTTTTCCCGGAAAAATTGATCTAAAATGACTTTGTTTTTGTCATAATCTAATTTGTCCGCATTAGATTTCAAATGAAATTGATGAGGCTACTTTCAGGTAATTTTTTCTGAGTATTTAGCTCTTCTTTTGTGATAATTATGATATCTTGATCGTTTTTGAACCAAAAATTTACTAAAGAATGAATTTCTTCGAAGAATATCGCATCTATGCCATCTAAGCACACACTTTGCCATTTAATTCAAGGAAACCTATAGTTACCTTGCTTTTTCTCGTAGTAGAAAAAACTTTCAAAAACCTCTCGAAAAATTTTGTCATTCTTCTCATCTTCGAAGTAGTTCTCCTGCTCAGAGTTTTGCTTTTTGATTTGAAAATTGCAGATGTAGCATAATTCGTTGAAGAATGAGAAGAGATTTTGAACTGATAGAGTTAAGTCAAACAAATTTTTCCGTTTATTAAATGCGAGCTGTAGCTTCGCTTTATTGCTATCCCAACCATCAGTGAATTTCTTCATATTCTGCGCGTAAACTACATTGATTGGGTTTTTCAAGCAGCACTAATCAATAGTGTTTACATTTCGGCGGCGATGTTATTTGGTCAGTCGCTGAGCAGCTAAGTACCAAAGGACTGCGGCTATTTAGACTATCTGAACGAACCGGCACCAATTCAATTCGAGACTCGACTAATAATTTATATATACATCAATAAAAAGAGAATTGGTACTTTCAGGTTCAAGTCTAGTCAGCAGTTCTGTATAATCACAAAGCGTAAGGATAGATTGGTTTTCTTCTTTGATTAGCTGCTGAGAATGCTCAAGCCAGAGCTTAAATACACTGAGAAAAATATCGAAAGGCATGTTGCTATCGAAATGAGCATGTGAAAAAGAAGATAGGTAAATTAGTACTGCATTTCGATCTCATCAGGTAGTTTGGAGTTCCCTTCTCGAAACCAGTATTTAGCTTCCGTGACATCGATGGAAAGGATTTCACCCCAGAAATCAAGAACTCTGGTGATTAGATGGTTTCCGATCAATTGATTCTCATTCGCCTTTGATAAAAAAGCTTGTTTGAGATCGTCGAATTTGTCGTGTAGTTTTTCTTTGTATGCTTGATGAGTCGTGTTGGAAGGCATTACGAGCTGTAATAAATTAATTTTGCAAAATTTAGAAAACTGCAGACTCAAGTTAGATATGTATAAATCTGGATTTAAATTTTCAAAGCTGTCCATATAGAATATTTGAGTAGATACTTTATTTTTTTAATGATCTTAAATTGCATTTCTGAATTTTAAAAGGCTGTGTAATAAAGAAAAGTTAGAATACATGAGATCTAAATAACTGGCTTTCTTCGTAGTTATGGGAAGCACATGCGCAGCTGCTAGGACCCAATGTATGTTTGAAATTGTGTGACTGCTGAGGTCTGAAGTGATAAGGGTTCACGTGTTGAGGAAAATTAAATCTCGAAAAATAAAGAAAAATAGGATTTTGTTTATAGATCAAAAAAAAAAACTTAACTAGTTAAGAATTTTCAGACCAGGAATCTCAAAAATTCTTCTTTGGATAAAGGAATAGATAAATAAATTAGGTTAATCTTAAGAAATTGAATGCGAGCAGGGGTATCGAGCTGAAGAACCCAAAATAGGAGAACAGCGAACAATAAATCTTATAGTTCAGGTGTTTTTGAAGCATATATCGAACGCTATGAGTGATTTGGCATCTTGGGAAATATTTGAAAAGCCCCAGGAATATGCTAATGCTCTAACACAATATTTACATGAGTCCTCAAGAAAACCAAATAAATCGTAATTAGAAGGTATCTAACAGAATTGGAAGCAAATAGATTATTAACCTGTAGCATCAAGGAAAGAAATCAGCTTTTTCATGCTGATAAACTTTCGAGAGCATTATTGCTCTAACTAGCTTATATGTTCTTGAAAGACGGAATGTATTCAACACATCTCTGGTTCTCCTTCATTTCTGGTGAGTCCTTTATTCACAAGAACTAACTGTGTTGAGACAAATGATGCGTTCTTTCGATTATTTACAAATGCACTTAATTGTTTATCTTACTTGCCTATAATGAGCCAAAATTTTTTCTACTAAACAAAATTTCAAGCCTTGTTTTTAGTCATTACCAGGTCTCAAAAGACATCTCTTCTCCTGATATTAAACTACCTACTCTGTTTGCCTTCTCACGAATACCATCAGGTTTTAATCGGTTTCATGCTAGCCAATTCTCATTAGCAGTCCTCCTTTCCAAATTACGAAAATTTTTCATATGAAAGGACAAAATCAAGTCACATATTATTAATTTTGATGCAACGTCATCTTCTATATTTCATTCATGCAACACAAAAATATTTGCGTCAAAACTCTCTGGACCATCACAGCAACTCGTTAATTGCTCTTCACGGATACAAGCTGTAAGAATTTCTACTACATCCAAAAATTTTGCACTTACAGAGCGTTTCCTATTCTCTTCTCCTCGTTAAATTGCCTTCTGTACATAAAATAAGAATTATAACTGTTGAATATCTGTATTATAAAGGTGAGTTGTGACATAAATAAAGATAAAATAATCAATCAGAGCCGAGCAAAAGAAATGCAAACAGCCAAAGAATTCGATCAAAGCCAAGCAAAGAGATCTCAAAGCCTCGGAAGAGCTACTGTCCGGTCAGTCCCGATCTCCACCTCGAAAGTCAAGGACTACACCAATTTCCTCAACATAAGCACGAAACTCAACGGCGTCGGAGGAAGTAGACCTAATCACTTCTCAAACCACATTTAAACTCTCTTTATCTCTCTAGACAGCTCCTCTCTGGCAGTCAAAAAGCATAAACCAGTCGTCAAACCTCCAAAGAGCGACATCTTCGAAGCAACAAAGTAAATTCCATGCCTAAACAGTTTCAAAAACACTCTTCACTCATAGGGTATTTGAAACCACGTTGTTTAAAAAATACTACGACAGAGGAGATCTCCCTATCGCTGTCTCAGCCAAAGGCGCTCACAGAAAGGTAACGACGATGACAAGACCCACCAAAGCATTAATTGCATTCATTTTCGTTCGCTTTAGGTCACTTGGAAGCTCGAGCCTGAATTGCTTGATTACCACCTTTACCTCCCAATCTTCTTCGAGGGTCTTAGAGAATACGACGAGCCTTATAAGTTTTTAGCGGATCAAGGCAATTTCTTCAATTTTTACGCTCAATGCTTACATTTCCTACAGGTACCGAAGAATTGCTTGAAAGAGGAGGACCAAAACTGCTTCCAGTTTTGCCTCAGCTGATCCTGCCCATTAAAAGTAAAGAAATGGGGCAGATTTTTTAGAAAACGAATTTAAACCATTCTTAGAGGCACTTTCGACTAAGAACCACGAAATAATGTGCAAGACCCTCAAGAAGATCCAAAAACTTGTTCTGTCTGCTGATATGGTAGGAGAGGCCTTGGTGCCTTACTATCGCCAGATCCTCCCGGTGTTCAATCTTTTCAAAAATAAAAAGAGTAAGAATTTTGTTGAAATTGTTGGTTGCTTATCAGTTGAATAGAAAACCTCGGAGACAAGATCGACTACGCCCAAAGAAAGAACGATAGCTTGGGTGATCTGATTCAAGAGACGCTGGAGATTTTAGAGAAAAACGGCGGAGAAGATGCATACATCAATATTAAGTATATGGTCCCTACATACGAGAGCTGCATGTTCTGATTAAGTTCTTTTATAATTTTACTGAAAAATTTGACGTTCATTCAGCCATAACGCTAAATAAAGAGCGGTTTTGTATGCAACAGAGATACCAATAGCCAACCTGTCACTTGAAACTACGGCTGTTTATTAGTATTAAGCTGACTTATGCCTTGAGTATTATGATATTTACCAAGAATAGCATTCGTTGATTCATTGAAATCTATTTATGGGAGGAAAATTCGAAGGAAGCTTTTCAAGCTCGTATCAACGCGGTGTTTTGGAAAGCCTTTGCTGTCTAAATAATTATTCTCGTCTGAACCAAAAAAATCGATTAAGATAGCCGCTGCTTAAACAGGGATCTCTGCTCATTTGATTTTATAAATAAATAGTTGAATCTCTCGCTAATTTTTAGGTGAATCTGCTTGCTAATCATGGAAGAGAAAACTCCACAAACTGAAACTAATCAATCCACTGAACAAAAAATCGATGCGCCAGTTCACCAACAGCAGCAACCAGAAAAACCTGAACCCGAGCGCCAAAACTCAAAAACTGGAGGAACAAGCCTTTTCAAGAGGATGAGCACGGTCGATGAAGAAGGTGACGCCATCGATGCATTGAAATTGCTTCAAGAAGCGGCTTCGTTGAAAAGAACTGTCAGTTCACTTGCCACTCAAGGAGGCACGCTTCAGAACTTACTATCCGAACTAAAAGAACTTAGGAAAGGAAGTCTGCTCTCATCTCAATGTAAATTTGCAACAATTTCTGTTTGTTAGCATTTCATGTAGCTGCAGCAACACTCCTTACTATGGGACTTACAGAACTGCGCCCAATGAGGTTCCATTCAAAGGTTACTCGTGAAAACGAGATTCAGAACAGTATCGCAGAATGGGTTCAGATCGGGAGATCGTCCAAACTCAAAGAAGAAGCGGATCATTTTGTTAGAATTTCAACTACTTGCAATCAGCTTGCAGAGCTCTCTCCTTTTATGCCCGAGCAGCAATATGCTGCTCAAGTTGTGAGATCATTGATGGCTCTCAGAGATAAATACATCTCTACGGAGCAAAGCAGCTGTAAAATCACTTTTTCCTATAGTTTGTTAATTCTTGGCGGCTAAGATGCGGGAATTAAGGATCTTATCACTCACAAAAAGGGGTCATTGGAACCAGTTGTGCTTTACGACGCCAAGTCGATCAAACCTGTCCCAGCACTTAAAGACGTAGCTTTCTCAATCTCAAATCCATGTCTCATAGCGAAATTTAGGCTACTTATACCATGACAGATGGCGTTATTGAAGCTCTTGTGAATGGCACACCTCTGACATCAGTGATAAAATTCGAGGAATTCGCAGAAGATTACATAAACATTGTGAGAGTAAGTGCAACAATGGGTGTTTCGGGAGTTAATTTGTGTATTTACTAGTTCATGCAAGATAAGAAGCTCATGACCTTCACTCACTCCCGTCTTCAACTCTTAGAAAAGCGTTTTGAACTCCACAGACTGTAACTAACATCTCCACCATTCTCTTTGATGTATTTATCAAATTGCTTCGGATAGGTATAATGCTGAGCGTGAGATGACAGAGGCAAAAAAGACCTCTCACAGAGATTTTTATAATGTGCGAAAGGTTGATACCCACATCCATCATTCTGCATGCATGCACCCAAAGCAGCTATTGATGTTCGTCAGAGAGAAAGTTTACGTAAAAAAATTTACAACATCATGAACTGACCTTCTTCTCCATTTCAGAATGAGCCTGATACGCCTGTCATCAAAGAAAAAGATGGAAAGATCTTGACCTTGAAAGAAATGTTTGACAATCTTGGTGTGAATCCAAATAGTATGAATGTTGATATGCTTGATGTCCAAGTAACAAATGATATTATGAAAGATTTATATTATTTCCTGCGAAATAGGCAACAAACACCTTCCAACGTTTCGATCGATTCAACCAGAAATACAGTCCATTAGGAAAAGAAACTTTGAGATCCGTTTTCTTAAAATATGACAATATGATTAATGGAAGGTTCTTGGCAGAAATTACCAGAGACGTCATCAACCGTTTGGAGGCTAATAAATACGAATTCGTTGAATGGCGAGTCTCAATTTACGGTAATTTAACTATTTTCCCTTTCGTTTTATTCGCTTCTCAATGAAAAGGTAAAAACAAAACTGAATGGAAAATCCTCGCAAAATGGATCTACGAGCACAATTTGGTCTCACATAACGTTCGCTGGATGATCCAGGCTCCTCGAATCTATTCAGTACATCTTTCCGCTTTCAGTTCCCTATAAAATCATTAGATTTTGAAAGGGCAAGGTGTGATTAACAGCTTCCAGGACATCCTTACCAACTTTTTCGAGCCACTCTTCGAAGTCACCATGGACCCTTCAAAAGACCCTGAACTCTATAACTTCCTACTCGGAGTAACTTTCTTTCACCTTTTGGATAACTAACTCCTCCGCTCTTTCAGATGGTCGGCTTCGATAGTGTCGACGATGAAAGCGCGTTCGAAGATGCGCTCGATTTCGAAACGAAACCTGACGAGTGGACTGGCCCTAGCGACCCTCCTTACTACTACTGGCTCTATTACTTCTACGCGAATATCTACCAGCTCAACGCTTTGAGAAAGAAGCAGGGCTTGAACACTTTCCAATTTAGACCACACTGCGGAGAGGCTGGAGATCCAAATCACTTGGCAGCTGCCTTCCTTGTAGCTGATAGCATTAACCACGGTATCATGCTCATGAAAACAACAGTCCTGCAGTATTTGTACTATCTCAAGCAGATTGGTTTGGCGGTGTCACCAGTTTCGAATAACAGGTCCTATTTATTGAATTAATAAATTGTTGTTGACAAACCTTGTTTGCTCTTAGACTTTTCCTTGAATACCACAAGCAGCCTTTTAAGAAATTCTTTGACAGAGGCTTGAATGTGAGCTTGTCGACCGATGATCCTCTTCTCTTCCATAATACTAAAGAACCACTCTTGGAGGAATACTCTATCGCTTCACAGGTAGTCATTCAACAATAAGTCCCTTATAAAAAATTTGTAAAGATTTGGAATCTCACATCAACAGATCTATGCGAGATAGCGCGAAACTCAGTGTTACAATCTGGCTTTGAAACTACAGTCAAGATTCATTGGATTGGTGATTATAGAAAGAAAGGAATCGAAGGAAACGGTATTTAATTTATAAAAAAAGGCCCTGTATTAACTTTCGAATAATAGAAATTTTGAAGACGAATTTGCCATATTCCAGATACCTCTTCAGATTGGAAACTATGGAGAGTGAGCACCAGCATTTGGAAAGCCTTGAGAAACTAAAAGTAGAATAGTTAGAAGATCTAGATAGTCTTTGAATATATAAGCTCTTTATGGTCGAAAGTCCCCTCGCTAAACTCTAACCTAAGGATATTTTATATTTTAAACTAGATAGGCAAACATCTGATCAAAAACTATTGAAATTGAAAAGATTATTACTTGTTTCTCTCTCCGATTATGTGATAAATTAATTATCAGAGATTCTCGTGTCCGGGATATTTTTTATTTATTGAAAGATTTTCTAAATTCGAAAGGATGCAAGGTCAAAATTCTGAGGAGCGCAAAGCTGACGATATTCCGAAGAAACAAAGACGAAGCCTTAATGATGATGAAATTGATGAAGAAGAGGAAGGTGGAAAATCAAAAATGGGACGAGATCACAGATTCAGATCTGAAATGACAAGTTTAGATCGTACTTCTCTGTGAAATTAAATTTTGTATCATCTGATTTAATGTACTAGCAAAAGGTCGCAGTTTGCCACTCCTTTTTCGCACGAAACTGTCAAAGAAGCTTACAGTAACACACTTCTATAGAGAGTGGATTACGAAAGGCAGATCGGATGAGTTGAAAGAGAACGCTGAAAAGTTTATCAGGATTTCAGCGCAAATCCCAGACCTTGATGCCACATCACCCTTTATGTCAGAACATAGAAAATCCGCACATTTGATCAAAGAAACATTGGCTCTTCGTGATAAATATATGGACTTGGAGCACTCATGCTGTTAGACTAAACCTTAAAATTTTAGCTAACCTCCACAGGTAGATTCGGGACTGAAAGACGTGATTGATTACAAGCGACATTCCCTTGAGCCGATTATTATCTACAGTGCAAACAGGATAAAGCCTCTGCCAGATCTTAAACAAGTAAAAAGTTTAGAATGTTACTCAGGTTTTTACTCTACGTCTACAGGCAACGTGTAGAATGGAGGACGGCGTCATTTTTTGTTGGAAAGACAGCCGGCTGCTTCCATTCGCCAGACCTTATGACGAGTTCATGAGTGATTACAGCAAAATTGTCAAAGTAATAGTGAGATGAAGACGGCTGCTTACCAGAGGTTTGTTAGTATATGCATAACAAGGAATTGCTGACGTTCACTCATACACGGCTGGAGTTGCTCGAGAGGAAGTTTGCTCTGCATTTAACGTATGATTTTCAATTACATTCTATTGTTCTTGACTTCTGATTGCAGTTATAACAAAGAGCGTGAATTGACAGAGACGAAAAAAGCAGCACATCGCGATCTGTTTAACGTGAGAAAAGTCGATACTCATATTCATCATTCAGCTTGTATGCATCCGAGAGAACTTCTTCTCTTCGTTCAGAAAAAAGCCAAGGTTCCAAATAATTCGAAGATCTATTGACCAAAATGCTATTTTTCTTATAGACTGAACCCAATCTCGTGGTTGACCGAGACAAAAAGACAGGAAAAGAAATAACTTTGAAGGAAATGTTTGAAACTCTCAACTTAAATCCAGATTTTTTGAATGTGGATATGATGGACGTGCAAGTATCATTTGCTACGTCCTTTCATTGAAAAGACTGGTATTCTCCTTAGGCAAGTGACACTTTTCAACGTTTCGATCGTTTTGACAAGAAATACAATCCATTTGGGCACCAGAACCTCAGATCAGTGTTTTTAAAGTTCGATAATTTAATCAAGGGGCGTTTCTTAGCGGAGATAACGAAAGACGTTATAAAGATCTTAGAATCGAACAAATATGAGTTCGTGGAATGGAGAATTTCTATTCATGGTAATCGCAACCTCCTTGTTACTTATCAACCTCACACCCCAAATCAGGAAAATCTAAATCCGAGTGGAATGTGCTTGCGAAATGGATTTATGACAACCATTTGATCTCACACAATGTCCGGTGGATGATACAAGTTCCTCGACTCTACTCAGTATTGCATATTTCGACCTTAATCACTATAATTGATGCACTTTCCTAGCTTCTCAGACAAAGAAATGACATTCAAAATTTCCAGGATTTACTTGATAACTTTTTCGACCCTTTATTCGAAGTAACGATTAACCCATCAAAGGACATAAATCTATACAATTTGCTGCTCGGAGTAACTCAGCTCTTTCGAAGAATGCCTGTTAAATCGCTTTATTGATCTAGCTCTCGGGTATTGACAGCGTGAATGATGAGAGCATGTTTGAAGAGCTGAAAAGAGTCGATCTCAAGCCCGTTGAATGGACGAGCAAGGATAACCCGCCGTATTATTATTGGCTCTATTATTTCTATGCAAATATCTACAATCTCAACGTGCTGAGAAAAGAGCGAGGTTTGAATACACTGCAATTCAGACCTCATTGTGGAGAGGCTGGCGACCCAAGTCATCTGGCGGCAGCTTATCTGGTGGCTGATGGCATTAACCACGGAATTGTCTTACATAAAACGCCTATATTGCAATATTTATACTATCTCAAGCAAATAGGGCTCGCCATGTCTCCTATGTCAAATAATAAGTAAATGAACGCTAAGACGATTGAAGAAGTTTACCTGACTTTAATCAAGGCTTTTCTTGGAGTACAGTAAACAGCCTTTCCATAAATTCTTCATGAGGGGACTCAACGTCAGTCTCTCGACAGACGACCCTCTTATTTTCCACAGCACTGATGAACCTTTGCTGGAGGAGTATTCCATCGCAGCTCAAGTATCTACTCACCAATAGATGAATTGTTTTTCATTAACTTCTGAAATAATAAAATAGATATGGAATCTCACGTCGGTGGATTTATGTGAGCTCGCTCGCAATTCAGTGCTGCAGTCGGGATATGAACCAATTGTTAAAATGCATTGGATTGGTGACTACAGAAAAAAAGGAAAAGATGGCAATGGTAAACTTAAATAGATGTCTCATAATAATAATACGCCTTATAATTCATCACAGAAATACTGAAGACGAACGTCCCTTACGCCAGATACCTATTCCGACAGGAGACCCACGAAGAAGAATTCCACTTCCTTGAGAAACTCACGGGTGGTAATTTCAAACCTGATTTCGAAATCCCACCTCAAACAGGGTGTAGAGTAAGTAAGAGCGAGTAGGGAGCAATAAAATCTCTGTATAGATTCCTGACTACTATCTTTAAGAAAAAAATTCTCAAACTTCAAAAAATTTAGTTGACAATATAATTTATCAACATCTGTCTACTTTCCACAGCAAAGCTTGCCTAACAGTTGAATAGATTTGCTGATTCAAATTGACTTTTACAGAAAAAGTACACACTGTGAGAGAATTGCTCTCCACTCTTAAGAAATCTTTGTAAATACTATCATTAGTCATGATAGCAATGTGAATGGTTAATACTGGATTCTGAGATTGATCCAGCAATTTCGAAAAAATAAAAGTTAGTTCTTAAAGAAATTTCGTATGGAGATTTGGGTTGTAAGACATGGAGAGACCGTAGAGAATTTACAAGGAATCATTCAAGGGCATCGACCTGGAAAGTTATCTGAGAATGGCATCCTCCAAGCCAAATTTACAGGACCTGTGTTAACGAAACAAAGATTTAAACATATATACGTATCAGATTTGGGAAGAACTGTTGAGACCTACGAAGCAATGGGATTCGGTTTTCGAAAACACAAACCACCTGTCACCTTCACATCACTCCTCCGAGAAAAGGGTGGTGGGATACTCGAAGGAGCAGAAATTTCGAAATGGGATCAATTCGCCGCGCTTTCAGGAAAGGATCCTCGAGAATTCCACCCATCCGAGGGGGAAAGCTGGGAAATCGTGATGCATCGCGCGGATGCGTTTTTGACGTATTTAATCGATACGGTTTTACGTTCTAAGAAGGTAGACCTTCAAGCAATAGAAAAGAGTTTTGAAATAAAAAAACATGTCATACCCCATGAGTCTCAAACTAATGAACCCCAGAAAATCAACATTGATGCTGGGCAAAAAGAGGAAAGATTAATCCAGGAGCAACCCAAAAAGGACGACGAAAAACAGAATAACATGGAAGCTTTACAGATTCAAGGATCGCCCAATGAGGAAAATGCAGGTTTAATCAATTCAAAACAAGCCAAAAAATCAAGTGTATTGTCTTTTTTCAAGAAATTCTTCTGCTGTAAGTGTCTCAGTAGCGAAGAAACTTCAAGCACTCGTTCACCACCTAAGATCTTGGTTATTACGCATGGTGGATTCGTCATGGAGCTGTTCAACGCTATTGCCTGGAGACAGGATAAAAGAAAGCCAGTACTTCGAAACGATACACTAAATTGCAGTATTAACGTGATTAAAGTCACACTTGGCAGGAACGGAAAGGAAAATTTCAAAGTAATTCGGAAAAACGATGTCTCACACCTTCAGGGAAAGCTTCCTTAACTATTTACCGTCTTATGATGATCCAGAACTACTCAATAGCCTTTAAATTAGAAGCAATTCAGTATGTCTTTAGAAAATTGCATATAACTAAGTTGTTGACTTAACTACGAAAATACCACCCATTATTGTTATTTTGGTATTCTGTCAAAAACAAAGGAGTTTGTAGAATCAAGATCAAGCATAATCAAAGAATATGAAAATTTCTCTTAAACTGATAGTCCATATAATGAATGCATCCCGAACTAAATAAATCTCAATTACATCAAATCCTCAACAAAAAACGACACACTAATCACTTTATTCCTTTTGTGGTCAACTACAAAGCCATGAATAGCCAAACGGCATCGAGACAGCCATAGTGATTATCCAAACAACCGCCCAAACGCTCCGAAAAAGCCACTACTCTCTTTTTGAAACAACTCTATATTCACCTTCCTCTTCTCAACTTCACGCAGTATTCCCTGGAACCCACCATACAAAACCGATACGCAGTTTTTATTGTTCAGCATCAATTGCTCAATAAATACCTGCGCCAGTTTACCTTCAGTTTCGTCTTTATTATTCGTCCTCATAATACATATATGAGCCGCTTTGTCATAGGAAGCAGCAGCTGTTAAATATTTCTGAAGCAGTAGCTGGTCTTTGTACACCTTTGAAGGAACTTCTACACTAAAAGGAAGGAAACCTTTTTCTTTTGTGCGTCTGATATCCAAAAATCTAAACTCAATCTCTCGATCATAGCAGCTCCCAAATTTCTTTCGTTCATCCGTCGTCATCGCTGTGTGCTCAATTATAAAATTCACCGCTTCCGCTGGGAATACATATAAAATATTGATTTTCGCGCTGCTAAGCAACTCTTGCCAATTTTCCGCGCTCATAAAATTATCTCCCATAAATCCGAGATTCCTAAGAGCGACTTCAAACGATTTCGGAGTCGTTGCCTTGATGCCATCAGCGAGCCTAAACCAAGCCCGAATCTGGTCAATGCCTGTCAGAAGCTCGTTTTTCATGTTCATGTTTAAGAATTTTAGCAAAATAGTTTCCTCCTTCTCATTCGCAAGATTAAAAATCCGTTCTTCACCGAATTTTAACAACGCTACGACTAGGTAGAAGAAAAACGTTTTATCTGATCTCTGGATATACTGATCCAAGATCTCATACACGAAATCGATGGGCGTCCCTTGGATAAACAGAGTCATTATCCAGGAGGTCGCAAACATTCTAATATCAATGTTTCTCATCTTAAAAAGCTGCGAGAGCTCGGCGCAGTGGTATTGAATGATCAAATCGCAGTACTTGTAAGCGGTTTGTAGATGAGGCAGCTCGTTTTTCTTGCCAAATTTCTTCGGGGTGAGGATCGCTGTGAAATAGTTCCTCATAAACGAGTTCAGATAAGCAAAGCAATCAGCTGTGCGAAAAACCGTGCTTTTTAGCAAGAGAAAAGGAGCGATAATTTCACAAAGCCCTTGCTGGTAATCAACACTATTCAGAATGCAATAAAAAGCAGCAAGGTCTCGAAGCCGCTTTCGAACCTCTGTCTGCTTCATCACTGGAATTTCCGTACGAGTGCGGCTGATATCTTTTTCGATCTGCGCGTCTCCAGGGAAAGAAGATTTATCCCAGTTTTGAAAACTCCATGTGTCGGAAATTATTCCATCGTCATTGAGATATTTCTTCCATTCGAGGTTAATTTTGTAGGGTTTTTCCTCTATTTTCGGGGTTGGCTGCTGCGGCTCGGGTTGGGAAGGCTTTTCGTCCTTAGTGCCGTCGAAGTTCAACTTTTTTGGCTCTACTTCCATATCTTGGGAACTTTCGACAATAGGTTTAGATGTAAAGCTTGAGTTCATCATTGGGTAATGGCTTGACATTCTAGTGGGTATTAATTCTGAGCTTCGCAGGTCTTTTGGCACTGAGGAGAGACCCATTTTGAAAAAATCGGTAACATGCTGACTCGCGATTCGACGATGGGCAGGATGATGTGGACCTGGCTTCGGCCCTTTGCGAAGGGACTCGAATTTCTTTGCGCCAAAATAATTGTCAATAAGTGAATCGTTCGATTCGACCATTCTCTAATTGTGTTAGGAAAGAGATCTGAATTGGGCTCAGTGATAAATTAATTCTGTATAAATTTACGCGACTTGAATTGAGCTTATATATAATCTGTTTAAATTGACAGCAGGTCATTGCAATTGATCAACTTCGTTTTGAAATGTGTAATATGTTTCGAGGTTGGAATGTCAGAATAGGATTGATTTTATGTGGAAGGATTATCAGGCTGAGGCCATATTCATTCCATCGCCATGAATGGCATATTTGATACTGACGCCACGAAATTCGATGAAATCTAACGAAATTCGCATTAAGGACTCCAAGAAAAATCTCTCAGAAATAGATTGTGCTTGATTGATCCTTTGTATTCCTATGCTGAGGTAGTTTGCACCCGTTAAGAAGTTATTTTGTGCTCAATTAAAAGAAATTGCTAGGAGATGTACAACTCTATTCATTGAAATAACTTGTTCGAAGTGATGTGAAATATCAAAAGGAATTTCCAGAAATCAATTCGAATGTATTTGTCGATATGTGAAAAGTTTTTCAGCGATCCTTCTTTTATTGCAAGAGTTGAACTTATGAGCATTGCTGTTTTTTTCTGAAGAAACATTTTTTTAAAAAGATTTTAGAATCAAAATTGATCGCCAGTTATTATTCATTACTCCAAAGCTCTTTTTCAAGGGCTCCTGAAATTTCAGCAAGTAGGAGAAATACAAATTAACTATTTCAGAACCTAATCTAATTATCTACAGTAGAGAAGAGATAAACTTTAGAAGGCTCTTATTCGTCAAAAAAAGAGTCATTGAATCACTAATGTTGTTTTTTCTTAACACTCGCTTTTCGATTTTTGTTTTCGTTATTTTCTTTCCAACTATATGTCAGTTCTTCAACTTTTGAGTTTTAATTGAAATAAATATTGGGATCAAGGCATCTCGAAACCAAAAAAATATGCACCCAATTTCCAGGCTATTTTGTGTCGTTTTCTTGTTAGTTTTCACATCTGTTCTCTCTGGAAAGCACCCACAGTCTGTTCACCTTATAGAGACACAAGCGACCAAGAAGTCACACAGTGTTTATTATGGCTCAAGATGGAATTATTCAGAGAAAGTACTTCCTTGGTGCTCTCAGGCCAAAAACCTCTCAATAATCGCTGCAAGGAAAGTAGCAACTTCATCTCCAGACATGACTATGGTCGCAATCTTAAACCAAGACAACACACTCATCCTAACCTCTCCCTTCAATATTTCAGGCTCTAAACAAACTTGCCTTAACTGGAGCCTGGTAAAGACTTTATCACAGGATAAAGACCTCATTTGCTATGATCTTGAGGTTTTCAAAGCCCAGAAACAACTCAATATTGTCGTTGATTGCTTCCAAAAGCAAATTGAAACAAATTTCCTGCTTCATGTTCAAGTTTCTTTCGATAATAAACTCAAAGTCCTCGATTCCAGACAGGCGACCACACTTTCTCCCAACTACTATCCTCGGAAGAGTTTCGATAGCAATTCCAAAAGATATCTTCGAACTTATCAAGATGAAGGAGACCAAAACGTGTTCTTCCGATTCTTCGCCTCAGAGTCTCGTACCCAGCCAAAGAGGTGGCATATTGAGAGATATACGCTTGATTCATCAAACCCGACTAACACAGGAATCACCCTTGACTATCGCTTCGATAGCAATTTCTCTCCTATGAATGATATCGTCATAGCGGACTGTTACCCTTTTCAGAATTTTTGGCTTATCGCGAACCAGACAGGCTCTCTGTTGACATTAGCCATCAGCAAAACCACTCAAACTGTCCTAGATATTGTTAGTTTCAAAAATTTGAAGTTCCAAACGGCAGCAATCAGACAAGAAGAAAATGGAGAATTGAGTGCCTTAGTTTCTTACTCAGGCACCACAGGCTATTTTAAAATCGACTCGAAAGGTAAATTTAAGACGCAATTCTACGCAGAGAACGCCACGAGCACCGTCTTCGCCAATTGGGTGGGAAGCAGAGCTTACTTGGAACTTATTGGTAGTGATGGTAATTGCTCTTTGAGAGTAAGTGAGTTAAATAGCTCTCAGGCGGTTAATTCAAGGATAATACAAAACGTTTCTTGCCCCGCAAAATCGGCAAAGTATATCTCAGTGCCTGCAGCCTCCCAACAAAAAGAGCGCATTATCAAAATACAAGATGGAGGTCTCGCTCTCAGCAAAATTAATTTTTTGGAAGCGACAACAGCACCTGCTCTGAGTCTCTTTGCCATCACTGCTGGAAAATCCGGATCGAACGAGCAATCTAACACCACATTACAGAGTAATTCTACTTCCAATAGTACAGGCAGCAAGATTGTTTACGGAACAAACAAAACAACTAATGGATCCTCCAAGAACAACAGTACCAACAAGACTAGTGCCGGGGCTTTTGACGATTTGGGCAAGAAGTATAAGTGGTGGTACGTCGCATTGATTGGCACGATTATTCTACTGTTAGTTGGAGGAGGACTCGTTTTTAGGAAATATGTTAGGAGAAAGGCATATACGCCTGAATATGGGGCGATGTCTGGAGAAGATGCTCTTATTTGATTATTTTACATATCAGACAAACATAGTCTGCATACCTTAACTTCCTTGAGGTTTAATAGATGATGTCTCCTTTATTTTGTAATGCTTAAAAGAACCCTGTTCAGAAATTCTCTTTTTCTATGGAGAAAATAGTCTCGTAGCCAATGTAAGTCGAGAAGATATGAAAAGAGGTTGCAACAACTGAAAGATATAGTCTTTAGCACATTCGACGAAGCTTAACCTAATAAATGGCATTTTAATCAACAGGCTATAGAATTCACATTAAAATTCGTAATTTCGATCCAAATTCCCTCATACACAATTATGTATTAATGTTTCCTCTCGAACCTTGTCTCGTTAGGATAGTTAATATTACTTTAACCTTAAATAATCGGCATTAAAAACAGCCGATTCAGAATAAAATTCACTCATAGGAACTGAAAAAAGTGCATGTCGAACGTAGTATCTTATCGTCTTATCGAGTTCTGCTTGCGGGAACTAATGCGTCTTAAAGGAGGAGGAGATTGTAACTCGTCCATTATAACAGAGCTGATCCTGCTTCTTCTTTGACTGAGATACATCTTTTGATAGAGCCCTCCTTGCGACATCAAAAAGTCATGGTTACCAATCTCAACGATTTCTCCATTCTTCATCGTAATTATCGTCTCACACGCCTTTACAGACCGTAGCTGATTTCCAATGAGCACGATTGTGCACTGCTTCTCCTCGATTAATTTGTCAATCGTTTTCTGAACCTGGAGCTCGCTTTGAGGGTCGAGCATGGCTGTCGCGTCATCAAATATGAGGATTTTCGGTTTCTTTAGCAGCGCTCTTGTTATAAAAATCTTCTGACGCTCGCCCGAAGACAGTCTCATTCCTTTGTCGCCGATCTTCGTCATTAGTCCAGACCGGAATTTCTTCACGATATCAATAGCTCCTGTCATCTTACAACAGTTCAAGAGCTCTTCATGCTTGTAGTTTTTCACGCCGAAAGTTAAAACCTCTTCAAGCGTCCCTGGAAGCAGCACGGACTCAGGACTGACATACCCAATGTGATCATGCAGCCATTTGAGGTTCAATTTTTTGAGATTGTACCCATCTATAGTAATAGCTCCTTCAGTAGGATCGTACATCCTCAATAGAAGTTTCATAAAGGAAGACTTTCCACTGCCACTATGGCCGACAATCGCGACGCTGCTTTTACATCTCACCTCGAACTGAGCGTTCAGAATGACAGGGAAATCAGGTCGGGCTGGGTAAGCAAACTTAACGCCTTCGAAACTGATATAGCCTTCCAGCTTGTCTAATATTATCCCCGCGTTCCATTCAATTTTGGGCTTGTAGTCTAAAAACTCGAAAAACCTTTTGCATGAGAGACCTGCCTTAGATATACTGTTCACATGGTCAGAGAACACCTTTGTGATATTCGCGAGCGCGTTACAGTTGATTACAAAAGTAGAGAACTTTCCTGGCGTTATCTGATTGCTCATGAGCAGCTTAGCGCCGTATATAAGCACAATGACCTCTCCGATTCTTTGAATTAGCATATTCATTACCTTATGTGAAGCTTCAAGAAGAGACCGTTTCGTTGTCAATGCGAATGATTGCTTGAGGATATGTTCAAATTTACTGATAAACTCTGATTCTTGGGAGTTGCTCTTCACCACGTTGAAATTGCTGGCGGTTTGCGAAAAGAAATGCGCGGACTCTTTGGTGTTTTTATCGATCTGCAGCGTTGTAGTTTTCATGTATTTCGAATATTTTCTTATCACCACAGAAAACAACGGAATCGTTACTACAAGGCACATCGTCAAGCCAAACGATATCTCAAAGAGTTGGTATAAGCGAACGAAGTTCGTGTAGAGCTCCGAGAAGATTTCCATAAATGTGATGAAAGTGGCTTGCTTGCTCACGATTTGGAGATCTTTTTCTAAAGTCCAGAAAATTTTGATCGCGCCCTTCGCTTCTACGTATTCAATGTCCTTATTCACGAAAGATTCATAGGACGCTTGTTTTAATTTGAGATAGATTGTCTCGCGGAGTAAATTTTGACTCAATGTGCTCAAGAAATGCGAAATGATCGAGATCACAACGAATTCCAAGAAGTCGTAGATGAGCTCTTCGATAACATCTTCCGCGTTTTCAAGAATGATAGCATCGACGATCTTGCCGGCAAATATGGGGGTTTTCACGCGATAAACAGTCGAAACGAAGGTAAATACGATGTAGCAAATTAGAAAAATAGTATGTTTGCCGGAGAACTTAATCAATCGTATTAGAGTGCGCTTTTTGAACATAAATTCAATGTTTGAGTCTGATTTATGTTTCTTTTTCTCTTTTTCTTTCTTTTCTTTTTCATGGCCCATGGGGTGCAGCCTAATGCTTTGATTTAATTTGTGGTGGTAAGTCAACGAGCAAGCAGCAACACCGAAATCGGTGGTTTGATCTGTGTTTTCTAATTCCATTTCCATTTTTACGGATTAATTAATCTAAATATTCCTTGTTAATTGTAATTGCAAATTTCACATACCAATAACAGAATGAATACAGTAAGTTTATTTCTCTGTTTTTTATCTTCAAGGTAAATGTAATACCCATATATGTGATAACGCTATATTCTTCAAAATGGAAAACTCCCGTCGTCCTTGCCGAAGGAAGGAGGTTTGTTACTATTCCTAACAGCTTTTGACTCAATTAAGAAACAGCAATTTCGTTTAGAACTATTTAAGTTTTAATCCTATAACAAGATGGTGTATACAGTCTAACAATACAACTATCATAGTAAAGAAAAGAGCTATATCTTAGCAATGAAAAATGTGAGACCAGTCATTAAATCTCTAAAGTAAAACTGAGCCTCCTAAGCAAAAAACCAAATCAAAACTGTGTGTGATCCAACCTTCTCTCCCACCTCATTCAATCAAGGACAAGGAGGAAGATAAGCCTTCTTAGATACGTTTCTTGACTGTGAAAAGCTTTGCTTTCAGCTCGTTGTATATTTCAGGATCGTATCTTGTTGGCTATAAGGGAAAATAAGGCTTGGGTTGATAAGAAATAGGTTTACCTTCTTGCAGGATTTGAAATAGCATTTTCTGCATAATCCTCTAGCGAAATGAACTTGATGCTCGCAGTTCCAAGGCTTCTTCGTTCTTCCATACTTCTCATAGCATCTCTTGCAAAGTCCCTTCGCGTGATGCTTTCTCCATGTGTGTTCGCACGCTAGTTCCTTCTTCTTTTCAGCAAAGAGGTTAAAAAGCGGTCGACTTCTCGTGTCATTGGAGTCAGAGTCATGGTGCTCTTCAATCTCAAGAGAGTTTGGAGACTCGCTGTCGGATTTCCTGAGCTCTTCAGATTTCTCTTCCTCAATCTTGATATTGTCAATGACGGGCTGTTCTTCGCATTTCACTTGAATATCGTTTGCCGAAGCCAATGAATGACTTTGAGTTTCCTTTTGGGTTGGAACTCTTGAAACTTCGATTAATTTATGCATTGATTCACTGCTTTGGGTGCTTGGTTGAGTGACTTCAGCGAAAGCTGTGTCGGGTTGAGGAGGCTGGATGAGGATTGTAGTGCTTTTTCGGATATTTTGTTGGAGCAATGAAACAGAGAGAAGCTGTTTCATGTATTGTTGGAGACTGCTGAGAGCGGCGAGGTTCATTCTCTTCTTCTGAATCTCGATTTCTTGCATAAGGGAGGTTAAGTCAGGTGATTGCATTCTACCGTTCGCGCGGATTGTAAATTTTTCTTAAATAAATAAGTGTTTTTTAATAAAAAAACGATCGACTGTTTATAAGTTCGCAACTTCGTTTAACAAATTAACCAACTTCAATTCGCACTGGCAAAGTGCTTGTTTTAATCGCTATTAATCAAAATTTTGATTTATCCGTTTTTATTAATGCTCAATCATACGTGCTCAATTCAAGATTTAGTTTCTAATATACCACGTAATTCGGTAACGATTCGGTTTTATGAAAAGATGGGTTTATTGCCGTGTAAAGAAAAAAACGGTCATGCCAGATTCTAATTTTATAGAATACACGTAACCATTTACGACTCATTAACGATAAGAGGATCTAGCAATCGTTTTTTAGAGAGTACACATAAACCGAAAATGGCCTCTCTGGTTTAGAAAATCTATTCTTTGAGAGTTCTCAAGTCGTTATAAGCTTTTGAGTCAGGTTTGATGAACCTAACTTCAAGTGAAGTCTTTATCCACGGAATAGTTTAACTGCCAATAACCGAGTCTATTCCATCCGAAAAGTTGATTAAAACGTAATAAAGTTCTCTTCAGAACTCTGCTCAAGCATAGTTCAGGCGCTTTTTTTACTGGCTGGGCAGTAGGGCGCCAACTTCTCATGCTCCCTTTTTGACGAACTTAACTCTAAATGTTAGAAACTGAACGTTGAGCGTGAATTCTAATGAATGGAATTCAATAATTTTCCTAGATAGCCCCAATGCTCACTTAGAATCTCATAACGTTTACTTTAAGGGAAGCGTTCATGTTTGGTGGTGAAATAATTATTAAACAGTGTCTTTATTGGTAATATCGGGAAAAAACACCATGATATATGATATTGGATGAATATTTACAAGATATAGGAACCATTTCTTTAAATTTGGCTAAATTTATTGACTATCCTTAGGTGAATCTACGTCGGTCTGGCTTTTTTCGATTACATTTTGCAACTTCAATTCTTCTCTTTTTTTGAAACTCCATAATGCGATGGTCTTATCGTCAGCCCCTGAAACAAGAAAACTCAAATCAGTCGCGAGTGCTATACCTCTAACACCGCCTAGCATACAATGGACATCTAAGATACAACAACTATTCCAATGGATTACCTCTATGGACATCTTTGTACCTATGAATTAATTCTTTCCGTTTTAGATCCCAGACTGCAAGCGTCTGGTCCATTGATCCTGTGACTGCATAATGGCCTTCAACGGACACTTCCAAGGCAGTAATACCAACTTAGGCCCCAAAAAATTGATTACTAAGTTCTCATCTGTGGGTGAATTTACATTCATGCGTATCCGCCAAGGTGAAGAGAAGCACTCTTTTCTTGTAATCGAGGACCGCTATACTTCGATCTGATGAGGCGGTTACAAGGTAAACCCCATCTGGAGTGATCCCAAGTGCTACAACGCTCCCTAGATTAATATTCTTTAAGCCAAAGTCCTTTTTCAACAAGTTTACCTTTATGAAGATCGTCGAAATCACAAACACGAGATCCATTCTTTCTTTCAAAGATTGCAACATGTGAATCACTTGACCCTGAGATTATACACATGTCATCATAGGAAACTTTAACAGTCGTCACATATCCTAATTCGCATTAAAAACATTATCATTATCAAGTATAACCTCATAAGATGAAAGAAATCTTGAAAAAAAAATTGTATTTGTTTTACCTTGATGGGCTTCTTTGATTCGGCGGAGCACTGATCTCTTTTTGAAATCAATAATTGCGATTGATCGATCATCTGAACCGGAGACAATATACTTCCCATGGCTGGTGACAGCAACTGCATTTATAAATCCTATGAATTATTTCTCATTTAGAAAGCCAGCAATCTCCTTTGATTACCTTCATGGACTTTTTCAATCCGTGCAATCTGTTCTCTCTTTTTTAGGTCGCATATCGCAATGTTTTTATCCCAAGAGCCTGAGATAAGATAGGTGCAGTCATGTGTAATCGTTAAGCAACTCACAAGATCTAATGCAGTTAAGTATTAGTTAGGATTTTGACATGGTTCGGTTTGATTTACCATGGTGGAGAGTATCAAAACGATGTAAAAGTTCTCTTGTGCGCAGGATCCAGATTGCGACCGAAAAATCAGCTGATGATGTCACTACATAGCTTCCATCGTAAGTAATCGCTAGTGCTGTTATCGGACCTGTTAATCATTGGGAAGAGGGTTAGATTATGATAATCAGAAACACTTACTTTCATGGCATTTTTCAAATCTGTGCATGAGTTCGACTTTTGTTTCCTTTTGAATAATCTGATAAATAGAGATTGTTTTGTCTCGAGAGCCCGAGACAATGCAAGAACCATCAGCCGATCCTGCCACAGTGTTAATGAAATCTTTGTTGCTATGAGTCTGAGATTGCTATGGCATGGAATTACCGTTTTGGACATTGGGAACGAATAAGGCTAACTCCAACTTGGCTATGTCAATCATCGCAACTGATTTATCATCGGAACATGATAGAAGGAACTTCCACTTCCCCATTTGAGAAATATGCTTTATGATATCTTGAGGAATATCGGGTAATACGACTCAAATAATACTCTCACAAAAGAAGTTTACCTCGGTGATGATTTTCAAATTTACGGACGACTTTTCTGGTGTCTAGATCCCAAAAAATCACGCTTTTGTCCCAAGAAGCAGAAATTATATAATTTCCTGCTTCCAATGGAGTGATAACAACTGCGCTGATCAATTCTAAAACATGGGATAAGCTCGGCTGTTCAATAGCCTTTACCTTTATGAGCGTTATTTATCCTTTGAACAAGCTTCCTGCTCTTAAAATCCCAAACCGCTAGCGATTTATCCGCTGAGCCTGAAACGAAATATTTGCTATCCTTTCCAACAGCAACGCACGTAACAGAATCTGGTTGGCAAAATCATTATTTTGTATGAATCCAGCTCAAGACTCACCTTTATGTGCGTGTTCGATGCTATAGAGCACTTGCTGCTTTGTGAAATCCCAGACTGTGATGGCTTTGTTCCATGAGCCTGCAATTACGTATTTTGTGTCTGATGTCACAGCCAAACTCTTAACCGAATCTATCACAGGGCAATTCAGGTACTACGATAACTGCGTTGAGCTTACGCATGTAAAATCCTTCAAAAGTGCATATTTTTTCTCTGGTTTGCAGATTGCACACTACGATTGATCGATCGTCTGACCCTGTAAATACGTAAACGTCATCCTGCGATAATTCCAACGTCCTTATCGGAGCTTGCAAAGAATGAATTGGCAAATAATTTCAGGAGACGGTACCAGTATGAATGGAAGTGAATTGGTAGACAATTGTCCTCGAGAACAAGTCCCATATGGTTAAATAAGTATCATCAGAGCCCGTGATGATGTGTTTGCCATCGCTAGTAATCGCTATTGCATTTATAACATCTATAACGAGGTAAATGAGGAATTATTTGAGAAATATAACCTGAGCCGAGTATAAATCGATGTCCTTCGTGATGCTGCATAAGCTCATCGAGATTAGTGGCTTTGCTGATCACTTTCGGACTGCTCGTAGCTAGTTTTTTTGATTCAGAAAGTCGATACATTTCGCGAAAAGGTCAATAAAAAATATAATTTGTAACTCTGATACGGATCCAAAATGATACAACAACAATAAAAATATATCTTTGTGTGTGAAACAGATATAAGGAAGCGAGAATGATAATTCTATTAGCGATAACAGCAATATCTTTCTCGGGAAATCTTCTGTACTGCCATTCAAATTTGATTTAATTAATTGCAATAGAGAACCAAAAAAAAATAAAATAATAAGAATATTAATGTGTGTTCGTGTTTGCTTCAGCTCGTCCGATTCAGAAGCGAGTCAGAGCATCACGCATACGATAGCATGACTTTCAAGGTTCGATTGGTCTCTCGTCTTGCACTTGGCGGTGATATTCTATAAAAGCGAATTAGAGAAAGACCAAATATCAATGGGTACTCTTGAGACTCTTGTAAAGTTTATACGTGGGGAAGCACACAGCGATTGAAAGCAGCAATAGCCCCAGTTCGCAATAAAGGACGATATCAAGGTAAGTGAAACTGCTCTCATAATTATCGACCCGATACACGATCACTAAAGCACTGCCAGCCAATAAAAGCATGATATTAACCACGTGAACTATTAGGAAGACGATTATCGTGCGATAACTTCGATTCATGATTGCGATTAGACCGATCAATGCCCCGATAAAATGGAAAATCCAATGAATTGCGAGAACGACAAATTGGGACACGAACTCGAATGGAAAGCTCGTGATTCCCAATTGTTCAATGTCCATCTGCAGAATGAGGAAATAAACAATAGAGAATATCCCAGCGACAATCGTAAGAACCCCACAGATCTACATTACACAACAAATGTTAGGAAAGATCACTTCCGCAAAAAACTTACGAAATTGATGATAACCAATGCCTTGAATAAGTGAAAACCACGCAATTTCTTTTTCAATTTAGCAATTGACTTTGGTTGCTTTGATTTCGATTTTTCAGTTTTCTCTGATTCCGGCTCTTGATTCTGCTCCATCAAGTCTTTGGTTTTGGTTTTCTCTCGCTTTTTTGTATAGAACAAGAACTCTGGTTCCGGAGTCTCTCTTTGAAACAGCAATGGCTCGATTGGTTGTTCCATTGAGCTTTTACTCCCTTCTCTTGGCTGAGTTGATAATCTCCGCTCCTCCACTATAACCTTGTGGCTCACTATTTTTTCCGGAGATTCTTTGACTATTGCTGTAGGAACGTCCAGGAACCTAAGGTTATGCATCGAGAACAATTGCTGCTCATTCTTCTTTGGGTGATAGAAACAATTGAAGATGGAATTCTAATGAGTATGGGGTTTTACTGATTGTTCAGGTTCATGTGTGATCTCCATGGTTGGGACCCTTGTTTCTGACCTCCGTTCTTCAGTTCTCACAGGTCGGAAGATATTAGTCTCTCCCTGTTCAGTATTAACGTTGAAACCGATTATCGAAACTGAAATTGTTGAATTAATGAGTGAAGTGTAGTGTTACCTTTCCTTTCGGACTCGGTTCTGATATGTTCTCCCTTTGACCAGTTCCCAAGAACGGGTTTCAAGGCTGATGTAAAGCCTTCCTTCGTGGGAGTATACAAGTCTTTCAGATTGTTCAGCATTTAGTTGCGCTAAAAATATAGTTTTCGAATAAGCCACGGTTGAATTCTGCTTTAATTGATTTTAAATTTCAACACCTGAAAGAAGGTTCTGAGCAAGGCCATAATTCTAAATATAGTTTAGAGAATGCGCAGCCTTCTTGAGCCCTTATATAAGGGCAATATACTTGGTATTGTGGATGATAAGACCAAGTCTTATTGTGATCGTTAAATTTGACACCATTTCGATGTTCCAGATGATTCTGCCCTTCGAAGCACATATTGAAAGCGATCGATTCCAGTCATCCCCAAGGGCACTCAACAAAAAACTCCAAAGCATGTAACATTCTGCATGGCCCTTTTAATAGCGAGCTTGTTATTAAATTAATATTTTCTCAAGAAACTGAGTAACTCTCCCATAAAGTAAGCTTTATCAATGATAAATGGTAAAGCATGGCTACCTAATTTCGTCACCGAACACTAATCTTACATTGGAATCCTCTTCAGAAATTTAATTACAGATTGAAAAATATGAATAAAAATGTTGAGCCTTTCGAAAGCCCAACTGAGATGGAAAAAAATGAAATTTCATTTCTAAAAAAGCTTCCTTTAATCGTTTATATGCGTATTCAAAATTTGCTGCTCTCTTATTTCATTTTTCCTATTTTTTTGTTAATATACATTTCTTGAGAGTGCATCAATTTCAGGTTCTCTATCTCCTTCATATAATGACTGATCCTCTCATCCTTCTCTCTCCTGAGCTGCTCGTACTCCTTGTCTTTCTGCTCGCTTTTATGAAAGTTAATTAGATTCAAATACTATGCATTGAGTTACAGTTCGAACAGCAAACTAACAGATCTCTCTCGCACTTGCACGAGATCTTTCCTCAACACCTCATTCTCCTGCTCGCTTGCGTCCTTCTCTGAGATGAGGTTGCGCTTTTCTATGTCATGCTTGGCTTCAACTACGGAAATCCTATCCTTCAAATGCTCGATTTCTTCATATGCTTTTTTCAAATGTTTTGTTTTTTCCTCTAAACTTCGGATATTTGACAAGCTTCGATCGTCCTACACTCTTTATTATCATGTAAGTAAAGGGCTTTACATTTTGGTAGAGCTCCACAAGTGTTTGCGCTTCCCTTTTTAACTCGAGCAGCTTGTTCAAACTCTTTTCGAAGGAACTCATAGAGTGATTTGTTAAATAAATAATTTTGAAAATTAACGATTCAATCTGTAAAAAATTTCACAATATCAAATTTCTGGTGCTTTAATCATAAAACCAGTCGCAGAGTTATAGCATTTGAAGAGCTTGTAAAGAGTCTATTCCTCACTGAGAATAGAGCCCTTGGTATTGGTAAGAGGTAAGCTCTAATAATTATCATTAAAGCATGCTAAAGTTTATCAGATTCTTGCAAGGTTCTGAAAATGTGTACGTTTTCGGAATTCAGAAAAAAAAATTAATAGAAAATAAAACTGACAGAACTCAACAGAACTTGAGAAATCGGGTTGAATTCATCGATTCTGGTACTAAGACTGTGCTTGTAGATTCAAGTTGACATACTTTATTAATTATTCAGATCCGCTTTTAAAATGATAAAAAAGCCCTAGCCTTATTTGTGTCGTCTTTTCGCTCTTTTATTTGTAACAAAAAAGAATCATAAAATTACCAAAAATTTTATTCTGAAGCAACTTGATGTCTGTAACTCCAACAAAACGAAGAGCACACGCTGCATTCGAATCCCCCCAAAATCCCAATAGAACACAACGAGTCGTCACCCATCCTCGTAGAAACTTGCTGACAGAATCACCAGAAGTTATTCATCCCGATGCTGATCTAGTATGGAATGATCCTGAGCTGTTTGCATATACACGCCGAGATTTTCATAAAGCAGTGAGAAAACTCCCTATTTAAACAGCTCAGAACTTGCTTTTACCATTGCTAGCTGCTTAAAACCTCAGACGTCTCGAAGGCAAAGAAATATGCGGAATTAAGGCAGGAATATGTCAATTCTGTATAAAGTTTCGACTTTTCCTATGGACTAAATTTCTATCTATGACAAATAGATACGAAGCCAGAAGAAACTTCAAGAAGATATGTTTGAAAAATATGGCTTTCATCAGAGTCAATCGTCGAAAGTTTTGATGGGCAACGTGGCTCAACACGCTCCTTCATCGGAAATGAGGGACACAAATGAAAAGGACAAGCACAGGTGCTCGGTCAACGGTTTCTACAAAACGAGCAGGCTCTTCCAATCGATACCGGACTTTAAGTAGGCTTTGAAAAATTATGAAGCTCTAATAATTGCCTACCAGGAAGGAGATTGTTTCAAAGGCGAACCGCACGACTACTTCATTTGCCATAAAGTCAGCAACGAACAGAAGTACGAAGAAAAAATATTTGTGGCATCCGGAACGACCAATTCGTATTGAAGAAGCTTTTAATGGTTCTTTCGATTCGTTAAGCATTTTGTAATCTCGAGTTTAGGCGAGGACCTTGAGAACGTACAAAATGAATTGAAAGAGGGAAACAAAATTCTCTTCCGATTCGAAGCCGATGGCCAGTGCACATTAGACACCAAAAAGAGAGGTGAATATCGTTTGGAAGAGACAGCTTCAGAGAAACGATTCGCAAAATGTACCTTTGTTGCCTGACTTTCTCTAATAAGCTGTAAGTGAGTACCGCACTTGAAAGAGATGCACAATTCAGAAAAACTGTGATCGCTCCTATGATCGAAAATATAGAGAAAAAACGCTTGCATTTGTCTCAAGAGCCGAAAATAGATACAACCGAACGTACTTTTCTCCGCTGCTGGCATTTCCTCAGCATGATTCTAATTATAGCGAGCCAAGAGATGCTTCGAGCCATTGAAGAACTAGCCTGGTCAAGAAACTACCTTGAATTAGAGAACAGTAACCTATGACCTGTGGCATTTTCAAATGATTAACAAAACTTAGATGTGAAAAAACTGAAGACAGATAATCAAAAATTCAAGGAACTCCCATCTATTTGGAAGGAATTGGAGAGTTTCCAAGAGCAAATGCTGTCGAAGACCCAGTTAAAAGAACAAAAAACGATTGACTTCTCCTCTTTATTCGGCCATACTAGCGTCAGCCATGAACAATCCCACACTGTCATAAAACGACCGCAATCGCCAGTTCGTAAACCGCCGGCACCTCAAGAACTGACCTCGAGCGAGATAATACACCTCCTAGGGGGAAAGAAGCCCAAATTAATGGCAAAACTCGGTGAGATTGTCCATAAAAACCGCATGCACGCCGCTAACAGCGCGATGAGCGTTTATATAGAAACCGACTTGTCTCGTAAAGCTGCGGCGAAACTCAAAGGATCTACACCAAATAAAATCCAATCTGCCAAAAAACCTGAGCTATCGCTTAGATTAAATGAACTTACTGAAAAAAGATCTCACAAACAAGATTATCCAGATGACACGACTTTGAGGCACTATGATACTCATGAGCTTAATACTGCCACAACTCGCTTAACGAATAGGTCTGAGGCGCTGACATTACACAATTTCGATTCGAAAATGACTGAAACTGAGATTTCGCCAGATAAAGTTTCAAAACCAAAGGCAGGGTTTTTGAAATTAGAAAGTCCTGCAGATTTTAACAAAACAGTATCGCAACTGCCTGTTTCAGAAACGTTTGACCCCAAGAAACTACTTCATCTTTCTCCAGAGAGGGAGCTGCATGAGAAAATCATATTTCATGCCTCGAAATATAATAATTCTTCGGTCTCTTCGCACGAACAGCAGCTCTACAAACTGCAGAGGTGGAGAGGAGGGAATATGCTAACTGACGCAGAGGCAGCAGATCTAGAGAGGAAGATTCTTGTGAGACATAAAGTACGGCTGTACCAGCTAAGATTAGTAAGAGAGAACTGTGAGTTGATCAGAGAGTAAATTTCTTTTTTAATTAGATGTCGAAAACGGGGACGAAGCTGTCGAAAGAACATAAATCCAAATTGAAAGATGAATTCAAAAAGATCCAAACAACGGGACTTCTAAAATAAATAAAAAATTAGAACTAGCGTCCTAACGTGAAGGCATCTCTCTGAATTGGATTCTATGAGGAAGACAACACCTTGCTTGATACAATAAATGTCTATGGCAAATTATAGAATTCCAGTAAATTATGAATTTATGAAACAAATTATTGATTCAATAAGATTTTTTTTTTATTTCCTCATGTTATTGTTTCAAATGAAATGTCTCTATTTCTTTTATTTATTTTTTCAAGTTTGTATGTAGACTATGTCTCGAATAGATCGGACATGTTAAATAATTCTACAAAGCCAAATATCCAACCTGTATTTCTTTGTTTTTATCTAAACATCGGTCAATTTTCTGGCAAACCAAATAGCATTAAAATTGTAATCAAAAAATTTTAAGTTTCAGCAATTATACACTGAGAGAGTCAAAATAATTATATTAATTGACTTACGCGAAGAGAACCATGTCAACTACCAACGCAGAAGAAGACCGAGAACTCTTAATGATCGAGGACCTTTCTCAGAAACTTGTAATCTCGGTTATTACCCTTCAGCCATCCAAGCTATTCTATTAGGAGGAAGTTTACCGCAAGATGGAAGAAATCAGAAGAGAAAACCTCCTTTTCGAGTCCTACATCCTGAGAAACGAAAAAGAGTTTGCAGGAAAAAAAGAAGACACGGAACAACAAAAACGATATAGAAGAAAAGGCGATAAACTCGATCAATTCCAAGAAGTCAAACTGCTGAGCTCTGAAATGAAATACGAAATTGCTAACGCTGAGAGCGAAGCTCTCAAGAAAAATATCGATGAAGGCAGAATTAAATCAGACTCAATTTTGGAAACTCTTAGAGTATCACACCCTCTTCTCTGTGTATAGACTTTATTCTGATAATTTTTCAGGCGATATTGGAAGAAACCGATATGGCTATTACAGAGATTAGAAAGGACGCGTTCGATTTCCAAAGGGAAATATTAATTGGTATTGAATCATCAAAGGATATCCTTTGAATTTTCAATGATTAGGCGGAGAAAATACTAGAACAGGCAAAATCGAAGCGGAGAAAATTATGAAATATCGCGAGGAGAAGCTGAGACAGAAGGAGGCGCTGATTGAGAAATATAAAGCGAAGAAAGCAACGCTGGAGACTCAGATTGTGAAGACTGAGAACCAAATTCGGAAAAAGGAAGAGATGGGCGATGATCTTAAATTCATCGATTTCCATCAGCTTCAGATCGAGAATAAGAAATATGTGAAAGAAATAGACGAGAAAAATGATCATTTGCTTTCTCTCAAGATCTCTACAGGTATGAGGCTGATAGAGTCAGCATGGTTGATAATGGAATTTGTAGGCAGAGTAACGAATAAGCTCACCGGAGAGAAGAAGGGACTGCAAAAGAAAGTGAAGGATGGGTCGGACATAAGAGCTGAGAACTCAGAAAAGAGGAAAAATATAGAAAATGCGAGGAAAGAGATGAAGAAGATAGATGATGAGATAGATCAGATTCAAAAGAAGAATCGAGAGCTTGATGCTGCGAAGAAGCAGATTGAGAACATGCCAGAGGTAAATTCCTGATGAAAGTATTCAGAAAGTTCAAATTTTTTCCCGTAGACGATGACGTATGTCGACATGAAAGCGAAGGCGGATAAATTGAACTATGAGATAAAGAATGAGAGGAGGAAGATCGAGATCAATAATATTACTTTCCATAAGGCGAAGAAAGCTCTAGGAATCCCTGATTTTCAGGAGTTTCAATGCCGTTCTGGTGAAGCATCATTGTTATATTAGAGAAGCAGATGATTTTAGTAGGCTTTTTGATACGATAAGGTAGTAATTAAATTTGATCTGCTATATGCATTTATATTCAACAATTGAATGTAAGTTTGTTCTCTGTACTCTCTACTAAGTAAAAAGCCAAAAAAATTCTGCTGTATGACCTCTATAGAGTCGAAAATCAAATGAGCTGTTTAGGTACTATTTTAAAATGATAGAATATTAGGATCAAAATCTCTCTCTCTTTGATTTCGCAACCAGCAGCCTTTTACCTATATTCGTTGGAAACACACAAATGAACTGTGATTATAGTTTTTTTTGTTGTTGTTATTTTGATCAAGGACAGGCTAAATCAAATTGAGAATGAGTGAGTAACAGTTTAGGGTTATATATTTATTGTATTTCACTTTGGTTCGCAAATCTAACACTCAAGTGCCTAGGATTTGAGTAAATCATATTCTTTAATAATCTAAAATATTAAATTTTCGATTGAGGAGATAAATTTGAAGGCTCAATTATGTATTTAGCTCGGACGCCGGGCGAGTCAAGGCTCTGGCATTAGTCCTAAATGTATACGTAGGCCGGGCTCCTTAATAAAAATCTTCTATGCTCCTAATTTTTGGCTCTTGCCTATTCTCGATCATCCCAGACCTCATCAATAGGTTCCGGATCACTGGATGGCCCGCTTAAGTAATCGTCACAGTCGCAATCGCCATATTTTCCTCCACAAATATAGCAAAATTCATACCCGCACCGACAAGTCATATGCTGGCAACCTGAGATCCTTTCAACCCAAAACTTACAGCTTGGGCACTGCTTGAATTTCGCTCCTTGCACGAGATTCTGGAATAATTTATCATTTTCACCCAAGTCATTACTAATTTGATACTCTTTACAGGTCATCCCCTTATGGTATTCAACTCGACATCTTAAGCAATAATGCTTCTTGCACAACTGGCAAAAGAATTCAGGAACATTTGAATCGGCCTCAAACGCAAACTTGCAGTTCGGCGTTGGACACCAAGTGTGCATTCCAGCGTTCCTATCGAGATAGACCGCAAGCGAGTACTCATTAAATTTCTCGAGGTAGGTTTTGTCAAGTATGTCCACCAAATCATTCTCCAAAATCTCATTGCGGCATCTATCATGAGGACATCTAATCGGCAGTTTTCTCGCGTCTATTGATTCCTTGATGTAAGGCCTTACGCAATCAGCGTGGAACGAATGGCCACACCTATCGAAGCCAAGGAACTGCTTTGAAGTCAAGGTCTCAAAGCAAATTGGGCAATTGACATTGTTGTTTAACTCATCAAGTCTCTTGCGATTTTTTTCTTTCTCGAGTTCTTCTTCAGCTTTGAGTTTGAGGATCATAGCCTCCGAGAGTTTTTCTTCTTCACTGAAGTTACGAACGAGGTTTGGCAGGACGGAAGGGTTTTCTAATTTCTTGACGATGTAGGCGTCTACATTGATCGTTGGATCTTGAAGCTGTTGGATCTTGAAGCTGTTGGACGTAGAGGTTGTATTTGTCGTTTGTTGTGATGATTTTTTCGGATTCGCAGGTCACGATTGTGCCGATTTTCTCAAGGAGCTTTGCTGGAGCCTCCTTGTCGTAGGTGCAGGTAAGGTACCCCCAATAAAAGGCGTCGATGAAGTTTATTTCAGGGGAGTAGCGGGAGTTTTTGATAATTTCTTCTAAATCCAAGAAATACTTCTGTTTAGTGTTGACGATGGAGAGCTTTGATGGTGGGATTACAGCTACTGACATAGATTCGTTGTGGTAAATAGATGAGATAAGCGAGTTACTTTTAATTTAATTAAATTGTTGATTGAGCTTTGTGTTTAAATCATCAAAATGAGACTCCATCAAAATTGGAACCTCAGGCGTTTGATCCGAATTGATTAGAATCCGTTCAGATTTAATTTTTACAAAGAGAATTATTGTTGGAAGTTGGGCTAACGAAAGCTCCATCGGTTCTAAAGGGTAAGAGTCATTTGAATACTTCTGAATACTGTTGTGATAAGCATTACCGGAACGCTTAAACAGGTCTCTTATTGCAATTTTTAGCAATAAAGATCTTTGAAGTCTGATTGTTGGTGTGAGTCTTTCCTTTAGATGAGAAAATTCAGAAGTCAATAACTTTTTGAAAGCACATAATCAAAAAGATTTAGGTTTTAAAGAAGGTAAACCTATGACCATTTTTGTGTGACAAATGGCGATGAAAGATCAAAATTAGGATATCACTGCAATGATCTTCAGCGAAGTAACGAATTCAATGTAAATTTTATGCAGTTTCTCTGTTGGTACACATCAAGCACTAACACTCGTTTGCCACAGTAAATTTTCATCTGAGAAATACTAGAGCATGGATTTTGAGTGAAATGCAAGTGAATGTTTCTTATATTGCGAATTAAGATAAAGATTCCTAGCATAAACATTCACATCGGCAACCTTATGCAAATTATAATATCCCTATATATACATATTATTTTTTCGTCTCAAGTCCAATTTAACTTTGAAATCGTCTTTAATATCCTGAAAAAATATTATTATGAATCCAGCGCTGGTATTATTCACTCTCAGGAAGCTCATTTCGGTTCCTCTTCGGATTTGCTGAGAGTTTCCGTGCGTTTCTTAATGAGATCGAAAGGGTTCGGACGAATTGTTGCTTTGCTCAATGGGTCTGAGGGTTCGTCATGGTTCATATCCATAACCAAAGAAGTCCCTAGTTGAATAAATAAGTTCCATCCCATATTCACAATTTCAAACTTTCTTGCTCCAACAAGTGCGCCTGCGAGTCCGTCTGATTTTCAGTTTTATTATTTCCCAACACCTTGTCTTTTAGCTGGAAAAATGCTAGCTTCGCGTCCTTGAACACCTAAAAAGATTAGATATCTTCACTTCAACGTATATCAAAGTAGGTCTACTCCTATCGCAGTTTCTTTAGTTTCGTGGAGGACTTCTTTGCCGATTTCCTTCACAGTTTTCCCTTGTACCGATTTCGTTACGGTGTCTGCTAAATAATCAATATCTCGTTTGACTTGAACCTTAGCTTCCTCGAAGAGTTTAATGATGGGATTTTTCTTGGGCTGATCTGTGGAGACTGAAATGCTATTAGGGTTCATGTTCTCATGCTGAAAGGAAGCTGTTAGCTCTTGCTGAATTGAAATGGATGTTACTGTCACGTTCGCGTCTTCATTATTTTGTAAAAGAGCTTCTGTTTGCTAGAAGTTGTGTTTAATTTGATTGATAGCTTAGTGAATACTTGATTTGCATCGGTATGGGCTGAAGGGTCTCGAGGTTCTGGAACGTCATCGCCCATCTACGGTTTAAATAAGATAAACCGAACAATTAATCGCTAGAAACCTGCTTATAGCTGCTTAACGCCTGTGTATCAGCCAAGTTCTCTGTTAATAAAGCGATTAGATCCTCAACTATGCAGTTTTACCGTGTTGAACGTCTTCTCTGTGCTCCATAATGCTTGATATCAATTGAATTCTGAATTAATTATTTCGAAAGATAAGTACCCGATTACTAGTTCCAAACACAATCCTGTAATTTTCTGAAACGAGTGAAAATTAACTGCTATAATGCAAATCCAATAACCACTTATCGGTACAGATCTTCGATAAAGGCTGTAATTTGCCTTATATCTAACTAACGCAAGAAAGAATTTAAAACTTTGGCCATATATATTGTATAAAGAATTTTAGATAATTCATCTACCACTTGAGTGGAACAGAGCAGATACTAAGGTATTGACGAACAATTTTATAGAATTTGATAGAATGGCTTTTCAAAATCTCCACCAAAAAAAAAAGGAGAGACAAACTTAACTCACTTAAATATCTTATATGATACTCACCTGAGAAACACCATTCCTGAGGAACTGTTTAGATCTAGTTTACTTAAATTATTGATAATGTTCTGGTACTGGCATTCTGTATCCTTCATCGAATTCTAGCTGGCAGCCATCATAGTATTCTGAATCACATCTCTGAATTTTGAAATTTCCTGAAAGATGCTCAGAGAGATATTTCGAAACAGGCCTCACATCATCAATCTATCCACGCAAGAGCAATGAGATTCCATTACAATGTAGTGATTACCTTATTCAATTTCTCAAGGAAAGAATATAATGTATAGAGTTCTCTATCACTTTCCTCACCTTCGAAGCGTTTAATGCGGATACTATTGTTAGGCTGACACTCCATTTGCTTCTCAAAATCCTATTTAATGCAGCTCTTAATTCCCAAATCATGCTGGAATGAACTTTACATCAATGAAAACTGTCTGCTCTTGACGAAAACCCAGAGCCCATATATTCTTCAGGTATAAGTTATCATTGACTTTCCTGCAAAACGCGCGGTCATACAACGTGTAAATATATTTGGATATTCCAGTTTCTTCAACAACTTTCTTCGCATACTACCAGACAACAATATTAATTGCAAATTCTTCTTTTGATTGCCTTACTATTTCGTCAGCGCTTGTTAAAATACAAATGTTATAGATTTTTGAAAGTCCCTTGAGAAACTCCAACAGTCCAGGCCTTGGAATGATATATTTTATTAAAGTTTGTCTTCCTTTTTCAATCTAATTCATCCTGTTAGAAAATGGACTGCCCAGAGGCTAATACCGTGACCTGCACGAAGCTTTCCGTTGATTGTGGTGTTTCTCTGCTCGCAAAGATGAGCGTGTGATCAAGATCGAAAATCAAGGTCTTCTTCTCCTGAGAGAGTTAGGGTCAAACGTGAGAGCTAACAGTTAATTTGGTACATGCTGGTAGATCATGCCATATTGACAATCATTGAATTTCTCATTGATTTCTGCAAGAGACTTCGAAGTGAAAGCAGGTGCTTCAGGACATTTGGCCTTCTGTTGAATTCGGACACTTTCGATTTTCGAGCGTCTGCGCGAGTTCATGGAAAATTTGTTTTGAAAGAACGAGAAAAATCCATTTGAGGTGCTTAGTCTGTATTTCGTAGACAAAAACTGTTTGATTGATTCCATTTGATGTAGATATAGATGAATGATAATAGAATAGGAGGCTCTGATATTGAAAGTAGAATATAAGAAACGTTTTCTTAGTTCATTAATAAAAGATGCATGAGCTGGATAATTGAGATTGAGAGACAAAAATATACGTGTTCTGTAGAATTATGACGTAATTAATTCTTGATTCGCAAATATCAGCTGACTTAATTCGTGATATTAATTTTATGTTGCTTCATAAAGAAATTAAAAAGCACCTCCTCGCCATATTGTTGATATGAATTGAAAAGTTTTGCTGGATTTACAAATGAGATAGTTTCTGATCTGGAGTTTGGGTTTATTTCCAACTTCAATTAGTACCTGTAGAAACCAGTGATTTTCAAGAGCGCTTGCAATTGTTTTGGTTCCGAGTATAGTTTTGCAATTGTAGATGATGAAATTTCGAAGAATAGAAATGAAGTATTATGCTGATAGAGGAGAGAACATCTCTATTGATTAAGACAATTCTTCTCTGAAGTTAAATGTAACCGACATCTTCATCCTCGGACATTATTGCATCAATTTTGAAGAGCTACTTCGAATCTTTATTGAAATGCTGGAGGACGTTTTTTTTTATGTTTTCTTCAGTCATATTCAGTTATACGAATATAAATTGATTAGAGATGCACTGTAATTTTTCTCAAGTTGAGGATCATAAAAGTTAAACCATTCTGGTTCTCAAATATTAGTAAACTCGAACTATCTTTAAATAATCACAATAACCACAATAACCATAATGCAATACAGAACGACTAATTGCAAAGAATAAGCATCACATCCTATAATATGCCATGATACTCTATGATAAGCATCTAATTTCATAACTATAAACACTAAAAAGACTTGACTCGCTGCGGTCGGGAAAGTTAACACACATTAATTACCAAATGGAATTAAGAGATAAATAGACTGCGAAAAAAAAAAACATAAATTCCATTGAAACCCGTTAGACCGCAGAAACCGCATAAATTCCTTCTGTTTTGACCGAGAATGAGCCAGGAAGTTTGATCACTCCTGAGCTATATTTCCCAAGCTTAGAGCTCACACCCACCGTCCCTTCTAACTCATCAATTTGTTGTTTTTCTTGGAAATTCTCGGATTGCTTCGACCTGAGATACTTAATGTTGCTTTCAGTGCTCTCTTTTGTTTCCTCTACCTTTATTGGGCCAAAGTTCTTTCCCTTCAAAATATCTTGGACTTTTTTCAAATAATAGTTGCTTTCAGGCTCAGCTGTATAGTACGAAAAACCAGCTATTTCTTTATCGCCAGAAGGCGTAGTCTTCAGCGTCTTTGCATCATCAACCGTTAGGTTTCTTCCCGTGAAATAAACACTTGTTGGATCAATAGGGATAGGCGGCTCAAAGATATTGTTGGTTTGCGTGTTCACACCCTTGAACCAAGAGTGCTTTAATATCTCCGAGATTCCTTTTTTGTAGCCGAGCCTTTTTTCGCATTTCTTGGTCAACAGCTTAGACAGCAAGTCCTTGAGATTTTTAGAGAGGCCACTGAGGTCAGGCTTATCATTTAGAACCTGCTTGGTGAATGATTTTTCGGATCCTTTGTACTCAAATGGGGTTCTTCCAAGGACAAGTTCGTAGATCAATACTCCAAAGCTGTAATAGTCAGATGCTTGGCTCATAGGCTTTTCCTCGAGGTTTTCTGGTGCCATGTACTCAAGCGTTCCAACGAAAGAGTTCGAGAGGTTAGCAGCGGTTTGAAGGTCCTTAGAAATTCCGAAATCAGCTAGTTTAACATTGCCATCAATGTCAAGGAGAATATTCTCGGTTTTAAGATCGCGGTAGAGGATTTGGTTCTGATGGACGTGGTCCAACGCAAGGAGCACTTGCATTGCCAAAAACTTGGCTTCTGCTTCTGGTAAAGTCTTAATGCGTTTCATATGAAGGAATAGGTCTCCTCCAGCAGCGTACTCCATAACGAAATACAAATGCTCAGCCTAATTAGAATTAGTTAATTGAATGCTTTAGCACAAATGAAATTACTGTTTGGAAGCTGTAATGCAATTGGGTGACAAACGGACCTTTCAAGCGGATCAGATAATCTCTTTCTCGCATCACAAGCTCGACAGTGCGCTCAGGTGAGGAGTATGCGCTCCTGGAAATTTGCTTCAAGATGTAGAATTTGCCTGTGTCCAGTTTTCTCACTAAGAAAATTTTCGAAAACTTTGTTTCGCAGATCATTCTCGCATATTCAAAATCTTCGACACATATCTTCTCACCTTTTGGACGATAAGGGTGCTCTCTCTTATAAATAGGCACTAGCACCATCGAATTCTCAAAAACTGTTAGGGTCTTCTGAGGCAGCGTGAGCCAGTAGTCAATAGCGAGATTTCCATCTCTCGTCTTGAGTCCAATATAATTTGGGATGCTTTGCATGACTCTGGAGTTAGGACCTCTCTCGAGGACTCTATTGAGTGCTTCGGTGACTAGCCACTCGCATGTAAGATGGCCTGCTGCAGCCTTTTTAAAGTCGATGGTGATTTTTGTCTCCATGTCGAACATAATAACCAAAGAAATGTTGATAGCTTGCTTGAGTTCAGAGTTGACATGAATGGCAGAGTCCGACTGGATGGTTTTCTTTGGCTTGATAGGATCTTGGTAGAACGATTCGTGGTGGATGGAGGATTTCATACTTTTATGTTCTCAGATTATAGTTGATCTCTGATTTCAGTGGTTTTAGAAATTAATCAGAGAAGGGTTCTATTCAAAATAACTGATTCAATCGAACCAGTGAAAATATTCGGAAAGTATACTCACACTTGCCGCTATTTTACGTCAATTCTTATTGATTCTCAACAATAAACTTCCAGAACCGGCCTTCGAAATTGGAACAGTAATTTAATTCGGAAACTGTTAGAATTTTAAGTATTTTAAAAAAAACCTGGTCAGTACTCGTGATTCCAGCCAGAGATCGTGGCTAAACCTTAGTATCAGTCCAAAAAAAGAGCTGAGGTGCCAATATGAGGGTGTAGATAGGGAGCCGAACTGATGATGGATGTAGTTCTCAGTTTTTTTTTTGGGGTAGTGATGATAGAAAAATCTCTGTGAGGGTTATGGGCGTGTTGCTAAGTCCAATAAAAGAGCCTTGATTCATTATTTAATTTGATTAATCAACCAGCGAAGCTGTTCGAAAATTTTTTTAAGTACCAGATCGTGGCAGCAGACTGTTTAACGCCTCAGAGAAAATGAAGGTAGATACTGATTTAGCGCATGCAATACAAAGAAGAAGGGGCATTTCGATAGCATTTGAGAGCGAGATTTTAAAATCCAATGGAAGACCAATCAGCAATTAAATGTAAGGATCGGTTAAATGGAAGGCGAGTCAGTACCGGAACTATGGCGTTAAATATTATTCCTGGAATCAATTGTGGAATCTATCGCTTCCAGGCTGCTGCAGGCAAGATTCGGGAGCTATTTTAATCAAATTAATTGATTTTAACAAGTTGTGTCCGAATTGATTCCGATGTCTGAAATGAGGGAATAATTAAGAAAGGTTTAAGTACCACTCTCCAATGTCCTTAAAATTTAAGAGCCAAAACTTATCTATCCAAAGAAATTGTGAAAGAAAGACTATATAGATATTAATCAGCATAGAAAATTTAAACTTAAATACCTATTATTGAGGACTAGAGGGTCTGGTTGGAGAGAGGTTAGCTTTGGTGTAACTGGGCAGAACGATTAAAAGGAACAATTTCATTGTTTGGTATTGTAAAAAGTAAAACATTTGATTTTCTGAGTGTCTTAATGCGATTCGCTTAATTAAACTTGCTAACACATTATCTGATCTAAGTTCATAGATGATATCCAAGGTGACGAAGTAGATATTTAGGGCATTTTCTAAGGGAAAATGAGTTTGGTAGTGATGAATTGATGTAATAACTAAGCAGATTACACGGATTATTGAACCGTAAACGACAGTAGTCAAGCTTTTCTTCCAAAAATGTTTTTGATTCGATTAGATGTGTTCAAAGTGATCGATACTTTCTGTATTTATGCATAATCAAAGTGGCTCTAGTAAATGGTGGTTCTCTTCTTCGGAGTTAAGATAATACTCTTTCATATTATGAGCTCATCCTAGCAAATACTCTATCTGAAAAAATTATTCATCTCGCATTCTGATTTTTCTTTCTTTTAGGTCAAAGAGGCCTCTAACTGGAATTACCCTCAATACATGCAATTTGGTGGTAGTGAATAGATGATATTGCAATGAAAAAGATGGTTATAGGCAAAATAAGTTCCCAATGTTTTCACAAAAAACTTACACATGTACACTAATATCCTAGGCAAACATCCACAGGAAAGTCTCTCAAAACAAAGCAATTTTGCCACCTTTCATATTTTCTTGAGGCTTGTTGATTCATCTGTACAAAACGAAAGATTGGAGACATCTGCGGCATAAACAGCATCGATTGATTGGAAGTTTTAAAAAAATACCAAATACACCTTGTTCGCAATTCCACATTCCAAGGTATATTCTTGTGAGATATGAAAGTTGAGATATAAAATAGAGTTACAGATTAAAAAAAAAATATGATAACTCAAAATAAAAAGCGCATAAGGAACACTTCCTATGCCTGTTGTTACTTTTATAAGTCATCAAAAAATTTGTTTTGCTACATATTATTCTTTACTGTAGACTGAGCATTTCTCAACAAATTCATTAATGTTATGTTCTGCAGATGTATCTGCGAGGTATACGCAGTGAGCGGAGTTCCCGTCCCAACCGTATTTGTACCTACATTAGGACTCAGAACCGAATTCCAGTTCTGTGTCATCCCTAAATAATTCGTAGGAAGCGTTGGTGCCCTGATTTGTCCAGCGAGCACATTGGGCTGGACAATTGGAGAAACAGCTGTCAGCGAATATATCGACTGAGCCATGGCATTCCCCTTCGAATTTAAAAGCGCGTTAAGCTGGTAAGCTTGATGATTTTGAAATAGCGACTGAGCTAGCATGGGAAGTTGGGAGTTAGTGGAGCCCAATTTGCTCATTTGGGCTAATTGCAGCTGCGCTAACAATTGAGAGTTTGGTTCTAGCTTCAGGCCTAGTCGAATGGGTTAGATCTAGCCACGAAGAGATTAAATTACTTGGAGTGGCCAATTGGTTATCCAAAGTCTCAGCGCTCGGGACTCGGAATTGGTTGACAGAGACTAGGGGCTTTAACCCTGGCATTGAGGGTAGTGCCAGTCTTTGGCCTCCTTCTTGTGTTTTCTCTTTAAGGCTGCTCTCTTTGCGAACGCTCTCGACTTCAACTTCCTCACTCTTGCACGCTACCGGAGCAGTACTTTTTTTCTTGGGTTTTTCTTGCGGTGCGAACTTGCCGCTGACTTCCTCACCGCTTGATTCTCCCCTAGGAACCTCTTTTCTTTTCGTGGATTTGGCAGCCGAAACGGTAGCCCTTTTGCCTATTCTGCCTTCTTTCATAAACGTCTTGCAAATGGACTTAGCCGTTGAGTAGTTTATTCTAAGTTTTTTCGCGACCTAACAACCGATTAGGGGTAATTAAGAGCAAGTGTTACCTTCTTGACGCTCATGCCTTCCTCTTTAGTGAGGTGAATTAGTTTCTTCCGAGTCGCGTCAGAAATTGACTTGTATTTCTTTCTCTTGAGTTTTATTGTCGAGTCTAAAAATTGGATCAAAGAAGCCTGCTCCTCATCCAAAGCGTCCTCTTGCTGTACGTGGGAATTCTTTGTTCTCAGCTCCATTGTTTGAAAATATACGAAGAAATAAACGGTTTGTACAATCAAAGTTTATAAATTCTATTAATTCGGGAACAAAGAAGTCCAGATAAAGCCGCAGAAATTTTGCGAGCTTAAGAAATCTTTTATAATCAATAGTTAATAGCCGTTGGAATTGAACGAAGAGAATAAATCTTTTTCTCGATTAGTTTATTTAAGTAATTGAACATTAAATATTAACGCCTGGGCTGGCTATTATTTCTCACAACGGGCTCTTCGGGCCTTTCAGCTTCAGGGTTCCTCAAAATAAGAAGTCGCTCCACTCGAAAAAGTTAAATAGCCTGATCTCGCGATCTAAAGGGCAAAAAGTAAAAAAAAAAGTTCTGGAAAAGGAAGTGAAAAGAGAAGGAGAGTGCCAATTCAATAATTAAGCAAAAACAGCTCTCTGTGATGCGGTATTTGTCTTTCGTTTGGTCCTAACTCGCAAACGTGAAAGAGCACTCTGATCTCGTAGATAAGACGTTTTTAAAAATTGAGAGGGCATTAGTTGATTTTGCGATTTTTAATATAAATGAAATAAAAAAGCAGAGTAATTATAATCCAAGTAATCAGGTTTATTAAATAGAATAAATCTTTGTATTCTTTGATGAAATAACCTAAAAAAACATAAATGATAAAGTACTCGAAATTTAAATTTTCTTTCGAATAATTTTGAAAGAACAATATGACACACAAAAGCTCATTGGAGTATTGTATTACCAATGAAAGCATCAGGAACTCAGTAGCCTGCACTTCCAACCTGCGATTGCTGTAAACAGCTCGAATTAGAATAATTTCTCTCTGTATTTAATAAAGAATAATAATAATTTCTTTATCCAGGTAAATGCGACTGGCGTAGTTGCGCGAAGAACCTGACTAGGCTAAGTTATAGGTTTTTCGTAAAAAGAAGTTGAATCTTATTCTTCGTATTCCAGATTTTCAAGTATAGATATAATTTCGGAATTGAAGTCCGTGATTCATAAATCTAGTCTCCAAAACTCGTCTTGCATGGTCAAATGAGAACGGATCTCGTTTTGGATTCCTCAAATCATCAACGCATATACAATATACACATGCCATAAACTATCAGAAGCAATTGAGATGCTAATTCATTATTTTTCTTTTCCATTGCTGGAGAATATACACTATCTGTTTGTAGTTAGTACATAACTTAGCGATAGAAACTTAAAATACCCCCTAAATATAATCAAAAAGTTAAGAAGAGCACTCTTACTTGTGCCTATACCCAAAATAGCCTCATAACAGAGCAATTTTGAATCACGTTTCCATTGGCATTTGAAAAGTTAGTTGACAGATATGACTGGTAACTTTCTTGAGGTCATTATGTTACAATATAAAGTTGTAAAGCTGTGAAGTTGTGAGCTCAAGGAAAAAATGCTTTTTATGGAAAGAGTATACTTTAAATCAATATTTTATTTATAAAAAAGTTTTATTTTGGTTCGAAATTGAGAAGCTCTTCTTGCTGACAAATAGAATAACACTAAGTGCTGGAAGTTGCAAAGAACACGGCAATATTGAAACTATGGAATTTTCATGGCGTGAGGCCTCTTCTTATTCAGAAACTAAACGAATCCAGCTGGTTTTCGCGGAAACCCGCTGAATTCCCTCGTTTCTATAAAATCAGCTCCAAAATGTATAGTGATGTTCTCCATTTAGCTGATAGGGCTAGTTAAGATCGTCGGCGGATGTTCCGTAGAGAGATTATCCAATTTAACTTTTTGGTGTACTTTGAGAGGGTGTAGAGTGTTGTGAGACAGGGTTAATTGAAATTTATTTCACGATGGTGTCCGGGTAGTCGAATTCTAATTTCAAGCTACTTTTTTAGGATAATGATTTGTATTAGACACGGAGAAAATATCATACCATTCAAAAACTACTTGATTAGGAACAAAAACCACAGTCAGCCTAACATAGTTTTCGGATAAGGGTTCCCAAGCGTCGTATTGTCCATCCCACGGCAACAGGTTTTTCCAAAAAGTCTGTGGTTGTGATGGTTTGTAAACAAGACTAGCTGGATTTGAGCTAAAATTTCTGCTTTACAATTGAAAATCGAAGAATATGTCATTCACTCTGAGAGAGAGATAGAGAGATAGAGACTATGAAGGAAGAGCTTCGAAGAGCAGGATTATGGAAGAATTATGTTTTCAATAGAGAATAAGAAGAAGTATGGGTAGAGAAATAACAACTTAACGAATACGAGTCTGGATGATTACCAACACAAGTCTCTCATTGAATAAAGGAGTGCTTATTGTAATTTTCACAAGTCTCCTGTAAAACATTGACTCATTAAATTTGTTTAATCTATACTCCTCTAATTCCTGGAGCCTTATAAAAGTGTGGTATATTATAAAGATACTTACAACAACAACTCTGAGTACCACGGAAATATAAAATATGTCATAACAAACTGTAAATTAAAGATATATGAATTTTGGAAAAATGTTGCATGAAATGCAACATCTTTCCTCAACAAGAAAATTCGGAACTCTCCATTAGCTCTTCTTCGATGCGGCTTTTCTAGCTAGGTCCTTCTTTCTAATAGCTTTCTCGATTTCATAATTTTGCTTTCATAACGCAGCAAAAACAATTCATATTCGACTAATTCTTCATGTAAAATTACAAATTTCAAAAGCGAAATATTAAAAAGGCGGAATAGTGTCACTCAGAAAGAACTCGCTCGGATAACCACATCTCGATAACAGCGATGAAAAACTGGAGAAGATGAGATACCAAAAAACAATTCACGATCTATAATGCGAAAAAGAGGTTCTCGAATCGACTGATTTCACAATCGTTGAAAATGAACAAGACAATTATCGGAAAATAATCGAAGACCAAAGAGTCATAATGCAGACAAAATGAAAACGAGTCTGAAAAGGAATTCGCAATCCTCTCAACAAAAAGTATAAAAGCAGTAATCAGTTATACCAATTCATTCAGGAGACTTTGGATACCGTTCTCGCACTAATATGGCTTAAACATAGTCCTATTTGCCATATAGGTTGTCGCTTGAGAAGTATTATTAGATTCGTTCGCGAGATGCTCTTCATCGGACTTCTTAATCGAGACTTTCAATCTTTTCGCCCCAACTTGGAAGCCATTCATTTGCTCTATAGCTAGTTTCGCGCTCATAGGGTTGTCATATTTGACAAATCCTAACACAAAGCATTAGACTCACTTCCTTATAAATTACGATACCATAGCCTCGGCTCTTCCCTGTATGCTTATCGAAGACGACTTTCGCGCTTAGAATGTTGCCGAATTTTTGGAAATGTAGTTGGAGCTCCAAATCAGCTGAAAAAAAATATAATATGAGACTAAGTTTGTTTGAGTAAGTACTCCATTCCGCTGGAAGATAATAGACAAATAAATTCGCCCCAGGCACTTCCTTGATATTCGCTTGATTCGTGGTAGGACCCTGAGTCACATTCTGGACGGCACCCATCTGAGCTTGTGGGTTTATTCCTCCCATGAGCATTGGAAAAGCTGTCATCTGGTTCATTAACAAAAGATTCGCATTGCTGGCATCGGCTGTCCCGCCTAATGCACCCATGAAATTGAACCCTCCTATAAATCAACCTTAGCTGAAATTACATAAAGGCAAAATATACCAAACATAGCTGGGTTAAAAGCCTGCCCAAATGCCATATTATTAAACTCTACTTTCGAACCTACCTGAGCGTTGTTTTGCTGCGTTTTCTTCTTGTTTTCAGCAAAGCGAACTTCAATCGGCATGGACGAGTTCAGCAAGTATGCCTGAGTGTTTAGTGCCTTTATAGCGAGCAAGCAGCTTTCAAGGTGCTGGTATTTGACAAAAGCACAGCCTTTGGCAGTTCCATCTGGTTTTTTCATGATATTGATCGACTCAATTTTTCCAAAGGGCGAAAAAACGTCCGATATGTTCTCCTGTGACAAACGAATTAAATATATTCATTTGCGACATCCAATAAGTTACCTCAACCGTCTGAGGAGGGACTTTTCCAATGAAAAGTTTCGCATTTGGTATATCCACGTTAGTCAAGCCTAACCTCTGCTCTTCTCCATCGGCCCAGCGGACCTGCATCGGTCCAGAAATCTAAAAAATCCTATGAATTTGGGAAAAGCTTTGAATGTTACCCCTGGTAGCCTAACAGGAGCCGATTTATTAGTAATATGCGCAATCGCTTCCTCAGCTTTCGTCATCGAGGCAAATCGCACAAAACCGCAGCCTTTCGAAACGCCGGTGTTCGTGTCTCTAAGAATCTGAGCCTCGAGGATCTCGCCGTAAATCGAGAAAAAGTTCATTAATTTTGTTTCATCCCTTTAGAAGCCACCAAAAAGCAAAGTTAACAATGAATTGGACTCCCAAGAAAAATACCAGTCTTTTGGCAGCGGTCGAACGAAAAGCTTGAGGTTAATGCGATCGGAGTTGTTTTTAATCAATACCGTCGTCTAATCACCAATTTCATTAGCCATGCTCAGGTTATTGTGGAGTAATTTACGTTATTGATTTTGAAAGCACCTTCTGTATTATTGTATCGAGTGGGTTCTGCTTTTGGTTCTTCGTTATCTTGTCAAGTTTTATAATGATCAAATTAAGGTTTCATTGAGTTACCTGTGCTGGCTGAGGATTTAAGTGACTGAGAGCTTTGTTGTAAAGCTTGGTTTGTGTTTGAATAATTGATTTGATCCACCATAGTTCTTAAATTTTGGTTTTGTTTGTTGTGGGAACTTAATGGGAAAAACCGGTTCTAATTGTGTGTTTCTACCTTTTATTGCAAAGAAATAATTGTGTTTGACTCAATGTACAAATTAATCTTTTTGAATTAAAGCGCCAACATGGGCACTTAAATTAATTTAGGCGGACATCACCCGAAGACTTTTATTTGCCAAATGAATCTTTGAATGCGGATTATCCTTTGATCGATTTTAACTCTGGCTTTCTTTCGAAATTTTCGAGACCGCCATGAGGTCTCTTTTCAACAGGAAAAAACATAAAGATAGAATTACAATGTATACATGATTATAAGATATGCGGTTCACTACTAGGAGAAGGATAACGCAGGTGACTGCTGGCGTTTTTAAACTTATGTATTAATAACCCATAAGGATTAAAAGAAGGCAATACATAAGAAAGGAAAAAGTAATAAAGAGGAGACCTCTCGTTCATTTAAATAGTAAATTTGTTTAATAAAGAAAAGAATGTTTCATGTTGCCGCTAGTGGAGGGAGAAAAATGAAAACTGGTGCTCGGCCTTTTCTTCTCCAATTCCGGAAGCTTTCCAAAAGACTTGGCCCGAAATCTGAGATTTTCTGGGGGGTGAGGAATTTTTTCCGTGTATGATTGGTCTTGAGTTTCTTTACAGCTCGACGATCTGAATTTTTGCAAGGTTGTGATGAAACGAAGTTTCTCTCTTACCCTGGCCTTTCTTTTCACCTTCGGAGAATCATATAACTCATGCTCTACACCAGCCTTACCTAGTTAATAATATAATAATCATGAGCATTGAATAGCCATTTCCTATTTATTTACTTAATTCGATCTTTTCCAGTCGGAACTCCTGGTAATGGTCATCCGTCGTCCCTCCAAAAATATACAATTTTCCCGAGTTAATACACGAGCAATGTCCGAACCTTGGCCTCAGACTATGCGAATTATGAACCCTCGGCCTAACCCAAAGCATTCTCTCCAATATTAGCACATATACATTATCAATGGTCATTTCAACGCTCTGATAACCACCTTTTTGGAAAAATCCGCCGCTCTTCCCGCCGTATATCACAAGCATTTCTTGCTCTCGATAATAACTCATTGAATGCATGTATAGCGCTGGAGGCAGCGTTCCCCTCGTCGAAGGCTTTTCCCAAACTAAACCTCCCATTTCCGGTTTGTAAGACAGAACTTTAAGGGTATCCAGTATCTCTCCTTGATCATTTTGACCTCCATACACATAAAAACCTTCTGGAATCTAAAACATGTGGATTAGACGAATCGGAATTCCTTTGTTATTACCTTTCTGGCTTTGGATTCATAGGTCGAATCACTGATGTCTTGAAAGACTGCGCAGAGTTTATGGTAAGCAATTCCATGTCCCTGCGTGTCGATCTCTTTATTAACGGTGGGTATCTTCTTCCATTTGCAAGTGTCTAATGATCAGGTTAGAACTTTACATAAGCCGTCATATTACCAGAATCAAATCCCCAAAAATCATTCATATACGCTCCAGAATCTAGAATTCCTCCATATACCATCAATAGACGGTTATACACACAAGACGCATGATATTTTCTAGGCTCTATCGCTCCTTTGGTGTTAGAGGCTGTATGCACGCGGTTCCATTGTTTTAAATGCGGGTAGTAGACCATGACCTCATCGGTGCAAGCGCGCTGGATCAACTTATTCGGCAACTCGAAATATTTCTCTCCGCCGAATACAATCATTAAGTTTTTCACGATCTCAGCACAGTGGCCGACTCTTTCAAGGCCTGAAGTCTCTCCAGTTACCTTCGGGTACTTCCATTTTTCCTTTTGAATGTCATAGACAGCCAGACCGAAATGCTTTCCTTTGACTTCCCCACCAAATAGCAAAAGATCATCTTTCCAAGAAACTATCGTTGCTCCGTCTCTTCCCATCGGATCAGTCATCTTCTCCTTAGCCGGATTTCTTCTATAATAAAAGAATTCATGCGTATCGATTCTGCGGGTAGCTCTGAGATAAGTCGAAGAGAATTTTCTGAACAGCATGTGGGATGTGGCACTGAATTTAGAATCTATCTCGGCGCTTTTATTAGCAATATACGCATATAAGCCTTTGTTAATGTCTTGCTGACTAATCTTGATTTGCTCATTTGTTTCGCTGGTGGCAGTTTCTGAATTCAGGTTTTTGATTGGATTTAGTTTCGCAAATATTGACTTTCTTCTTTCAGAAGATTCCAGACTGTGGGCACTTCCTTCATTTCGTTTCCGGCTTGCGTTGGTGTCTGTAGCTATTCTCTCTCGAGAGCCGGATGAAATTTCCATTGACTGATTTGCCCTTTTCTTAACGGTTTGTGGCTTGATTACTCGATTCGAATCCTCAAAAATTAAGCTTTGATTCTCCAAAAAATTTGTAAATTTCCCTCTCAGTGTGCTGTTTGGGCTTATAGTATCTTTTAACCCTTTATCTCGAATTGAATTAGACTTACTGCCCAATGAGGGAGCTTTTTCCATGAGTAATTGTCCCGTTGGTGAGTTATCAAAACTTTCGCTTGAAGTCAGGTCGCTATCTCCTCTTTTGAATAGAGATTTCTTTAAAGGTGATGCTTTAAAGTCAACCTCTGAGCCTGAAGAGTTGCCCCTTGAATGAGAAGCTCGCATTGGGAGATTGATCATTGGATGTGCTTTTGATCCTTTTTGAGTTTTTGGGGTATCTGATCCTTCTGTAAAGGAACTTTGGTTGCTTTTGATAGGTTTGGTTATTTTGGGTAATATGAGTGGAGATTGAGGGTCAATTGCAGGGTGTTTCGTGGACTCAGCGATGTGATGAGGATTCGTCTGACCAATGAGAGATTTTAGGGAAGCTAAGGAGGAGGATTGTTGCAGTTTCTTGGCTCTCATTTGTGCTTCTGCAACGTTGCTTGCGTTGGGACCTCCGATCATGAGGAGTTGGCTTTGTGTAGTAGTCAGAATTTATTGCAATCAAATACGTGATTTAATTGATTTATTTCAATCCCTTGTTGAACGATTTTCGTAAAAGGAAAAAAAAAAATTTATTTGTAAGAAAAAGCCCTCACTAAAAACGATAAAGCACTCCTTAGAAATCCGGTCACTCTAAACATTAAAGTATTTACTGAGAGGAGATAGAGTGTATCTGCCGAAAATGTAAGAAATAGCAAGAGAAGAACTTTTTCTTTGGGTTTCTCTGACTTGGAGAAGTGATAATTAAGTTCTCAATTTAACTGGAACAAATTCGTGATTTTAACTGAGTTAAATGAGTACTTTGAGAGAAAAAAAAATTATTCGCGATTTTTATGGCAAAGAGATCTACTTCTCTAGTAGGCGGCTTGATAAAACTACTACGGATATATGAGTCTTTCCAGAAGGTTGAGAATCTCGGAAATTTGTGAATCAGTGTCCTTTCCGTGCCTTCAACATTTCTTTAAGGGCTTAGCACGACTTGGTGGAGCGAGATAACTCTTTATTAGATGATGATGCTATTTACCTTTCAGAAATAAAAGCATATTACATCCTATCATTTTACAATGGGTAACCATGTGATTCAGTTCTTAAACTCAGACTCAGTGCCAGAAAATGTGTTGCTTATTTATATTTGAAGATAGATGACACTGGACCATCCGATGAAGCTTTAACAATGAATTTTACACAGAACACAACGTAAGAAATATATAACAAAAAAATAATGGGAATATCTCACAAAATTAACTGATATAAAGATATCTACAGAAATCTATAAAAATATGAACCCAAATTTATAGACACACAATGAACATTCAATGTAAGGGTTCAAAATAAACGATCTTTTAGATATTTAATATTTTTGAGATTCTTGGCAAAGAAAGTCCAAAAATATTTGAGAGATAATCTTGAAAACCAAGCAATTTTAATTAATGAAAAATGATTCACTTTACTCGATGGTAATTATTGGTTGTCGTTTTCTGGAATAGCATTTTCCAATCTTCTTCGGAGGCGTTGCTCACTTCCAATTGTATCAAAAGGCTCTCTCTTGTCAGATAATCGCTTTGAGACTATTTAGATACCCATTAGATGAAATGAATTCATTCTTTTGAAAGCTGAGGCCATTACCACATCCAAAAGCTTGAGAGCTGTGTTCACATTTTGTCTTGTAAGGAGGTAACGTCTGTTCATGATGAATGATAGAAATTCTTCAGTCAATGATTGTTATGAGGGGTTTTTAGGGGGATAAGTACCTGTACAGGTAATTTGGTGAGATGGGTCTGCGTTTATTGAGCGAAAGAGTTGGTCTATTTCTTTTTGAGCACCAATCGGATCATTTCCAATTTAGAGTATTCTATTACGAGTCGAAGTTGAAATTTTAGAGGGACCGAAGAAAATAAGATATACTAGCTAGCAATTCGAGCTTCGAGATCGAGCCATCGTTATTAGTGTCGACTGACTCGAAGTAGCGGAGACATGGCAATTTTTCTGAGGGTCCGAGAACTCGGTTGATAACAAATTGAAGAATACTCCGATATATCTTCCCTTTATCCTAGAGGATTATCATCCTCGATGATAACGTGTTTTTCCAATAGTTTGGTTACCTGAGGTGTTACAAAAGATTCGATAGATTCCTGAATTTTTTTTCTAATGTCGAAATTCGCTTTGTTGAGGGCGCTGTGACGTAGGAGTTCGAAATGCTTGGGTCGCTTCTCTGGATCAGTAACAACGCACTCTTGAACCAGCGCTCTCATTTGAGAAGAAATATTTCTTGAACCTAGTAGCAATCATTGACCTCATGTAGGAGGATGCTGTTACTTTTGAATCGAAATTGAATTTTTTCTGTTTCATCAAGGAATTCAATATTTCCTTCACTAAGAACGATTGGGCCCTCACCATGTAACATGGTGTGCAATAGAGCACCAAATGCCCAAATCTCAGTATAACCTTTTCCTTTCAGCACCTCCGGAGCACGATATTTGATCTGATCGGATGTTGAGAGTGTGAATGGAACAAACATAATTTTAATTACTGGGAGAGGGTTGCAACTCTTTGGCTCATCTTTTCTGAGTCTCGCAGCAAATGAAAAGTCTAGTAATTTAATGATAAGAGATTCCAAGGAAATCTTTAACAATAGATGAATGAAAAATGCATTAATCCAAGGTATTCTCATTAACTCACAGTCTCTTAGATAGATTTAAATCTGATCATAGCACTCCAAAAGAAATCAAATATCGCAATATAAGTTAAATTTTTACACAGAATATAAGATCGATATAATAATAGGTATATAGGTATGATAAACGCGTACCCGCAATAAACATTAGATAGGATTTACAATTGTTTAATCCAGCTTTTATAGATAAATATTGATATTTACACAGAGGGGACCAATTTGGTAGAGTTTTCGATATTCTTAAGGATCTCGACAAAGCGAGTCCATAAATTGTTGAAAGTTAATCTTGGAAACAGAATGTATCAGTTAGATATGGGTCATGATTCGCTAATTTACCTGATGACATTTTCTTGAATCATTCTTTTGAAATAGCATATTCCAATCCTCATCGGAGGCGTTGCTCACTTCCAATTGAGTAAAAAGATCTTCTTTTATAAGATAACCGTTCTGAGACTATATTGAATTGCATCATATTGAATAAATCCAATCTTTTCAATTTAAGACTATTACCACATCCAAAAGCTTGAAAGCTGCTTCTATGTTCTGTCTTGTAAGAATGAATCGTCGGTTCATGATGAGTGATAGAAACTCTTCAGTCGATAATTATTAGAAGAGCTATTTTTGGGGAGATAAGTACCTGTATAGGTAATTTGATGAGATGGATCTGAATTTATTGAGCGAAAGAGTTGGTCTATTTCTTTTTGAGCTCTGATCGGATCATTTCGCAATTTGGAGTATTCTGGTATGAAATTTATAAGAGGTGAAAAACAATAAGAAATACTGCCTAGCAATTCGAGTCTCGAGATTGAACCATCGCTATTCGTGTCAACGAGTTCAAAGAAGCGTATACAGGACAATTTTTCTGAAGGTTCCATCACTCGATTTAAAATAAATTCTATAATCAACTGATGTATCTTTCCTTTATCCTAAGGATGGATTGATTGAATTAATTCTAAGAGGGATCAAATGCTGATAATTTACTTGAGGTATTTTGAGTGCTTGACTCACCTCTTGGGTGAGTTTTCTCCTTTCTAAGCGAGGCTTGTTGAGAGCACCATGACGAAGTAATTCGCAAATTTTTGGCCTTTTCTTCGGATCTATAGCGACGCAGTCTTGGATTAATGCTTTCATTTGAGGAGAAACATCCCGTGAACCTATCACAAATCATTAAGATCGTTATGAAAGGATCCTTGTACTTTTGAAACGAAATTGAGTGTTGATTTTGTCATTATTGAATTCGATTTCCCCTTCACTGAGAATGAGAGGGCCTTCACCGTGTAGCATGGTGTGCATTAGAGCACCAAACGCCCAAATTTCAGAGCTTTTGCTGTCGCCCTTTTCTTTTAACAGTTCTGGAGCACGATATTTGATCTGATCAGGTGTTTGAGTGTGAAATGAGTAAATAAAATTTAATTACCGGGAGAGGGTTGCAACTCTTGAGCTCATCTTTTCTGAGTCTCGCAGCAAATGAAAAGTCTAGTAATTTGATTGTTTCTATCCTTCCGTTCAGCCCAAATATGAGATTCTCTGGACATATCAACCTATTTTTTATAGTAATGCGAGTTATCAATTTGATGGGATTATTTTATGTTGTACCCATTGACGATGTCTTTGGTATGCAGAAACTGGATAATGGAGGCCACTCTTCTTCCAAGTACTGAAGTCTCACTTTCAGACAAGTAGCGGTTTTTGTTAATATGAGCAGAAAGAAAATTTCCTTTGATATTTCTATCAATAAGGTTATTAGTTAATATGATCAGTTTATTCCAGACGGGCCATTTACTCATAAATAAGATAATAATAGTCTTCATCTTCAAAAAGCTCGAAGACTTTTGCAACGTTGGGATGGTCAAGC
>ENA-UOUE01000041-UOUE01000041.1-compost-metagenome-genome-assembly--contig:-NODE-41-length-87469-cov-14.069617_pt1 | contig 87469 bp, 45 predicted proteins | sample MGYA00238146_ERZ747223 | MGnify/ENA primary metagenome ERZ747223 (study PRJEB28781, sample SAMN06268865) | compost metagenome | isolation source: single cell | place: USA: California, Emeryville, Joint... | reverse complement strand
CCCCACTTTGTTCCAGTATTTGGATACAAACTATTAATCGACAGGATGTAAGCAATGTTATAGATTCCACCGTCTGGCCCTTCAAAATAATTGTAGTTCCAAATAAGGGCATTTCCAGTTGACTCAAGAGAATATTGAGACAGGTTGTAGTAACCTGGAGTCATCACACCTCCTGGAACATCACAACTAATGGCCTGCTTAGCTGAACCGGTAATTGGAGTAGTTTGCCCAGGAATGTCACCAGCAGAAGCTTGAAGTGGACAAGTCGCCCCTCCAAAACTGATACTTGTGATACTCTGTTTTGCTGAGACTCTTGGAATTTCCCAAATTCTCAGCGTGTTATAGCTGAAGACTGTATTGGGAACAATAGCGATGATTTCAGGAGTGTTGCTTATTCGGTAATTGAACGAACCCGAAGGTTGAGCTATCCTATCTCCATCAGATATCACTTGCAAATCGCAAGTTTGAGGGATATGCCAAGGTTTAGAGAAACATGTGACAGTCCTGTCATTCGTTCGATAGTCGTCGATTTCGCAAGGTACTTCAAAATTGCAGAGAAGGACTTGATTGTCACGTGGACCATTGGAGGAAAAACTATATCCTGAGATTTGGATCTCAGTTCCTCCTGCAAGCGACCCAGCATTTGTGCTTTGAGATGTGATCACCGGAGTTTGCGAACCAACTCGTGCTGAGCGAAGAATATTAGGAATGCAAGTAAAAAGGAGTGTCATTACCTATCAATGAAGAAGAAATGATGAACAAGCTCACGTAGAGCCAAAAACCTTTATTTGGAGCCATTTTTCGAATCAACAGACTCGGCAATTTTATTTGATTATTAACTTTTCAACGAAGTATTTTTAAATGAGACTGGATGAGCTTTATAAATGAATCAAGTTATCTTCCAGAATAAAAATGCACAAATTTTATTCTCTAATCGACAGGACCCTCTGACACCAGCTTTCCAAAACTCTTAAATTTAGTTATTCAATCTCAGCTCTTGAACTCCAAAGATACTTTATACTATAACATAACTTTGGAATTAATCTAACATATGGAAGTATCCGATACTTGCTGCTTATGCCATCCTCAAAGATATCCGTCAAAAGGAGTCTCAGATAGACCTCAATTTAATCGATTTTGTAGAGTTCTGCGGATATGTATCCAGCCTATATATCCCAAAATGGAATTCACTAGCCAGAATAAATTTAATGTTCTGAGATCCTTTTCGATTAAATTTATTCATGCAAAAATAAAATATATAGGATGGCCATCTCCTTCTGGGGCAACGGGTGAACTAGTATTGAACAGAAGCAGCTCCAATAACATGGTTTGAATCACAGAATTCACAACAATACTTGAAGCGACATCTACGTAAACAACTTGAAATGCTCGAATTAGCGTTAACGCAACTCACCGTTTGCTAATCTAGCTCTCAAATTTGACGCTCCGTCCAAGCAGACTGCCGGTTTGTGTTTCGGATATGACTTTCTGTATGGATTTGTTGGTTCAAGATTCAAAGCTTTAAATTTTTATATTATTCTAAGAATGAATTTTTGTTTAATTAGCAAAGAATGGTCATAATCATTCCCGATTTATTGGAAACAAATAATTAAACAGGAGGTCGTAAATCAGAGTGGGAAAAAGTAATATGAATCACCGTTGAACCAAATGAGAACTCAGTCAATATTTTGATTGGTCGCTTTGAGGAGATGAGAGGTTTAGTCGCTCGTGTAGCTGAATTCAAGGAATTTGAATGGACAACAGTATAGGTTGGTGAGAGCGGTTTTAATTTCTGGAATATTTAAGAATTTTTGAGTTTACGAAAGATATTGAATTAATCAACTTGAGTCTAATTGTCGTGCTCTCTTTGTTAGATTAGAACGATTTACCGTTTTGAATAATTTAATTGCGCGCTGAAAGATCTGAAGGGATGATTTACGAATCTCTTATGTGAGAGAAACCATTTTTTCAAAGTGTAGTAGCCATTGATGTTCGAATGTAGCCCCGAGCTAAAAAGGGAAAATGCTCCTACTTTGGAGTGATTAGTAGTTTTGCAAGAAAAGAGCACGAATAAAAGGATCAACAGCAATCTGAAAAAAAATTTCTACAAATCCGTTCGATAAGTAAACTTCCAACGCACTAGACTTTTGTCTGTTTGTGGTTTCATACTCCTTAACTGAAGAAATTATCCTTAGATAACCTATATATAGATACTAAACTGGTAGTAATGCAGAATAAATACGAAAACAAGTGAGTGCTTGATTAGAGATGAATTTGTGATTATTCAATGTTCCCATTCTATTAGATGCAACAGTCTTGCTTAAATGAAACCTGCGGAAGAAAAAATGAATGAAATAATTCGAGACTGCCTCATGCTGTTTTCTTTTCCATTGGAACTCGAGTTAACATATATAACCATAGCCAAAGAGTGCTAGATATAGCAGTCCAACTACAGTCTAAAAGTTATTAAGGAATCTCCTAACAAATTCTGTGGTTTTCGGATACTACATTTGATACAAAAACTCAGAGGGAAATTCCAAAGTGATCGAGAGTTAGCATTACTTTCTAATTTTAAACCGGCAGTGATGAAATGGAAATGCATCCATAGAACTCCCTACTTGCTCAAAATACAGCTTCGTATATCTTTCGCAACTGAATTTGAAAATAGAAGCACATTTCTTTTAAATTTTGAATAATAGAAATGCAAGCAGCTTCATTAAATTTGTTACAAAGCCATTGCTTCTAATTCCTTACACGTCCAGTTTTCAAGAAATTATCTCATCTGATAAAACTCATCCATGGTCTCGAAAATCATTCTTTACCTTGCTACATCGAGGTAATTTTACGTGACAGGGTAATCGCCAAACTGGAAGTTTGGAAAAATGATAATTTCATAAAAGTTCTGACATGGATACTTAACATTATGTGAGTAAATGAAAACCAAAACCGTCGCCAAATGCAGCGAGAAGTTCTCTTTAATCGACTCTTTACACAATATCAAACTGCAATTTTTCTTTGATTGATTTAAGAATATTGTTCCAAGAAAATACATACTTTGAAATATAGCCAAGCTCAACAATCTAAAAGACACTTCTTACCAAAACAAAAAAAAAGTATAATCTCAAATGAGTCTCAGAACAAACCTTTGTTTAGCCGCATAATACATGAACAAAAAAAGTTGGAAATTAAAAACAATGCTTTTCGTTTGAGTCGCAACATCTTAAAACAAATATCGTTACGTTACCCATCAATTATTTCTTTAACTTCGACGTTTTTTTCGTTGCCTGAGATAACGGAGTTCCCATTCGTTTTTCTCCAGCTCCTAACGTATTTACCTTCTTCACATCAGCAGCGTTCTGGTTCGCTTGCTTCATCAAAGAGCTTCTAAGTAAAACCTCTCGATATCTTTCAAGCTGGAATTGCTCTTGCGACAGCCCTTTGCCTCCTGCTGTCTTCACATTTCCTTTTTCTTGTCCATTCGGTTTCTGCAACCCTTTGCCCAAATTTTCCTTAGAGGAGTTTCTTCCGTAGAGATTCTCTTCGGTTTTAGTCGGATACCCTCGGTGCGAATCCAGCTCATCGTATCCAGCCTTTCCTGAGCGGCTGGACCAGAAGCCTGGGTTATTTTCCTCACTGTCGTCTTTACTATTCAAACTTCCTTTCTTCTTGATTTGGCCTAAATCAAGCTTCATTTTATTGTCATTCTTTCCTTTCGCCAAAACTTCTCTCCCTTTCAAAGCCGTCGTCGAGGTAGTATGAAGCTTTAATGGGGCTTCCCCGCTCGTATGTGCTCTGGTGCTGAGAGGTCTGTCAGTCTTCTGACCAGGGGACTCCTTTTTAAGTGAACCTTTGAAAGATCCTTTATTCGAAGTGCTTGGACGGCTCTGTGTTTTACTATCAGGATAACTCAGCAGCCCCTCTGCCCTCTCGATTTTCCCTCCAACAGTGCTAAAGAGTCGCTCAGGAGACGTCAGGCTATCTTGATTCGACTTCGACGAGTTCAATGAGTTTGCGCTTGAAAGCAAGTATTGGTTGATCGCTGAAAGCGTATTTGAATTCGAAAGTCCTTCATTTGAAATAACTCGATGTTGGTTCAATTTCCTTGCAGCTGCTAATTGAGTATTAGCGATTCCTCGATTTTGTTGCTGAGACTGCGTGTTCTGCTCCTTAAATGACGTCACAGGAGTAGCTCTGGTTCGGGTAGAGGGATTAGAGCGCAATTCGGATGAATTTTCTGGTTTGATCGCATTGGATGGCTTGGCGTCAGCCATTCCAACGCCAGGAATTTTCCCATTGGAAAGGTTTGGCTCAATGCCGCTGGCTTTATGGCTAGAAGATTGCTGCGATTGTTTATTTAAACTCGCAGTTGTAGCAAGCGAGTCTTTGCTCATTCTCGAAGCCGGCCCATTTTTCGAGATATCAGTGAGGGCTTGTCTTGCCTTCTCATCTACAAATTCACTGGGAAATTTGAAATGGGCCTTTGTAGCTTCTTTTGCGCTTAGTTTTGGCTCGTCTTTGGTTATTTTTCGAGTATTTTGGAACTTTTGGGCACTTGAAGGGGTTTTTTTAGGAGAGGGGATCGGCTGACTTGTAAATTGGCGGTGGGTTTGGGCACCACTGGGGTCATTATAAGCGAGGTTTTTCGTCATCGCGTCGAGTCTTAAGTTTACTTCAGATGGACTTGGCTTAAGAGTTTTTGTCTTCTGAATCAGCTCAGCGATTTTTTTCGTATCAGTATCGTTTTTCAGCGTTTTCGCAGTCACAGTTAAAGGAACTTGGCTGTTACTTCCACTGCTTTTTTGTGTTTTTTGGTCAGCAGGCTTATGCCCTCCGTCTCTGTTTGGAGGAGAATACCCAAGCTGCTGTTGCTTTAGTTGTGCAAGATCTCCCTTTTTTAATGTCAGACTCTCAGTGTTCATCTTCAACGGAGGAATTTCATGCTGCTGAGTCGGCTTTGAAGCCTGGACTTTCTCACCTTGCTGCTCTTTCTTATGCACTGAGGAAGCTGTAGCCCTATTTTCTTGGAAGTGATTGCTTCGATTTTCAAATTGCGGATTGAAGAACTCTTCAACGGCGTAAATATCGCTATTTTCCGCTTTGTGACTGCTCATTCCTACCCACGAGACATGCTCATCGGCAAATAGGTTTTCATTGAGCTTATGAAACGATTCATGTAAGTTCGTAAGCGTAAGTGACTGACCTTCGCTATACAATTCCTTTCTATTGTTCGCATTCTTGCGCAATAGATCAAAATCCACTCCAGAATCTTCATACTCGTTATAAAAATAGTCTTCAAGCCCTTGATTTCCATGCTCGTTGCCCCTGATACCCTCGTCTTTCTCTTCTTCAAGTACCTTTTGCCTATTGTTATACTTCCTATCGGCTATTTCTTTGTTTTTCGGAGGATTTTTCGGCTTTGAGCTTCCTCGCGAAGAGGACCCGTCCCCATAGATATCATGCATTGTCGTTTCATAGCTACCTCGAGAATGATTATTCTCAAATCTTTCAAGCATTTTTTGAAAGCTTTGCCCTCCCTCTCCTCCGACAGGCTGGAAATCGCGGTCTCTCGGTGAATATTTTTTCTCAGGTTCAGAGTCCATCTCAGACTCGGATTCATCGCCATAATGTTTTGCTAATAAAGCAGCGTTTCGTTTGTACGTTGGACTATTGTTCATTCTCGCTGTTTGGGGGATGCTTCCGTGCTCGTTGATCCGATTAATGAAAATCTTGTGAAGTTTGAGGTTTCTCTTTAAGACAATCTTGTTTTGTTCGTGGATGCAGAGGTTTGGAAGCATTTGATGAAAATTCTGGTCATAGAAATCGCTGAGTATGTGGAGTTTCCCTGGGAACTCCTGACGTTGGTAGTATCTCTTGAGGAACTCTCTATCATCATCATAGTAGAGGTAATCTTTGAATGTAATAACATGAGGAACAAAGGCATTCGCGAGGATCTCGTTGACCGGTTTCGCGAAATAAAAATTGAATTTGTCAAAGTATTTCTCGTGGATGAGTTCTTGCGTTTTCTTGTGTAAAGCCTGCTCGTAGCGAGTGACTGCTTGGCTGGATTTAAATTCTTGAAGAAAATAAGAAATATGAAGGAGAAGTGCAAAAAGTACCATGAGAGAGTTCGGTTGGACGGAGTCCGTGGGAGAGATGTTTATTCTGAGGAAGTTTTGATGACTGGTGACTCATAGGTTCGAAAAAGTGAGCCCTTTGTTTGTTTTTTTTTGAAGATAAGATTAATTTGCGACAGTCTATCTGTGTATGACTGCAGTTTGAAATTTACGAAAATTTAAATAAATTTGAAAGAGTTTGAATTTTGGAGTGGACTTTACGTAGTAATTGTTTGATTGAGACCTAGTAGATGCAGTGTTAACCTCAGAGGAAAATATCTGGGACGGATAAGTCGTTATTACGATCCTGTTGAAGTTATAGAAAAAGGATCGGTTATAATTCCTAAGCATGAAGCAACCAGGTTTTTTGTGCTTTAAGTGCACTGTGGAGAGTTGTAACGATGGAAGGTGATTGGAAAACTGGATGAGTTATCATGATTCTATCTCAAGAGATTCGAAAACAAGATTTATATTTCAAAGAAATATATATGTGGAGAATACACAGCACACAAATGTGGGAAAATTCCAGGCGGTTACTAATCACCTTCATATGGAAGAGCCTCTTTTTGCTTTTTTCATTTTATATCATCTCATTTGACCTCCTAGGAAATAATGCATGGTTAAATTTATATAACGAGTTCCCAATGTGAATTCCAGCTTTGTATCATCCATTAGAGTTTTGCAATTCAGGTTTTCATTTTTGTAGTAATTTTGCTAGATGGGTTTGTTGGCAAATTGAAGGTTAGATTCTTCAACTTTCAACAGATACAGTGATTTAGTTAGTATATAACAAGAGAAGAATTTGAGTTGGATCAACAAATGAGAAGATATAAAGATTAATACAACTAGTTTCTATTTTGACAAATGTGATTTGTCCACTAGCTTAGCCTTAGCCTTCCTAAATAGTATAAAAGACCTATTCCTTTATTTTACATACAGATAATGAATGTGCTTTCTCGAAATTGCTTTTGAGTTCAATGGTCTTTTCTGATTATACAGAAGAAGACCTCCTGTGCGATTTCCTTGCCTTACAAACGCCGTTGCTTCGATTTTGCGAGTTCCTGTGAAAAATTCCACTTAGAATCATTGGGTGCCCAGCAACGATAAACAGCGCCACGAATAACACGAGGAGAAGTATTATCGGAGCGAGTATCAATATAAGCAAGCCTAGTAAGGCAATCCATTCCTCGGCAACGTGTAGTAAATTATTGAGTGGGGCAAATATTGACAGCTTGAGCATAGGGAACTGATTTCTGTTGTTGTAGGTATTGGCTGAAATTCCTTTTTGGATTGGTGCTTTGAAATGTGAGGATTACATTTATTGGTTGATTCAGATGTATTTAGGATCGTTCATATATAGATACTTTCCCGCTGTTTAGGTTCTGATCAGAGTTGTTTTTAATATCGTGAACTTTGATAAGAAAAAGCTACACAAAAATTCGGTATTAGATAGTTCTCCAAGCGAGTCGCAATGACCGCAGATTAAAACAAAAGAAATTAAAGTTTCTGGGCTTAGGAGTTGCTTAACTAAACACCTTTATGATACATATTTCGAAAAAATCAAGAGAATGAAATCATAAACAGGCTCAAATAGTATTCAAAGCAATATTGGCACAAAGCAAGAACATGAGAATGCTGCCGCGATCTGATGGCTTTATTCCATGATGACTAGAACCAATTTTTCAGTGAGATGGATAATAGCTTAAAAAAACAAAGAATAGCTAACGCTAATCTCCTATAAAATCATTTTGTTGTCTTTATGTAAGCAAGTTTTCATTATATGAGTAAAATGCCGCATTAGACGTCTAGAAACGAGGGCAAATTTTTGTTGTTCTACCTGCTGTGTAGGTTATGGAAATTACATTACAGGCATTTTGTTGAATTTTTCTCTGAGCAAAATTAAACATTGCAGATAAATCTGGTTTAGGAAGAAACCAACATGCAAGGTGATCAATCCGATTATACAGAATTTGTTTTCTTTCCTCTCACATTCTCTGGGCTATCTTGCGCCATAATCTCCTGTCTGGCCTCATTCATTGTGAGCGTCCTCTGCATATACTCCAAATTCTACAAGAAACAAGTTGGACTTGTCGTGCTTTGGATCAACTTCACCGATTTCATTTTCTGTGGTTTCAAAATCCTCAATGTGTTTATTCCTCACAGAAGCAACGCCACCTGCGCTTTCGTTCAGGCCGTCTCAGGCTACGGTCTCGTATCCTCTGTAATTTCAAGCGTCTTATTCGGCTATGTCCTATATATCATGCTGAAGATCCGATCTTCTGAAATACCTGCCAGAATTTTCAATATTTACATAGGAATAGCCCTCTTAGTCCCAGCCGTTGAGGTCATTGGAGTTCTACTCGCCGATTTCGTTGTATATTCTGAGCAGTTGGATACTTGCGTACATCGCGTTCACAAAAGAAGCGTGGACTACAGTTTCATTTTCCTAAGAGACATCCCCTTCGGGTTGTTTTGCTTCCTGAGCATTGTCTGCTATGTGCGAATCGTTTGGACTATAAAATCGGTGGTAAGACATGCGAGGAACTCAGATCTGTTGGCGTTTATGGCTTATCCAGGTATTGTTATCTGTTGCTGGCTGCCGAATTTGGTGAATAACGCTTTGACTGAGTTCGGAGTTGAAATAAATCACACGGTGATTACGTTCTTTTTGATGTTTGGACAGTTACAGGGCTTGTGGGATGCGATAGCCTATGGTACTTCAAAGAACATCCGGATGTTTTGTAGTCAAAGATGCAAGAAACGATCTGAAGTCGAGGATGAGAATATGGGACAAAGTCTCACTAAATATTCTTCGGAGGACAACGCCGAAGGCACTCATATTAATTTTGAATAAGATGGCACCATATGTCCTCTATTTATATAAGATAGGTACTCTCGAGTAGTTAACTACATAGGAATTAATGTTATGGACATCGTGTTTGAATGAACTCTTAATAAATATTTTTCAGAAAAGACCATCTTTACGAAGATAAAGAGCCCGAGTTTCTGCTTTGAGAGTCTTATTTACCAAGCGATGCTATACTATTCTAGACTCTATGAGATGAGATTACGGTATTCAATCTATCTGGTGGGCTAGACTTTCGGATGGGAGACCGACATTTTTCTGATATATTAGCTCAAGGAGTAAAAAAAAAATTACAGGCGGTGGGGTTCGAACCCACGACCTTCTGCGTGTTAAGCAGATGTGATAACCACTACACAACGCCTGCTGGATGATATACATGAACCTGCAAGAATAAATGGCGGTTGAGATAGTAGTATTCGCAATCGAAAGAATCAACCGCGTCTAATTAGCTTTTTCAATCTTAAATAAGAGCGCAATTATAATCTCTACTCAATATAACTGAAAATTTAGAATTTTGCTTGGACTGGAAGCTTCAAATATGGGAATTTTTGAATCAAAATTTAGCCATTCTGTGGATACGTTTCGAAAAGACGAGAGAATTTATTAAAAATCGAATCTGATTGGCTGGCTCCAAATGAATACAAAAAAAGATTCAAGAGCTAATAATTAGATGCGATGAGAAACTGAGTTAAATTAACATGGGAACCGACGAATAAGGTTTATTCACTCTTTCTCTATTCAAAGCTTAAAATTGTAACATTCAAAAGCAAGTCTATGATAGAGAAAGATACATATCAGCATAAAACACAGGAATCTGCTCTTAGCGGATTCAAATTGTTCAATGTCAACGCAATCATCAAGAGTGACGAATCGCAACTCGCACCTAGGAGTTACAGAGAACCTACTACAAAGATCTCTTTCGCCGACGACCTTCCAGAGGATTTGTGCAAGAATATCACGAATTACAAACAGAATCCTGGAGGAAAACGTTCTCAAAGGCATTCAGTGACGAAAGGAAAAGATAAGCACTCGACTGGAGTCACGATTAAAGAGATAATCGAAGATCATCAAACAGGAGTTCCTACTCAGACTGAAGTAGTCATTAGCAGAAGATAGTTGTTAACAATTGCCATTTCGCCCTAGAAAATGTATCAGAAGATGAGATCAACGGCTATGAGAGAAAAAAAGACAAAATCTAAAGAAGAGATTCCAAAACCGGAAGACCAGACGCATACAAGCCCTGAGTCCAAGCACGAGCTCACCTATTCTCTCCCTGAGACTCAAATTGTATTGAAGGACGGGAAACCCACCATCGTAGAAAACATAATTGCGCTTCCTAGTTTCTCGGATAAAGTCAGCTCTCTACAACCAGCCGAAAAGAAACCTTATAAGCTTAACTCTATGTCCTTTCGGTCTCGGAGCCATACCGCGAAATGGACAGAGCAGGATACGGAAAAATTCTATAAGGTACTAAAATCCTTCGAATAGTATTCCCATATAACGGTTTCAAACCCAAGGCGTTGGTGCTATTCGGGTGCGATTTTTCAATGATAGCGAAGATGTTTAAAGATCGAACCAGAGTCCAAATCAAAAATAAATTTCATCGAGAAGAGCGCTATAATCCTACCAGAGTTGAGGATGCTTTAAATTTAAGAAAGCGCAAAAAAATTCGGCTGTTTTCAAGTCATTTGGGAGGGTTAAAAGCGATCGCGAACCACGAGCATGAGCAAGGGACCAACGCGTCAGCCAATGATACTGCTCTAACCCAAATTGACACTGAAAATGACTTTATTCATCAGAACGTGCGTAAAACCAGTTTTAATAGTATAGTGAGCGTTGATAGTCTCGATATGGTAAACTAACTCTGGCTATGAGATCTCCTAATGTGTTTCATCAGGGTATATTAAACGAGATCCAAGAGATTATTAACGAGGAGCAAGGCCTGAAAAAAGGACCCGCTCTGCCCAATGCAGTCGCTAAGCAGCAACTAAACATGCTTGATCAGAAAGAGATAACACCTTCTCAAGTGCAACCTGAGAAAGAGATTCAAAGCCTGCCAAAGGAGGAAAATAAGCAATTAATTCAATGCATGAATTCTAATGGCGATATGCATGGAGGAAAAGAGGAAAAAGACTCTGAGAAATCAAAAAATCTATTTTATATGTGACGTAAATACATCTGAACTACTCAATAGACGCGCTCCTACATAGAGGATATTTTTTTGATACAAATTGCGAATTGCGAGTATATTATTTTTAATAACTTTGAGTCAAAAACTCATCAGAGTAACTTGCGGAAAATGATCCTTTGTTGTCGTACTTTCTTCAAATCCTCAAGAATCCCTCTTCGATACGTTTGTGAAATCATTTTCTCGAGCCTAGTATCACGATTTTGAATCTCTTTAGCTGCAGCGTCACCTTCCTTTTTCTCATGAATTTGATTTGATTTATTATAAAGGTACATCAACTCCAATGTCTTCCCTTTCGTTTCGCTGAGTTCCGATAGCAAATGCATGGTATCCTGCTGATTTTTGTGCCGGAAGTCTGCCTTCCATTTCTCAAAGTTAAGCGCTTCGAGTCCCTCTTTCGACTCCACTTTTAAATCATCCAGCCGCTGATAGAGCTGATCAAGCGATTGGTCTAACGGCGACGCTCTGCGGTTAGTTGCAGTTGTGCCTGGACGCTTGCATTGCCGGCTGTTCAACCTGCTTATGTTCATAGACTCCGAAAGCTGCGTCTTAACGCGTCTTTGACTCTCATCGAATGACCTATCAAGGCGATATCCTTCCATTGCCTTCCTTTTATTTTCTAATAATTTTTTCCTCGCGATTTCCCTGCTTTGGTTCGAATACCGAACTAATGAGGGTGACTCGCTTGTTCGTTCCTGAGATGAGTACTTGGTTGAAGAATAAGAAAACGGAATCCCAGATCCGCTGTCCTTATTTCTGTTTCTAAGTATCCTATTGCCTTTAAACGTCGGAGTTTTCGAATTTACTATCGTTGGTACCTCATTTTCATCCTGATAGACCATTATAGCGGGTCTCTTCACCTCAGATTCCTGTGTGTATTCGGCTGAATCTTCTGACTTGTCTGTAAGGAGCATTCTTCTTCTGCTTGGCTGGGGCATTTTTCTGCCAGTAGCGCCTTCCGCCGATTTCCTAAGGCTATCAGTTTCGTCAAAAGTATCTCTCGAACTAGAGGTCTGAGCTCTGCGAGTAGGCCTATCTGCTGTCGCCGAGCGGACTGGAGTCGTGTTTTCCTTTGCAGGCTCTGATTGTTTTGACTGAGGGGTTTCAACTGCTTCCTTAACGCTGCTTTTGGCACTTCTTCGCGCTGGAGTAGAGCCGACGGGGTTAGAACTGGGCTGACTGCTTTTTTTCTGCTGAGTGCTTTCGGATGGCGAGGGTGAGGATGAGTTTGAGTCCGAATCCGATGAATCGGCTTCTTCGATCGCTTCGATGTCCATTTTCGTGTGCTTTTTCTCATGCTTTATTACCACAGACGCATCATCATCATCCTTATTTTGATCTCCTTCATTTCCTTCATTGTTTTTTCCCTCTTCTTTCCCCTCATTTGCACTCTCCGCCGACGGTGTTAATGAGTTTTTCTTTAGTGCATCATTTCGTTCCTTTATTTCAATAAGCTCCTTCGCTTGAAGTATCGAAAACCTCTCTCTAGCGACAGTACTGCCCGTCCTATTCCTCGTTATCACCTTTAAACTCTCCATAAATGTTTTATTCTCCGGCGGCTCCTCTTTTTCATCGCCAGATGACGAACTCGACGACATTTCGGTCAACTCAGACATCTGGTCTTCAGGCGGTTTCTGAGATTCTTCTGCGAACTTGATTAGCTGGTTCATGATCTGCTGGTCATTCAAACCCTTCCTTTTTAAATCTTCTTTACTATTCCCAGGCTTTCCCTCTTGATCTGCTTTCGTCAATGACGTATTCTCTTTTCTACGATATAGGAAGTGTCCATCGTCTTTCATAGTAAACCAGGCGTCCGGGAGGATTGTAACAGGTCCCTTGTTGATTTTACTTCCTCCTGTCCTTTCCACGTGTTCATTATTCCGCGTCACCATGGACTTATTGTGACAGAAACTGAGATTTCCAGATTTAAGAATCTTGTAACGTTTGCGCTTGAACTCCTCGAATGACATTTCCTGGATTAGCCTGCTGGGGGACTCAAATACGTCAGTTCTGAAGGGGTACTTTTGAGATCGCAAATTGAAGAGGTCGTTCATTCTCTTTTCATTCGTTTCGTGGATTTTGTCATCAGCCTCTTTCTTCCTGAGCCTGAGCTCGATCTTTTCACGTATATTTGCTTTGGCTTCCTCTATAAAATCGCGTTTTTTTGGGATATGTTCGACATCGTCGCCGGGTTTACGGAGTTTTTTGAGCAACATGTCTCTGTGGCGAAACTCTGCCTTGCAAATGAAATCTGTGGCTTCCATTTCTGAGATATTTTTGAGTGCTCTGTTGTATCTGAGAGCGTCGTTTAATGAGAGCTCTCGAATTCTGGTTAAGCCGACAACGCGTTTGAAGAGGTGTTTTTGGACTTCTCGGTCAATGCTCAAGTCCAAGAGTTTCCTGACGTTGTCATAGGCTTTGTGATCTGGGATGTGGATGACTGGGCCGAGAGCCTCCCTGTTGTTCTCTTCGATCTCAGTTTTGTAATCCTCTAGATTCATTAAGTTTTATTTTATTACGAAAGTTATATATGAGCTGAGTTTGTAAGTATTTTTCCGATGAGATGATGAATAGATGATTCTCAGTGATATATTTCATACATGAACGGTGATAATGGATTAGCAGATGTTAAAGAAAATTCTATCATTTCTTATGTTGGAGTTTGGAGGAATCATTATGATATGAGGTCTTTTTTGAGGAAAAAACCTGGTTTATTAATTGATGAAAAAACGTAACAGAGGATATTACAGGGGCATCCTTTTTTTTTCTTCCGAAACCTTCTCAAAGGAAGAGTAAAATAAATCTCCCGTTGTCACAGATAAAAAAGAGAAAGGTTTGGCAACATATCTACTATTTCTATTGAGAAGCATTTCCAGACTATTTGAAAGGATCACAGGATGACAATGGTTTATGAATTACTGATTCCAGATATTAGAGCCAAGAAATCAGTTCTATATTTTCAAGATTTTAATGCTTTTCATCTCTGATATTAAAAATAAAAAATCATGAGATCCGACAAAAAACTCCCTCTTCATTTTCAGTACAATACCTACTATTTTTATTCAATCGGCTCTTTGTTACAATGTAAATTCCAGCGAAATGTTTTCTCAACTACTGAAGAAAAGTTACTTGGATCCTTTTCTATATTGAAAATTCGTTCTTCCACGGTTGTTTTAACGAAAACAATGATATTATCAATATATTCCGCAAAATTCACAATTTCTTTAAAAAATGATACCTTGCTCATCTCTTAGCTGCACACCCAAACTACATTCACCTAAATCCAACTAACGAGCCCTTTGAGCAGGGCAATGCTATCAAATGAATAAACTTGCAATTACTCATAAAAAAACTACTTTATTGAAAAAATATAGGCTCTGACTCCACAACTAAAGCTACATGCATAATGCTCATCCCTTGAATGCTTTTTCAAAATTGTATGATTTAAAGTTTGTGATTTTATTGAGAGAGTGAGGCATTATTGAAGCATTGATTTAGTAGTAATTAAACCCATTCGAATTAAAAAATCGTTCCGATTTAGGCCTTTGTCATATAATTTACTTTCAAAACCACCGTCAGTTCAGAAAGACCCGTTTATGATAACTAAAGACGAAGGTTCATTTAAATCAATATACAAACAGTGCTATTTGAATGGATCGCTTTCTGAAGACGAGGACTATCAACTTACTACAGCTCCCAGCCGGCTCCCATTCTCAAAAAACAATCATTTTAGCGAGAAGATCATAATTGGCCAGCTTTTTTCCTCAGCAGCAGATCTCGAAAAAGAAGAAAAGCCACTCAATGAGCAAGGCTCTAGAAAGATCGAGCAATTGCTGACCTCTACACAGGAATATTATCGGGACCAGTCGATCACAAAAATGCTTGATGAATTTAAAACCCACCCAACCAAAGACAAATTCAGCATTAGGACCCACTCGCTCGAGACACTGGATGCTTATAGCTATTACGATTCGCATTGTACTCGCACATTATTCAAAACCACCAGAGCAAAAGTATTATTCCTCATGAATTTGTGCTCAAAGGATATCTGTATAGGCTCTTTGGAATATTCAAAAGATTGAGCATGAGCTAATGAGTCTGAAACTTGTAGTAAATGAGCGGCAGGTAAAATCGTGTTGTTTGAGAAAAAGCCTGATGAATTCTTAGGCAATTGAGATTACAAGGCTACTTCAGCTTACGTTTTACCTCAAACTCGTGACTTATGAAGCTATGGCACACGGCGTACGCACTGAGCTGCTCAAAATCCTGAATAAGATTGAAAAACGGATACTAAATGGGGAAAAAGACCATTCTTCTGACAGCAGCGGCATTAGCAGCAACGATAACAGCAAACCAGCCTCCCCGCGCTATCAAACAAGAGCCATTAAGCCTTCCGCGCTAACCGCGTCACTGTTAGGGGTAACTGAAATTATTAATAGACCGGACACTCAATTATCTAAAGCTGATAAACATACAAAGTAAATACCATTTTTCTTGAGAGGAGCTTTAATCCTTGCTTTTTTGTAGGAAATTAAAGAGGCTGATGTTGTGTCTACGGTACGCTGTGTCTCATGTAGGACAAATCAGCTACTACAATTCTTTCAAAAGTTCGACATTTTTCATTGTTCAGACTTAATTGATTATATAGAAAAGAGCACGGATACTGCCTCTGACTGCAATACCGCAGAAGAATGTGCTTCTGGGTATTTATCGACACATCAAAAGGCTCTGAAGCAAATTCAAGGGCTCATTGAGTCGAAATTCTCTAAGAAAGTCAAGCTGCACTTTCATAATCTGTGTGACCAGCTGGATTGCGCATTACATGATAACGATGATGAATATTACAAAAAATGGCTCGAGGTGTTCATGCAATATCTGAAGCTGAAGACGAAGAGTTGGAAACTCAAAGAGGAATCTAAAGAGATGGTTATTATATGCAGAATTTGCGAAAAGAAATTTATGGAGGCGGTTTTCAAAGAGCATTCGGCAGAGTGCTACGAACTGAATAATTGGAAAAACGAGCTGCAGAAGAAAAATGCAGAGGTGACGAAATTGTGCGAATTGGCATTCGAGAAGAAACAAGAGCTTAGTGTGAACGCCGTTATCGAAAAGTATTGTTTTTCGTCTGTAAAATTATTGTTTATCTCAATAAAGACGAGCGTTGAACAAGAAGAAATTCACTCTTTTCAAGCAGAGAGCGAATACTCAGGATTTATCGAGCTTTAGCATTCAGAGTGAAGAACAGAAGAAAGGTGACGATAAAGAAGAGAAGCAAAAACAGCCAGATGAGAATGGATCAATAAGAAACAATGATAAGATTTCAAATGATGACTCAAACAGTTTGAAATCAGAGAGTAATTCTATTTATTGTAAATGTGGTGATAATGATTGTTGATGACAACAATAGACTCCGAGACTAAAACACTGCCAGAAAAAGAAAGAAACGGTTTCAGACCTCAATCAGGGAACTCTAAGTCGCCAACAAGAAATAAAGCACGTAATGCCGCGATCGAGGAGGAAGATAAAGAGCACGCTGATGATGAAGACCCAGAAAAATCTCCGACTTTGAAAAAGAAGCTGTCTGGCACCGGTAATGGAGTAACAGCAACAACATCAACACAAGAGAGTGCGTCAAAAGATGACGAATTTAATCTTAAAATCGCAAAATTTGATTCATTAGAAAAGACTATCCGCGAGGAACAGAAATCACCTCAAAATCTCTCCGTGATCCTTGAGACTAAAGAAGGAAGCCAAGGAGATGTTCAAGATAAAGTGGGACAAGAGGCCCTGACTCAAAAACCGGAGACAGACCTTCTGAGTGTAGAGCCTAAGAAGACCATCAGCAACAAAAGAAAACTCGTTAAGATGAACACAGTTAATTTTGGAAAAGGGCCCATGATAGCACAGGATAAAAAACCAGAGCCTCAAACCAAAGATACTGAAGATATTCCAGCGAAAAAAACAGAAACTGTTGCTCCAACGCCTGCGTTTACCTCTAAACTTGACTTCGTAAGGAGGCTCTCTAATTCGTCAAGTTCGAGCAACAGCACAGCAGCTTCTACAAACGCGCTGGCAGATGAGAAAGAAGCTAAAGAAAAGGAAAGGAAAAAGAAGCTAATTGATGCTTTAGGGCTGATTGCTGGGTTTATCGACAAGAAAGAAGACGGATTGTTTAGTAACTCTTCTACACTTTGCTATTAACTAAATCAACCATTGTAAAGAATCGATCGCGCTTAAAAAGGAATTGAATTATTTCTTGTTTGAAGTCCAAGACGATCCTGATGGCAACAGAGCATTCGTTTGTGAGTTCGTTCAGTTGCTAACGGTAATATATTATCTTGTCCTTTCTGAAACAATTTATGTGATTTTTCAAGGGGAAAATTGAGCTTGAGAAGAAAATTTTAGATAGAGAAGAGAAGATCGGCAGGGACGAAATTAAGGAACAACCTACAGTCATTATGCCCAAGACTCCAGACATAGATGCGGCAGCCTCGAAAAAAGCATTTGCGAGAGGGATGTTATCCGATTCGTTTAGAGTATACAGGCAACCTAATCAACTGAAGAAGAGAGGAGGACTTGGTCTGTCTAACGGCCAAAACAAGCCACTTTTGCAATCGAGGTTTAAGAATAGCAGCGAAAAGGAAGCCCAAAATGGAGATAACCAGTCCGAAGAGCCGAAAGAACAATCACCGACCAGAGGGAAGAAGAGTTTATTTGCAGGATCAAAGAAAAATGCTAATTTAAATGACCAGAGCCTCGATGCACTGAAGGAGGAAGGCAGTCAAGAAAGCAGCAGTAGCTTAACTCGCACGGATTTTGGACATCATACCAATGATGAAACTGAGTCGGATGGAAGCCAAAACTCGTTTAGTTTGATGGATAGGTTGAAAACAGCTCCGCAGTTCGGATCACTTAAAGAGCGGCTCAAGAACAATCCAAAGCGTTTAACGGCTCCAGCTGGCTTACGTAAAATAAAAGTTGAAGGCGAAAACAACTCGGATTCTGACCCTTCAAACATGCTCTCGGAAGTAATAGTCGAAGATAATGTTGAGGCATCCCCTCTAATCAATGGAAATGCTGTTCACTCGGATCAGGCGAGCAGAAAAAACACTCTTGACTCTGAGCCGAGGAGCAGAAACTACTCGCTAACGGGCTCTGTGCATAAAAATGAAAAAGTGCCAAATGCTGAGTCCAATGATAATGAAGCAGTCAATACAGGTACAGAAACTACTTCAGAACCCAAAGGCGACTCAAATGAAGCGCCTGAGCAACAAACCAGCAAGAGAGTTATCGACGTGACTTCGAGGTTCGCCGGTCTTACGATAAACGTGGGTAAAGGGCATCAGGATGAATCCAAAGACCTAGCAAAGCCTGATTATTTGAATTCTCTTTTTGGGAGAACGCACAGTATGAGCCAGAAATCTGCAGGATCGCCACTTAAAGGCAGTCCTCATGCAACGAATCTGAGAAAGACAGACTCAGAGAAGGTGCATCGCATGCATAGTGAGTTATTCAAGGAGCATTTGCTGAGTAAAGAGTGTCCTGAACTGGGCGAAAAAGGCAGCAAAACGCCTAAAGCAGTTCGAGAGATGGATGAAAATGAAGCGTTTAAGGCGAGAAAGGAGAACTTTTTGAAGGATCGAGGGCTCGCTCCACTCAAAACAGCAAAACATTTGCAGACCTTAGAGGATAATCCCGCAAGAAAGGAAAAACAGTCGCCGCTTAAACTGAAAAAAGACCCATTTTTAGAAAACCAAATAAGTAAGAAAATTCCATCCTCGCTTTTTTTTCATTATTCAAACTGCTTAACAGATTTAAATATTCCAAACACAATCTCAGAGCATACCAACCCAGAAGGACTCGATAATAAATTAAAAGAATGGGATAACGACGGAGAAGAAGAAGGAGAAAAAGAAGAAGGGATGGAAATGTCTCCTTACTTCAGAGGCTACTACAGTGACACAGCTGTGAAACGATTCAGAGGCAGCAATAAAATGTAATACCTCAGCTTTAATCCCTTTAATTGTAACCTACTCCATCAATGTATATCTAGAGCAAAGAGCATTAGTATTTGGGATTTCGAGTTTATCAAACTGATCAGCAAAGGTGCATTTGGCAGAGTTTGGCTCGTGAAAAGGAAAGCCACTGGAGATCTCTACGCCATGAAGATTATCCATTCTTTAGACAAGGTACATCTCATTAAGAACCGTTCATTCGTCTAATCTTCTATATCCTAATAGATGCAATCCAACCAGATCGAAGCATTGAAAAAGGAACGGGCTGTTTTCGAAAAAATTAAAGGAGACTACGTCGTCAAGGCAATTTGGACATTCACTTACAAGTCATATATCTGTTTCGTTATGGAGTATATGATCGGAGGAGACTTTGCTGCTTTGCTTGAAAATTACGTATGTTTGGACGTCGAAGTAGCTCGATTTTACATCGCGGAAATCGCCTTGGCGTTGGATATGCTACATAACCTCGGAATCGTTCATAGGGACTTAAAGCCAGATAATATCCTGCTCGATGCTTCAGGGCATGCCAAGCTGACTGATTTCGGGCTGTCGGATGCAGGACTCGAAGAGATTGTGAGAGAACAAGGAGAGCACGGTTCGCCTCAGCTGAAAACTAAAGAAGGGAAGTTTAATAAGCTGATTAACTCGATGAAACTCCTTCAGATACCGACCGAAAAAAATGATGAGAATAACGTTCAGCTGATCGTCGGAGGCCAGGAGACCCTGAAGAAGAAGAAAGTTCTGACATTCGCTCCGAATGAGCCTGGAGCTGAGACGACAGCCAGCGGGTTTGGTACTATCGACAAGGAGCACCAAAACTGCAATGAGAGTAAACAGGCCATAGAGAATGAAAAAAGGCCTAGGATTATTGGAACACCAGACTATATTGCGCCAGAAATCCTTAGAGGGGATCCGCATGGGAAGATGGTTGATTGGTGGAGCCTTGGAGTCATGATTTACGAGTTTTTATGCAGCGTTCCTCCTTTCAACGAAGAGTCTGTTGATAAAGTGTTTGATAATATTCTCCACCTCAGAATCAATTGGCCTAATATCGGTAATTCAAGCAATTGCTCAGACCATGATCTAATCCACCTATCTCTCTCTCTTAAATAGGATATGAAGAAGATTGCATGACTCCAGAATCCAAAGATTTAATAGAAAAGCTGCTAAATCCTGATCCTGAAAAGCGTCTTGGAGCCAACGGGATTGAAGAGATCAAGGCTCATCCCTGGTTTGAAGGTAAAATAATAGACTTTTGCAAATAAAGTTTTAATTATCATTATGATGGAAATAAAGGATTTGATTGGGACAATATCAAGACGCAGACTCCGCCTATCATCCCGCAAGTCGTCTCCAAGTTTGACACGAGTAATTTCGCTACCAGCAAGAAGAAGTACGAGGAAGAAGAGAAAAAAAATCCTTTCTTCAGCCATACAGGAGATGAACCTTCCTCTGCGACACTCAAGAAATCTGCGATCAGAAATGAGAATTTTGAATTGACGAGAATTGATTTGCTGAGACAAATGAATGAGGAAGATATTAAAAAATTAGAGTAATTTAATGAAGTTATGGATGTGACTAACTTTTTTAAAATTGTAGGGAAAAGCGGAAGAAGGAAGCCGAAAAGATCAGAGAACTTCATTCCACATTGGAGGGAGAATTCGTTTAGGTCCCTGTTTATTAATTGGTTGTTTCTACGCCTGGTTTTTTAATAACAGTATGAGTCTTATATTAACGAGTATTCATTTATTCATCTTGACTGTAAAATGTCCCCTTTGTTGTCTGCATCATATTAATAATGTTACAATGAAGATCCTCTGGAAGCAATGCATCTGAATAGCGAAGTTGCGTTTTATTCGCATCTGGCGAACGTGTATTTGTCAATCAATTTGTCTCTTAGAAAAACTATTTTGTGTGAGGTCTCATCCTTGGAATTTTGGTTTTCCTGTGTTCTTAAAGTTATAGCCTCTTCTTGCTAATATGAGTTCTCCCAAAAAAATGATCTAATTTTCATCACCCTCTTTTTTTGCTACTCTAAGAAGTAATATTCTCCTAGAGGTTCGCAATGCCCTAGTTTTTATATCACGCACACATGGCAAATTTGAATTGGCCTGAAAGAAAAAGGAATAGTTTTCTATTTCGGGGGTTAATTTTGATTAAGAAAGTAAAAATAAACTAGAAATCAAGTTGGTAAAGATTATCGTAGGAGTCTTCAGCTGTCTTCGTTGGACCTAAGATTTATAATTAATTGCTCTTAATTTTTGTTTACTTCTCATTCTAAACTCTCTGAAATCAATATAATATTAATTACTGTGAAGTGGTAGTTGATTAATCTAAATATGAAGTATATAGAGAAAGAAATCAGGACGTAACTCTGTTTAGATTTAGATATCTTCGATTTCAACAAAATCCAGCAAACACGTTGGGCTGCTCATTGCAGAACTGGAGACCAAACAAGCAAGAACCCTAACCATTGTCATCCCATTGAATTTGAATTGAATCTTGTCTATGTCCGTGTATACTGTTGAAATTTTCCTAATGTCGCCCTTGGTCCTTTCAAATTTACTGAATATCGGTTTCAGCTTTCGGATTGCATCGGTCTTGACTCCAATACTCCTCAAAAATTTTTCAATTTCTTTCAATTGATAATACTTATCCATCGCCTCTTTGACGCCCATCTCCTTTAGAGACTCGAAGGCTTTATTTACAATATCTGTACCATTTATGACTTGATATGCAGCATTAATGCGATTTGAAGTCAGACTCCACAAAGAATCGAAAAGGTGCATCCTTTTCACATGGCTGATCCGATGTGGTGTTATCACACCCTCCAAACGATGACATAGACGAAAGAAAGTCATTAACCTTGCCCGAGACACTCTCATAGGATTGCTTTGCTATACTGCTGATTTTATCAATTCCTTCACCCACCTTAGACGGCAGATACGCGTCCTTGCATTTTTGCAGCTCACCGTTCACTGCGTCAAACTGTGCGACTTTTTCTCTAAGAGAAGCTATCTCAGCTCCAGCCTTGTCCAAATGCTTTTGGTATTCTCGATAAATGGTCTTATATTCTAGAAACTGTAGCAGGTTCATATAAAAGGAAACGGCCAAAGCGATTGCTACACCCACGAAAAGCATATGATTCCAACACGCAGCTGTTCTGTTAATACGCACGTTATGGATGACTGTGTTCCTGTTATTGGACATAGTTTCCAAATCTGATCCTAATGTTATTCGAACAATCAAAATTTGCTGAAATTAATTAACAGATTTCTCTAGATTAACTGAATTCGAGTGAATAATTACTAGAAAGGGCTCAATTAGCAACGCTGGTATTTTCTGGATGTTAAGAGATTCAATGTCCTACTTGCGTATTCAAAACAAAACATAACGGTGTAATTTTTTTAAAAAATACTCCAACATATTGTCTCTTCTAATCTCCCAAAACAAAATCGACATTGGGTTTATTACTTTTTCTTTCAAAAATTTCTAAGACTATTATTCTCAGCAATGAACTAATGCTGTTTCTTCCTTGAGATCCATTTGGGTGAAAAGACCTCACTGCTTGTTGGCGATGTTTGAGGTCTGTACTCAGTAATCGATGAGCTATTCAAAAGTTTATGCCCATCATGAGTTCTGTTAATCGCACTGCCCCGTGCATCCAGCATGCTCTGGTTCGAAGCAACATACATATTATCAACTGATCTATCATCGGCCTTTGATTTAGTTGAATGGGCTCCAATGCGATGCAGCAACGTCTTCGGCTTAAACGTTATCCCTTGCTCCTTCATAACTTTCTCCTGCAGCTGATGAATCTTTTCCTTCCTTTTCGCATTCGATTCCGCCAGCCTCTCCAAAAACCGAGACTCCTGCTCACTGTCCTGCTCAGACCTCACCTTTAGACCAAAGTGTGCTTGTGACCCTGCATGCGATTGGGCGCTGCGGCTTCGACTCATTCGTGACTCTCGCATGCTTGTGTTGCTTTTATCACGTGGATTTCGTATGTTCGGGTTCCTAGAGCTATCTCTTACCATCATGTCTTCCTCCCGCGAAAGCATCACTTCTTGCTTCTTTTTCGCAAAGCTATACAACCTCTCGAAAGGGTCGCCTTGCCTAGACGAGTCATTGAGCGATTTTTTCATATCTTGCATCTGCTTGGGGCTTCCTTCGGTCATTTGCGACGGCAGCACCTCTACTGATTTATTGATAGAATTGCTTCTTTCAGTCCCTTTGTAGCCTTTCGTGATAAGCTGAGGCTTAAATGTATACTGCTGGGATTGGGCCTGCTCTTTTTCAGCTACCTTCATCAAATGGATCTGCTTCCGTACCAGAGAGTCTTGGTAAAGCCGCTCAACTGCAGGAGATCGCGAACTTTTGTCTCTTTCTCGTGATCTTCCTTTCAAGCTTTTTGGTGAGACGATCTGAGGCGTGAAGGTACATTCCTTCAGCTCTTGCTCCTTGATGTATTCCTGCTTCATTTTCAGCACTTTTTGCTTCAGTTCTGCGTCTTGGTACAAGCGCTCAGCGGCTCTGGCTCTCCTCTCATGGATTTGATCCGTCTCTGTTGGGTGAACAACGGTTGACTGGGATTTTTTGATCTGAGGAGAGAAAGTGGCTCCATCTAACTCACGAGCCTCATGACTTCGGTGTATCGTGACTGCCTTCGGCACCTTATATGTGGTAAGTCTATCAAAAACAGATTTTTTGCTATCTTCTGATTGCTGCTCCCTTTGCGGACGTTCTTTGGGGTTTATTTTCGGAGAAAACGTGCATTCCTTCATACGATTGAGTTCGTATAGTTCTTGTCTCATCCGTCTGTTTTGCTCTTGGAAAAACTTTTCTTCATAGAGCTTATCCCAGGTAGAGCCGTGGAACTCTGAATCGCTATTCATATGCTCGGTCTGCAAGGTAGGAGAGCCATGCTCTCCGGATTTCGTTCTACCTTTCCTCTGCTGAGATCGACCTCTTTCATCGTTGTTACGATCAAAATTATTATTAGGCTGTCCCTGATGAGAAGGACCTGCAATTGGTTGGACAATCCCCCAAGAGCCCGTCTGATGATGAGAAGGCGCTTTGATTGCCGTAGCCCGTAGCTTTTTTAACGCTCTCCTTAATAGAATCTTATGGAGCATGATAAATCCAAGGTTTAATAGCATCAAATCTTCTTCAACTTTTTGCTGCAGTTCTTTATCAGTTAATGGATGGCGAGTCATAACTTCTGGTCTCGTAGGGTATTTTTCAGGAATAGGATTATGTAGGACCTGCTCTTCAGCTCTGTTATGATAGGATTCATAGTCGGGATCTGCTTGTCGGTTGGTACCATTAGAGGTATGTCCAGAAGTCTGACGATGAGTACCGTTCTGCTTGATTTTGCCATATTGCTCTGAGTCTCCGGCTTCCAGGCCAGCGGCCTTGTGATCTTTAATTGCGTTGGTATCCTTCAACTCTTCGATACGCCCAGGGCTTTCGGGATGCGCGTCTTGCAGGAACTCAGGAGATGCCCAGGCGTCATACATCCTTCTTGAGATGTCGTAGAATTCTGAAGCGTTTCTTGCTTGCAAGTATTCTGAAAGATTAAAAATCAACGCTGTTTCATCATTATCTGCAGTCTTGGCTTGCAAAAACTCATAGCCTACAGCCGATAGCAGCCCAAACTGTTTTAAATGAAATAAAAACTGCTCGTTTTTCTTTGCTTGTTTCGGATCGCTGCTCATCTGTCGAAAAAAATTATTATGACCTCCTATTGTAAGTCTTTTTAACTACGCTGATAAATTAATTCGAAATCGCTCGCAAATAACTTACTAACTAACTTCTCATATAACTTACAACCCTTCTTTCCTTCAATCAAAAAATCTATTGCTTACAACAATGAAAATTATTAACCTTTCTCTTTGCTGGTTCTGATGGCTGCTTGATACGATTGGCATAGAATTACCCTCCCATAGATTGTAGATAGATAACATTATTGAAAAAGGAGGTTAGGTCAATAAAAAACGAAAAAATGAATGAAAATGCACGAATTTCGCTGGTTATCGACTTTGGCATCTTATGCGTCGTCCAATGGTCGCACGTTTTCAAACTATGTTTTCCAGATTAATCAAATTTCAAATGTGCTGACTATATCATACTTCTTCCTCAAGCTCTTTGATCTTTCTCATTAATCTCAAATTATCGTCCTTAAGATGTTCCACGGCTATTTTAAGTTCTGTAACTGACTCGAATCCAGTGTCTTGAATGTTAAGTTGTGCAGCAAGAAGTTCTTTCATCCGTCTTATCAAGAGAAGGGTGTAAAACTTTGCGAACAAATAGGTTATTACTCATCAGCTTTTTCAGGGACAGGTGGGTTTTCGTAGAGTTCTACCATGACTCTCATGATTTTTTCGAGATAACCGGATTTCTCCAACCATTTGCTGTATTCTTCGCGTGTATATTCCTTTGGCTGGTTAATAACTTATGAGAAAATGGTTTTCTGCAAAAGCGGGTACTTTGGTCTCAACTACAGGGACTTCCTCGACCTTTTCTTTTTTAAGGTCCTCTTTCTTCGAGCCTTTGATCACCTTGCTCATATTTTCAATAATTTAAAAGCTTATAAAAATTGTTTCATTTCAGACAGAACAATACACTTAGAGGCTGTATTAGTATCAATGTCAAGAATTCTTTTTCATTCGATGCAGAGAATTGATTGATAGACCTAGTAGGTCAAATAAACTTCTATTACCAATGCTATCTAATGACTCTATTAACTTGATTGATTTTATGGTAAGTTGCCTTGATGCAATAGTAATAATTCTGAATTTAAATGGAAAAAGCAAGGGATATTATGCTAAATAAGGTCGATACAAATAATACCAATTATAATGATAGGGACTCGCATAGCCTAGCAAACTAAAACGAAATTCATGAAAAAACCGGTTAGATAGATCAAAAAGATAATATAATATGTACATACACATCGAATTAAAAAATAACTAAAACCCTCATAATCAAATCTTGTCATGTTATTGTAAAGATTTCTTGATTTTTTTGCTGTTGAGACAAAAGCCTTTGCTTTCGATTTCCATCCTAATTCCTCTTTTGTATCTCTTCTTCTCGTAATTACTGCTTAGTTTCATGCAATTGAACTCTGCTGCTAAAATTTCGTCATCCGACAGCAAATCCTTCTCAAAATCGCTATTATCTTGCTCCTTGTAATCAGGAACTTCTTTAATCACTTCTAATTCTTGCTCCATTTTCTCTTTGCCAGCTGGTTGCTCAAAATCATCGATAGTTGGACTTCCTCTTTCTTTGTGTTTGGTTCCGTGCAAGCCGAAGAGGAGGTTTGCAGAATCAAATTCGTTTATACATGATTCCTTTTCCGCAAACCAGATGGGTCGCCTGATAAGGAGCTTTTCATCGTATATAAAACCTTCTTTTGAGAATCTGCATGTGCCTTCTATCAATGGGTGGATTATTGGATAGTTCGGGAAGAGGTTTACTTTCATAACCAGCTCCTTTTCTCCGTTTGTTTAGATGCTTCTTGAAAAGTAAAGTCATCATCATTCTTCTAATAGAAACATTAATAATAGCAGTGCTATTTTAAAAATTTATTTCTATGGCTTAACGATTCTTTTAAATCCAGCAATTAATGGCTTCTTCGGTTAATTGACTCTGTCGAGAGTTTCTAAAATTTTTGGTTGCTCAGAAAGGAACCATGTCCTCTCTCAACTCTGATCCGATAACATCTCTGCGGTTATCTGCAATAATTCTCAATTTTCCAATCAAAACTTTGTTTCGAAATGAAGCTGTGGGTTTGGATCTACTTTGAAGAATAATTGAATGAATGACACAGTATGTTTCTCTCTCATGATATTATAAAGATGAGATTTCTAATAAGTTCAGATTCAAAGCTTGACTGAAACTCACTTTGAGTGAATTTTCAACAGGAAACAATAGTGGTAGTTATTCTTGGCGAAAAAGGAAAAAATAGGTCACTGGAGACTGCTGTATCTTTTTAAACCTTTACGAAATACTGTTTAATTTCTCCAATTTTCCTTTCCTCTTGACAGGAAATTTCGATTCAGTACAGATCCATCTGTCAATCAATAAGAAGTCCCAAAGTCTTAAAAAAAGCCATTACAAGTATGAGAGGTTCATGAAAATACCTAGCAGGTAGTATATGAGCAGTTTTGAATTTTTTACCGATTGAAATAGACAAATAACAAATAGCAAAAGCAGCATGTCTAAACTTTTTGAATTGGATTTTTGATTTCAGTGCTTACTGAACAGCAGTATTCAAAAAGTTTTATCCGTAGAGTAAGAATGCTTGGCAGATTCTTTCCACTTTTCAACCAAGTGATCGAAAATGAGTCTTTTTCAGTCCACTGGTCAATCTTGTGTGCATATTCGTCTTTGTTGCCGCTTCGAGCTTTGGGAATTTTCTTTCACCATTTAGCTCTAAAAGAAATTTCAAGTAAACTTAGATGAATAAGAGAATTGATTTCATCTCTGCGAACCTATCAAAGCTCATGGGAATTCAAGCTTGCCTTAGGTTTCGGTTCCTTTTAATAAACCTAGCTCACTGAAGAACGACGAAAAGCAAATTGTAATACCTCACATTTCCAAATTTCCTCACCCAGGCGACATATTTAAGATGACAGGTTCTGCCTTATCTGCACTCAAATACACATTCACAGCACCAACCCGTTATTTCTTCTTTAATGAAGTTGAACAGGAATTTCTGAAAAATAATCTCATAAATGAAACATCTTTTTGCCAACTATTTCAACTATCTCACAAATTTTGATAGTGAAACTGGGAGCTCTACAACTTCTTCAATGCACACCTGAAAACAGAATGATACAATTTTGCCGAAGAGGCTTCGGTTTATCCGCCAAGACCTTTGAAACTCTGGAATTAATTTTTGCGAAATCGTAAAAGTAACTGAATACTGATTTTTTTGATGATCCAGTCAGTGATTTTAATATCAATTTATTTCGAATCCAGTCGAAAAATTCCCTACAGTATGCATCTCTCCACATCCCATCTCCCTATAAAACGCCCGACGACAATTGTCACTTTGAATGCCCTCACAGAGTGCAAAGAGAACCAAATTCGTTCCTTTCAAACACCCAATCTTGGCTGATTTTTTACAAAGTTTGTTCGAATAACGAATAAAAGGTCTTAATTTTGACAGCGAGTTTGAATTCGAATTGGAATAGCTGCTAGCAGTACGAATTGGAATAAAAATTATGTTAAAAGTTATGAGACCATCTCTTCGAAAAAACTCTCAAGAAAAACCAAGTTTCCATCAGGTCGTCACCAACGTGCTTGCCAAAGCTGAGTCCACCTCTACTAACACAACCTCCTATCAAAAAACAGCAGCACAGCGAAAAAAACCGCTGGGCTCAGGAAACCGAGCTGATCGCTACGAAGCGAGCGATTTACAAGAGGAAGAGTCAAAAATCCAGCGTCCTCGGTGTCAGACAATGCAGTCGTCAAGGCTCGATATCCGCGAAACCCGAAGACACTCAAGCTTAAAGACGCCAAAATCGATGCTTCATAATACCCAGCAAGAGCAGAAGACTTGTATCGAAGAGGACCAGGAGCCGATACCTGAGGACGCACAAGAATTCGAAGTTAGAAAGAACCGGTTTTCTAGCAAGAGATTTACGATGGCCATCAGAAAAGGATTCTTTTCTCTTTTTATCAGAAAACAGGCTGCGACAATGGAAGGCAGAAGCACCTCAGTCGACGAGAGGAGCAGAGCTAAGATCAATTCCTGGTTCCGGAAAAACGGCACTTCGAAGGCTCTAGAGACTTCAATACAGAACAGTGTGAAAAACCTTGAGAATGATAATCTCCCTGAGAGGAGGCTGGAGTTGGAAGGGAAAAAGGACAGGAACGCGAGTATCATACTCACAACCAAACCAGAAACCCAAGAGACGCCTTGTGAAGTAGAGTTATCAAAAACAGTTGAACGAGCAGTGAAGAGTCTAGCCTCAGGAAACAACAAATACTTTCCCAAAGGCACCCTTGGTTCATTAAATTCATTAAATTCAAGGACGAATTTAGACGAAACCGATCCTACAAAATCAGAGCTCCTCCCCTCCGTGAGAAGCGTCGGCACTTCGGACCAAGAAGCACAATCTAAGAAGCAGCTCACCGGGAGAAGCGCTCGGTCTGGGGGTCAAGAAATCCCTTCGAGGACCTTGCCGAGCACCTCAGAAGAAATAGAAATCGTCACTACGAAGGATCATTGGCCTCATAAAGCAACCTCGAAGCAAGATCTCGAAACGATTGAACACTCCCACACACAACCCACAAAAACGTCAATCGGGCTCGCTGAGAGAGATGCCGAGCCAGGTGGTACTACCACGAAAGCTTCGCTTATTAGGTTTATAGGATATGTGACCCTATATTTCTGTATCGCGATTGTCATTTCGATAATATCGGCGATTATAGCGAACGATTACCGCGGGCCGGGACTTGATTTTCTTTATCATCACTGGGCCCATGCTTTATTCGAAGGTTTCTTCATTGCGGCGGTAGTTGCGATCATCCTCCGCCAAATCCTCAACAAAGCTGAAGCAGAAAACCATCTCGTCGTCTACAAACACTTCTGGGTGTTCGTTCTCGTGTCTCTAGCCCTTTCGCCGTTAGTGTCAGTAGCCTTTTTCAGATTTGTCGACAGTACCAAATACTCTGAAGAAATACCTACTGATGACCTTAACGACCCTCAAAACCCTGACTCGATCTCAAATTGGTCTGTTCGGAGTCAGTTTTTCTATCTGTTGTGTAAACTGCCAATCGTGCTTCTCAACTACATCATTTATCAAATCTATTTCTTCAGCAAGAAATTCAAGCATTTGCACCAAACCAAATATAAAAAACGGAGCTTCTTCTACGCCGATATTTATAAAAACTTCCAGGAAGAGCTCAACAAAATCAAATCAAGCCTCCATGAGAGGCAGAAAAACGGCCAGCAGAAGCCACTGCCGACTCTAGAGTCCGATAATGCTACTACTACCCAAACGAAACCTGATACATTGACAATGGCTGATATTATCGTGAAAACTCAGCATAATCTCCACAATGTTGTGAGCTGGCATCGTAACGGAGCAGCGCATTTGATAATCGCTGTCCTCCTCTGTCAGTTCTTAGTTTCGTTTGGCTATTTGGCGATTGTCCAAGCATCTATCGAGAATAGTGTTGGATTCTTCATTGTATTCAGCGCTGTTTTCTACCCTATTATCATTGGTGTTATGAAAGAACTCGCAATGAGAGTCGAAGCCTCTGAGCACGTCGGCATCGATGCTCATGTCATCCATATGATGTCAATGATGATTTCCGCTGTCACTTACCGCTCGATCTATTTCCTCATTGATACCCGGTGGCAGGCCATCTGCGTAATCCTCATCAAAGTGGCTTACAAGATCATTGTTTACGCCTTTTATGGACGAAGCGTTGGTTTTCTGAGGAAACTCTGGGAGAAAATCAAAGAGAAATTCCGATCATTAAAGGAGATTTATCAGCAGAACCAAAAACACCCTACTGAGCATAAAAAGACTCCGCTGCGGCGAACCTCAAAAGTCACTTCAGTATTCGAAAGGATCACGCTTGAGGACAAATTCGAGAAGCAGTATCTAAAGAATTTCAGTTCTCGCTTTGCGATATTGCAAATGACAGACTGTATGTCAATCATCAGCCTCTGGGTAACACTTGGGATTTTTAATAGCTCGAGCTCCATTGATGATGTATTCAAGAGGCATTATAGTCCCAACAAGGTTGGACGCATCATCGAGTTTACTGGTATCGAGCTGGCTTTCGATATCGGGCTTGTGATATTAATCGCATTATTAATGAGGAGGAGTAAAATATTTAAGACGCTTAAAGTTTTAAGAGTCCTCAATGAAATATTAAAATCCTCTTTGCTAGTGTTTGTAGGAATTAGCTTCATGGTTTTTTATTCCTTTTATCTTGTGTTTACGAGCTACTTTTAATATATATATTATTACTATGTGAGCCATTTGGTGAGCAGTTTGAAATGGGCTGATAAATTTTTTTATGTTTTAATTTCGTAATAACGTTGCATGAGACTATAAAATATGTTAATAATTTTATTCTTCCCGTTCATAGTTGCTCTAAACTTAAAATAGCTGCAAGATTTTTTATCCGGTATTCATATGAGATGGTTTCACCTCACTATCCAATCATTTTCTTATGTTGTGCAATAATATTGAGTTCATAATTCAACGAGCATTTTTTTGCAAAATTTCTATGCCTATCCTTATCATTTGATAATGGAACTATTATCTTTTTTTTTTATTAAGGGACTGCTCTAGCAGTACGAGACAAAAGTTATCATAAAGTCTTTATTGTCTTTGAGATTAATACTCATAGCAGCGACGTTCGCGATAAAGGAGATTGTGAGTATGATAACAAGTAGTCCGAGAATGATGGATTGTTTTTTCGTTTTGTGGACAAACCAGTTGACACCGCGAATGAAAATGTAGGAGAAACCTGCTGAAAGGAAGAGGAGGAACAATAGATCTCTTGCTGTGTAAGAACCCGTAAGGATAGCGATGATGAGAGTGCTGAATTGAGTGAAGCAAATGAAAACGCCAGTGGCTGCGGCGAGTGGCTGAGGTGGGACGGCGTAGCTCAAGAAGAAAGGAGCAATAACCAATCCGCCACCAAGAGCAAGCACGCCTCCCAGCAATCCAGCGAAGAAGCTAACGCAAAATATCACAATTGCTCTCTTTATGTTCAATTTGACATCCTCAGGTCGGAAATTCCATCCGATGCTTTCTTTCTGTCTTTGTCCTTTGAGAACCATGAATACGGCCAAGATATATACAGCAATCTCAAGGAGAATCAGTATCACCCATAACGCCCAGTACCCACCTGAACAATACTCTATGTTTCCCGTGACCGATTCGAATTTCGCAGTTCCCATAAGAATGCTCACGATAACATAGATTGCCAGGGCGAGGAAAAGAATACCGATTTTTTCCAAGGGGAATCTTCTCAGTTCTCTCTTTCGAATTTTTTCTGACAGCTGTTTATTGGCCTCTGATATTTGAGGTAAAGCGACTTCTGAGTCTATTTCCGTTGCCTTCGCCTTCTCCTGTAGCTCCAAGCTTTGTATTCTCTCTTGAGTATGTATTTTCTCTTGGGTGTGTCTTCTTTCTACAACGAGTTTCTCGGGATCAGGGACCGCCATGAAAGTCAAGACGGTATTGATTCCAAGCTCATAAAGTTCATCTTCAACATCGACGATGTCTCCGTGTTTTGGATGGACGAAAACGCGATGAGATTTTCTACCTTCAGGTGATTCTGGAGACACTATCCGAGAATGTTGTTCTCCTTCTGTTTCTTTTCTCTCGGGAGAACTATCTTCAGAGCCGGGCTGCTCAAGGTTTACTGGGGTTCCTTTCAACTCAGGCTCATGATCTGGTGACCTTTCTATGACAACATCTTTTTCATTCACCTGTTTTTCATTTTCTATCGCAAGCGGTTCCTCGCGTAGCGGTCCTTGTGCTTCTGTTCCTAGAGGAATCGCTTGTTCTTGTATTTCTTGTTTGGCTTTCGCTTCTTTGGCGAGTTGTCTTTCTTTCTTCAGCGTATCTCTCATTTTTTGAGCAATTTTAGTAGTACTGAAAATAAGAAGGCAAAAGAGCAAGACATTCACCACAACTGGAGCTAAAATTTTGTTTAGCAAGATTCCAATAGGAACTCCTCCAAGCAAACATGGAATACAAAGGATGTCAATGTTGTAGGGGATAAGTGGGCCACCAGTCACAGGATTTTTCTTGAAAATGATACCGAGTAAAGCACCAAGGCCTCCACCAAACACGATGGCATAAGTCACAATAATACCTCCGTTAGGAGTAAAGTTATTCAAGAGAGTCAGATATGGAACAAGCAGGCCTCCGGCGCCGATGCCCCCTGCATTGGAAATGGAATTTGCGATGATTGCGATGAAGACTCCACCAAATTCCTCTGAACTAGCGTCTGGAAACAGAGCTTTGTGAGTACATATTGACTCTTCACAGACGTAATACTTAGGACACTGGTCATCTGCTGTACATACAGCTCCTGGGGCGAGCTGGGAACTGCAGCAGATAACGCAGCATGCGAGAATAGCTAACAAGAGAGTGTAATGTTGCATTTTTAATTCCAATATGTTAGACTCTTTAATTCAGTCAATTTGATTTTTAAAATCCATAAAGGAGATTTAGTGTTTTTTTTAGGTTCCTTACAATAAAAGAGTCATTTCGTATCATAATATGAAACACCCACGTTAGAAATTAAAAAGGAATTACGGGACCTCGGAGTCTCCAAATTCAACTTGTGATGATACTTATACACGTACCAAGATGATTCTTCTTATCTACTTATCAATTGGTTTAATATCATAAGAAACCATGATTCATATATGTATATCAAGTATTATGAAATAGCTTAATATATTTGAGTGAGACTTAAGTTTAGTCTCCTTTGACTCTTTCCTTATACCAAAGTCGATAATATATAGGATTTAGTACATATAAGTTCCTGAAACACAATTTATGAAAGTTGTCAACTTGCATTGATTTTTTTTTTTTGTTTTCTTAGTCGAGAGAGCAAGAGATCGAGAAAGAGCATTGAGAATTTGAGCAAAAGTATCCGAATATTCTTTTTCCCGAATACAATCTTTATTCTGAGACTTTTCCCCCTCTATTTACGCTTTTCTAAAACAAACTCCGATCAAAGACATTAGAATAAGTTCATCTTTGAAGACTAGATGGCTTTCTTAACTGAGGAGAAATGGATTACGCTTTGTGGATAAATAGGATGGCATTCTGAAATTCGCCGTTGAAACAATGGAAGAATAAAAAATTTAGATTAAGCATAGTTATGTTGCGTTGAAAAAATTAATCGCGGCTCATATTACAATTAGAAATGCGGTAACAAGTCTCAAAAACATTTAATTAGGAAAATCTCAAGGTTGGAGAGAAGGGGTTCAAAAGCTTTTCGCCCTTAGGAATAAAGGAGCTCCTTATTAACTCCTGACTTGTCGCTTCTTCGAAACTATTGTTTTTAGAGCATCATTACGGGGATAACGAGAAGTTTCGTTCCCACCGTCCAAAAAAAATCTTCGGTCCTCTCTCCTCCTCTCAAGTCATAATTAGAACCTCTGACAAAAGAAAGCTTTGATGTGTTTTGTTCGACCCTACCTGATTATTGTTATCAATTATCAACATTTAACAAATGATAAGTTTATTTTAGATCAGACTCTGAAACAATACATTGGAAATATGAAATAGAATTAATGATGACAAAGAGAAAACTGTTTCTTTAACAGTAAGAGACAAAAGTCGTCATGAACGTCTTATTGTCTCTGAGATTAACGCTCATTGCAGCAACGTTGGCAATGAAAGCAATACTGAGTATTACAGTAAGAATTCCAAGGATCATCGATTGCTTTTTAGTTTTATGAACAAACCAGTTCACACCTCGAGAGAATAGGAAGGAGAACGCGGCTGAAATGAAGAGTAGGAATAATAGATCCTTTGCAGTGTACGAACCTGTAAGAATTGAGATGATAAGGGTGCTGAATTGAGAGAAGACAATAAAGATGCAAGTAGAAGCAGCTAATGGCTGAGGAGGAACCCTTTTTCCCAAAAAGAAAGGAGCAAGGACCAATCCGCCACCAAGAGCAAGCACGCCTCCAAGCATTCCAGCGAAAAAGCCCAAGATAAGAAGGACAATTGCACCTTTTACATCGAGCCTAATCTCTTCAGGTCGGAATACCCAGCTTATTCTTTCTTTCTCCCTATTTCGTTTCAAAACGAGTAAGGCAGCCAGTAGATACACACAGACTTCGAGTATAATTAATGCTATCCAGAGCCCCCAGTATCCCCCTGAGCAATACTCTATGTTACCCGTGACCGATTCGAATTTCGCATTTCCCATGAGAATGCTAAAGACAATATAGATTGCAAGGGCGAGGAAAAGAATACCGATCTTTTCCAATGGGAATTGTCTCAATTCCCTTTTTCGAATTTTTTCAGCCAACAGTTTATCGGCTTCTGGTATTTTAGGTTCAAGTTGAGGTTGAGCAGTCTCCAATTCTTTCTCCTGCTGTTCATTTTCTTGCGGATTCACAGTTACGTGCATTACCAAGCTTGGTTTTCTCAAGTAAGAGATCCTTTTTTCTATTTCTCGATTTTCTTCGACGACTTTCTGAGGATCAGCGACCGCCATGAAAGCCATGGCAGTATTGATTCCAAGCTCCCAAAGTTCATCTTCAACATCGACGATGTCTCCATGTTGTTGTTGGACCCAAACTCGGTGAGATTTTCTGCCCTCAGGTATTTCTGTGTGGATTATTTGTGTGGATTGTGGTCCCTGATGATTTCCTTCTATTTCTTGTTCCTTATTCTCGGGTAAAGTATCTACAGATTTGGGCTTTTCAGAGTCTGGTTTTTCAGAGTTGGGCTTTTCAATATCTGTAGATTCTTTTTTTTCTGGTCTATGATTAGGTTGCTCTTGGGTTACGACGGCTCCTTCATTAGCATGTTGTTCGTTTTCGATTGCAAGCGGTTCCTCACGTAGCGGTCCTTGTGCTTCTGTACCGAGAGTAGCAGGTTGTTTTTCAGCTGGCTTTTGAGCTTTTGCCTCTTTAGCCTCTCTTGCTAGTTCTCTTTCTTTCTTGAAATTTCTTATAAAGTTCTGGCCAATCTTAATTGCGCCAAAGGCAATCAGACAGTAGAGCAAACAAGTCACGACTATTGGAGCCAATATCTTATTCAATAGTATTCCAATTGGAACTCCTGCGAGCAATAATGGAATACAAAGAATGTCGATATCGTAAATGATAAGCGGTCCATGAGTGACTGGATTTTTCTTGAAAATGATACCAAGCATTGCTCCAAGACCTCCGCCAAAGACGATAGCATAGGTCAAAATAATTCCTGAGTTAGGTGTGAAGTTATTCATGAGAGACAGATAAGGCACGACGAGGCCACCAGCTCCCATACCACCTGTATTGGCGATTGAATTTGCTATGATCGCGACGAAAACGCCTCCAAACTCTTCAGAAGCGGCGTCTGGAAATAGATCTTTATGAGAGCATACTCGATCTTCGTCACAAATATGGTATTTCGGGCATTCTTCATCTGCTGTGCAAGCATCTCCCGGAGAGAGCGCTGCATTGCCGCTGACGACACAGCATGCAACAATAACAGTAGTGAGTAGGACTAAGTGATTTTTCATTTTTTATTCGAATAGAATTATATCAGACGTTTCGAGTATAAATCCTCCAAATTAAAATTAAATTAAAGCCATAAACCCTCATAATTGGGTTCATCAACTCCCTGAACTTGCAATCATCAACGCCTTGGAAGTTAAAATCATAGATTCCTCTCAACCCAAATCATAAACACCAGGGATGTTACATTCAAAACGCTCCAAAGTTAAAATTGTCCGCATTTGAAGATAAAATCATAAACGAAATTCGTTTCTTTAAAATTTTAATTCGATTTAGAACCCGTTGTTCTGTCAACGTGTATCAAAAAATCAAACAGTGATTAAGAATCACCTCTTCGTCACATAGCAATTCATTTTTTTGCATTGAGTTGTGCTTTCTACTTCCTCGAGACATCAGAAGCGCAGATCATGTATCACGAAGCTTATTAAAGTCTTCTCTGTAGGTGGAAGTTTTGTGAAATGAGTCTTTCTTATGCTTTCAAGAAAATGGCTAATATCGCAAGTCCAATCCGAAGAAATTCCTGAAAAACAGCTAACGGATTCCTGGAGCTTATCAAAATAAGTCGGACTGCGGGAAAGGAGCCAAAACAAAAAAGAATCAACAACAGAAAGCATCCAGTTAGGTGATAGGCTAATTTTTATGCGGTTTTATTTTAAGGAGTCACGTGCTTTTAGTTTGTTTAATTTTTATCAAGGCTTTTCTGTTGATTTTCGGAGAATAATGCATCACCCTCTCGTGTTCTACTTTCTGTGTATTCATTAAGTGGTGTTTGCTGACCGAAAATCCGAGGAGTTGAGAATTTCGAGAAAATTCCCAAGTGAATAATTTTTCTTGTGTTGAAAGAGTTGTGGCTGCCCTGAGGGAAATAAAATTGCGACTCGAGGTTATTTCCAGAGCCATCTAAATCTGGATTTCCAATTGAAGAATGCGGACAAGAGATATCTATGTGTTTTGTTCAATGTTAAGGACCTACCTCAATGAACGAAGTGCTATGAATAAGACGAGTAACGAATCAATATATATACAAATGCATACATACCAAACATAACTAATGTCGACTTAAGAACACTATTTTCAAGAAAAGTCTCTTACTATGGGCAGTAAGAGACAAAAGTCGTCATGAAATCTTTATTGTTTTGGAGGTTGACGACCATCCCAGCAATGTTAATAACGAAAGAAATGACGAGGATCACAACGAGGATGGCGAGGATAATCGATCCTCTTTTGGTTTTCTTGACGATATAGCCCACCGTTTGCTGGAGGAAGTATGAAAATCCGAATGAAACGAAAAGAAGGAACATTAGATCCTTTGCAGAGTACGAACCTGTGAGGATAGAGATTATGAGGGTGCTGAATTGAGAGAAGACAATGAAGAGGCATGTAGAAGCTGCAAGTGACTGAGGAGGAACTCTTCTTCCCAAGAAGAAAGGTCCCATTATCAATCCGCCACCAAGTGCAAGTACACCTCCGAACAGTCCAGCGAAATAGCCCAAGCCAAGAAGTTGAATTGCACCTTTTACATCGAGCCTAATCTCTTCAGGTCGGAATACCCAACCTATTCTTTCTTTCTCCCTATTTCGTTTCAAAACGAGTAAGGCAGCCAGTATATACACACAGACTTCGAGTATCATCAATCCTGCCCAGAGCCCCCAGTATCCGCCTGAGCAATACTCTATGTTGCCCGTGACCGATTCGAATTTCGCATTTCCCATGAGAATGCTAAAGACAATATAGATTGCAAGGGAGAGGAAAAGAATACCAATCTTTTCCCATGGGAATTGTCTCAATTCCCTTTTAAGAATTTTTTCAGCCAATAGTTTATCGGCTTCTGACATTTGAGGTTCTTGAGGTTCTTGAGGTTCTTTAGGTTCTTGGGGCTGAGAGGGCCCCACTTCTTTCTCTTGCTGTTCTTCTGCTAGCGGTTTCACAGCTACGTGCATCACCAAGCTTGGTTTTCTCAAGTAAGAGGTTTTTCTTTCTATTTCTCTATTTTCTTCAACGAGTTTCTCAAGATCAGGGACCGCCATGAAAGCCATGGCAGTATTGATTCCAAGCTCATAAAGCTCATCTTCAACATCGACGACATCTCCATGTTTTTGATGGACCCAAACTCGGTGAGATTTTCTGCCCTCAGGTATTTCTGTGTGGATAATTTGTGTGGAATGTGGCTCCGGATGGACTTCTTCCACTTCCAATACCTTTTTCTCAGGTGAAGTCTCTTCAGAGTGTGGCTTTTCAGAGTCTGGTTTTTCAGAGTTGGGCTTTTCAATATCTGTAGATTCTTTTTTTTCTGGTCTATGATTAGGTTGCTCTTGGGTTACGACGGCTCCTTCATTAGCATGTTGTTCGTTTTCTATTGCAAGCGGTTCCTCACGTAGCGGTCCTTGTGCTTCTGTACCGAGAGTAGCTGGTGGTTTATCCTCCACCTTAGCTTTAGCCTCTCTAAATAGTTCTCTTTCTTTCCGTAAAGTTCTTAGGAAGTTCTGGCCAATTTTAACTATACCAAAGATGAGAAGACAGTAGAGCAAACAAGTCACGACTATTGGAGCCAAGATCTTATTCAACAGTATTCCAATTGGAACTCCTGCGAGTAACAGTGGAATACTAAGTATGTCGATATCCCAAACGATAAGCGGGCCACCAGTGACTGGATTTTTCTTGAAAAGGATACCAAGCAAGGCTCCAATGCTACCTCCAAAGACGAAGGCATAGGTGATAATAATCCCTGTATTCGGATTGTAATTATTCATGAGAGTCAGAAAAGGCGTGACCATCCCACCAGCTCCCAGTCCTCCTGTATTACAGACTGAATTTGCAATTATCGCAATCATGACACCTCCATACTCCTCAGAAGTGGCTTCTGGAAATAGATCTTTATGAGTGCATACTCCATCTTCTAGGTCACAGTAATGGTATTTAGGGCACTCATCAGGCATGTCGAGGCATTTATCTCCTGGAGAGAGCGTTGCACGACCGAAGATAACACAAGCGGTTAAAACCGTGAATAGGGTCAAGTAATTTTTCATTTGTATTTTGATTATATAAATGGCTGAATGTGCTCTGAATATAAACCCTTAGGGTTTAAATTAATTTAAAAATCATGAACCCCCCACAATTAGGTTCATCAACCTCCAAATGTTACCATCATAGACGCCCTGTAGTGAAAATGATATAAACTCCTCTAAATCTCTATCATATCCTCTTGGGAAGTTACAAACAACACGTCCTGAGGTTCAAACCATGAGCAGCTGTGGTGGCTACAATCATATATCCCTTGAAGGGAAAACCATAAACAGATTTTAGGTTTTGTTTTATGGTTCCAATTCGATCAAAGATTCGTTGGCTACCAACGTATAAAAAAATTTTAATAAACAGGGTCAAGAATCACCTCCTCTCTGCATAAAACGCATTTGTTGAACTCTTTGCGTTTGCTTCCTCCTCGCTTTGTAGCAAGAGTGATGCAGTACTCAAATCTTTTTCAATATTTTGCTCCAAAAGATTAGATTGTGTATCTCAAATTCTATCGAATCCTACTAGATATGTGGAAATTTAGATATCATGAGTCTTGCCTTTCAAGTAAAATGAGTGTTATCATAAGGTTAGTCTAAAGTAACTCTAGGAGGAAAAAAAAACTAACAAATCCTCAGAGGATATGAAAAGAAGTTAAACTGCGGGAAAGAATAGAAAGATCACTCAACAACAACGGAAAAGAAATAGCTATGCGATAGGCTAATTTAAATGCAGGTTTTTTTAAGGATTCACGTCTATTTAATTTAATTAAATTTTAAACGGTTCTCTAATTGATTCTTGCGAAAAAAAATGCATCACCCTACCATGTTTCATGGGTATTGACAAAGTGGCATTTCCTGGCTAATAGACTGAAGAGTTACTAATTGTCAAGCCAATTACTCCTCCTCTTGTGTTGAAAGTGTCATTGCTGCCGAGAGGGAAATAAAAATTGAAACATGGAGATCATTTTCCAGAGTTTTCTAAATCTGGAATTCTAAGTGAAACTGAAAACAAGACATATCTTGATGTATTTGGTTCAGTATTAAATACCCTATCTCATTATCATTACTAATTGTTAACAATATGGGTATTTCGATCAACATAAAATATATAAGGCGAATGAACTTTCCTTATCTGCCTATTATCAACTGAATAAAACTGCTTTCATAGGAGAGTCTCCCTCAGCAGTAAGAGACAAAAGTTGTCATGAACGTCTTATTGTCTCTGAGATTAACGCTCATTGCAGCAACGTTGGCAATGAAAGCAATACAGAGTATTACGGTAAGAATTCCAAGGATTATCGATTGCTTTTTAGTTTTGTGAACAAACCAGTTCACACCTCGAGAGAATAGGAAGGAGAACGCAGCGGAAATGAAGAGTAGGAATAATAAATCCTTTGCAGTATACGAACCTGCAAGGATTGAGATGATAAGGGTGCTGAACTGAGAGAAGACAATAAAGATGCAAGTAGAAGCAGCTAATGGCTGAGGAGGGACCCTTTTTCCCAAAAAGAAAGGAGCAAGGATCAATCCGCCGCCAAGAGCAAGTATGCCTCCCAACATTCCAGCGAAGAAGCCCAGGCCAAGAAGAACAGCCGCACCTTTCGCATCGAGTTTAACATCTTCAGGTCGGAATTCCCAGCCTATTCTTTCTTTCTCCCTATTTTGTTTCAAAACGAGGAAGGCAGCCAGGAAATACACACAAATTTCGAGTATAATCAGTGCTATCCAGAGCCCCCAGTATCCCCCTGAGCAATACTCTATGTTACCCGTGACCGATTCGAATTTCGCATTTCCCATGAGAATGTTCATGATAACATAGATTGCCAGGGCGAGGAGAAGAACACCGATCTTTTCCAATGGGAATTGTCTCAATTCCCTTTTTCGAATTTTTTCAGCCAACAGTTTATCAGCTTCTGAGAATTGAGTTTGAGCATTCTCCAATTCTTTTTCTTGCGGGTTCACCTTTTCCTGTAGTTCCAAGCTTTGTTTTCGCATTAGAGTGTGTCTTCTTTCTATTTCTCGATTTTCTTCGACGACTTTCTCGGGATCAGAGACCGCCATGAAAGCCATGACTGTATTGAACCCAAGCTCATAAAGCTCATCTTCAACATCGTCGATGTCTCCATGTTTTTGATGAACCCAAACTCGGTGAGATTTCCTACCTTTAGGTTCTTCTGTGTGGATTATTTGTGTGGATTGCGGCTCTTGGGAGTCTTCTTTCACTTCCAATACCTTTTTCTCGAGTGGAGTCTCTTCAGAGTTGGGCTTTTCAAGGTCTACCAGAATTTCTTTCATTTCTAATTCATCAGCAGCAGGCGACTCCTCGGATACGACCACTATTTGATTAGCAAGTTGTTCGTTTTCTATTGCGAGCGGTCCTTGTGCTTCTGTCCCGAGAGTAGCCGGCTGTTTTTCCTTTAGAGCTTTTGCCTCTCTTGCCAGCTCTCTTTCTTTCCGAAAATTTCTTAGAAAGTTCTGGCCAATTTTATAGATACCAAAGATAAGGAGACAGTAGAGCAAACAAGTCACGACTATTGGAGCCAGTATCTTATTGAGTAGTACTCCAATAGGAACTCCTGCGAGCAGCAATGGAATGCAAAGCATATCGATATTATAAACGATAAGCGGGCCACCAGTGACGTGGTTTTTTTTGAAGATAACACAGAGCAGGGCTCCAATGCTTCCGCCAAAGACAATAGCGTACGACAATATAATTCCAGAATTAGGTGTGAAATTATTCATGAGAGACAAATAAGGCACGAGAAGGCCACCAGCTCCCATCCCACCTGCATTAGAGAGTGAGTTTGCAATGATCGAGACGAACACACCTCCAAACTCCTCAGAAGTGGCGTCTGGAAATAGATCTTTATGAGTGCAGACTGCATCTTCACATATATGGTATTTCGGGCATTCTTCATCGGCTGTGCAAGCATCTCCTGGAGAGAGCACTGCGCTGCAGCAGATAATACAGTAGGCCAAAACACTTAACAGGATAAAGTAATTTTTCATTTTTACTTTGAATATAATCCTGAAAAACGCTTCGGATATAAGGCCTTGAGGTCTAATTGAAATTCATGAGTCTCCATAATTAGGTTCACCAGCCCCTGAAGTTACAATCGGAAACGCCCTTGAAGTGAAAATCATAAACTCCTCTAGAGCTAAATCATAAACCCTTGGGATGTCACACAAAATGCCATAAAGTCAAAATCATAAGCATCTGAAGGTAAAATCATAAAGGATAGCGTTTTTTAAAAAGTTCTAATTCGATTAAACACCCTCTGTCAGTGTTAATGAAAAAATCAAACACCCTCTGTCAGTGTTAATGAAAAATCAAACAGTGATTAAGAATCACCTCCTTGTCACATGACAAGTCATTTTTTGCATTCCTTGTCATCACTTTGTAACAATAGAGAGTATACTACCTTTTCAAGAATTTATTCACAGCAGAAACACAGATCTTATATCTTAGTCTCTCGAATCTTGCTTTATCTGTGAAAATTTAGGTAGTATCAGTTTCTCCATTCGAGCAAAATGAGTGATATAATAAGCCCAATGCAACGAGATACTTGAAAAAGAACCAATGAACTCCCAAAGTTGATGAAAATAAGTTAGCCTGCGGGAAGTAGCAGAAAGAGTGCACTCCACAACAACATCAACAGGAAGTATACAATTAGGTTCTTCCATGGCCAATCATGCGTTTTTATTTCAGGAGTCACGTACTCATAATTTATTTTATTTTAAAAACCCATCTTCTGCTAGGCTTAGAAAAAAATGCATAACCTTCCTTGTTCCAAAGGCATCATATTTAAAAGTGGTGTTTCCTTACATAAAAGCTGAAGAGTTAATCATTTCGAACAATTTGCATTCAATTATTTCTCTTGTGTTGAAAGCGATATCGTTGTCGTGAAGGAAAAAAAATTGGAACGTGGAGTCATTTTTTAGAATAATAGAGTTCGAAGTGACAACTGCCAGGAAGGCATATCTTGTTGTGTTTTGTTCAATATTAAAGACGACTCTACCTCATTATCATTATTAATTGCTACCAATAGGACATCTACAGATTAAAATAAAAGTTTCACTTAATTCATGTAATTGATATTAATATAAAAGTACTGTTTCCAATGAAGAGTCTCTCGCTTTAACAGTAAGAGACAAAACTAACCATAAAATTTTTATTGTCTCTGAGATTAATGCTCATCGCAGCAAGGTTCGCAATAAAAGCAATGACGAGGATTATCACAAGGATTCCAAGGATGATGGACTGCCTTTTTGTTTTGTGGACAAACCAGTTCACACCTCGAGAGAAAATGTAGGAGAAAGCGGCTGAAATGCAAAGGAGAAATAATAAATCCTTCGCTGTGTAAGCGCCTGTAAGGATAGCGATGATGAGAGTGCTGAATTGAGTGAAGATAATGAGCACGCTTGTAGAAGCAGCAAGTGGTTGAGGAGGAACGTGATATTCCAAAAAGAAAGGAGCGATTATCAATCCGCCACCAAGAGCAAGTACACCTCCCAAGACTCCAGCGAAAAAGCTCACGAGAAAGATCACAATGGCTCTCTTTACATTGAGTTTAACATCTTCAGGACGGAAATCCCAATCAATCTTTTCTTTGTCTTTTTGCCATTTCAAAATTAGAAGAGCGGACATTATATACAAACAACTTTGGATTATAATCGATGCTATCCAGATCCCCCAGTACCCACCTGAGCAATACTCTATGTTACCAGTGACCGATTCGAATTTCGCCGTTCCCATGAGAATGTTCATGATAACATAGATTGCAAGAGAGAGGAAAAGAATACCGATTTTCTCCAAGGGGAATCTCCTTATTTCTCTTTTTCGAATTTTTTCAGCCACCCGTGCATCCGCTTCTGATATTTGTGGTAGAGCAACTTCAGCTTCCTGTCGCTCCATGCTGTTTCTTCTCTCTAAGCTTTGTCTTCTCTCTTGAGTGTGTCTTCTCTCTATTTCTCGATTTTCTTCGACGAGTTTTTCAGGATCAGAGAGAGCCAAAAAAGTCAAGACGTTATTGATTCCGATCTCATAAAGTTCATCTTCAACATCGACGATGTCACCATGTTTTTGGTGAACAAACACTTGATGAGATTTTCTTCCATGAGGTTCCCTTTTGTGAATTAAATTTGAGTGATGGTTCTGATGATGTTGGTGATGCTGATTATGATGATGTGTGACTGACTCTCTTGTCTCTATCCGATTTGCTTCGTTTGTAGGTTCTTCAAGACTTATCGATTTTTTCGTCCCAACTTCCAGCTCACGGTTAGGTGCGTCCTCATTTGGGTTATCTTGCTCTGTGACACGATTTTCGTCTTCCGCGGGATCTGATCCCTCTCGCAATTGTTCCTGAGCTTCTGTACCTAGACTAATTGCCTGTTCTTTAACCGGCTGCTGAGCTTTTGCCGCTTTAGCGAGATGCCTTTCTTTCTTGAAGGTGTCTCTGAATCTCTGGGCAATTTTAATAATACTAAACAAAAGAAGGCAAAACAGCAAAACAGTCACGACTATTGGAGCCAGTATCTTATTCAGCAATATTCCAATAGGAACTCCTCCAAGCAAACATGGAACACAAAGGATATCAATATTGTAGACGATAAGTGGACCACCAGTGACTGGGTTTTTCTTGAAGATGACACCTAGTACGGCTCCAATGCCTCCACCAAAGACGATGGCATAGGTTAAAATAATGCCTGTGTTGGGAGTAAAGTTATTCAAGAGAGTCAGATAAGGCACGAGGAGACCACCGGCTCCTATTCCACCTGTATTGGAGATGGAATTTGCTATAATCGCGACGAAGATACCTCCAAGCTCTTCTGAAGAGGTGTTTGGAAAGAGCGATTTATGAGTGCATACTGCATCTTGACATTGATAGAATTTAGGGCATTGATCATCCGCTGTACATGCAGCTCCTGGAGCGAGCACCGAATTGCAGCGAATAGCCAAGCATGCGAAAACAGCTAGCAAGAAAGACTTATTTTTCATTTTTCTTCGAATAAGAATCTTGAAATTAATTTATATCTTAAACTCCTTAATGTAAAGTCATAAAGGAACAATCGCATTTCTTTGAATAAAAATAATTCGATTAAATACTTGTTTTTATTAGTCATGGTATGAAACCACTAAATTAAGAAGTAAAGGGTCTGTAGTATCAAAATTTAGCTTTTTGAGGACTGTGTATTCATTGACCACTCATTCTGTAACATTCGAGCTGCAAAACCCCAACCGTTTTCAAAAACTTTAATTGCTTTAATATTAGTGAACTCTAAACATCAGTTGAAACGATATATATATTTGTCTTAATTCTTCGGGTGCAGATAAAACATTTTTGATCGAACCATAATGTCACTGATGATATACATAATCACAAACATCCGAAAAATCTGTAAATTTTGTCTTGTAGGTTGTACAAATTTTGAATGGTCCTTTTTTTTTTTTACCAAAAGTTACAAATCTCTCAAACTTTCTAGTATCGATAGGATAATTCATATGACTCTCCCTTATTATGACAAAAAAAATATAAGAATTTCTAGTAAATCGCAATAAAATATAATGGATTCTTGTTTCGGAGAAGTAATTAACGTCGAGAGTTACATGAAAATTCGAACACATAAATCCGAAATTCACAGATTAGTACTCTCGACAAGAGAAAGCTTTTAGAATTTTCTGAATATTAAAGGCCCTACCTCATTCATAATTCAATCAATTCGTTATATGAAACAAATCGTTACCAATAAGACTATTAAGGAGCCAAACATAAAAACAAACTTATATACCTAATATCAACAGCCTGCTAGGCTAACAGTAAGAAACAAAACTAACCATAAAGTCTTTATTGTCTCTGAGATTAATGCTCATCGCAGCAAGGTTAGCAATAAAAGCAATGACGAGGATTATCACAAGGATTCCAAGGATGAGAGACTGCTTTTTAGTTTTGTGAACAAACCAGTTCACACCTCGAGAGAACATGTAAGAGAAAACGGCTGAAATACAAAGGAGGAATATTAAATCTTTTGCAGCATAAGAACCCGTGAGGATAGCGATGATGAGAGTGCTAAATTGAGTGAAGATAATGAAAATGGCTGCAGAAGCAGCAAGTGGTTGAGGAGGAACAGCGAATTCCAAAAAGAAAGGAGCGATTATCAATCCGCCACCAAGAGCAAGTACACCGCCCAGCGTTCCACCCAAAAAGCTCACGAGGAAGATCACAATGGCTCTCTTTCTGTTCAGTTTAAGATCTTCAGGACGGAAGTCCCAACCAATGCTTTCTTTCTGTCTTTGCCCTTTGAGAACCAAGAATACGGCGAAGATATATATGCCAATCTCAAGAAGAATCAATATCACCCAAAGCGCCCAGTACCCACCTGAGCAATAGCCTATGTTACCTGTGACCGATTCGAATTTTGATGTTCCCATGATAATGTTAAAGATAACATAGAGAGCGAGGGAGAGGAAAAGAATACCTACTTTTTCCAAGGGAAATCTTCTCAATTCTCTTTTTCGGATTTTTTCAGCGAGCTGCTTCTCAGCCTCTGATATTTGAGGTAGAGCAACTTCTGTGTCCGCTTCCTGCGACTTGACTTTCTCCTTTAGCTCTAAGCTTGGTCTTCTTTCTAAACTTAGCCTTCTCTCTAGAGAGTGTCTTCTTTCTATTTCTCGATTTTCATCGACGATTTTCTGAGGATCAGGGAGCGCCATGAACAAGACGCTATTCATTCCAAGCTCATAAAGTTCATCTTCGACATCGACGACGTCTCCGTGTTTTGGATGGACGAAGACTCGATGAGATTTTCTACCTTGAGGTTCTTCTGTGTGAATCACATTTAATTGATGGTGTTGATTTTCATGATGATGATGTTGATGGTGATGTGTTCTTGGCTCCGTTGTCACGATTAGATCTTTTTCAGAGTTGAGCTCTTCAGGTTTATTCGATTTTTTCATCTCGACTTCCAGCCGGTCATTTGGCGCGCCTTCAACTGGATTGTCTTGCTCTGTGACGCGATTTTCATCTTCCACAGGAGTCGATTCCTCACGCAATTGTCCCTGCGCTTCAGTGCCTAGAGGTATCGGCTGTTCTTGTGCCTCTTTTAGAGCTTTTGCCTCTTTCGCCAGTTGTCTTTCTTTCTTGAAGGTTTCTCTGAATCTCTGGCCAATTTTAATGATACTGAATAGGAGAAGACAAAAGAGCAAAACAGTCACGACGATTGGAGCCAATATCTTATTCAACAGGATTCCAATAGGAACTCCTCCAAGCAAACATGGAATACAAAGTATGTCGATATTGTAGACGATAAGTGGACCACCAGTGACTGGGTTTTTCTTGAAGATGACACCTAGTACGGCTCCAATGCCTCCACCAAAGACGATGGCATAGGTCACAACAATGCCTGCGTTAGGACTGAGATTATTCATGAGATTGAGATACGGCACGAGGAGACCACCGGCTCCTATTCCACCTGTATTGGAGATAGAATTTGCTATGATTGCGACAAAGACACCTCCAAGCTCCTCAGAAGTGGTGTTTGGGAATAGATCTTTATGAGTGCACACTGAATCTTCACAGAGGTAATATTTGCCGCACTGATCATCCGCTGTGCAGGCAGCTCCTGGAGCGAGTGCTGAATTACAGCCGATAACAAAGCATGCGAAAAGGGCGAGGAGGAAATATTTATTTACCATTTTCAGTTCTAATTAGAATAATTGATTTTGTTTAAATGGTGTCAACTATTTGAATTAATTCCCGAAGGACGTGATTCATATTTTTCTGTAGTTTGCCGTAAAATACCTCTTTGGAAATTCCTGATATGTGAAAAACACACATAAAGTGCCCTCAAAATAAGGAAATATCTCTACTCTCACACCATTTCAAAGAAATTTGCCCTAGTCTTTGTTTTCTACGCCTTAAATGATGAATTTTTCGCTGCACAACCAAAAGTTATGGACCCGGAAATCTCCTCATTATTGGCATAACTCAATTTTTTTTTTTATCTTTTTCTTATGTTATGGTGAACTTACACCCATTCCTTCCCTCAAACGTTGCGATTCGAAGAGAAAGCTCAACGCATCGAAAATCTCGAGAAAATAATGAGTTCTGCAGCAGATTAATGAGTTCCAAATTTATTTTCGATAAAGTTACTCCTAAAAATAACATTCGGCAAGTTTATTTAAATTTCGATCAAATTACAGGCGATGGCAGCGGCAGAGAATTTACTGGCAGACAGAGTATCATAAATGGAGCTAAGAGTCAAGTAGGCCCCCTTTGAAGAGAAGAAGTCTAACCTTACATGAAAGGAGTGATGCAAGATAGCTTGTTCACACGAGTCCAAAAGTTAATGAATTGTCGTAGAAACTTGATGAAAAAGGTATGAGAATCAAGTATTAAGCTCATCTTCCACGTCAAATTGAGATGAAGCATAAATCGCGAACTTAGACATGCCGTTAATAACAATTAAATATATTTATCTCATCTAATAGAAGACGTTTGCACGATTTCCAAACCCACAAACTCAAGCCTATTGTAAATTATGAACATCTTCGAAGCTCTATATATTCCTCTGATATCCATAGCCTTTCCACAGCCGTCTATTCAAGCAGTGTACAAGTTAAGGTGCTTCCGACACTTTCCCATCAAGGTTTTCCTGAAGAACTACTTGGAACTTAAGTGAAAAGAAGAGATCTATCCCGTTCAAACCGACATAATATTGCTGATCATTCATTTTCTCAATTTCAAATGGAGAGTAGCTATCAGTGTATGAGATTCCATTCAAACTCAAGTTTGCTCTTATCACGATTGAGTGGTCTCCAATCAGCGTATTCTTTTCTCCATAGCCCTATGGCGGTCGGACTCTGCCATTCTTTGTGAGGAATAGTATATATTACAATTTTCCCTGCTGATTCTGAGAAATGGTCAGTTCAACTTTATGGACATGGGCATCTAACTAAATGTAGTTGCATCACTCTGAACTTATTCTCTAAAGGATTATCGTTGCTTTTCTCAATGATAATGACACATTTTTAAAAATTCGAAAATAGCAGTGTCTTTTAATAGAAGACGTTCTACTTTGAAGAAATTAATTTTTGTCCATTCTAATCGAAAACTGCAACAAGCTCCTCTAATTCCTTTTCAATTTATCTGTCTCGTCTATTTCTAACTAAGAACAATATTCCTACATACAACCACAGTTTTTTTCAAGGATCTTTAATTGAAACACAACTAATAGACATCTTGCAGAAAAATGGAAGACATAATTCATTATTTTATGTGATCACGAAGAAGCTCTTGAAACTTTGGATCATGAGCGAGGTACATGCTATCATTCCTAACCTTTATTGGTAATGAGATCTTAGCCTCAGCTATTTCTTTATAAAAATAAAATATCGGAGCAAGATCTTTCTGTCGCTCTTGGATATCCGTTGATTCTTCAGCTATTCTTTTAAGTATCTTCATGACTTCCTCAGGTTCCTTATGTTCAACTAATCCAAACTCTTTCGTCGAAATTTTGATTTTCCCTGGCTCCGAGTCATCATACTGAACCTTTGTCAGTTTGATGTCTTCAATAAACTCGAGTTCCACAATTTCGAGTCGAAGCGAGCAGAATGGACACTCAACAACGCTTTTTTCGAACAGATTTTCATAGTAATATTTAAAATCCATGACGCTTGCATGCTCGCACTTTCTTCCTCTTATAAAATGCTGAGAAACTCCTTTTTCAGCTATCAGCAGCTCAATATACCCTCTTTTCTTCTCTTCCTTCGAGAGGGTAGATCTAACACTGCGAGGTTCTGCATTGGATGCATAACCTTTGGCGGTTCTTAAAGCAATCTCAAATTCACGGAAGTGTGGAAAACTGTTCAGAGTGGCATTTGCTATGTATGCATAGGTGTGGCTCTTTAGATAAAGAATGACTTGATTGTACTGCTCTTTCGGGTCTCCAGCGAGGATTTCTTCAAAAAGAGTAACTCTAAGCAGATCTGTTAATTGACATGTCTCCATGCACGTGTGACATTTAACTTTGCCGTCTTCAGCTAGCATTTCGAGCACTTCGAACTCCATTGGCTGGCAGCCCAAGCATTTTGGAGTCAAAACAGGAGATGCTAGTCTTCCAAGGGTATATGAATCGGATAATTCATATGTAATTGAGTTAAGTTTTTCGGTATTCGCTTTTTCGAGTCTATGTGTTAGCTGTGGTTTCAGTTTTTCATAGCATTTTTCGATGCTCGGCTTTTGTAGCTCCATTGGAATTTATCCCCTTGGTTATTGCCACTTTTTCGACCGAAATTTTTATTTTATATCAAATTTTCCTGAAAGCTCGGAGTTAGCGTGCACGCTTACTAGAATTCGATGATCTACCAATCTGCGAGATTTCGATAGAATTGTTTCAACCATCCAGATTTTAAAGTTCGTATCGACCTACTTGACTTAAAAAAAGCATCAAAACGTGAGTTTCTCGCCTTTTTGGCACAAATAATGTAGAAAAACACCGAGAGAGGAGCTTCTTGGAATACTCAAAGCTATATGTAAATGAACTCACTTTAGGAATCAAATAATCAGAAATCTAGTTGGATCATTTAAAAATCAATGACATCATAGTATTTAAGTTATGTTGTGGACTTTCGGGTTTCAGTTCTGAAGCCCGAAAACCAAATATCTCTGATTACCCTCAAATTCGAGTGAGAATATAGGTATCATAACTAATTGTAAAGTTGTCCTCTTCGAAATAAAATAAAGTATGAGTATCATTTTATAATCAACTGCCCGCCCTCATCACTGAGGATGTTTGCTATCCAAAGCAATGTTAATGCATTTTCCAAATGATAATTTTACTTGTGCTGCCTATTCTACAAGCCATGAGCAGCTTCTTCCTCTCATGGTCATAATGCAGATACCCTCCCAGTTTCATTACAGGATTTCTGCACTCCACCGTCGTGAAATTCTCCTTCATGTTCAAAAAACGAGTCCTTCTCTCTTCAGAAACTATCGAAATCCCTTTATGATGGACCTGCGTGAAACTCGTGATTCCAGTCTCAAACGGGCCGATACGCTCATACTGACCCAACTTCCCATCATTCTTTATATGAAAACAATAAAAAGTCTTCACATGGTCCGCAGCGAAGAACCTATCCTCCGAAAACGGGCAATAGTCTATCTGGTTGACATACGAACGGAAAAAATCGTCAAATTTGAACAATTGCTCTTTGCTCTTGTAACAAAAGACAATGATGCCTTTCAGGAACCCTGCCACCATCCACTGCTTTTCCTTTTGGAATCTAACGCATCTGAATGGGTATGCATCATAATTCGTCAAGCACTGAACCTGCTTATTCATATTACAATCCCAAATCATTATTCCAGGGAAGTCTCCACAGGTAGCAACATGTCTTAACCCGTCGACGTAGTCATAGTCATATACGTCTTTGTCATGACGAAATTCATCGAACTGACACATGCCACCTCGAGCAATCTTAAAAACAAGGACTGACCGAACATGAGTTAGGACCGTGACGGTATCATCGTCTTTGCAGTATTGGATCTTCGTCACGATTCGAGACCCGAGCCTTTTGCGGAATATCACCTTTCGGGTGAGGGTATTTACTAAAACAAGGTCAGATTTATGATCGAAAGTGAGACCAGCGAAGAGTAGGAGACGATAGTGAGGCAGGTCGATGTAGCGACGAACCACTGGATATGACGTCTGGAGAACGTGGCTGACCTTTGTTGGCAGAGGGTTTGTCATTGTGAGGACGTGATTCAGGAAATTAAGTGCTTTTATTTAAATTCATAGTCGCTTCGCTTCAAGTACGCATACTACCCCAGATAATATTTTTATTCTCTTGATTTCATCAGAAAAATGAACTTTTTTTGTCCTCCCGCAAATTGTACTCAACAGCTGTTGAGGAATAATAAAAGAAAGTTCGAAACTTCAAGTCGACAATGCGTCAGCATCGCTGTTGCTTCGGGTGTTAGAGGGAGTCTTGTAATATCAGAGATTTTATCGCTTACTTTATCCTCTACATATCAAACTGTGTTAATAAAGGGCCAAATACACGAATTAGTCGTTGCCATTATAATCTAAACTGAGTCAAGAGTATTGGAGCTTCTGAAGGAGTCAATCTCAACAAGAACTTATTTATTCGTTAAAGTTGTTGGATTTCGTATAGAATGCCTGAATTATTAGATTTATTTGAGGTATTTTCTGAGAATACTATTATGTGCTCTCTCCTTATTGTTGAGAAATTTGTGTCAGAATCTGGAAATACAGGCTTCAGATTATAAGAGTAAGGGACTTTTAATGATAGACTTTCAATTGCGATATTTGACAGCTTAGCGGTAAACCGGGATGAGAGACTATTGCGAGTGAGCAAAAAAAGTAGTTTCAATATTGTGCGAAATCCAATCTATCTGGCTATTCTTTTTGCTGCGAGGAGATTGCAGTGTGTTGAGAGAATAATAATATGGGATTCTGCGATGACTTTTAGTAGTTGGCAAACAAAAAAACATCATTGTGGTCATCAAAGTAGAATTCATAGGACTTATTTGCTTTAGCCAGTGATTACGTTTTTGCTGGCTTGACTCAAATTTTTTTGATGTCATCTATCTATTTTAAAAGAGACGAGGACAGCTTATTCTAAAATCCGGATTGCCTATTTCTGGTTTTGCTTCAAGCAGTGAAAACCAACGAATTTTAGCCTCTATTATTGCGATTATTGCATATTTTTCCTCCATATCATAACAGTCCTGCAGCGGTATCTCTTTCGTCGAGATGACACGAAAGACAGGAACCTGTTTGAATGAGCTCTCAATATCCATTGTATAAGAAGAACTGATCGTAAGCTAAAAACATCCAATTTTCTGGTAGGACCACCTGAATGTCCATGCAGATATCAAACTAAGTATAGGTTTGTCTCTCGGTTGTTTTCTGCTGAATATGACCCAAAATTCGTTTATGAAAGCCATAGAGCCGTCAATTAATAAGCAAAGTTTCTTGAATTTAGATGAATTTAAAATACCAGCTAAATTAATAATTTAATTTACGAAGTACCCTCCGAATCTCGACCGACGAGTCTGGAACTTAGAGAACAATTTTGTACTGACCGTTAGTTTCCTGCACACTACTGGAACCACTCGTAAAATAAATAATCCCTGAAGTCTGAATTTCTCTGATACTACTTAAGACTTCATGTATATAGTGAAAAACTCCTTAATGCGCTCACAAACCAGATGAAAATTCTCGAATCATTTGAAAAAAAATATTCATATTCCAAAATCTGGATCAATAGAAGCTTTTAACAGACAAATTACAAACACAAAGACACCTGTTCTGTGGGTATCTGCAAGAAGGAAATACAATCTGAATGACTTAAAGAACAAGGTACACGGATTGTATGTAAGTTAATTGTCGATTGCGTTTGAATTCTCCTCTCTGACCTTGTGTATTGTGTTTATTTAGAATAATTAATTTTTTTTTGGGTTTTGAATAAGAAACGCGTCACCGGCAGAATCGAAATTCCATCTAAAATAACGGTCAAGGAAAACACATCCAGCAGCTTTAGGGATGCGAAGAACTGATTTCTTTATGTGTGTCTTTTGAAAATTTTTTTATGAAAAGAGTGAATTTTTAAGCTAACCACTTGTATCATTTCAGTCAGGTTCCGCTACGAATGCAGAATCCGTGATCAATTTCCCCGTTTGCTGAAATATTGGAAAAATCGTTTTAAAAAAATATCTCTAACCTCACTGCCATTGTAGAGCTCTATGAGCTAGTTAAGATCTTTCATTTTTCAGCTGCAGGCCAATGAAATCATTTGAATTCTTTAGAAAGCTTCGGTATCCTTCATGCTTGAATAATGCTTCAAATGAATGCCACAAATTTAAAGGAATTATTGCTTTTTACTTTGACTTAATAGAAGGAAAAGTTCTATCTGTAACAATTTTAATTTAATTAATTCGAGATCAATTTTAGCTTTTCTCAAATCCTCCTTCGTTTTTTGGTCAATTAGTCATCAGGGTCATCTAAATAAGAAACATTTACCTGAGATACCTAAATTGTTGGACTCTCCGATAGGTTTGTTTGCCACGTGACCAAATTGAATCCTTGAAAGGCATTTTATATTGCTTTTTTTCAGTGGCTTTAACACCCAAAATTAAAAGAGAAAGGCCCGTGTGAGATAACTAATCCCTTTTTAAGTATCTCATTAATTGAATCACATAAGACTAAATCACCTGAATTCACTCATCTCCGAGCTCAATACCTACACCTATTAGCATTTACTAGGTCATTTAGTATTTATCTTTCGAATAATATCACTTAAATTCAAGGATAGGGCTCCCAAACGGAGCTCTATGACAAATATGTAGTCGATACTTCTATGATATGAGTGGATTAAGTTTGCATTTGACCCTTACAAACCCTTCTCCAATTTGTTTTTCTCTCAAAGATCACTCCTCCTACTTGTTAGAGATACAATCAAGGCTGCCGCCCTTTAGGTGGTACTTTTATTTTCATTTTCGTAGGAAATTCGATCTATCTGAGCCGCTTTTGCTCAACTGAAATTGTTACTGAAAAAAAGTGTAACTCAGGTAACTAATGAGTATTCGCCTCGCGTTTCGGATAATTATAGGTCATGGTATCCTCGTCTGGGCAAGTACATTGCCGTCTGAGTGTAAAGTGGTCCTTTTGGCTGCATTTAGACTGTTTGTGAGGACCAGTTAAACGCCTCCATTTGCTACTAATTCCATATTTAGAAATTTTGCAGTACGTCCAAAATAAACTGGTTCAATAGCTGCGAATAAAAAATATGGATGGCTAATTTATTTTATTCTAGAATGGTTCGAAATATAAATTCAGAGAAAGGAAATTTTTAATAAACAATTTGTATTTGAAATTGAAAAACGACAAGCCTACATACAGACACCAAATTCAACTGCCTGCTCCCTTTTGTTCACGCACTGGGATCGGGGGTATAATTGCATGTCTTATGTACGCTAGTCTCCTTATACCTGGTGGTCCGGCTCTTCCTCGAAAGGACGAAGACTTCAGTACCTTTGCTGTAGTGTATAAAAGTTTTTTTTTCGAATTTTAAGATCAAAATAGCGCTTCTCAAACGATCTAGCAATAGACTTATGCTAAACTTATTTTTTCACGTGTTGAAACGACAACATTCATTCAAACCTCGATTGGAGTCTTGCACACCAATATTTGTTAGGAGCTACTTGGAATTTACTAGTCGCTTTGAGCAATCTCTCCAAATAAGGAAATATTACATTGAACCTAAAATATTAAGTTAGGAAGTAGATCGCCGTTACGGAATAGTTAGCTTAAATGAAACTGTTAAGAGACTTTTGAGTATAAATTAAAGGCGATATTCCTTTTGATTTTATTGGCGGCTTAGGTGACTTGAAAAAGAGAAATCTGGAAGCTTCCATATACGGCAAATTTTACCATCAGTTGATAGGAATAAACATTCTCTCGAATTTTTTTGGCTAATTGGAGGGATTTTAGTTCTTTGATACAATTTAGTGAGTTTCTTTTTGGAAATATAGATGGATACCGAAGATGCACTTGAAAATAGGGTTTAAAGCTACGCCCTACTTGTTTTTACGAGGGACTATGCTTCCTTCATTGCAGTGCTGATCTATTTTGGTTGATATTTCCCTGAAAAACGGTAATGAGAGCAGATTTCATAAATTTCCTCTTTGTGTATGTCCAAACAGCTATTAATAGCCGTTTACCCCTCTCAAGCAACTTTATGAGTGTTGAAAAAGCACATCACGCTTCTGTACTAACTCACTAGCTAAACAAGCCAAAACTTTCGAAAAAGCGACATTTTTCCGTTCTTATCATAAGAAAAAATCGGGATGAGTCTCATTATGTCACCAATTAGAGAGAATTCTCATTCAGTCGGATAAATTAAGGATTTTGAGCACGAAAAAGAACCCTACTTTCTTTGCAGTCGTACTTCATTTCAATCGAATCTGGCTATCATGGAAAATTCCTATTCAAATAGAAGTCTGGATCTAGGTTGCGCAGATACTTCGCTTTCTAAATAACCTCTTATCTGAACCAATTTGAGAACTGCTGCAAAGTTCGACAAATTATCAGGAGCCAGTTTCAAATTTCCACGAGAATAGGAGGTTTTGTGAGCGTGATTAAGTCGAAGTTTCATTTAGTGGAGAGGATTGCTATAGTGGGCGGGATTGTTAAAGATTTTGTTATCGAACTGTTAGCATCTTAAAATTTACCATTTACTTCTTAATATCCGAAACGTTTTTTAAAAATCGTGCAAATTAAAGAAATGATTCGACGTTTCAAAATTGATTTCATGAGAAAAAATCGAGATATCTGTAGATTAGACAAACTTCAGCTCAATACTTCATTTAGTAAATTCTTTTTCTCTTCTTAGCAATTTATACTTCATAACATATCTTTGAGAAAGCTAATTGCGTCTCAAGCTACAATTTTTCCGCATTGAGTACTACATGCTCTTCAACCAAAGCAAAAGATACAGAACAAGTCTACAGACAGTTTTATGATTTAACTCAGCCTTCTATTCCAATTCATAGTAAAACCTATATTTCATCCTTACTTGATACAAAGAGAACATTTTTGTGTGCGTTTCGCATTGACACGTCTTATTATCTTAAAGTTACGATTATTCTTTCATAGAAGGGGTCGAATCCCAAAAATTGTGTCATCATAATTATTTGATAATGATCATATGTGTAGCATACAACTAAGTCTAAATAATTCAAGTAAAACCACTACTCACGTTCGCTTCAATATATTGTTAGACTCAGTCTTTCTTTCCTGAGCTCTTGATCATCTTCTCGGTCTTCAACACTTTTTTCTCTGATTCAACACTATCGAAATACACCCAAGATCCTCCTTCAAGTAAACCGTCAATCTGGAAAGAAAGTCCCGATAAACAAGGCACCACAAGCAAAGATCTTACCTCAAGTTCTATTTCTTCTTCAGTGTGACCTGACGCTTTGACTTCAGTCCAAAACCCAAGCCATTCGTCAATTGAGATTGATCCGTTGCCGTCTTTATCAACCGCCTTGAAGAGGGCATCTGTGTTCAGTTTAGCGAAATTTGAGCTCCTAAAACCGGAGTTTAGGCGTGATGAAGGTCTTCTATTACCAGAATTTCAGAGTCTCTTCTTTATCGATGCTGTTAGAGCCATCTTTATCGATTTTTTTGAACACGTCGAGGACTTTATCCTTGAGGCCAGGTGTAAGCTAACGAAATATGAGCTATTTGTCTGGAATTGTAGGCTTCTACCTCAACTTTAGATTGACTCTTGCCCATTCTTGTTATAGTTAAATAAATTACTTATTGATAATGTAGATAATTTTAGAGTTATCTTACAAAAACATTAATTTCTGATGAGTTAGCCCGTCATGGGTAGGAAATTAAATGAAGCAACTAAGTTTGTTGCGTGTATGTGTAAAAAGATTGAATATACTATCTATTTTCCTTCACAGGGTCCAATGATTTCACTGGCCTCATAATAAATCCGAGGAAATATGCATAGGAATTGTGAAACAGTTATTTTTTTACCCTTTCTCTAAGGTTTCGGAGTGTCTGACTTGCAATTTGCGGAAGGAGCCGCCGTGCGTCAAGCTGCTTGTTTTCGAGACAATTCCGAAAAGAATCAGCCAAAAAAAAAAAAGCTAATGGAGAACAAACCGGTTCCATTAATACACAAGATGGCGCTTAACCTTTTAGGGGATTGACACTAATCAGCCTGGCCCGTTTTGTTAAAGAAAATGTTTCAAGTAAAGTCTGTAAAGAAGAAATTTAGTCTACCTGTGGTGTTAGTGAGCTTTAAAAGTGAATGTGCTCTTTCAACAAAATTCCTGCGCTGATCCAAATTTAATTTTTTTAAAGGGAGCACAGATCCAATTAGCCACTAAAATTTGATGTAGTCTAGCTCCCAGGCAAAGGATTTAGCAGTGATCATGCTTTCCCTTTAGGAGGAACTGTCACATTTAATCAATTGAGCTATCGAAAGCTTCAGTTTGACCTCTGACCTGAAAAGAATATATTGCTAAATATGTTTCATAATATGATGGACAGAGAGCCTACCTTCTCATCCAGAAATTATCCTTAGTCCTTTAAATTATTGGAGATATTTCAGATAAATCTTGGTTTTTTGTTTTTTAAGTCACTTCTTACATAAAAATCGCATAAGTATTTGAAGAGGAAGAATTCATGGAACGGAGATATCAAATTGAAATTCCTTTAAAGCTCGATATGACTCATCATATTTCTATTTAGTCCTTTCAATCCTAACCAAGTCAAAGCGTTCAGAAGTGATTTTGGGTTGTAAAATTCCTTTGCTAATGTTGTTGCCTTTTTAGATAAAGCAGATTTACAATCAAAAAACATATTTGTCAAACACATCGAACAAAAATATCCACGAATTGCGTAATAAACTATTAGACAATTCCAAAAAAAAAAAATGATTCGTCTCTACACTTTTATCTGTCTGAAGCGAAATTTATTGATTAGCGTAAAAAAATTTTTGTGAAGAAGAGGTTTTTAGTTGATCCTTCACTCCAAAACTTTTGAATCCTTGCAAATTTTCAAGCGATCGGTTTGTATTACTAATATAAGAATCTTTTCTCGGCGTCTGACTGCTAGTTTTATAATCGCTTCTATTAGAATTCAATTTGGAGCTGGACTTCGAGTAAGCTATGTGAGTAATATTGGATTGTGCTGCATTTCCAGGGAAAAAAGAAACTTTTGGGGATTTAGAGTTTAGGACCATTTTAGTTGCAGTATGCGGATGATATCTAGAGTCATAATCATCGTTGATCAATCGACCAGGGCTTCGTTTATAATTCGATTTGATATTGCTTTGACTGCTCATTTCTTTGGAACTTGGGCTCTTTTTCATGTGAGATCGATCGCTCGAGTGCAAAAGATCACTTGTATCCAATCGTTCAACGCGGCTGCTGTTTTTGCTGAGAGAGGATTTTATATCTTGTCCTCTAGGATCTGCTCGTCGTGTCCAACTATCTTTCTTGGGAGTTATCACAGTTTGGATTTGTCCTTTGTTAGGTGAGATCATGCCCTTCATTTGGTTCGCTGAATTGGTGAAATTCCCTCTTTTAGAGTTGCTGGTGGTTGTTTCGTTAGCTTTAGACCTTGAAGAACTGAATCCTGCTTTCTTATTTGCCATCTCATAAGCCTGGGAACGTGTTTCCAATGAGAACTGAATTATGAGGAGGATTAGGATTACCGTACTGATTTCCTCTGCAATCTTCATTAACATATTTCTCTCTTTTGCGAGTCTCTTGGTCTGTGCGTCTTCGTAGAGCCTCGAAACGATTTTGGTAACGTTTTCCTTCGTTTCTATGATAAGATAAGAAATAGGAGGGGAATTCCATTGAAAAGGCTCTTTACGCTTGGAGGCATTGGCTTTCACTTTTTCAACAAAGAAATTTTGGATTTCTTGTTTCAATTTCTCCCGTTCTTTCTCCAACGCGTTCCTTCTGTGAGTATCTTGCATTGACCGATCAAAGCTTTTCTTTGCGATTTGGCTCTCATTTTCTGATTCTCTTGACCTTGATCGAGATTTCTGTCTCAAGAGCTTTTGACTTCTCTCTCTACTTTCTTTCCTTTTCATACTCCACCTTAATATTATAATTGGATTAAGGTAACGCTAAATCGCTTACTGCTCTCCATCATCAGCGAGACGTTTATATAAATTATTTTTTGCTTGATCTGATATTTTCGGTCTGGCCTCTGCAATAACGGTTTCCAGCCTATTAATCATGAATTATGAAGTTAGTTTCTGTAATGAGTGAGATGCTTACGCTTTCCCTTGCATTCTCCTCAGTGTGGCATCTACCATCATTCTGTCCTCGAAAGAACCAGTTTGATACATGACTTCTTTCTTTTTCTGATCGTAGAATTTACAGAATGATGCTTGAAGACTGACATCTGCCTCATGCATTCTGTCAACGCTTCTCGACAGAGAGTCTTTGCTACCACGATGAGTGTCCAAAGCTGATTTCACCGATCTTCTACTAGTTATTTCAGGTTGAAAAGGCTGCCTTGGTGAAACGGTGTCTAGTTCCAGTCCAGCCATTTTGATGGGAGTTCGCTCATGAGAATAACCTTCAGTCCGTTCGATAGTAGAAACAGGCTCGTTGTTTCTCAGATATTCGCTGCTATTGATGGATTGCACGCTCTGACTAACTCGAATTCCGTTGGAAATTTCTGTTTTTTGAGAAGTGCTCCTTTCAGAGTCCTCTAGCATTGACTGTCGCTTCAAAGTTTCTTTTTTAATTTCAGTTTTCGGGCTCACGTCTACAGTCTCAAACACGGGATCTGCTTTAGGAGTTGCAGTGTAATTCATATTTTCAAGGATAGTTTCTTCAACAATTCGAAAATCAGTCTCTTCAAGCTCCTTCATTTTATGAGAAGGCTGGGGATCATGTGAAAATGGTTGATGTTGCAGATAAATTGGTTGTTCTTCAGGCTCCTCCTTACTGCCCGAATCTCCTTCTAGAAGCACTTGGACTTCATCGGGGAGATTTTCCGTTTTATTTTCGTCTTCTGGAATCTCAGCAATTTGTGAGTGTCCGTTTAATTGTACTGGCGAGATCTCATCAGCTTTCATCTCGTAAGACCCAAATGCTGTTACTTCTTGAAGCTGTCCCTCAATCTCATTAAACTGTTTATCAGAAACTTCTGTTGGACTCGAATCTTTATGGTTCATTGATGAAGAGTCTTCAATTTGATTGGATTGCTGAATTAATGTGTCTGGAGCATTTGATTGTAACACTTCCAGGATATTAATATTCTCATTATGCTGAACATCTTGATTTTCAGGCTCCTCGTTGGTTGGGTTTATATCCAATGCGCTTATTAGTCTCTCCGAGCTTTTATTCATATTTAATTCGTCGCATTTTTGGTCTTCTACGTTACAGTCTCTCTCAGGAAGATATTCCGGCGGATGAGAATCTGTCATGGGAATTTCGGTCTTTTTCGTTATTTGGCTCTCAGGAGATTGATCTTTATCAGCTGGAGAGTCTATCGTGAAAGAAGTAGCTAACTCTACTTCTTTATTGAGGACATTTTGAAATGCTTGCTCTTCAATCTCTAAGGCATTAGGTGACTTTTGGATACTTGTAAGAGATTTTTGTATGCTCTCTCGAATTGCTATGAGCGCATCTGACCCTTTTAACGAAACAACCGACTCAGCGAGGTTTTTCAATTGCACTCCGTCAAGCTGTGGCTGAGGATCATGAGCCTGCTCTAGAACTTCTCCATTTAACTGGGGCATGAGTTGGTTTTTATTGCCAAAATCCGAATCATTTTTTTCGCTACTCACATTATTTGCTTCATTTTCTGGAAAATGTACTAGTCGCGTTCCATCGCAGCTATGAGGACTCATTCTAGGGGTCTCATACTGACTCGTTTCCTTGTCATTCTGTGTTTCATTGGTTCTTTCAACAATGATATCTACTTCAGGAACAAATCGCGATTTGAGTTTTTCCTCAGAAAATCTGTTTTTGACTTCAAATTTAGCTTCATTCAACTTTATTTGTTCATGTGAGCTTTCACTTTCTTTCCCATTCAAGCTAAGCTCTTCGTTAAAACTTTGTTGATTGGAATTCACAGTTAACTCGGGATGCATTTCAGTGTGCGTTCCTTTCCAATGATCTTTGGTGAATATTCTCTCTATAGGCAGTTTTGGTTTGCTCAAATCAGGAAAATCCTCCTGTTTTATTTCGCCAAGACCAAAACAACCGTCATTCTCTTTGTCTTTATAATAAATTCTGACTCCGCTATCATATAGCCCACCACCTTCACTGGAATTCTCAACCGTCAATTCTTCACCCTTTTGTTTTTCATTTCGATTCATCAATGACACTTGCTGCTCATTTCCGTTTAATTCAATGTCGGGTCCATTCGCCTTAGTGATCCCTACTTCCATGTTCCTCTCTATCTCTCTCCTCACGATCTCCAACTCTTTCGCTAATGGAACTTCACTGCGCTCTTGATTCTGCAGAAAGCCGCTCTGATATACCTCCATATTACTGCTTTTGTCCTCTGGCTCAGACTTAATAAGGAAAATTTTATTGGCATCGGGTTCATCTTGTTGCTCTTTCTGTCGAGAAACTAGCACTGGCTGCAGTTCACCATTTCTAGTTTCCACCGACTCATTAAGTTTAGGCTGCGCTTGCATTCCACTACTATTTTCCGAAAAACTATTCTGGCTATTCCCTTTATTTGGAGTCAAAAAATTCTCAACTGAATTATTTTTATTTGTTGATGCTGCTGAGTCCTGTCTTTGTACTTTATTTGCTCTCTTGCTATCGCCTTTACTCAAATTTACTAAATTCTGCTCAATGCTCGTTCTTCTACTTATCTCTGGGAAAATCTCTCTATCAAGCGCATTTTTCGTACTTGTATTGCTTCTAATCTCAGGGATTTCGATCAGGTTCTCTAGCTGCTGCAATTTCTCTCTTTTCTGCAATAGCCCATTATCAGCCGAATTTGCCAACTTTTTAAATCCACTTAAAACCTCGGGATTTGACTGCACAGAGCGATTTGCTTTAGCGCTGCTACCATCTAAGACCATTCTTTTAGAATTTTTCTTTCCATCCTTGCCTAGACTCGAATCTGCGTCTCTAATGTTCCGGAAAATAGGAGTGATCTTTTCAATTGAGCTCAATAAGCCTACATCATCTGATTCGTACCTTCTTAACCCCAAGTTATTGATATGCTGCTGGATTAAACCTATTGATTCAGAGGTTTACTTTAACAAATGCACTCGTTAGATCATACCTGAGGTATCCTTATTAGTTTTCGGCGTAAAAAAGCTGTTGGGCATCATTCCTGATTGATTTTGATGTGATTCTTGCAAATCCTTTAAAATAAGTCCTTTTAGCCTCGCTGTGGGGGCTAGAGCACTGCGATTTGGATTTATGGTAGCGCTTTGTGGTTCACTATTGGCTGTTTTTTGGGCAATTTGTTTTTTTCTTGGGTTCTCGATTACGATCGTAAGCTCTTGGCTCTTTGGCTCCCAGCTGTCGACATCATCGAGCTTAAAATAGGTGAAATAACCTTTAAAAAATGAGGGGTTGAGTTCTTGTTTACTAGCTTTGTAGTGCCTTTGCAACTTACAAAGGAACAGGTCTCATTTCGGTTCCCGAGGGAGTAGTAGCTGGTAGCGGGTGAGCTCGGAGAGCCATGCGAGCATTCGATGGAACTATCTTGGTCACCAGCATGCCGTGATAAAATCACTGGGTTTGGAAATGATTCCATGGCCTAATAAAAAGCAAACTTTAATTTTCTGGGCACAACTTGTTTATTTTTTTAACCGCTGCAACAAAACCTTTCATTCTATAGATTAATGTGATCTTTCTACAATTCAGGCAGAAGAATGGGCATTTCATGTTTTTAGACTATAAATATACAAATTTACATCATCAATTGCTTGATTGTTTCGGAATATAAGATAAAATCCCTTCCATATTAGAAGAGGTTTGTGAATATGCAATAAAGACACTAAAATTTATCAAAGGGAAAATTAAAAGTGAGCGGCACGCGAACATGCCAGCGAATCCCAGCGGCACTGAGAACTTTAGCGAATTAAAATAATCTCGTCTGGTTCGGAGAAGAAATTCTTTGAACTCTTTTTCATGCAATTGCTTTAATTCTTGTTTCTTCGCTTTGATGATAGGCTCAAGCATCTTTTCCTGATGCACTTTTTGCCTGTACTTGATGAGTTTGTCTTCGATTCTTACCTGGTCTGCCATTGATTGTGCTGACTACTCAGATTAGAATTAACTTTTATCTCTTATCCTTTGATATTTTTTATTGTCCTAACTATTCAATCTTAGAAAAAGATTTAGATCATAATGAGAAATGCAATCTTATTTGAATTACAACATACTTATGTGAAAAGGTTTACTTGGAAAAAGCCGGAAAAGCATGGAGAAAGCTAATATAAACGTATAACAGAGTCATGTTATTAAATAAAGGACTGCTTTAGAAAAAAGATCATAATTATGCATTGGGATGAGATGATGATGAGATTGTGATGCATTGAAAATTAGTTATAACACATATATATAAAGATAACATGAGACAAACTCGTGACACGAGAAAAATGTATGTCTTGAAGACTTCTTCATAAATATTAGACTAGACGAATTGAGATCAACAAGAATAATTGTTGTAAGATTGCATTAGAGATAACTCAAGACTCTGCGTAGGGCTTTGTCTTCGAGACCGATTAAATCAATAAGATTTTACTTATACAAACTAAGTAGAATTATTTCACGGAATTTCAAAATGCATCGATTTACAATAAATAACATAACTTAGCCATTAGGACCTTCTCGCAATAGTCTTGCAGAGCCAATCAAATCCTCCTGTTATCCCTGAGCCTGTTTTTGCACTGCAGCTCTGTATATTCCATTTTCGGTTCTTCGTGGTTTCTAGCTCAAGAGTCTCTTTAATCTCATCCACTCTCATACCGCCCAAATCTTCTTTATTTGCCATGACAAGTAAAGTGGCATCTGTTAGCTCTTGATTCGCGAGTAGTGAATGCAATTCCTTCTTGGCTAGCTCCAGCCTTTCTTTATCAGTACTGTCTATTACAAAAATAATGCCGTTGGTGCCTTGGAAGTAATGTTTCCACAGCATTCTTATTTTAGTCTGGCCGCCCACATCCCATATTGCGAGTTTGGCTCTGTTGTATTGAACGGTCTCAATATTAAATCCAATAGTGGGCACAGTAGTAGTGACCTCGCCGAGTTTTAAACGATTTACTATCGTTGTTTTACCAGCCCCGTCAAGACCAAGGATCAGAATCTTCACGTCTCGGACCTTGAAAAGCGAGTCAAAGAGTTTTCTAATAACTGCGCCCATATTTCTGCTGGAATTAATTTTGATTATTGTTTAAAAAAGCGATGATGATTTTATTACTGAATGAGTTCTGATAGGAAATTACCTGAGTTTAATATATTACTACTGAGTTTGGAATTTTTATACGTGGGAAAACTGATCTCGTTCAACTATACGGGATTAATCAACCAATTAGTTTTTTAGAAACGACTACCCTGATCGTGCGGAACTGCAATTCAGCTGATTAATGCGTCAGATAGGCAAGGCTATCTGACTTAATTATAACTCGACGGAGCGGACCGAACAATTTATACTGTTGAAATATTTCAGCCATCAAGCATGCGCTTTGTGAGATTGCTACATAAGTAAAGTATTGGGTGGGGGGGGGCAATTAAATGATTTAATTTCGTAGATGAAGGAGAACTTAAAACAGTCTTTTTTGGTTAATAACTCCTTTCAGACAGAAAAATCCATATCGTAAACATGCGATTAGAATGGCTAGATAAAACTCCAGGAAGAACGCTCATTATCAAGCAAAAGCAACAACGGATCGATGAAAATCCTCAATAAAACGACGTGTATATCCGATAGTCGGTGCAGTTTCGCCTCATCCAATGCTTCTTTTTAGTTAGAATGTAATCGAGCAAATTGAGCCCCAGTATTCTCTATCCCTCCCCAAATTTTTGAAATTAAGACATAGATGGGTCTGGGATAGCCTGCAAAGACTCAAATCTTTGAAATTGAGACGGAATTGGGTTTTGGAGAGCCTGCAAAGACTTTCAATCGTTCAAAGAGCACTACTATAGCAACTCATCATATTATAAATGAGTCAAATTTTGATGAATTATAACTCCACAAATTGGTTCATAATTCAGCTCTTAGCTTCGAAATTGCAGACCTCTCAGACAAATGAAGACAAATTTTCTCAAGTTCTCAAGTAATGTACTTATAAAAAGAACTTTTGCAGCCGAAGCAATCAATCGACAGAAAAAACGAGAACGATAAACCAAATCTCTTCAGATAGTGATGTAATTTACTAAGGAAAGTTACATCGTCATTAGTCAGCTGGATTTCCAAACGCGTTCCTGTGGCAGTTATTGTGTGAAGAACACCCCAAATCTTCATTTGCTATGAATGCTCACTCCTCCAGCAAATCTTAATCTTCTCCAATTAACATCCCTCGGCTTCATGAATTAGCATCTTTTTATCACTTTTCACCATAGGTCCATAACTATCATCGCTTTCTATCGAAATTGGTCATTTAGCCTTCTAAATCGTTACAATTTCTCCAAATTATCAGTCATGAGACAAACTCTTATTGATTTCTCTGTCCAAGCACCTCTAAAGAAGCCTTCTACCTAATTCTCCATCAGCCATCATCAGCTTTTCGAAACTCTTTCTTTCTACCTTATGTATCTTTAGATTCTTATTGCTCTCATTTTATCTTTCTCGGTCAGTATTACTGTCTTTCAATTCGCTGGAATTATTGAGATTTAGATACTCCTACCGACTGAAAACAAAATTAATAGCCAAAACGGTTCAATTTTTCGGCACGTTAAAATTCTACAAAATTGAAAACCACGCTACTCCATAGACATTATTTCTAATCTAACGACAAATCGTTATTCTTTCTAGAGGATCACATGAATTTGATTTACATTTTCAATGAATGACCGCACTTTTACCAGCAAGCAACCAATAATCAAGATAAGCATTCCTCCTCGGGCCCATCGAGTGTAAATATCATATTTGAAAGTTCAAGGCCGCTCCCTATCTGTTTTATTCCAGTGGGTATTTACTCGTCTTTCCGGAGGCAGATTTTAAATAGTTCCACGAACGATTGAACTGTACTTACTAGCTTGTTACTGGTAAAATTAGATTCCTTCTTATATTGATTCTAATAGAAGGAAAATCTGCGAAGATCAAATTAATAAACATTTTCCAAATTAGCACAAATGGTCGATCTACTCGAACTCGAAGGAACCAAGGCAGATAGCTTTAAATCTAATCGCGCACTTCAACTAATTGACGAAGAAAAATACAAGGACGCTTTAGCTGAAATCAAAAAGAATAGCAGCGGACGAAGATTCGTTCTCCAATACTTTGTTGAGAAAGTCGCTTGGAACGGAGCGACTGACTACGGATGTCCGAAAAACCCTAAAGGATACCAAGCGACTGAAATAGCGGGCTCGGTCCTAGCTGATTGCATGGATTTTATCGAAAAGCTGTTCAATGAAGAGATGGCCAGCTCCGCTGATGAGAATACGCTTGTCGTGCTCCTAAAGACAAAGGCAGATATTGCGAGATATCTGGGACTGATAAGCAAAGGACAGGCAGTTGCTACAATGAATCAAATGTCTGACGAGTGTTATAAGCGCAGTATGAACATTTGCCAGAACTGGGGACCAGAGAGTATTATGAGGCTTTCTGTAGTGTTATGCTACGCGGATTTCTTGCAGCATTCAATGAAAGATAAAGACGGGGCCAAAAATTTGCTTTCGAAAGAAATTGATTACGCGAAGAGTAACATGAGGTCTCGTAGTAAAGATATCGCTTGTATACTTGACTTGATGAACCAGAAATTAGCTTCGTTGAAATAGTGATTTTGATCGTTTTGGAGGTCTTGTTCCTCTCAAAGCCTGATTTAATTAATAGTACTGTTTAATTTCTGTTTGAGAATTACTACATATAGTAAGACTGAAGGGAAAAAATGTATTGACAAGTTAACATTCGAATTGAAGTATTGTTATGTGTAAGTGATATATTATCTCTCGCCTTATAGAAAAAAGGCAACGGAAATTGTTTCTTTTTGAGGGTATCATGAATAAGCTAGCTGGACTGCACCTCAGAGAAGGCATGCTAGTATCAATATGGAAGTCTGATTTCTGAATTGAAGCACAATTTGAATATTTGATAACAAAATTTATTGCGGGAAAGATTCAAATTTGCGGGCAATCGGGAAAATCAAATAATAATTTAATACCTCGAGCCAAAGAAAAAAAGCAGGATACCTTTGTATTACACTAAAATGATGGATATTGGTAAGCCTCTTCACTAGACAAGTATTAATTTGTACAGAATACGAGACTCCAAGCCAAAAGAAACAAGTTATTAGCAAGACTAGTGGAGCTGATTACATTAATCCTCCTGATGTCTTCACCTTAGAAGATCTCGAACGATATTACGGTAATTCTTACAAGAGTTGCTAAATGCTAATGATTTGTAGAGCAGTATTTCCCGTTTGATTTATTCGAAGGCTGGCTCGCTTACGGCGATAAATGTATTTTTTTCAATTAGTTTCGCTGCTGACTATTCTCTATTATCTTTGCAGCGGAGGCCAAAGAAACTACTTTTTCCAAGAGAGAATTCACCTTCACCTTGGAAGATGATATTTACTGCCGTTATCGAAGTTTCCCGAACTTTGAACAAATGAAGAAAAAGGTTGTCGAGATGAAACCAGTCAAGATTGATATCGGAGCTATGTTCAACCATAACGTATAGAAACACTTAATTGATGTTGGCTAACGCCTTCTATTTAGCCTGTTGATAAAGATAAGATCCCTGATAAGCTCGCTCCAGTGATGAGAGTAACTAACAATCGCGAAGACACTTCTTAACTGGTTGTAGGAATATGTTATCGATATCGATATGAGTGATTACAACGACATTAGAACGTGCTGTTCAGTACATGGAGTAGGCCTGAATTTTGTACTAATACTTTACAATAGGAATCAAACATTTGCAGTAAATGCTGGCAGTTCATGGCCGCAGCTGCCAAAGTCCTCGATGCTGCTCTTAGAGGTATAATTTCAGCGTTTTCATTCATTTATTAAGGCTATCATCAATTATTATAGAGGACTTCGGATTCAAAAATATCATTTGGGTTTATTCAGGACGTAGAGGTATCCATTGCTGGGTCGCTGACCCCACGGCTCGCTATCTCAAAAACGAAGAGAGAGCAGCAGTAACAAGCTACCTGAGCATTGCCGCGGTATGGCAACTATCTTATAGCTGAACTTAATTTCTTGCCTTTTAGGGAAGTGAAGGCTCCCTTGCAAAAGTAGAACCCTTGAAGCCAAAGCTCCACCCTCACATCAAGTAAGATTTTAAATGAGCTTTCAACTTATCCAGGGTCGTAGACGATCATACAAAATCCTGAGGAAATATTTCGAGAAAGTCGTTGTTGAAGAGCAAAATATCTTGGAAAATAAAGTAAAAGTCGACCAGATGCTAAATATCATCCGCGATGAAGGTAAAGTCCAAGTTATTTGTCGCTGAAATTAATCGACCTATAGAACTTCGCTCGAGGATCAAGAGAGAGTTGAACAATAAAGGAAAAGGCTTGCGAGGCAAGGAAATTTGGGAAATGATAAAATCAATGATTCCAAAAACTGATTCTTCAATGGCGGACGACAAAAAAAGAGACAAATCAGTAAAGCCTTGAATGGTTATTGATATGAACTCACTGATTGTTTATAGAGCGATCAATATCATATTATCGAAGAAATCGTCTTGACCTATCTCTACCCCAGAATCGATATTAACGTCTCAAAGACGATGAACCATTTGCTCAAAGCTCCTTATTGCGTCCACCCTAAAACTGGTAAATATATCGTTCATCGCGCAGGGACTTATCGATATATAGGTCGTGTATGTATTCCATTGAATATAATGCAAATTGATAGCTTCGACCCACAAAGAGCGCCGATAATGAACGAACTGATTAGCATGGATAAATGTAATTTTGCAAACCGGATTTCGAATATTATAACATCGAAATTTGTAAAGCATTACAATCCTACAAGGATTTCGAAGAGAGCAAGCAGATTTTCAGAGAGTTTGTCAAAGGGTGCAAGATAGAAGCTAATAAAGAAAGTTTGAGTCAAAGTAATTCCAAGATAGTGGACTCGAGTGGTATGTGGTAGGATTATGAGATAAGAAATTTGAATGAGTTGGAGTTGAATTGTTTCCATGAGTTATCGGTTTAGCTCTTGAGCACTTTAGCTTATAATGTGCTTTATATCTTAATTTCACTGAAAATTTAATTGGGTCATTTTACCAGGAGAGCTAGGAACCATTGACTTAGCGAAGAAAAAATTATACCGACATAAGATATTAGCTCGGATTTATGATTTTGGAAGTATAAGAATTAACTTCATGAGAAATGAGAAAGGATGAAGCTATCGCTACTGTCCTTTTACCTACATATTCAGTTACTTTTTCTCTTCAACGCCAGGAGCCCGTTTCAATTTTCCTTGTCCATGGATTTTGACGATTTACCAAGCTCATTAATGTGCATTCCCATTTGCGAATACTATCTCACTAGAGGCAAAGAGAAAAACGCAAGAGATTCGTAAATGTTGAATTTTCAATAGACTACTTTCTATAGATATTTACGAAAAAATGTTATTATGTGTACTCATTTCTTAAACATATTTTTTAAAGGAATTTCGATCTACAGCTACTATGGATCATCATAAATCGCTAATACTGCTCAGGATCAAGGATAATATCTGGATTTGGCAAGTAAGGCACTGAATAAACCATTTTCGAAAGCTTTTCTCGTAGTTCATGTCTCTTCTGATTCAGCTCAGAGTTCTTGAAGTTTAACTTTTCTAATGAAAGGTTTCCCTCCAGCCTTCCAGCTGAACATTTCCCCTCGTACACTCTGGTTCCTGCGATTAGCATCGTGATATTACCAGACACCAAACCATTAGAGATAGTGCACTCGACTCGAACTTCGTCAAAGTTGCCAATTTTAAAGAGCAGCCAACCTTTACCCTCTGCTACATTTGATTTCCAAGTGCCTCTAAAGGTTGTATCTCCAGCAGTAAGCACTCCATCTCCGTGCTTGGAGCCATTAACCCAATTTCCTTGATACGCAGCGCCGGAGCCTACAATTAATTTTCCCTGTCCATGAAATTGACCCTTCTCCCAGTTTCCTTGATAAACATATCCATTTGCGTAAACCAGTTCACCGAAATCATGCCTTTCCCACACGGAAACTCCCTGTGTAAGAGCTACCATCCCTATAAATGATTTCCCCTTTCCCATGAAACTTATCATTAAAAAACTCTCCATTATAACTTGATATGTCACTGAATTTCAAGAAGCCTTGTCCAACTCGTTTGTTTGACGTGAAATCCCCTTTATAGTAAATCCCATTGGCACTCACCATCTCGCCTATTCCAAACAATTTCCCATCGAGAAATTGGCCAGAATACACTTTTTTCTCAGCATAATTGATATAAACCCCTTTCGGTTCCATCTTACCAGAGTTGAAATTGCCAACGAAATAGCTATCTGAAGCGAATCTCTCTCCTCTTCCATGAGGCTTTCCCTGATAAAACTGCGCCAAATATATCGCTCCATCGCTTTTCAGTTCAAGCGGTCCGAGTATAGGGTAGTCCTTGGTAGTTAAATCAAGATCCGTGGGTCGAAACGTCGCGAAATACATCTGCATGATTGACTTCAGTTCTTCAGAAGGATAGTAATGAGCTGGGATTTCATCCACAAATTTGTAATCGGTACCAGGCGGCGCCTCAGCATAAACTTTCTTGTTGCTGCTTTTTTTCCGCTGCACCATCTCTGCAAATTGCAAGTCAGCTTTTTTAGAAAAGTGTTAAACATCAAAAATCAAGAAAGTAACCTTACTTGTTTCCAAACTTGCCAACAACTCTACTTCTGCGATTATATCTTTTGGAGAAGGTCTTTGGTCTGGCTCTTTATTGAGCATCTTGCAAAGAAGATCAACAAGCGGCTCTGATGCGAGTCTTCCCTTCAAAACTTGCCATATCTCGGTCTGAACCTTTTTGTAATCTTCAGCATTTTGCACTAGATTAAGAGTCCTATGGTAGTCATTGATGCCTCCAATTAGCTCAACGACCACAAACCCAAGAGAAAAAATGTCTGAAAAGAAAAATTTCTCAGGCTTGTTCGTTCCATTATCCGCCGCGTCGATGACCTCAGGCGAAATGAAATAGGATGGCGAGACCGCACATGCTTGTTTTACGGTCTTGATATTTGAAGTGGTCATTGAAATCAAATCTGAAGTGTCTTTAGCTTTAGAGAAGTATGTTGACCCATAGAGGTTGCCTAATAGATAATGATCCGTCTTTGAGTTATAGAAGATATTCTGAATGTTGATGTAATTATGAGCTATTTGTTCTTCATTTTGTAAAACAGTCAGTGCATTGGAAATGTCCTGAAGAACTTTGAATGCCTGAGCTTGGACCAGTTGCGGTGTCCAAGCCGCAGAGTTGGTCATGATCATAAAAGAAAGAGAAACATAATTAGGCATCGTGTAGTAGGCGGTATAAGTTTCAGGATCCCAGTCAAATTCGAAGATGGAGAGGATATACGGTGATTTGTGTACTTTCAGAGCGACTAATTTGTTAATCTCCTTGACGAAGAGGTCATAGTTCTCTTTTGTGGCTTTCTTTAATGTTTTAATGAGGTAAAGTTTTTTGCTTCCGCGGTATTTCCCACGATAAAGGTCTGCATAGAAGCCACTCTCGATGAGACGCAAATGCTCGTACTTTTCCGATATTTTACGGCGTTGCTGGTTAGAGGAAGTAGAAACTGGTTCGACCATCTCTTGGTGGAAAGCAAATTTGTTACCGATTAAAAATAATAAACAGAATAAAACCTGGAAAGTATTTCGAATTATTTTAATTTTTTTACTTTGGTGATTGCACCCGCGAAATCACATTCTGTTGAATGCAAGTAAGGAGGTTTTACTAGTGTTGTCAGAGATTATCAAGTTAAGCATACTATTTGGAATTGAGTCCCATTTGATGGCAGTGTCCAATTGATAACTTAATCTACCACTTAATTTCGTAATAATAAAACGAATTGCGAAGAGATAATGATTTACACAAATTTTAAGCAGTTCGACAAATTTGATCTTTTATAGTGCATTTGAAAATGCATTACTCTTTTCAATAATAGATCACCTCATATCTTATCAGATTTGTGTTCGTAGTAATAGAGATAGAAAGACAGCTTCCAGCTGCTGTTCATCTATAATATTGCCCCTGATGAAAATGAATTTTCAAATTTTTGTGGCCATTTCGAGTCGAAGATTATTGTGAAAATAATGAAGCAGAATATATGAAATACTACTCTGGAGGTTTGTGAAGAAACTATATTTAATTTAATAACACTCGACACGACTACCTTGCGTGTGGTAAAATAAATTCCTTACATTGAAAAAATCAATTTGGAAAAATAAATTAGAAAAGTATAGTAAATAATACGATATTTTGATTTGATAAACCTTAACTGGAGTGAATAGTAGTTTGAGTGACTAATTCTTCGGTGAATTTTATTCAAGAAACAGAGGTCGAGACATTACTATATTTGTTATTCTTTCCTTTTGCAACTTTTGGAATGCTTCTTTCTTGTCACTAGCCATTTCCCATTATTTTCAATTTTCTGACAAAGCCAATAGAAAATACTCGATACCTTATTGATAATTTCTTACTATTACTTTACATTTGTAGTATCACAGAGCAACAACTTTGTTGTTATGTATTATCCTTCTGAAACTCTAGACTGTTAAATACACGACACACATCTGAAAAATTACCGAAAAAATTTACAGCTTCTAAACCCAAAAGTGCTTTCTTTAGATTAATGAATTAATTATTAAAACAATCAAAGGGGCTGCGTTAACGACATTTAGGATACACAATTTATTCTTGCGTTGATAACTTCGATGTCTTAAACCTCAGGCTTTCTTTGGCTGAACTGACAATGTATTCTCCACGTCGAACCATGCTTTTTGCGAAGAGAAAGGTAAACAAATTCCAATGCAATTTTCAGAGATTGGACACTTCTGAAAATTTTGGATATCCTTGGCTTCATTAAAGGAAGTCATATTACGAGTGTTGCAATAACCTCTGAGAATTATATTAACATGAGTTGTTGTTTTTTACTTCGCTAAATTAAATAAGCTCGAATAAAATGTTCTAAATTTGGAAAGGAATTAGAGATTGTTTGAATAGATTTTACCCCATTTTCTCTAAAATCTCAGCGCTGGAAAGTTAAAGTGATAAGATGAAATGAATGAATTACAGTGATACAACTACTACTTCCGATACTCAATATCATTTTATACGAAAGCTATAGAGATACAGTAAATTCACTCCATCTCAAGACACAAGAGTTTTCTTTTGGGTTTGTCTTGATACTGAAGGTTAATCGTGTTCGACGTTACACAAGTTCACCTGATTCAGCTGGCGAACATCCATCAGTATCAATGTTTAGCAATTTTTAGCAATGCTGCATGTGTTAGCAATGTGACAAGTCTTGGGAAAGCTGCAAGACTTCGCGACTGAGCAGGTGTTTGGAATGTTGCAGCTGACTTCAATTTTGCACGATTTTGCAATCTTGCAAGATTTAGCTTGCTGTTTCGAAGTGCATTTGAATTTGCCTTTAAAGATATTCTTGATACACTCTTTAACCGTATTCCATCCACACTTGGCTCCGTCGGTGATCGTATCAACTCCGCATTTAGCGGCATCAGTGACCGTTTGATAACCACACTTTGCGCCAGAAGTCACATAACTAGTACCACACTTGGCAGCATCCGTAACGATGTCTGCTCCGCATTTTGCAGCATCGGTAACGTAATCAGCACCACAAATGGTAGCGTCAGTAACAGCTTTAGTACCGCATTTCGCTACGTCTGTGACTGTTTCAATACCACAATGATATACTGCATTCGCTGCCCAAGTTGTTGCTTCAGCAGTGTATCCAGCAACAGTGATCGCACCGGTCACAATGCCATTTGCCGTGGTTTGAATAGCTTTGTCGGTGAACGCTGCGAGCTTCTGGTCAACAAAAGCGATCGCTTTTCCTGCCTCATCGAAGAACTCTTTAGCTTCTTTGATCACCCAAACAGCACCGTTGATAAGTCCTGTGAAGAACTTGGAGATCGAACCGAGATCCATTTTGCAGCTGAACTTGGCGCCATTGTACTTGAAGTTGCATTGAATTTTCACTTTACTATTATCAGGAATAATTCCCATGATAGCTTTCAGCGAAGTTTGGACAAGTAAACCAACTTCTTCAGTATTGACCATGAAGCCGAACTCGTTGCGTCCAATGGATGATTTTGGAGTCAAGTTCTTGAGAATGTCGGAGATATTGATGCCGAATCCTTTGAGAACAGTGTTGAGAATACCACCGACCTTGTTGATAACAGCTGATATGATATCAGTGATAATAGCTGGTAGAAGATTGTTGGCGTTTACGTAGCCATAGACACCAGGCTTCAGAGTTTGACCTGATTCTAAGGTGTTAGAGTATGTCGATGCATAGAGAGTTCCTTGACCTAATTGATATGGTCCCAAGTTTGGAAGCAATCCACCGGTTTGTCCTGCAAGGGCAAGAGTTATTTTGGCTTCGAGGGCGAGAAGCATAGAAATGTCTCCAAACAAGGCAGCAACATCCTTAATATTTTTCGCAGAACTGAGGTCATTCACCCAGGTTGCTGCGTTATCCATAACCTTGAGTACACGAGTAGCGGAACCAGAAATTTGGAAGACTTTTGGAAGGTTGAATGTCTCTGGATTAATATCGACGCTCGTGTAATCGTAGTAATTACCATTCATTTCGACAGTTTCGATCTTGCCGGAGAAAATAGGGGCGGTTTTCACATATGAACTGGTGAGAGAGACACCAACACTAACTTTGTCAAGTTCGGCTTCAATAGCTGTTCCGATAACGTATCCCACACCTGAGCCAGCAGCTGTTGCGAGACAGGAGAGGGCTCCAGCGTTCGCTTGGATACTGAGAGATGGAAGACCATGATATTGCCCCATAGCAACGCAAAAGGCGGCTTTTGTCAATGTTGGTGCAGCTGAGCAAACTCCTGCAGGAATAGGAACGTTGAATGAGAGGACAGAGTATTCTGAATTATCTGGCAAGAGCATCGCAGCGCATTCATTGATGCCGGTGGCAGATGAGCCAGCAAAATTTCCAAGGCATGCGCTTGAATCCTTAGTGTAGCTGGATTTCTGTAATCCAGTGACTATCGAGCTGACGGTAGTGTCAACGATTGATTTTGTCACGGAATTCACACCTGAGAGGTGTGCGAGGGCTAAGCTTAAGTTGCCAGCGAGAGTGTTGAGATCAAAACATCCCAAGTTCAATTCTCTTGGAAAAACACCTGAAAGGGTAGTGTCTGTCGAGCCACCCTCGAGGGAACTGGTGGAGTGGCTTTTGGAGCTGATGAAGTGCCTTTCTGAACTGGTGGAGTCTCCTTCGGAGTTGGAACTCAAGCTACTATAGAGCGTTTGTGTGCATAAGATGCCCACAATGATGAGAACTGCGAGTTGTGAAACTTTATTCATTTGGAATGACCGATTTATGAAGTATTTTAAATGTTTTGTAAAATAAATTTGAGTGATAAATCCGACTCAAGCGTTCTTATAAATATAGATATAACATAGGCTAGGAAAAGTCGTAGCTTCACTTTGGAAATAAAGCGAAACTTTCTCCCAGAACACGATAAGCTTAGAGCACTTAGAATTTAGTGAAAAGCTTCCTTTTTTTTTTACAAACCACATTATTGACAGGATATATAAGAGTACACAATTGATTAAAGAAAGTAAATAAAAACGCATGACCAAATCCGGTATGAGTTTGTTCTTTAATCCACTAATGAAGCTAAAATTAAGGCATTATTTACTCATGAGCAGCAGCTAATGAATTATTTTTCAAAAGTGATGGAAATGAGTTCTAAAGAAAACTGGTTCAAAACAAAGCTTCTATTTCATCATCGATAGCTCCTTTTGTCTCAGGTAAGCTCACTTGAGGTGTTTTATATCATTATTTTTCTGGAAGATTCCAAAGAGCTGATTCTTGTGGGAATTATGATTTTGCTTTCCAGATATTCTCAGATGAGCATGAGAAACCCAGTATTGGTTTATCTTGATAGAGTTTTTGGTAGTTCGATAATTTGTTGAGGGATTGGAAATAGATGTCTAAAGAGTATTTTAGTTTAATAAGGTTGGAATCCTCCTTGCAAAGAGTGCACTTTAAAGGTGTTAGAACTCAAAAAATTGAATCGAGCCTATGTAAATTAATAATACCCAATATAAAGTGACTGAAAGGCAACATACATTAAATTTCATGTGAAATCACTCAGCGGCCTTAGTTCTGAAGACAACTAAGAGCATAATAGCAATTCAAATAATTTTTACTTAATAGAGGCTAAATAAGCCAGTCAGAAATGTAAAGATAAAGGCTTTGAAAGATAAATATGTCTTTAGTGATAGAATAAGGCAGCCAATTAGCAGATTAAGAAAGAAAGGTGAGCCTGTTAAGACTTTGACGATCTTCATTGTAATAAAGAGGGAAATTTCTTTCAAAGCTCGGTAGGCTCGAGCTTTATCGACTTAGGCTATGAGATTCCGGAGTCGCGCTAACGAAAAATGCATTGTTTTGATCGAAAAAATCATGCTAAAGAACTAATTTCAACTGATTTTCAGAGATTTGACTCTCTACTCTGAAAGTTTTGGATATATTTGACGACATGAATGGAATAAAAAATTCAAATTGCTTCAATGTCATATTACGAGTGTTGCAGTAGTCTCTGAAAATTGTATCAACATGATTTTATTTTTTTTTACTTCGCTAAATTAAATAAGCTCGAATAAAATTTTCTACAGTTCGAAAGAATTTAGAGGTTGTTTTAATGAATAGTTTTTTTACTCAATTTTCCATCAAACCTCTGCGCTGGGAAGCGAAAAGCGATAAGATGGAAAATATTGAGATGAAAAGAATGAATTACAGTGATACAACTACGACTTCCAATACTCAATATCATTTTGTATGAAAGCTATAGAGATACAGTAAATTCATTTCTTACTTACTAGGTTTATTAGGTTTGTTTTATACTCAAGGTTAATAATGTTCGCTACAAGTTCACCTGATTCAGTTGGCGAACATGCACGAGTGGCATTTTTAGCAATTTTTGGCAATAGCGCATGTGGCAGCAATGTGACAAGTCTTTGGGAAGCTGCAGGACTTCGCGATTGAGCAGGTGTTTGGAATGTTGCAGCTGGTTTCGATTTGGCATGATTTTGCAATCTCGCAGGATTTAGCTTGCTGTGATGACGTGCAACTGAATTTGAGTTTAAAGAGATTCTTGATACACTCCGTAACAGTATTCCATCCACACTTGGCTCCGTCGGTGATTACGTTAACTCCGCATTTCGCTGCATCAGTGACTGTTTGATAACCACACTTTACGCCAGAGGTCACATAACTAGTACCACACTTGGCAGCATCCGTAACGACGTCAGCTCCGCATTTTGCAGCATCGGTAACGTAATCAAAGCCGCAGACAGCAGCGTCAGTAACAACTGAGGTACCGCATTTCGCAATGTCGGTGACTGTTTCAATACCGCAATGATAGACGGCTTTCGCTGCCCAAGTCGCTGCTTCAGCAGTGTATCCAGCAACAGTGATCGCACCGGTTTTAATGCCATTTGCAGTGGTTTGAATAGCTTTGTCGGTGAACGATGCGAGTTTCTTGTCAACAAAAGCGATCACTTTTCCTGTCTCATCGAAGAGCTGCTTGGCTTCCTTGATCACCCAAACGGCATCGTTGATAAGTCCTGTGAAGAACTTGGAGAGCGAACCGAGATCCATCTTGCAGCTGAACTTGTCGCCATCATACTTGAAGGAACAGTGAATCTTAATCTTGCTGTCGTCAGGAATAATTCCCGTGATACCTTTCAGCGAAGTTTGGACAAGTAAGCCAATTTCTTCAGAAGTAATCATGAAGCCGAACTCGTTGTTTCCGACGGATGATGTTGGAGTCACGCGACCGAGAATGTCGGAGATGCCGAGGCCGAATTCACTGAGAACAGTGTTGAGAATACCACCAACCTTGTTGATCACACCTTTTATGAGATCAGCGATAACAGCTGGTAGAATATTTTTGGCCGACACGTAGCCATAGATACCACGCTGAAGAGTTTGACCTGATTCTAAGGTGGCCGGGAACGTAGTTGCATAGAGAGATCCCTGACCCAATTGATATGGTCCCAAGTCAGGAAGGAATCCCTTAGTCTGGCCTGACAGAGCAAGAGATAATTTGGCCTCGAGTGAGAGAAGCATAGAGATGTCTCCGAACAATTCAACAACGTCTTTAATATTTTTCGCAGAACTGAGGCCATTCACCCAGGTTTCTGCGTTATCCATAACCTTGAGCACACGGGTAGCGGAACCAGAAATTTGGAAGACTTTTGGGAGGTTGAATTTTTCTGGGTTAATATCGATGCCAACGTAATCGTAGTAGTTACCATTCATTTGGACGTCTTCGATCTTGCCGGTGAAAATAGGGGCGGTTTTCACATATGAACTGGTGAGAGAGACACCAAGACTGACTTTGTCAAGTCCAGCTTCAATGGCTGTTCCGATAACGTATCCAACACCTGAGCCAGCAGCTGTTGCGAGACAGGAGAGGGCTCCAGCGTTCGCTTGGATGCTGAGGGATGGGAGACCATTATGATGAGCCATAGCGACGCAAAAGGTTGCCTTTGTCAATGCTGGTGCAGCTGAGCAAGTTCCTTCTGGAATAGGAACGTTGAATGAGAGGACAGAGTATTCTGAGTTATCTGCCAAGAGCATTGCAGAGCATTCATTGATGCCGGTGGCAGATGAGCCATCGAAGTTTCCAAGGCAGCCGTTTGAGGAAGCGAGGGCCTTGGTGATGTTGGATTTGTTTAATCCCATGACTATCGCGCTGACACTAGTGTCAATGATTGATTTCGTCTCGGAATTCAATCCTGAGAATAGTTGAAGGGCTGAGTTCAAGCTGCCAGCGATGGACTTGAGATCAAAGCATCCTAAGCTCAATTCTTTTGGGAGAACTCCTGAAAGAGTGATGGCTGTCGAGCTACCCTCAAGAAACTCGATAGAGCTGGTGGAGAGGTTTTCAGATCGAATGAAGTGCTTTTCTGAGCTCTTGGAGCTGACTTCGGACTTGGAATTCAGGCTACTATAGAGCGTTTGTGTGCATAGGATGCCAACAACGATGAGAACTGCGAATTGTGAAACTTTATTCATTTTGGAACTATTAATTTTTATAGTTTGTTGAAATAAATTGTAATAAATAGGTTCCAATAGTAAATTAGACTCAAGCGTTTTTAATTAGATTAGATACAATTAAGAAAAATAGAAAGCTTCAAATTTGAAATCAAACTAAAACATTCTCCCAGAACACGAGAAAAGCATTCTCCCAAAGCACGAGAAGCTTCAGACACTTAGGATTTAGTGGAAAGCTTTCTTTTTTTTTAAACCTCATTATTGGCGGGATATGTAAACATACACAATCTAATTAAAGATAGTAAATAAAGCATCGTGATCAAATCCTTAAAAAGGATTAAATAGGTAAAATTTTTTCAAATGAGTCTAACTGAGCTGCTCAGCAAACTTGAAGCTGTCAGTTTGGTTTCTGAGTTATATTACTGCCATTACCTAATCATAAAAAGCTATTGATTATTTTTCGGGAACAATGCAGTGGTTTGTGAAAAAAAGTAAGTTCAAAGAAAAGGTCTATGGCCCTTGAGCAAGTTCATTTGAGGTATTCAGATGAGTATGGAAAACTTAGCATTTGTTGCTCTTAAGAGAGTTTTGTGGAAAATACTACGCAATCTGTTGAAAGATTTGAAATAGATGCCTATATAGTTTAGTTGAATGCTTTTTCATTCTAATTGTAGAGAGTTAACTTTAACAGCGTTGAAACTCGAACAATTGAATCGAGCCATAGGTCTCTCTTTTTATTGGTTTATATTTTCCAATGTCTTCCTCCTGTGAAGATTTTTTCTTTTTCACTAATTGATCTCCCCTTCAAACTCTGATTTGAGGTCCTTAAAGCAAGACGTTTGTCTTAAATCGGCTGTGTGCTCCAATCTACTTGCGAATTTTGAATTCTCAGTATGCAACTTAAAAAACTTATCTCATTTAACAAATCCAATAAAAGTGACTGAAAGGTAAAATATATTAAATGCCATTTGACTCCAACAGTCTTAGGTTTGAAGAAAACTAAGAGTAGAACAACAATTCAGATATGTTCAATCAATAGGAGCTAGGTAAGCCAGTCAGAAATGAAAAAAGATAAAATCGTATAAAGATAGGTATGTCTCTCATGATAGAATAAAACATCCTATTAGCAGGACAAGGAAAGAAAATGAGTCTCTTAACATCTTGCCTAGTTTGATATCTTCATTGTAGAAAAGAATGCCATTTTCCTCAGAGATATTATCAATTGCTAATCAACAAATTCCAACAGATTTTCAGGGATTAGACTCTCTTCTGAAAATTATTGATAGATTTGACTTAATGAGGGATGCCACTAATCTAAATCCTTAAAAAGCCACATTAGGAGTGCTGTGATACCCGATGAAAATTGTATTCACATGAGTTATTTTTATTTCACTAAATTAAATCAGCTCGAATAGAATTTTCTGCATTTCGAAAGAGTTTAGAAGCTGTATCATGGTTCTTTACTCAATTTTCTCTCAAATCCCTGGGCTAGAAAGCGAAGATATGAAAGCATAGAGATACAGTAAACTCGCTTCATCTCAACACACAAGAAATTTGAAGAAGAGTTTCTTTTTGGTTCAGATTCAGCTTATTAGCAGCTGGTGATATGCTTCAGTGCCGCTTTTAGCAATCTTTGGCAACTTTGCATGTGCCAGCGACGTTACAAGTCTTGGGCCAATTGCAGGACCTCGCGACTGAGCAAGTATTAGGAGCGTTGCAGCTGGCCTCGATTTGGCATGTTTTTGCAATACTGCAAGATTTAGCTTGCTTTCTCGACGTGCATTTGAATTTGCCTTTAAAGATATTCTTGAGACACTCCGTAACCGTATCCCATCCACACTTCGCGCCATCAGTGATCTTTTCAGTTCCACACTTCGCTGCATCAGTAACTGTTTCATAACCACACTTTGCTCCAGAGGTCACGTAGCTCGAACCGCACTTGGCAGCATCCGTAACGATGTCAGCTCCGCATTTTGCAGCATCGGTGACATATTCATAACCACATATCGCAGAATCAGTAATGGCAATGGTACCGCATATTGTAATATCTGTCACTGCTACAAAACCGCATTGATATATTGCTTCCGAAGCCCAAGCTGCTGCTTCAGCAGTGTATCCAGCAACAACAATAGCACCGCTTACGATGCCGTTCGCAGTGGTTTGAAGAGCTTTATCGGTGAACGCTTCGAGTTGTTTGTCAACAAAAGCAATCGCTTTTCCTGTCTCATCGAAGAACTCTTTGGCTTCCTTGATCACCCAAACAGTTCCGCTGATAACTCCTGTGAAGAATTTGGAAATCGCAGCAACATCCAATTTGCAGCTGAATTTGGTGTGGTTGTACTTGAAACTGCATTGAACTTTCACCTTGCTATCGTCAGGAATGATTGCCGTGATTGCTGAAAGCGAGGTTTGAACAAGTAGACCGATTTCTTCAGTATTGACCATGAAACCGAACTCATTGTTTTTAATGGACCCTGTTGGCTTCAAGTTATTGAGAATGTCAGACATATTGATGCCGAAACCTCTGAGAACGGTGTTTATAAGGCCACCCACCTTGTTAATAACAGTTGTTATGAGATCAGGGATAAGCGCCGGTAGAACATTGTTAGCCGTCACGTAGGTATAGACACCTGTCTGAAGTCTCTGCCCTGATTCTAAGGTGATAGGTGATGTGGTTGCATAGAGAGTCCCCAGACCCAATTGATATGGTCCTATGTTCGGAAGCAATCCGAAAGTTTTGCTTGCCAAGGCAAGAGTTATTTTGGTTTCGAGTGCGACTAGCATAGAAAGGTCACCAAACAAGTTGGCAACATCCTCAACATTGCTTACAGAACTAAGATCATTCACCCAAGTTGCTGCGTTCTCCATAACTTTGATCACACGGGTAGCGGAACCAGAAATTTTGAAGACTTTTGGAAGATGGAATCTCTCTGGTTTAATAGCAACGCTCGCATAATCATAGTAATTACCACTAATTTGGACTTCTTCAACCTTGCCAGTGAAAATAGTTGTGCTTTTCACAAATGAATCGGTGAGAGAGACACCAAGACTGACTGGGTCAAGTCCAGCTTCAAGGGCGGTTCCAAGAGCGTATCCCACGCCTGAGCCACCAGCAGTTGCTAGACAAGAGAGGGCTCCAGCGTTCGCTTGGATGCTGAGAGATGGGAGACCTTGATATTGTCCCATAGCAACGCAAAACGCTGCCTTTTTGGTTTTTGGACTAGCTGAGCAAACTCCTCCAGGAACAGGAACAGTGAATGCGAGGACAGAGTATTCTGAATCATCAGGCAAGAGCATTGCTGAGCATTCACTGACCCGGGTAGCAACTGAACCAGCGAAGTTCCCAAGGCAGGCGTTCGAAGAAGCAACATCTTTAGTGTAGTTGGATTGTTTTAATCCCATGACTATCACTTTTACTGTGGTTTCAATAATTGATTTTGTCACTGAATTTGCACCAGAGAAATGTTCAAGGGCTGAGGTCAAGTCGTCAGCAATTGTGTTGAGATTAACACATCCCAAGTTCAATTCGCTTGGGAAAACGCCTAAAAGGGTGGTGCTTCTGGAGCCTGACTTTAGAGAGCGGATGGAGTAGCCTTCGGAGTTGGTCTTTAGGTGAACATAGAGCGTTTGTGTGCATAAAATGCCCACCAGGATGAGAAGAGATAATTTTACAATTTTATTCATTTAAAATGGCTGATTTAGAAAGTTTGTGAACTATATTTTGTTCAATGAGTTTGAATGGTAAATCCGACTCAAGCATTTCTATAAAGGTTTAAATACCGTAGACTGGGAAAAAATAGAAAGCTTAACGTTGAATATATAACGGAACTTTCTCTCAAACTATAATAAGTCCCGAACAAATGAGATTTAGTGGAAAGCTTTCTGTATTTTTACAACCCGTGTTATTTGCATGATATCTCTACATACACATTTTGATTAAACAAAGCCAATAAAACAGATAGACTAAACCGAACTGAGATTTTATAACTTGATAGAATATTCTGGAAAGAACCATAACAAGGCTGCTCAACAAGTTTGAAGGCATCAGTTCCCATCCAGTATCGCGAAAAGTGCTAGTTGAGCAGGAAGAGTGATTAGTTTTGGCTGGTGAGCCTGATAGAAGATAATAAATTAGTTTCTGACAGTAGTGTAATGGGATCCGAAGAAGAAGAACAGATCCAAAGAAATAGTTTCCATTTCATCATAGCCAGCTTCGATCGTCCTTGAGCCAGCTCATTTGACTTGCTAATCACATAATTCCTCTATAAATTTCTAATGAGCCGAATTTTGTGCGAATTTACTTAGATTATTAAATTTTGATCTCACTCTCTAGATATTCTCAGCAGAGATGAGTATGGGTGGCACGGAATTGACCTTTGAAATAGTTTTGGTAAAATACTTCGACAATCTGATGAGAGATATGTCTAAAAAAAAATAAATTTCCAATGAATAGTGTTTTACAACTAGCCTAAGAGAGTTAGCTATAGAGGAGGTCGGTGAGCTTGAGGAGTTGAATCGAGTTATAGCGTCGTTTTTTTCTTCTTAAAATATATCTCCCACTACTTTTCAAATAAAAAGATTTTTTCTTATTCACGAATTTAAGCTAGGCTTTGGGTAAAAAAGGCATACGTCAAACATCGGCCTTAAGCTTCAACATATGTACGATATGGCTTGTGAGTTTTGAATTCTCAGCATGCGAATTAATAATACTAAAATATCTCATTTAACAAACAAATAATAAAATTTTTGGAAGGAACCATATAATTACTCTAAGTGAGATAACACTCAACAATCTTAGGTTTGAAGAAAACTAATAACAATTTATTTATGTTCACTTAATGGAAGCTAGATAAGCCAGCCAGAAATGAAATAGAAAAGAATTCTAAAAAGTTAAGTCTTATTTCTTTGATTAGTAATTATAGCAAGAGGGGAAAGTCGATTAATACCTACACGAATCTGATGTATTCTCGAAGTATTTCGACTTTATCCTTTGGTTTTCGGTTCGAAGAAATGCATGCTGAAATCCTGATCGATACATGCAGAATAAAAATATAATCACGATGATAAAGAGCTAGAAAACACTCTTAAATGTGACCAGCAATTGTTTTCCAAAATGGCTTCATCGACATTGATTGTGTTCTCAAATGATGCTAACAGATTTGACGTGACCTAAGAACGATAAAATTGTTATTATTGACTAGCAATGAAAAGTTACCATTATCCGGAATCTTTCCAGTATAAAGCTTTTTTCCAGTCTTGACGTCTAATTGCACCACTGTCTTATCATCTGAAGCAGTCTCAAGCATATCACCGCTTGGACTTTATCTCACACAGTCTATATCATCTAACAAATAATAATTCAGGCGTTAGAAATATTTTTCTTAAACGAATCAAAAAATATTACTTGTGTGAATGTCATCAAAGTTTGGACAATCCTTGATTCTCGTTTTGCCGAGAAATTAGCAATCCTTCCCAAAGAATGAGAATCCTACTCAAATCACTTCGAATAATGATCATCAATAGCTCAATAACATCAAACTTCCAGCGAATCTCTCACAAATTTCCCTTTAGTGTTTGTATAAATTAGCTCTGAGCGAAAAACCAGAAGAATTTATCAATTCCTTTCATTATGGTAAATATTTCTGCATGTTTAGCCTCAGACATTTACTTGAGATCGATAAGAGATGATTGAAAGCAATGATTCAACCATTGAGAGGTAATTTTGCATTAAAGTCAAATCAGAATTTAGTTGGAAAAAGAGCAAAAAAGTCCTTATTTTTGTCTTTCTATTTCTCAGTCAAATGAATTTTTTAGAATGACTAAGTGAAAGCCTCTAAATAAAAAAGCTCTTAACGTTGTTTTAATTGGCTCTTTGATTTCAATTACAAGAAAATATTTGCTTATCCAAGCTTATTCTTCTGTAATTATTCCGAATACCTGTCAGTTAATTGAGAATCGGTTTCTTAGATTTAAGAACGGTTGTCTCCGAAAAAAATCAGATTCTCCAAAACAACCCAGATTTAACCCCAAAATACATGTTTATTTCAGTCAACCGTTGAAGCCTTCAAGTGACAATTCTAATGAAAGAATCAAAGGAAAATTTTCCCCCAAAAAAATTCTAATTAGTGGTGAAACTGGTCAGGACAGCATAGAAACACAAAAAAACAAGGATTTGGAATTTGTCGGAAAAAAATTTTTTGGTTTGTTAATTCGGTTTGCCTCCCTTTCAGGCGAAAAACTCTTTCTCCAAAGTCAGAAAGACCCAGCTTATTAGATAGAAGACAGTGAGAGGATTCCAAAGCTCTGCTCATTGATCTCAGTGGATGAACGTGAAGGAAGAAAGGACTAGATGAAAGTTGAAATCTTTTTGTCATACCCACCAATCCAAAATGAATTGGAACATTAGAAGGTCCGCAGTTAAAGAGTTAATAACTATCTAATATTTTCTCCTCTTTTAATAACTGACGTTGGAGAAGTGGTATATAACCCAAGAAGGAACTTTCTTGGAGCAATGTGCTTTAGAGGGAAGATAACTTACCATCTGTATAATTTTGGCACATCGAAGTCCGATGGTATTGTAAAGCACACTCGAAATTCGAGACGGCACTCTCAATAGTTAGTACTCGCATTGTAATAGCTGTAAGTAGATGGGAAAATTAACTGGGATAAATCAAGAGTATTACACAAATATTCAGAGCTTTCTCCAGAGATAAAATGGTAATGGACAAAACTTGCTTGTTTTTCCATAATTGAGGACATAAGATTCTTACAAATCAAGTAAAATACATGAACATGCAAAAATAATTAAACTCACTATTTCATGGACAAGAGCGTTAGATAATATTTTTTCAAAGAACCTTCGACCTTGGGTGTGCGGATCCACAGATCATAAGTCATACGACAATAACAAGCTATCATCAACTATAGTCTAAATCACTCTTTTATCTTCCAGGATCTTCTTAAGATAATAACCTTGCCAAATAGTCATCAAGAAAATGGCGAGACACCCAATAGTCGACCACACAAGCACTGCTGTATGATCTTCTTTCGAAGCTAATTTCCACGTTAGCCACTTAATTTTATAGAAAAC
>ENA-UOUE01000039-UOUE01000039.1-compost-metagenome-genome-assembly--contig:-NODE-39-length-88460-cov-13.016983_pt1 | contig 88460 bp, 57 predicted proteins | sample MGYA00238146_ERZ747223 | MGnify/ENA primary metagenome ERZ747223 (study PRJEB28781, sample SAMN06268865) | compost metagenome | isolation source: single cell | place: USA: California, Emeryville, Joint... | reverse complement strand
TTGAAAATATGGTAAAGCGAGAAGAGCTCAACGATAGAGTCGAATTACTTGGTATAATATTGATGTGTGACATCTCTTAAGGAATATATCCTTTTTTTATCGCAGGTCAGATTAACCATAAAGACGTTAGAGGAGTCCTTGTCAGAGGACATATTTTTTTGAATACTTCCTTAACCGAAGCCTTTTGCATCGCTATTTTGGGTAAGCCTCTCATTCTAAGCAATTAATAAGCGTTTATTTCTCCTGCAGAGGCTGCCAGCACAGGACTTTTGGTTGTTTCGACTGATGTCGGAGGTGTCAGAGAAGTCCTTCCATCGCACTATGTCCATCTTGCCCAGCCGAATCCTGATGATATTATTCAGAAGTTAGAGATTGCTATAAAAAATTACAAGAATGTAAACCCGCTGCAGATGCATGAAGATGTAAAGAAGCTGTATAACTGGAGAGATATAGCAAAAAGAACGGTAAGTATCTCTTGACTGTATTTCTCTTAAGTTGTTGTCTTCGTGAAGGAGCGTGTCTATGACTTTGTGATGACTAAACCCAAAGAGCCGATGCATCAAATGTTCAAATTTTATTTCAGTGGTGGAAACGTGGCGAGATATGTCACTATTTTAATCTGGGCTTTGATGATGATATGGATCACATTTTTGGAAATTATCACGCCTGAGAAGAAGATTGAGAAAGCAGTCGGTTTTCCTTACCAACTCTACAGTCAAAACCCCAAAAAGTATGGAGAACATGACTTTTCTGTCCTCAGAAAAGAGAAAAAAGAAGATATTTAGTTGTACACTTTGATATTGGCAGATTTCTTATTTCATTGTAATATTTCTTAAATTCTCAAGATGTTAGAATCAAATGGAAAAAAAATCACGCTCATGAGAATTACTTCAAAAGTAACTGCATCTAGATACCTACCTACGTGGCTCACTTGCTAAGTATTACGGAGTCCAATACAATAAATAAATTCTAATCGTTTTCTTTGTATGTGGGCAAAAATTTGCAAGAGAGAATGAAATTAGCGATTGTTTATTCCCATAGATAAAACAACTCTCTATTCACCAACATTAAGCATAAATTTTGAAGAAAACTGTTGTCTAAGCCTTAATTTTGTTGACATCGCCAATCAGATGAACCTCTTTATTGATAACAGCTTTGATAGCAGCTTCCAGCTGTTTTTTCAAATCAACGGTTTCTTTCGAGATTGTCTGAATATTCTTCTTGGATTCCGCAAGCAGTTTTTCCACTTCATAGCCTTTTTTCTCAGTAGCAACTATCAGGTCTCTGGGACGCTTTTGAGCCAGTCTGTAACCATTGATGTGATTTATCAAACGTTCTTGAGCTCTGGATGTGAAATTTTTCTAATATTACTTAAATGAAAGAGTATTTACTTAGGCTGATCTTTCAGAATAAACAACTGGCAAGCTCGAGCGTCAATCAAAGGTTCGATGCATCTGTTCACCAAGTTTATCATGCTCTGCAATTTCTCAGCATTCTTCTCCAAGCCTTGATCAGACTCCTCATACGCTTGCAAAACAACGTTTCCTGAAACGCCTTTACTTTCATATAATCTATGCTTCAGGAAGAAGAGCAACTAGATTCGTAGTAAACAATTATCTATATCATTTCATTTGAATGATTGCGCAATACCTCATTGAGATCAGCAAGGAGCTGGTTGCGGGTATCTACATTCGAGAGAATTGTGTCGCCTTCTGGGATTACCTCTTCTTCGCTAATAACTTCGAATCCTGAAAATTCATCGGTCTTTTTTGTGTCTTCCTGCTCTGGTTTCGTATCCGCTGCAGTTGTGTTCGTTCCTCCTATCATTTCGAAACCGCTCCAATCGATCCCTCCACCTGAAGGTTCATTTCCAGAAGCCTCAAGCGTAATATCCTATCATTTTCCAAGGAAGATAAATTTCACAGAGACTCATTTCCTCGGGTATTACCAGCTCAATAATCTTATCTTGGTTTTGATTGACCTGCTTCTTTCCATATTTCTCATACTTCTTGTACCTATCAGCACATTCAATGTATTTTATTCTAAATGACTAAGTTTACCGATTCGCATTTTTCTTTTCGAGCTCTGGTGTCAGACTGTTTCCAGCGGACTTCTGTTCAAAAACTTCAATTAAATCGTCGCCTTCTTTGTTCACGTGTTCAGCGTATTTCAGAATTACATTCTTAAATTGCATGAAAACATTGCTGTTGATGTTTTGAAGGATAATACGATACCTCTCGTTTAAGACTTTGATTGGCGTGGACGCTAAAATCATAGTAATAGTCAAGTGCTTCTCTGAACAAAGGATCTTTGATTGATTCTGCGATATGAGTGAGTAATTCAGGTATCTTGGCCAGAAGTCCCGGGACTTCATTAGAAATATCTTCGCCGGTGATTCCAAGCTTCTCGCACTGAGTTCTAAATTCTTGCTCGAGGTTTTTGATTGAGGCTTTATAATCTATTTCCTTATTCTGGCACTCTGTTATTTGCTGCTCAAGCTCCTTGATGTTTTTTCTTATTGCTGGTCTAATGAATGCAACAAATTGTCAGCTTTCAAACCAATCTTTTGAAATTTCTCACATTTCATAGTTCACGTTTTGTGCAAGAACTTTGCCCATATCAGCGCAGTGGAGATTATCCTTCTCGTATAGTTTTTTCAAAGCTATCCACTCATTGATGGTTTTCGAGGTATATCTGGTTGGATAATTTTTTGTAAGGCGAGAGTCCTGGGAGAAGAGAGTTCTATTACTTGCCCAAAAATGTCTTTTCTTTAGCTTCATCTGATTTGAGAAGCATGTTTACGATAGCGTCGATAACATGATAATGAGTATCTATGAAGCAAAATTAGATTATTGTTACTCGATTCCAGAGAAAGAGGGATGAAGGTCTTACTTTCACGATTTTGAGAAACGAATTCCTTTATTTCAGGGTTGCTGAATTCAGATTCCTGGAAAAGTTTTTCTGCTTTGAGGGTCAGACCTTTGAGCTTGCTCGCCCAATCCTTTGGTAATTTCTTTCTTTCATAGAGCCACTCTGAGAAGAACAGTGTTACTGGAAGGGCCAAAGTAATAGTATGTACCAGGGACTTGCTTATAATCTATGTCTAAGACCAAATTTGCCATTTTTTAGAAATTCCTGTGCTATTCTGATGTGTGATAACGATTAATATAAAATCGTGTTCGATTAAGGAAAGAAAAAAGAATAGTGTTGATGTTCACAATTTTAAGTCTCCGATCGGATTGACTAATTTGATATCATAATGGACATTCTGTTTACTCGCCTATTGACCTTCATAAGAGAAAATAGAAGATCGAATTGTATGGTTGACATTCTTGACTGCGGATAGGGAGGGATTTATTAATACTTAGTGCTGAAGCGAAAAAATTTATATAATAAGTTGTATCCAAAAGACATAGCAATCGAAGAGAAGCCCTGTGGAGAGATTAGAAATGGAAATTGCTAAAGAAGGAAGCGATAAACTGGATTTGACTTGTAAAAGTAATGAACACTTGGTGTTTGTTTATGGAACGTTAAAGAGGAACTTTTCATATCATGATGTGATGGAAAAAAGCATATTTATCGCAGAGGCAATAACTTGCGATAAATTTAAGCTCACAGAATCATATGTACCAGAGGAGGAACGATGGATTCCTTACCTTTCAAGAACTGAAGGATTGGTAGAAGTTAAAGGCGAAATATTCAAAATTGATGATAAACAGCTGGAATTTTTGGACGAGTTTGAGGAGGTAGCTGAAGGTATGTACACGAGAGAAAAAATAAAGGTGAAGGCCAAACCATCTGATGAGCTGGTAGATGTCTGGGTTTACGTTGGGAAAAATGACGGAAAGTATAATATTGAATCAGGAAATTTTGAAGGGAAAAGGCCTAAACCTACCGATTGAGGCGGTGGAAAGGTCTCTCGGCACAAATTAAATTGTTTTATATCATCGTTGAAGAACCAACTAATTATTCCTCATATGATGAGTCAAAGTTTATCATTTCAATGTCTATCTAAAAGTTGGAGAATTGTTTTTACTGTTCAGTTACTCTGTTTGAAAACTTAGCCTCTGATCAAAATGACTTTCTCTGAGGCTGTTCCTCAATCATTTTTTGTTAGCAGATGATTCCTGCAATTTTCATCAATATTTCCTGTGCCATTAACTGTTTACCCAGACAATTCTATGTAACTAACTTCAATGGATAAAAGCTTCTCGATTACTCAAAACCGTGTCTGATAGGAGCGACTCAGCATTCCCTTAGTTCTCAATAATTTCACTCTGTTAGAGCCTAGCTCGAAAATCATTTTGATCCCATTCCGCAACTGACTCTTCAAAATTGACAAAGTATTGACGTTAGTTTCATTATTATACCGACTGCCTGAATTCACCATAGATTGCTTTCATTCATATATCTTAGGAATCGCGCTTATCTTATATTTAATTATGAATTCTGATCACTTATGCCTCTCTAATTGAAGACTGAATTCAAATATGGGAACCCAAAGTTTATTCTTAGCCTTCTAAAATAGCTTCTCCAAAATCTAGCCGAGGTACTTTTTATCGAGAATATCCTTGTTCTATCCATAGGGTAATTGTTATGCCACAATATTACGGGAATCGAAGAATTCGCATGTTTTTCTGTTGTCTTTTAAAAATTTCCTCCGCTCTTTCAGCAGCTCTTAATTTGAGATTTGGCAGAGTTCTTTGGAGCGAATTACTGAGATTTTTTTCAAAAACAATTATCATTTAAAAAGTAAAAGGCAAAAGGATCGATTAGGTAGTAGTAGAAGAGTCGAAGTATTGAATAATCTATTGTTGTTGTCTTAGGCGTTCTCAGACCTCTCACACATGGACAGTTCAAACGAGAAAGATATATTGGAGAAGTACTTAGATAACCTCTGCAACTCGAGCAAATTCCGCAAACTTCACCGCACAATCTCCAAATTGCAGAAGAAGTATCTCTCACAAGGGCTCAGGCAAGAGGAAATCATAGAAAAGATCACCGGGAAGCTCTTTAATGACAAGCGATCAGCCACCATTAATTGGATGAACCCAAGCATGACCTTTGAATACCATAAGATAAAGAATCTCGGCGATTTCGATAGCAAAACTGTCGAGGTAGCCCTTACGCTTAATAAAGAGCTTTCTAGAGTCAAAAAACGCCTGAAAACTCCTTCTCAGATTTCTTCTGACGACGTAATTGATGAAGCAAGCGATTTTTTCCAATATAGGCTAGAACAGCGTTCCAATGAAAAGAATTCTACCAGTGGAAGTAACAGTCCTTCTGAATTAGAGATGCACCTTCCAAAGTCAGATACACTTTTTAAAGCAGATTTTTTGTCAAGACAGGTGTCGCAAGATAACAGCCCTCCATATCAAATTGGTGGCAGTGTTCCTGTGCACAGAAGTAATCTTGTTAAGCGAAAAGGGCTAAAGCCTGTCGATGAAGTGGAAGATTGGGAGCATAAAATGAAAAAAATAAAATTTGGTAGAACGCATACTTTTGAGTCAGATCTTTCAATGACCTCGATGAAAAAATCGAATTCGCTCGGTGGTGAGGGCAAAATTTTTACGTTCAAAGAGATCAATGAGGAAATGTATCCTGAGATGGATTCTGAGACGTCAAATTTTGGGAATAGACTTAAGAGGAGCAGAGACACGAATGATCAGATGCCGATAGAGAAGGAGCTTCTCAGATTCAAATACTTGTAAACAGAGTTTGATGCGAAGTGTTTCACTGAGAGACGGCGCATGTACACAAGCCCTGGTGTAAAATGACGACTAATAAAGAGGGGGAAGAGAATGAGTTTGGAAAAGAGATTACTATTATAGATAGATACTACATATAAACAATTTCAAAGGTAGAGTTTCAGTCAAAGAATTGTCTATTAGAGTTTCACAAAACGACCAACTCAAGTCGATTACTCGTTATTCTGTGATTTAACTAAACCAATCCCCAACAATTCTGAATGAAGGAGCTTAATTCCTTGGCTGAGGCTACTAAGAATTAGATTTGTATCAATTGTCTGAGCAGAGCGAGGAGGAATTCATATATTTTGGACAAATTCAGTAGTTGCAAACTTTGAACCCTTTTTTTGTGTTGTGGTTGGGTAGAATAAGGAGCTAGTGGTTAAATTATTACTTTTTGAAATGAAATTTTTACTTTTTGAAATGAAATTTTTATATCAAACTACCAAAAAAAATTTCAAATAGATTATTTTAAGAGTTTTGTTGGGTTTTCAAACAGCAGACGTGGACTTAGGAATTTTGGGTGTAGAGCATGAGTACAATTTAGTAAATAGAATTTTTGGATTAGCAATGTAAGATGTCACCTACTGTTACTGTTATTATGCTTACGAAAGACAAAATTATTCCTTTGTGTTAACATAGCTGCCTATTATAGAAAGGTAGGTATTTTTGAACACAAAAGGAAGTATTGAGCTTTAAAGGAGGTTAAACACATTTTTATGTGGAAATCCTCACATTTGCCCAGCAACCTAAGTGTCCCAAGAAACATACTTTCTCTGATTATAATTCATACAAGCACAATAAAAACAATTCCAGTCGAGTTCATTTTCACGAATTGTTGTCCGACAGCAAACCAAAGTTATGATCCCTAGTTAACAAGGCAAAAAGCCAAAGTACAGCCATATCTCCGCAGTCAGATTTAATAAAAACACCGACGCAAAAAACAAAAAGTATAGTTGCTTCATAAAGCTCAGTCAAGAAAACTAATCAATATGCAAGCCATTCATCTCTTAATTTAGCGTGTCCTAGAAAATTAGGATAAGAATATTACCAGTAATTAGCTTTTTGAATATTTTGGACTTATCAAACGACTTCATCAGATCAGAACAGAATAAATTTTATCACAGAACAAGGATGGTGGAATCAAATACTTCTGGTGCCTCATTCTTCACGTTGAATGGCAAGCCAATTACAGCAATAGATATTACAGATAGCAGCAAATTTATGTGGTACATTACTGATCCCGACTACAGTCAAATGAAACAGCAACCCGATCCTCTCTCAACAATTTTACCATTGGATGCAATATTCTCAGACACCACTTTCAGACAGATTATTCAAAGAACCAAAGAAACCCTCGTGATGCATATCTCTCAAGCCTACGTCCAAGAGCTTGACAAACTAAAATCTCAATTATTAAACCTTGTCGACACATTAGAGCAATTTCAACAGAAAAAATCTGAATTTTACCACAACTTGTTTGGCATATACACAACTAAACTTGACGCGACTTTTAAACGACACCTCATCAATCTAACAGATCAACGAGATTACCTTCTGAATAGCAGGGAGGTACCAAGAGAGGTTGATAACAAACTCGAGAAATATATCGAGGATTTTCGTTCTTTCAGAAATTTAGATTTCAAACAACAAACCCAAGAACTGTTGGATAATTTACGCATTCCTTTTGTTTCTATTCTACCAAATATCGATAACATTCGATCCATTCTGGGGAATTTACAGAAACAAGTGAAAAAGGATGATTAACTCGCATCTTATTTCTTCTGCGAATAGATTAAGCTTAACCCTGAATTACCGGAAATGATTAAAATGTGTGCAACACCCGAAATCCAGAAAATATCACAGTTCTTTGGACACATGAGTGGTATACGAATATATAAATATATATAGGAGAATACCAGAATAAACTAATTCATTGAATAGAAATGTTAAGAGCGGTTACTGTGTCATCGGATGGTCAGCACATCGCAGCAGGTTCGCGGGATGGGGTCCTTGAAGTATGGCGTGGAGGCGATCAAAGGTACTGGAGAGTGCCTCATGCTCATAAAGGTGCTTATTTTCGCAAATTTCTCCAACGATCAACTTGTGATTGACAAGAACTGATAAACATGCTCAATTTTTCAACTGATAATAAAATTCTGGCATCAGGATCACAAGATAAATCAATTGCATTTTGGGACATTGACAAAAAGTCCAAGACTCATAGGATTGAAGGGGCTCATGAATGTAAATTTTGGTACTACTGATAAAATAAATATCATCAGCCTCTGTTCTCTGCGTGAGATTTGCACAAGATAATTTGTTCCTATGCTCAGGTTCCTTTGATCGGAGCCTGAAAGTATGGAGAGTCGCAGATTTTAGTCCTTATTTCGTGATACCTGACGCTCATCGAGGAACACTCATTGTTTAATCTCGTCACTAATTGATATTTTAGGAGCTATTTTAGCGACCATCTTTGTCAATCAGGGAAAATCATTGATTTCTTCTTCGGAAGGCGGAATAGTCAAATTTTGGAGTCTTGTTGGAACAAGGCAGGTACGAATAAAAAGTGTAGATGCAGGCTCTCCAGGTAATTGAGAATCTAATGAAATTGTTTAATGATGACTGTTGAACGATAGCGGATATTAACTCAATAGCATTATCTCCAACACAGAGACTCCTTGCTTGCTCCAGCGCCAAGTCTATTGCAGTGTGGTATATATCAACTCAGAAATTACTGAGAACCTTCAAAAATGCTCATGAAGGTTATAACGTCGTTGAAATTATTTTCATCTTGTTTAGATGTCATATTCAACCTTAGATTTTTTACCCATGAAAGAATTTTGATATCAAATTCTTCTCGAAATGATAAATCGATCAAGATTTGGAACGTTTATTCAGGCGAACTGCTTAAAGAGATTCAAAGCCATATTTATACCGGTAATAATTTCCTTGCATGGCTTTTTAAATTTGTTTTAGTGTGGAATGGAGTTCTCGAAGTCTGCCACCGGAACAAATGGGTTGTTTGTGAACACAATAATAAAGGAGTTAGTATTATTAAATTTGACTTTGAAGTGAGTGAGGCTGAATATATCTACAAAAAAATCGTTCTGAACTTTCGGTGAACTCTTACTTTCATGTTAGAAGTCCAAATTCAAAGAAACTTAGTAATATAACATAAAATGGAGAGCTACGTTCTTATTGAAGTAACGCATGTCCAATAACATATTAGGTTCTTGAATTTGTTTGAAATTAGTGAGATGCTACCTCTAATTTCATCCGAATTCATCAATTTGAACTTTCCGCCAGACAATTGCTGATAAATAACTTCTAAAAGCAATGTTACTCGGGTTGTTAGTCGGCAAGTTTCCTGTATACGGTGAAAAATAAAACAATTAGAAGTTATGATAGAATATACTCTCTAATTAACTTGAAAATTGTCATTTCTCTCATTTAAAGCAAACTATCAATCATAAAGCACATATTTCATATTCTCTATATCAATTTAGGTTCCATAATTTCAATGGAATTCAAAGTAAAAGAGCAGGCTTTAAGCTGCCACGACTCAGAAATGAAAGCTATCATGCTGTTTGCTATCTATGCTGTTCTAAGACCCTGCGGTAAAATTTATTTTATTAAATTTTATATATTGTCCTTTTCACGTAAGTTCGCATGGATCTTAGAAAAACGCAATTAGAACAGATTTAATAGCGGTAATTATCAATAAAACTAGTCAACAATAATTCATGGCTTCCCTCAGATCTCAAGAGAGCCTATTCACCTTTAACGGAAATCCAATTGTGGGAATAGACATTTCGGACAAACACATCAAATGCAAATATCTCACAAATCTCAACTGTACTCAACCACAACAGCAAGCTGATAGACTTCCAGCAATTTTCACAACAGAAGAGCTCTTATCTGATCATACGATTGACAAGATTTTTCAGCGAATCAAAGCAGATAGCCTTGATCAGCTTACTCTAGAGTCGACGACAGTATTCAATGACGAGGTTAACAAGTTAAAAGCTCAACTTTTGAAATTTGTTTTGGCTTTGGAGGAATATCAATCTCACAGACCTGAATACTTCAATTGCCTGCTAGAACGATATTCGAGGATCTGTGAAACAACTCTTGAGCAGAAATTTTCTGATTTAAAAAAACTTCGAGATACAATTCTGAATGATGGCGTTTTTCCACGAGAGGCGGATGAAGCTTTAGAGAGGTATCTTGAAGATTTTCTTTCATTGGGGAGTGTCGATTTCAAGACTCAAACTCAAGAGCTAACCAAAAATTTACTAACTCCGTTCACAATGATGAAGCAAGAAACCAACAAAATTGGGATTGTCCTCAATAAACTACATCAAAGAGTGAGACAGTAATGCATTGTTTGTGTCTAACTTCTGGCTAGATCAATCTAAACCAAGAGTTTCCTGAATTGATTAAAGAGTGCACATCAGACATCAAGAGAATATTCAACTTCTTCGAAAATTCAGGTAAGACGATCATTTATTTGGAAGTAGAAAAAAAACAAACAAACATGCAATAGAAACGATAAGATCAGTTACAGTATCGCCTAACAGCCAATATATCGCAGCTGGATCACGTAAAGGAAATCTTGAGATTTGGCTTCAAAATCACACAAGATTTTGGAAAGTGGAAACCGCTCATCTCGGTAATTGAACTTCATAGTGTGAATCATTAGTGATTTTCTCACCAATTTGAAGAATCTGTCAATACATTAAGTTTTTCACCTGATAATGCAACTCTTGCATCGGGTGGGCAAGATAAATCAGTTTGTTTTTGGAATGTTGCGCAAAAATCTGCAATTCATAAGATCGAAGCAGCTCATGAGAGTAAAATTTAAATCGCCTCAGCAGAATATCACCATGTCACATTTTATGAACAAAGCAACAATCTTTTGTGTGAAGTTCGCATCGAAAGGGACTTTTCTGTGCTCTGGCTCGAAGGATGCGACTCTAAAAGTGTGGAGAGTCGCAGATTTCACTCCTTACATGACCATTCCTCAAGCTCATAGAGGCAATACCAATAATGATATATCCTGTTACTGAGTGTATTGTAGATTCAATTTTCACCTCGCTCTTTGCATCTCAAGATAAATTGTTGGTAACATCTTCGAAAGACGGACAGGTGAAATTTTGGAATCTCAACGAAACAACAAAACATATAAAAGCAATGAACGCATCTTATCACAGTACCTATATAATTTGTGTTTGATTGTTTTGATTGAATGTGACGAATAGAATCGATTAACTCGATAGCTATTTCACCAACAGGGAAACTCCTTGCTTGTGCTCATAATGATAATTCTCTCAGTGTGTGGCTTTTACCAACACAAAAAGTGTTGAGAAGGTTTGAAAAGGCTCATAATGGTAATGAATGTTTTGTAAAAGTCTATTTACATTTAGGTAGATTCGGTTTATTGTGTTCGATTTTTCACACAAGACAAAGTTTTAATCTCATACTCTGCCCGGGTGGATAAATCAATCAAGTTTTGGAATGTATATTCAGGCGAACTACTAAAAGTGTTCAGAGGTCATATTCATGCTCGTATTCTTTTCTACTTGAATGAAATGATTAAACCTTTTTCATTTTATTAGTCTGGAATGGGAGTCTGGAAGTTTGTCCTCAAAACAGATCGATAGTTGTTGAAGATTATGAGAGAGACGTTACTATTATCAAATTTGATATCAACCCTTATCAAACTGAATATATTAATAAAAAAATTCTCAATCATTTCAAGTAAAGATTATTTTACTATTGTAAAAATACACGTCGATTGACTCATCTATTTGGGAATCACTTATTTGGCTCTAGAGAGTCTACATTTTCCTTTCGAATATTGTGTTGATGAATAATTGAATTAAGGGATTTGTGGAACAAGTTGTTGATTGATGAGAGAGGTTGAATAACCCCTAGCATTTACACAATCCTTAATTGAAGCCTTGAAATGAACTTCTAAATATTGTTGCACAAGATTATCTATATACTCGTATGCTTGCGATTTTCGTTTTATTTCTATACTACATCCTTATTTATTATATGTTGTTATTGTTTCTTTTTAGAAGAAGTAATACCAAAAAAAAAACTGATGAGTTGAAATGAAAACAACTGGATTTATGCAATGCAAATCTTTTGTTCAGATAAGTTGCAACTTTATAAGACAAATAAATAACTATTATTGACTTCATAACATTCACAAAAGATAAAGAATGGCACTCGGCGAAACAACCAAAAAACATTTAAAAGCAACGGATACTTTTTTTTCATTGTAACTATATAGCAAGAGATTAATTTCATATGACCGAACATTATGAGTAGATAATCCGATTATTAACTCTATGGCAATATCACCAACAGGGAAACTCCTTGCTTGTGCCCACGGTGATGATACTTCTCTCAGTGGATGGTTTTTACCAGTGTAAAAGTCTTGAGAACGTTTAAAGAAGTACATAATGATAATGAATATCCATCCTGCAGCAGTCCATAACCTTTAAAAAGATGGAGCATTGTGTGTTCGATTTCACTCAAGGCAACGTTTTAATCTCAAGCGCTGCTCGAACAGATAAATCAATGAAATTTTGGAATGTATATTCAGGTGAACTACTCAAGTGTTCAGAGGTCATATCCAAAAAACTGGTTATAATTACTGCCTTTTTATTTTATTTTTGAAGTTAAATTATATTTTGTTAGTCTGGAATACAACTCTGGAAGTCTGTTCCCAACACAAATGGGTCGTCTTTGAAGATCGTGAAAAAGATGCTAGTCTTATGAATTTCGATATAGACCCTTATCAAACTGGATATATTAAACATTAAACAAAAAATTGCGATACATTACGTAAAATCGATTTCCAATATTCATTGTTTGCTGACGGCAGCAAAACTGTTGACTGGCATTACATATTTAGCGATTGTTAAATGATTAATGATTCTTAGCATCACGAAAAAGAGCCCCAATATTATTATCCTCATCAACAGTCAGTCTCAACAGCAATAGTCCCTTAATGAATCCTAACAGCAATAAAATCATCTAATTTTTGTATTTCCACTGAATAATGTATTCTTTACTGTTCTATTCAACTTATATATAGCACTCAGCTTAACACTTCAAAACAAACAATTAGAATTTTGTTAATTAGTCTCTCAATTTAGCGAATATCATTATAATTATTATTTAAGATTTCTTTGCCGAGTCTATATTCTTCGAATAATCATACTTGATTATTTCACCTTTTTCGAGAGCGTTGGATTTTTGAACTCCACTTTTGGCCAAAAGTGCGCAGGTTCATACTTGTTCATCAATCCTTCTTCTTCCAAATAGTTCAATGCTTTCTTCAACCCATTTAGCATGAGAGTATAGCATTCCCAGAGTATCTTATGGTCCACATTACTTGCCAAAGGGCTAATTTTGAGATCTCCTGATTCGATCCTTCTGACAACAAATTCGGTGAACTCCTTTTGAAACCCAGGAAGTTCTGTCCAGCACTTTGCAATTTTTTTAATCGAAGCGTTATCTCTAAGTTTAAAACTTTTAATCTTATCTGAGTAAGAGTCCGTCCTTTTCCCTCCCGTAATTCCAGCCTTAACAAGGTAAGTATCGATTAGCTTTTTTGGGAAGTTTTTGTAGTAATCTGACTTAAGATTTGATCGAGGTGGATTAATTGGTACCTGGATGCTCTCTTCAGATATAAGAATGCCCAGGTTTTCCCAGTCAAGACGATTTGAAACAGGGAGAAACTCTTGCTGGAAGTGTCCGAAATCCTCGCTTGGTAGGCTAAGCTGTGGAATCTGCTGAAACATCCCATTTGACAAATCAAATCGGATTGTGTATCCTGTGGGATTTTGTTCAAATCTGAGATTATTCGTAGCAATGTTAAAGGTGGTTGCAACTTCTTCGTCGCTCCTTCGGATAGATATAATCACGAATGGTTGTTGAGGGACTAATTCGTGATTGTTGCTCTGAGCGAAACTTTGGGAGGTATCTACTTCTGCTTCCTCAAAAATATTTTGCACTTCGTCAGGTTGAGGAGATTCATATTGCTGGTAGCTCATCTCAGTGAGTGGATCTCTTCTGTTTTCGAGGCTATAATCGATGACATCCATTTCGTAGTCCCCAGGAGTGGTTTCAAACTGTCCATATTCACGTGTGCCAGCATAGAATCCTTCGCTCGTATCTTGGTCGCTTGTGTTGTCACCTACAAGCACATTCGAAGTATAGAAGTTCATACTATTTTTTTCTGAGATCTTTTCGCTGGCATCAATGCTGTTTTGCTGTGTGTATGTGTACATTGATTGTTTTCGCAATTTCAGGTTTTGTTTGAATTATTCCAAGAAGAATCTGCTCTTTAAATATTCAATTTTGCTCACCTCACCTAGATATCGGTTCACTGAAAATCAGTATTAATTAAATAAACTTTGTTCGAATCAAACAGCAGAACCAAGTTCGATTAATATAGCATTGTTCTTGAAATTGCAAGCCTTTAGGAGAAAGTAATTAAATGGATCTCTCCTCTTTGTTTTACCTCATTAAGGAATATAGGCAAGACATATATATATGTTTTGTTATGAATAGTTTTTGTGAAATGAATAATTTGAAGTTACATCTGAGGTTCTAAAAGATATCAAGCGAGCTCCGAATCAGCGATTTTTTACACACCTGCTGATCTATGAATTAATGGAAAGTGTGAAATGGGAATGAGTTTTCACTGCGTACTTGAAGTTTTTATAGGGAATCCCTTATGTTGATCAGAAAAAGATCATTAGAGCAATTGCTCTTGATAGGCGGCCAATTCAGAGTAATCCTCAATCAACCGAACTCGCTCATTTTGTCTCTATTCTCAGCAATGCTAATGAGAGCAGCGGGAACGACATTCTAATCTTTTTTGCATGTTATTCAAAAAATCAATTAAATGATTGCATTTCTCTCTCATTAGTTTCCTCTCCATCAAGCAACTCCTACTCTAGGATTGAATCACCTCTTATCGAAGCAAACTTCACAACTCTTACGCAATATTTATCATTAAGAATGGTAGATCTTATGAATGCCGAATGGAGAGAGCATATAGTGCATGCAGGAAGTTTTGGCAGTGAATGCGCAACCATGGCGTGAAATTTCCATAAATAATCCTAGAATTCAAGTAAATTGGTTTCGAACATTATTTTATTTTTTTTTTCATGACGATACTTGTATATCGCTTCTTCATAATGCCTTTCATTTCCAAAGCTTCATTGCTACAATAGTTGGATTGGAGAGACTTCAAATAAAATGACTTCTTTCCAGGGGTAGCAACTCAGGCTAGCTACTAATTCATTTTACTCGGACTAGAAGTCTCATAAAATATGAACCTTTGTTAATTTCAAATTCTTTTCACTTTGCAATCCGCAGCTTTTTGGGACGTCCTCCGCATAGTGAAACCTCTGAATTCATGAGAATTTATTTGAGTGAGAAATGGTAACATTCAGAATGTAAAATAGATCTATTAGAGATCAATTTCTAGCGTAGAAAAAGCAATCAAATTTGCATATGCAAACATGCAAAAACAGCGAAACACCAATCAAAGGTTATTGTCTCTTATAAGCGAGGAATTTAACAAGAAGAAACCAGGAAAGTTTCCTATCTCATATATCTCAACGAGGATCTAAAATTCCGTCATCTTCACTGAATAATTTATTTGTCTTAGAAAGAAACTAACTCCAAATTCTATCTCTCTCTTTTTTTTTGGAAAAAGATTGTTTTAATCAATTCAAAATTAGTTGAAGTACTGCACTATTAGCAACCCAATCATCCTGGATAACTAATTTTTTTCATTGTGCTGCAAACAATTATCGATTTGGTTTCTACAATGTGTTTTGATAATTATTTTATTAGAAGCCTTATTTACGTGAAATACACTATAAGGCGGCTACATCTTTTCACTCTACGATTTAACTTATATGCAGATTCTGTTTACAATCAAAAAAACCCATACATATCGGTTTTATTTCTTAATTTCTGAAGATTTCAATATCCTAAATTATGGAGACTAGTGGAGTAACATCTTATGGAACATGATAACAGTACAATGATAAACCCATAATTCTGAGTCAGCATGCTTGCAATTGGCTAGTTGATTCGGAGAATAATCAAAAGAGCTTTTGTTTTTAATTGTCTCTATAATAAATCACTTTCGAAGATTTAAATTTGAAATAGCTTCCATCCACCCAGACTCTGGCAAGAATTTTTTTAGGAGAATTTGATTTAGAGCTTCATATCGAGCTAGCTCGACGCCTGTATGTTTTCACTCTTAGCATTAAGAGTTCATTGCATATATATCATCATAGATTGAGGATAAAACGAAGGTAACCAGGATGATGAAAAGGAATTCATTCTCAGATTCTTAACTCGTAAGGATAAATTCAGCAATGCCTTGAAGGATCATTAGATTCGATTTTACTCTATTCTAGCTCATCAGTGTATACGAATTAGCAGTATACCAACATTCTGTTATCCAACGCTCTGGACAGCCACTTTAACGCGTTCTTCAACACGCTAATCGAGGTTTGTGCGATTTTACTAAAGTTTTAATACGAATCGCTTAGAACAACAGCTCATTTCCTGAGTTTGATAAATCATAGATAAAATTTTCGAATGACGAATGTTGGTACAATCAGATTCCTCCTTGTGCTATGAAACAAGAGACAGTTATTAAACTCATATTCTCAAGAGCAGAAGTTGTCATGGAAGAGATGCTTTTAAGATAAAAGTTATTAGAAAATCAAAGTTGCGGATTAATCAGAAGATCTTGAGTCTAAAAGGATTTCTTTCCTTTTATCAGGATCTCTAAAATTTATCTAATGCAACTCTAAATCTGAGCCAATAAGATCCCGAAATAAATCTTCTGTGCTTTTTTCTGTTTAATAGCAGCGTTCTCATAATAATTAAAAAAAATCCATAATAGGTCCAGTCACTAAATACCGCGCTACCATATATAATACTGATGCTACCGACTAAGAAAGTTCAGACTGGACCTGCTACTCTTGAATATAAAGCCGATCAGCCTTTATTCATGAGTAATGCAATAGTCGGCTCGAAAATTGCTCCATCCTTCAGTATTAAGTCTGATTCTGAGATTTCTGCAAACTTGCTGTTCAACCCGCTCCTGATGAAACTGCCAGTTCAAAATCTAGGCACCACTAAGGATATGATGGCCCCGACTCTGGGTCTCGATATGATCACAGCACCGCAGCTAATGTTATCGACTGTCGCATTCCAAGGTATTCCTTAGTGCTGTGATTTTATTTGAAATTTATCTTTTTCATCTTTTTGACGTGTCTTTCCAGAAATGCTAATAATCTGCTTTAGATCAGTCGCAGAAGCCATTGCTTAACATGATGAACTACGTCCTCTACCAGAAAGTAAGCATTGTCCTCCTTCGGAAGATGAATATTAATTATGCATCGTAGCTAAGCTTATTGCTCACAGAGAGAACGATATTGCTTGACAACATCAAAAAATGTGAAGAGAAAAAAGCAAATACACCTTCAGTCAAGGCAACTCAAGAAAGCGAAACTAAGAGAAAAAGGCAAAGAAGACTAGCGAATCAAATTATTCGCCTTTACAATTGCCCTGAGCACAACTGTAAAAAGTCATATGGGTATTATCTCGTTTTTGTGACTGATTTTGACTCTGCTATAATATGATTAGATCAGAATTTTCTCTGACCCAACATCTGAGAAATAAGCACCCAGAAAAAGCTGATGAGCTTTTGGGCCAAATGAAACAGAATCTACAAGCGAATCCAAGTGCTTGAAGAATATCTGAAGAATTTATTGAGAATATTAAATGATTTGGAAGCAAACAATTGTTTCCAAATTGAAAAAAATGAGAGTTTTTTGAGAAAATAATATTCAAATTTCTATCTTAATAACATGCATATGAGAAGGCATTCAGCGATTTTTTTTATTGGGCAGCCAGAGCAGCCGAGTTATTCTGACTCTGCCCTCTGAAGCTAACTAATTATGTTTTGAATGTCTTGTATTTGACCAATAATTTGCTATATCTAAAGAAATATTCAAGCAAAAACCTGTCATAAAACCAAATCACAATGTCTTTTTTGCAGAGTAGAAGCTGATGAAAATTACTCAAGAATCAATTACCTGCAGGTTGAAATATATCTCTGATTTCAGCAATCATAATTCTTTAATTTTAATATACGACTCTTTCTCTTTCCACTACATAGACCATTTTGAGACATGATATAATTTTTGCAAGAAAAACTGTAAGTAGAGTCTGTAACGATCTTAAATGAAAATCAGGATAAACTGTTCTGAACTTTCACTTATAAAAATTCAAAGGCTAAACAACTTAGATAGTTACTAACATTGAAAACACACAGAAAATGTAATAGTTAATAGTATTTTAATAGCAGCGCATAAATTTGACAGGCAAATTAACAATCTAACACTCTCTCAGTAAATTAACGAGTTAGAGATTCATTTAGGATTCTCAGCCCCACTAGCGACCTCAGCCTCGGCGTTGTGGTTGCTGTTGCTGTTGCTGATGATTTTATTTTCATTCTGAAACGCAATTTTTATTTTTTCCAACTCTCTCAGATTATTCTCCAGCTCCTCCTGAATCCTTCTCATTTCAGGAAGAACAGTCTCATCACGACCGGATACATCTTTGCTTGACATCCATGATTGAGCAGCAACCGGGATCCCTTCTTTTTTCTTCCTTTGCTCCGAAACCCAAGTGCAACCAGCTCTGTAAATAAAGTATAAAATGAAAGCAATAGGCGACGCACAAGTAATCCTTATAACTGTGTTTGCAAATACGTCCGTGCATTTGTTGTATTGAAACACAGCGAGGCATCCAAAGAACCAGATACAGATCCCAAGCATCGCGCTAAATATTTCTAAGAGTCTTCCCCATCCATGGTAGCATTCAGGCCTTCTTAGATTCGGCTGCAAGGACTTGACCTGCAAGAGAGTGCAAAAAATGCTTGCTACTAATAATCCAACAAACCCCCACTTGGCAAAGGTAATGAACTGCAATGGCTGATCTGTGCAATTAGTCGCTAAGTCAGGTTTCGCGGCTAGAACGAAGTAGAGAATCGCAAAAGATAATCCCAAGCCACACTTTAAAGCCGCTAGTGTTGCTATATTTAGACGAGCTTTTCGATGATCGAAGGTCATTTACAGACAATACCCCTAATAACAAAATTTTATTCACGCTTTTCGCGCACGCGAAAATTTAATTTCTGACTTGATCTAACTGCCAGTTTTTTTGTTTTTAGTATTAGTTATCTTTCCCACTTACAACGATCTCCCTTAGTGCCATGATTTTTTTCTTTGTCGTCATAACTTAACACTCAACTTCTCTTTGAAACAGATTTCAGAGTATTACTCTTTCATATCAAGTTTTATAAAGGTATAACATTAGGTCATGAGTTACAATAACTCTCATTCTTCCATATAAAGTTAGATATCATATTTCAAAAATAGAATAATTGGTAATAGGGACGGCAGTAAGGAATGATTCAATAGAATTAAATGCTCTCTGATTTCATTTCAATTCCATCCAATTTTAATTGAGTTAATCTCTTTCATGTACAACTCCAGGCAGATCCGCTCCCTCGAGATGATAAATTCCATATCCCTCATTGACGAGTATTCCTGAGAGCGCATCGGCGTCTGACCGGTTAGTTCCTGTACTGCTCTTTCTCACTCGACTGTTCATTCTCTGAACTTTAGTCGAGGTTCTCCTGTTGGATTTTTTATCAGCGTTACTTTCTGAAGAGTCTTGAGACAACCTGCTACTGCTTTTCCTTGCATCGTTGTCAGAGTCTGATGAGGAAGAATCCTCGGATTCTTCTTCAATGTGATGGTTGTTGTGATTTCTAGCAGCACTCTCTAACTTGATGGTTTGCATTTTCTCAGACGGCTTGGCCGCTGAATGCTTTAGAAGTGGTGAGTAACCAATTTGAGAGCTCTCTTGTTTCAACCTTAAAAACTCTAGAGCGTAGTTCGGTCCTGTTTGACTATCAGTGACCTCCCTGCCTTTCAAATCGTAGAGAGGAATTTTACTGTCATTCAAATCTTTTACGATTCCCAACGATCCTTTTGCGCTTTCTGAAGAATATTTTTAATTGAAACAGTCGTCAAAAGGCATTACCGAGGGCAAGGCTATACATTTTTTGGCAGTTCTCATAGACTTGGACCATACAATCGTTCAATTCGTATTGGAGGTTTTGGATCTGGTCTATCGTGACGGCAATGCTCTTCACGGGAGTGAGAGCTTTGAGTAGATTATGGATTTCTTCGTTTTCTTTCTCTTGCATATCAGAGATGATCTCATTGACTCTCTTATTCCTAGACATGATCCCACTTAACATTTGAAAGGTGATTAACTCATAAGACTCTAATTAGTATGTAATACTTCCTCTTCAACTTAAAATTATTGATGGTTCTGATGAGTTCCGCTCGAGCTAACAATATCTTCTTAACCTCTTGAGAGTTCCTTCGTTGAAGTAGTCTCAAGCGGTATTGCCTTTGAATAACAATGGCTGCCTCTTTCCTCAGGCTATCGAGGATAAGCTTCTCTCTTTCGATTTCTTCGAAGGCCTTTTTCGAATTGAAGATTAATTATGGAGTCGCATACCAAAAAAAAAAAATGTTACTGTTTGCTCTTGCTTGGACATCTCGGCATAGTTGTTCATGATAACGACGAACAGCGAAAGTAAAAACACTCCCCAGATACAAGCTCCAATTGATACAAACCTCCCTAGATGCGTCTCTGCGTAAATATCACCGTATCCAACTATAAAATTCGATGAGTCTATCCATATTTCACACATTTTGTACTAGTCGTCATTGTGACAATCACACACCAAAAAGAGTTCCAAACGTAATCAAAATTCACGTATCTTGATGTACTCACGTAACTTCTCTCGAAAATACGTATCCACAGTCCGAAAAGAAGAACTGAAAGGCCTAGTCCGATAGTGAGCACCCAAAATGATTTGCATTTTAGATAAGCTTTGATGGCGAATTTGGAATCGGCTTGGAAACCATTCATTTGGCTATGATTTAAAATGTGAAATCCGACTACATTGAATGAATCTTACGATACTCGGCCGGCTCTGGGGTTGGTCCATATAGTGTAATGATCGAACATCCTGAAAAGAACGTAAAGACGGGCGTACATGAAAAATAAAATGTAGCCGTCCAGTGATATATCAAATTGTAAGCCTTGAGAAATCAATTTCGGACATCAGGAACTGATAAGCCTCAAATTTACCGAGCTGGCGGTTTGTTATAACTACATCCAGGCCAGGAGGACAGTGGATCCATTGAATGAAAGCCTCAAGCAAGAAGTATTTGAATAAAGGGGAGGTCCATAAAGTTGCTGATTGGAAAAAAAGAAATTTGATTTATGCTCTTTTCGTAAGGTAAGGAATGAGCTTACTTGTTTCATAGACAATTTTTTTGCATTTTAGTATCCGAAGCTTCAGAAGGTAATGCTGAAGTAAAAAGAACACTAAAGAGCAATGTGTTCAACAACGAGTAAAGAAAAAATGATTCCGTACTTGACAGAGCACATGTCGCGGTCACAGTGCCTCTCATTGTATGATTTACAATGTTGCTTTTATTCCCATTTGTAAAGAAAATTTCATTCTTTGAGTATTTTTCAATAGATAATGTCCAAAGAAAAAGAATATACTTCAATAAACGCGATGACAAGCCCCGTGACACTCACTACTGCTGCAAAAGAGTCGTAATTTTTCATCTTGGCCTTCAGGGCCAAGATTTGCTTTTGTGATTGTTTTCCTTCAATATTCCTCGGTAAAAAAGCATCGTTACGCCACTCCGCTGAATGATAATTCATGTGTAACCATCGTGCATTTCGAATTACCTTTTTTCTGGTGGGCTCTACCGACTAAATAACCATCACGTCCTGTACGAGATGCCATAGAGCCTCTCTTACTATCCTCATTGGAAAAATTAGAGGCCACGCTGCCTCTCTGTTCATTGGATTTAGTCAAACTGCCCCTTTGATCGTTGGATCTGGTTAGACTACCTCTTTCACCTGTTTTGATTGGAGTCAATTCAAAAACTCGACCTCTTCCAAGAGTTCGGTTTGGTAGGTTGCCTTCAAAAGACATTATCTTTCTAATATTATTGGTGCTTTTATTAGAGCAAATTAAATTCTGAGGTTCCAATGCTGAGTCACTCAATTCTGATCGTTTTTGTTTTATTTTTAAGATTGTTGCTCTTTCTTTCTCTCTCGGTAATTTTGCTGATTTTGTTGAGCCTTTTTAGAGTCCTTGTAGGGGTGCCTCGTTGGATATCACATATCGGAACATATCCACAATTACCACACTCACCATATTTACCATGAAAGAATAACTTGTCAGAAATTGAAATCCAAATGTCCTTAGTAAGAATTATGCAGCCGTTTAAAATACTAATGAGACTACAGCATCGTGCCGTCTTTGTTGAAACGAGAAACATCTTTATCCTAGCTCGCCAAAGAAGAGTAAAAGAAATTAAACAAGAGCACAAAGTTCATTTAGTTAAGGTCGTCAACTGTTGTAACTAAATTTTTTGGTTCGAACTTCAATATCCCACAATACAGCCGGCAATCATATCCCAAAACCAAAAAAAAAAATGAAATAGAAAAATTTTGCTGAAAATATAGTCTATCTAAGATTTGAAAGCGAGTTTGCTGCGTCTAACTATCACAGAGGCAAAAATGAGTTTTCACCGGGTGTTTTCGGATTGGTAGGATTGTTCGGTGACTTCCTTCGAACTTTCAAGAGCATATTCTTCAAAGGCGTCTTTATCAAATCTTTCCATGTCGTACCTCTCGGACTGAGCGTGTTAAAGAGAGCGATGAAACATACAACCTAAACAAATTGCAAGATGAGTTAATTATTCATTATTGAAAGCAATAGATACCTGCAAGCCCACCAGCACCAACCCCAGAAGCGTGAATGTTTCAGAGAATCGCGGCGCCATGATGAAAGCAATCAAATAAATAGCGATAAATCTCCCCTGACGAAGAAGCGACCAGCTCTGCAGGCAAATTCTTAAAGTTTTCACAACAATAATAGCTGCCAAAAAGCATAACCCAGTCCCTAACAAGCTGCAAGAGATACTCATAATCGCATCTGGAGACCTCAGGAATGTGATAATGGAATGAAGGAATAAGAATAGTCCCAGCAGCACGAGAACTGTAACACCGACCCAATACTTTGCAGCTCTTGTGCGAATCAATATCAACTCCTCATCAGCTGCAGCGTCGGTTGTACTAGTGTCTTTCCGTTGACTGCTTTTGCCGTCACCGCCTTTACGGCTAAGATAGTTCCCGAATAATCCTGTCAATCCTTGCTCTTCTTCAGGTGAGTGAGCCTGAGCCGGTTTTTCAGTCTCTAAGCTTTGAGAGCCAAACTGGCTGAACAATTCTGAAAATAGTTTGTCGCGTTCAGGAAGATAGTCCTTTTGAGTGTTTGGTGCTTCTTCTGAACTGTTCATTTGCATAAATGTTGGGATTGAAATAAATAATTTAATCGTATCAGTTGCTTCAAATTAACTCTCGATTTTTGTCCATCACAACGTACCTGAAAAGAACTCTGAGATTTCCGAATTACTATCATTAGGGTGCATGAAGCATGTGAAATACTCGATACAAACTTTCATTCAGATTTCCAAATATATTACTGTATCCATTCCTTTCGAGATCTATTCTGTCGTCAATCAACGAGTATCATATAATATGATAGACACCCACAACTCAGATGAGTGTTTACTATGAGACAAATCATATTCACTACTACTTGATACTTAGAACAGTCCCACTCTGCCTCATAATATGATCTCTGCGAATTATTGAATTTCGATCCCAAATTCAATAAAATAAATAAACTCGGACTCATAACCACACTACTGAATGCAGAAGCAATCTCCCAATTGGGAAGATGTTTATTTCCGAGATGACCAATCCCAGTCCAGGAACTCGTCTCATCGTGGTCGGACTCCTATAAAAGCCAGACATCTGAATGTCACAGATCACAGCTACCATTCAGTCATTCAAGATCATCAAGAATTAGGAAAAGCGAATTTTGCCTTCGAGAAGAACCATCCCTTTCGGTTTCCGATAGAACTGCCTGGAAAATTTAACTATCAGAACTTTCAAGGTCCGCACCAAAAAGAAAATATAAAATTGCCAAAGATTAAAAATAATAGATCTATATCAGAGCATGCTCAGTCACTGGAGGCTTCTTTTGAGAGCAATCAGTCATTTCATCAAAATCCTTATAAAAAGGGAATATGAATGATCGGAGTTTTGACAGCAATTCAAGGTCTTCTGCATATTATAATGGCAAACAGCAGAAAAGACCTGGCGTTGAAGACTCTTATTCAGCTGCATCTGAATTGGATACACTAAAATCCCAGAATCGAAATGGTAGGCAGGATCCAAACTCAAAAAAAGGAAATTACGAAAGGCCAGTTAGTGGCAGCCAACAAAGTCGATTCTCTGAAGAGGAGGGAGATTGGGGCTCACTCATATCTGGACAAGGTGGTGGTAGGTATCATCCTGCGACAAAGGGAACCGGTCATAAGGGATCCGAAGGAAAAGATGCAAAAAATTCTGGGCAAAAACCCCCCAAAAAATATAATGATTTGTATAATACAGAGGAAGATGAAGATAATAATAGCGAATATCCTCCTTCAAATGACGGTTCGCAGCACAAGATGAAATCTCCAAATCAATTGAATCCTCATCGTAAAATGAACAGTATTGGGTCCTTAAATGAATCCTATCAAAACTCGAATTATTCAGGACAAGAGGCATTTTCAAGCTCGCAAATAAGGAATCATGATCAATACAAACAAGCAAACTATCATAGCGGAAAAGTGGTAGACCCACAACATAGCCATCAGAGACATCCTAAGTTATCCAACGATCATAATTCAGGCAGGACTCCGGTTAATAAGGAAGAGTACTATTCACAAGTTTCAGCTGACTATTCGAGCAATAAGATGAATAGTTATTCAGAATATGGGAGCCAAAATTCGAAACCGTCAGCTCCGAACAAATTTGCTCCTCAAACCAATGGCACAGGCAGATCTCAGATGAATTCGGAGTACTATTCATCTGAAAATCGGGATAATTTGAAGCCTCGCAAAGGCCATGATCAGAAAAACTTCAGAGAGTCTGAAAGTTATACAGACTATATGGATGATTTCGGAGATGATGATTCTCAACAACACAATTCTCGCAAAAAGAATGGACACTCAAAAAACCGATCAGGAAAGCAGCAATCTGCTCATAGCGATGATTCAGATAGGTATGAAGAATATGAGGATTATCAAAGCCAAGATGGACCTCCAACTCGACAAAAAGCTAGAAAAAGCTATCAAGAAGAGTACCAGTTCGACGATGACTACTCAGAAGATAACTACACTGAAGAAGCTCACAATCACAACCAACAAAAAGGCCGTAGGCCCCACAGACAGCACAGAGAGTATGACTCGCAGCAAGATCGCGGCTCACAGATGGAATCTGTTTCTCAGTCGGATAATAGGTCTCGAATGACTGGGTCTTACATTCATGGTTCTCGTGGGAATGGCTCTCGGGGAGACTATGACAGTCAAGATTATGATTCTCAAGCTCAAGACGATTATGGCTCTCAGGAGCAAACTGGGACCTACACAGGAACAGGAAGCCAAGGGACGAAGAGTCAGCAAGCTGAGACCCAACAGAATACGACCCTGACTCAGCAACCGGAGACGAAGAAACCCGAATCAAAGCCTGTTCGCAATAAAAAGCATTCATCAAAGAAAAAACAGGTTTTAAATAGCCTGGAAGAAGGTATTGATTTGATGGCAGTGTTTCATGAGAAAGTGCCCATGAGCAAAGAAGAAGGAGAACAGAGACTAAAAGAAATTAGAGATGATCAGATCACTACATTTGCGCCGGCTTTGGACTTTGCTAGAGCTAAAAACCAAAAGATGCTGGAAAAACCTTCCCAAGAGCTGACTCCTATCAAGGCAACTGAGAAACTTCCGCTTTCGTCCGTTCAGATTTTCCCTCATGCGGTATTAAATCATGAACAGCTGGCACAAAAAATTGCAGCTGATGCTTTGAAGAGGCATAAAGCCTTAATGCAGCAAGGGTTAATTTTGTATCAGGAAGGACAGAAAAAAGCTTCGAATGAAAAAGCTCTATTTGAGGCACAAATGAAACACCAATACTATAAATTCAGCACGTAAGAAACAGAATTAAGGCGATTCAAAAAAATCTTGAGATCGATGATCATGCAAAAAATATTAGTTTCATAGGTATTTGATATTGCTCTATTAATCTCTCTTCTTTGTAATTCAATTTATTAAGTATAAAAATTTATTCTCGTTTAGCTCTGGAGGATCATTGTATTTTCGTTCATACTAAATAAACTTTTTGTTATCGAAGAGAAATCTGGTATATTCAACATTTTCCTTACAGAAAACCAAATGGATAGAGCTAACGAGCAGAGCAGTTGTGGGTAAAATGCTATTGAATTTCAGAGAATGAATTCGAGTAATATGATTAAATTTTTGGCAAGATAGAAAGACCCTGTAGATCAATTCTAAGCAAATCGTCAGAAGAGGCGTTTTCAACAGATTTCAATAAGTATAGAGGCTTTGATCTCACTACACCAGTCACCTAAATTCTATCTAGGAAAAGACCTTTTTCCTTTTCTAGTGTTCTTGAAATCAGCCAAAAACACAGTATATAACATGAATTACTAGCAAATTGTAAACATAATAAACACAATGCTTGAAATAAACATCTGGTTTATATGCATAAACGATGAAAGAAATACAAAATTTTACTCAAAGAAACTATAACGAGTAAAATTTTCATTCTCATCTGCGTTTACCATTTGCTCACCATCGAAGAGACTTGACATGTCATACTTTAGAGGAGTATGGTGTCCTGGTTCATAATTCTGGAGAACATTGTCATATTGTAGTCGGATTGTGAGCGCATCATTCTCATCAAACTCTTTTGGAGTCGAAGAAAAGTCGTTACTGGAATCAAATTGTATCATTTGATCGCATCGTCTTTCTAACTCAGCAATTTGATCATCTTCTTCAGCGCGCGATCTAGCGCTAACTGCTGAGAGAGTTCTCTCGAAATCTATCTGAGGATTTCCTAGCAACATAACATCTTCGACAGACTCCAATCGCAATCCTTTGTCGATCCCAGTTCCTTGACCAGGAAAAATTGAACAGTTGATTTGCACTTTTTTAAGTTTCAAACGATGAGACCAGCCAAAATGAAATAGTTTACTGTGATTTAGAAACCCTTGACTCAGATCCTCCTTTGGCCCGAAATATTGACTTGAGCTAGGATAGCCGAGATATGGGTATCCAAGATCCAGCTGCTGGAGGAGGACAGCGTCTGAGGTGCTTTGGTGATACGTGCTTTGACTTTCTTGTGCTCTAGGGAGCAGCACAACAGTCGAATCAGAGCCTTCCAGACACACCAATTTCTTTTCGGGACTCGAACCCTCGAGAAATATGGCAGATTCGTACAATCCGTCCTGTAGTTTGTACGAACTCTGGAAAGTCTGACCTAAATAGTCATTTGGATGAGTACGTTCCACTCGATCATGACTTTTTAGGTGCTTGTTGAGACTGCTCTGATAGAGGTAAAGCTTTTTGCATTTTGAGCACTCAAATTTGGGGCGCTCTTGCTGTAAAAGGCAAAAAGCTTTAGCTGTGTCATTGATTTTGCGATTTTACCTCATTTTCGTGGATTTTTGAGTGTTCTCTCAAATTTGATTGCGTTGAGAATGCTTTTGAGCAAATATTGCAAACATGCGGTTTCAGACCTGCATGTAGCCTCTCATGACGCCTCAAATTCGAGATCTATGTGAAAAATTGAGAAATTCAGGTGATAGTTAAATAGTCTACCTGGGTGAATGCTAAATCGCATTGAGTACATTCGTATGGTCTTTCTTCTCTGTGAATTCTCTCATGCTTTTTCAGTGAGGAACGCAATCCAAATTGTTTTCCGCACGTTTCGAGGAAACTTTTTGATTTAAAATTGGTCAAGTGAGAGCCAAATGAAATTGATACCATGTAAATAGTTTGGCTGAATTGTGTGCTTGATCTGGATTGCTGTGGGCTTCTTTTGTGAGAACCTCTTTTCCAAAAGAGCCGTTATTGCACATCAAAGAGCTTTGTTGGCAAATGCTGGTGTTTTGAGAAAAGAGGGACATTGTTTTATGATACAGATTTTTTTTTTGAAAATTAAATTATTAGAAGAACAGATGCAAATTAATTTAGCATTAAGAAGCTTGTCTTACGGTGTTTAAGAGCTTTTTGATACAAAATTTAGTGCGTATTATTTTAATTAAGTTATATTATTACGTGTTGACAAATGAAATTTAGGTCGTTACATTGTGTAGGGATCCAAAGATCTTTGATGTTAACTCTCATGATGAGCATCCCTTCGATTTATGAGGAAGAGCGAGAATCTTTTTTGAAATATTATGAATTCACCGTTCATTAACCGCTAGTCTATTTTAAGACCTTAAAATTTTTCTCCCTATGACTAATTTACGAAAGAGGCAAGCCTCTCCAAGTCGAGTTCTGAAGATAATCTTGAAATTAACATTTCAATTTGTGCCCATCTTTTGGAACAGACTCCGAAAGCATCGGCCTGATTTAATGGATCTAGATATTCTGCATTTTCGATCGAAGCCATCATTATAAAATTGTGTTCTACAGACTATCAGATGCTCCTTAATCAAGCTAATCCGATCCTAATTTTCAGAACCAAGTCAAGACTTGCCCTCTGAAGATTTTCCGAAGTCAATGCAAATTGCTTTAAAACACGTCGTTAACATTATATGATAGCACGCGGGCAAAAAAATAAACTGATAAGGAAACTTCCACAGAATCTATATCAAATAGATAGTTTGAACTAATTACACCAGATTACTCATTTCTCTACTTCAGTGGTACTCATGCACACTGTCACTGATGAGTCTGACTATCTATAAATTCCAACTCAGAAAAATATAGATATGATAAAAGAATTTGTGCAAATCGGATAATCTGGCTATTAAGTTTAGACTCCTTCTGATTTATAATACATCTCTATCGCTGTTTTCACGAGTCCGACAGTTTTTCCGAAGAAAAAATTCTGTGAAATTTGTAAATTTATGAAGATTCCTTCGATAACTCAGATTTGTACAGGGATGAATGTTTATTATTCAACTCATTGCGATCATTACTACAAATACTACAAATTTTATGATTAAATCCCAGTTCATTCAGCCCTTGAACCATCAACTGAGAAAAGTTTTGAGCATTTCATTCGCATTGTAAAAGCTAAGACTCTGATTTAAGAAGTTTTTAATATAATTTCTTGACCCTTATCCCTATTTCCAACGGTAAAATTGACCGCAATCTTCTTTTTCAGTATCTCATCTTCTGAATTCGGATCGTACTCATAGTTAATAATCGCAACATTTTTCTCGCGATCCTCAACTACCACCCATTTTTTCTCTGTACATATCTCCAATGCACCATTCCAAACTAGATTTAAGTTCTCAGCTCTCCAATTAAACCAGCAATAGTTACCTGTATGTATGTGATTCCTAAACGACTTTATCTGCTCTCCTGAATAAACATTCCAAAATTTGATTGATTGATCCTCTCTTGCAGAATTCGATATCAAAATCCTCTCTTGAGTGAAAAATCTCACAGAAAATACCGCATCTACCCAGCTATGTATTAGTAAAGTTATCAAAGCCCTAATCAGTACCGTCATGAGCTTTATCGAAATTTCTAAGCATTCTTTGGGTTGGCAAGTACCAAACAGTAATCGATTTATCTCTACTCGCAGCCCCCAGCAGTTTCTCTTTTGGAGAAATCGTAATGGAGTTAATGTCCACTAATCATTAGTAGTAATTTCATTAAATCGCTGTTTGATCAAGCTTATTACATCGAGAAACAGCGTTTATTGTTTTTATCTCTCTCTTTCTCGCAAGATCCCAGAATCTTACCGTTTCGTCTGCTGACGAAGTGATGAGCATCTTCCCTTCATTCGCATAAATCATACTGAAAATCGATTCTAATACAGTAATTAAAGATCAGCTGCAAATCGGTATGTGAGATTGCCTTTATGAGCTTCTGGGATAACTGCGTAGAGTGTAAAATCAGATATCCGCCACACTTTTAAAGTTGGATCCTTTGAGGCTGAGCACATAAAATTCCCTTTAGGTGGAAATCTGACGCAAAGAACGGTAGCTTGAAAATTAAAGTATTTAGAATATAGACAATTCAGAGGCTTACTGTCATGAGCTTCTTCGATTACATGAATCGTGGCCTTTTCATAGACGTATCTGATGCAAATCGATTTATCGGCCCCTCCTGAGGCTAACATTTCGCTATCTGCTGAAAAGCTGAGTGTGTTGATAAATCCTGTTGTCGGCATGTATTAGCACAAGCATTGCTTTTATAAAATTACCTCGATGAGCTTCTTCTGCTCTCCAAAACCTAGTTTCGTGTCCAAGCCATATCTCTAGAACTCCATCACGTGATCCAGCTGCGATATACTGGCCGTTAGGAGACACAGTCACTGACCTTATCGTTTCTGACTAATTAGTTTAGTTTTTTGGATATTATTGAAATACCTAGCTCCTCAAAGAAATTTGGTATGGTTACAATTTCCGGCTGACTTGTTTTAATCAAATCCACAAATCCCGAGTCAACGATAGCCTAGCATAGAAGTAAAGAGCTACTCGAGCAGTTCTAGCTGATCTCACCTTCGCTTGCAGTTTTGTCAGGAAAGAACGAACTTTCTCAACTTCTTGGTGGATTAACGTGAACGGGATGCTCAAACTGTGCATTAGGTCTTTGGTTTGACTCTTGAAATCGAAATCTCTCAACGAATAAAAATCCTCGATGTACTCTTCTAGAGTCGCGTCAACTTCCTTTGGAAATTTGGTCGAGTTTAAAAGGGTATCGCGATGTTTGCGCAAATGTTGGAGCTTTTGTTCAAGAGTTGTATTCAACTTCTTGAATGCTCGTTCTAGCAGCGACTCGTAAAATTCGGATCGATTCGATTGGAGATCATCTAATGTAGCTACAAGCTCTAAGAGTTGTGACTTCAGGTTGACAATTTCTTCGTCAAAGGCTTTTCTAGACTTTTGAGAAATTCGGGTTATGAGACTAGGCCTGATGGTTTGGATGAGGCGTTCGAAGGTATTGTCAGAAAATAATGTGTCGATTGAAAAAATTGTTGGAAGATTGTCTTGTTGCTCTGGTAGGTTGTACATGGGATCAGTGATATAAATGAATTTTTTGTGGTCCAAACGATTTATAGCTGAAATTGGCTCTCCATGGTAGGTAAATGCGCTTCCTAGGCTCTCAATATCCATTTTTTTGTTCTCGCAAGTTTATTTAATCGGATGTTATAATGGTTGCTTTGCTTTATTGAAAAGATTCTTAGTTACGAGATAGTCGATAACAGTATATGCTTATTTGGATATAGTTGATAAACTTTCTGTTTTGGAGATGAATAATAATAATACTGATCCAAAGTTATTTTATTTATTTATACTATAGAGTTACTTCTCACTAACTTAGAGTATTTTAGGAATATTGGCAAATGCTATTTTCAATGCAAGTAAATGATGTTTTGTTTACAGTGACGTTGCAAAGATAAGCATAGCCTCCGAATTTCAAATTCTGTGTGATAATACAATTAGTTTGCTGGCTAATAAGTATTGCCTGCAACATCTCTAGATGTTAATGTGTTACCAAGGACTATCTCCAAACTACAAAGATACATATACTCAACTAATTGATAATCACTCCATTTTATCCATAATTATTTGGCTTTCATGGTGAACAACAGAAATCCCTCTAATTATTTCATTGCACAATACACAATACAGATTATTATTCCTTTAAAATTCTCATAATTTCAGTTCATCAAGGATACCGTCCCATCTGGGATTACCGTTGATTGAGCCTTCAAATTTGAGCAAAGTTTTGCTCTGATCACGCTTTTGTGTGAATTCAATTATTATCACTCAATTTTTTATTTTTGTTGAAAAATCAATTATAAATTACAAACTGGTATTACTTTAACAAAAATTTGTTCATTACAGAATCCTAAACAAACAAATCACTTTTCTTATGGATAAGCTCACATTTTGTTGAATTCAATTTGATATAAGTGAATAGGCTCTCTGAGGCACTCCAAGAGCTCTCATTCTAGGTGGTATTTTGCTATCAATTTTATTACTCTATATATTATCATATATTATTTTAAAAGTCATCAGGCATCAAACTAAACGCGAATGTCAACCTTCACTCTTGAGAATGTCTTTTCAACATTCAAGTTTGATTTTATTGTGCCGTAGCTAACTTCAGTGCATTTTGGAGAAACCTACACGATTGGCCAATTAGTTAACACGAATTCTACATCTATCATACCCCTAATCCCGAGTCTTTATAATAGCTATGGTCGAACAGTGATCCTACGACGCCAGATTTTCTTGCCTTCAATGCTTCATTGAGTTGTGGTTGAGGAGTACTATTGCCCTTTGGAGTCGAAGTGTGCTCGAACACAGCTTTTATTTCCGAAGGTTTCTCAGCCCGTCTATAGCAAAGATACCTTTAATCAAATCGTTTCAATGATAATTTACGATTTATTGTTCCCAGATCTTTCGCATGGTAAGAGTGAGGCTTTTTCGTTAAATTTCCTCGTCCATTCAGATACTTGTTGGCCGACCACTCTTGATTTCACTGGTTTATCAGGCTCGCCTTCAGTGATTGGATTTGGTCGGCGCTTTTCAGGGGAATCTACAACGACTTTGAGCTGGCGCTTATTGAACTCATCCGAACAAGCTGACTCTTTCTGCGGAATCAGTCTACAAGTAAGTTTTCTCAGAAAAACCATTAGAACTGTGAAGTACTTAATTCCAGTTTTCTTCTGTGGACCTTCATCAACTGCTTTTCGAGCCTCCTCGTTGAATTGCCCTTTGGCTTTCGAACGAGGTTGTTCTGGTAGTGGCTAAGTTTAGTAGTGATAAGCTCAAAGAGCAAGTGTAAGGGAAATACTTCGGTACTGAATACAGATGACTGATTAGAAATGCCGTTTCTTTTCGTAATTGGCTTCCATTGCTACCAAGAAGATTAGTTTACTAAATAAATTCAGTTAATTACTTGAGTCTTCTCATTTCCATTTTGAAGGATTGGATTGCCTTGGACTCGAGGAGATGCGAGCTCGCCAGCTAAATTGGAAGAAGGACGAGGACTTGATTCGAACTTAGAATGATGTTTTATCACAAGCTCTATAACAAGCAAAATTGATTATCAACACATACATCCTAAGGAAACTCGGGTACCCAGATTATTAGATGAGGCTTTACTGAAGCTATGGACGTGGAGATTAAAATAAATGCCATAAGATTTTGTGATTTTACCTTATACTATGCTCTTCGAAGCGGTTCGCAGTTCTGATATCAGATTGAGAAGTCAAGAGGCGGCTTCCAGAGCTTTTTGGGGAGCTTAGGAAGTTGCCTTTATAAAGGTGCTCTTGGAGAGTCTTTTTGTCTTTGAGAGTTGTTCGCTTCTTGACAACATGTGCTTTTATGTCCGGAGAATGCATCTGATCCCAATTAATATATCTTTTACTTCGCGTATCAGATCCTAAATTCTTAATTTAAAAATTTGTTATTAGTCCAGGATTGATTGAGTCTCTTGTTTTATAAATGCAAATAGAAGCGACATATTGTGTTTTTTATCGAAATTAGAGAAAAAATAAGCCCATATTTTCAGGAATTAAAGTTATCCTTTGTTTTGCATCGAGGATAATCACAACATACTTTATTGGAGATCACACGAATATCGGATTCCATGCTGAGTGGGAACTAGTGACTTATTGATTTAGATAAATTTAAACCATTAATCGTTCTCAATAAAATAAAACCTGGAGAACATAATAAGAAGTATGCACAGCTTCTAATCATTGAACTAACTTTGGAATGTCATGCTGAAGCAATCTGACAGATACTTCTGAGTTAGCAAGATGCACTTCATAATTTTGAAAAAAGCACAACACTCAATTCTCTACTGCACTGACAAAAAACTGTCTTACGAATATATTAAACATGCATTAAATTCACAAAATTTTGGTGGAAGTTTTTGAAATGCCGTCACAACTCTGGATTCTTTAAAATATTGAGTAAAAATCTGGGGTTTTGTAAAAGAACCTACAGACATTTTAAAATTTTGAAGTAGAATACTTAGTATATAAGCTAATCTTAGCAAAATTTCTCCCAAAGTTGTACCAATAAAATTTAGTAGAGAAGGGAGAATTTTAAAGAGAATTTCTATAATGGCTCTCTATATGAAATCTTTCTATAGCCAGGGTAATCTATTTTGGAAATAACTCAATGCAGTCATTATTACAACCAGCATTCACTCTTTTGATAGATTGCAACATTAAATTATAATAGAATTTAAGAGCCATTTCATCTATTTTGGACCTACAAATTTTGTAGATGAATCACTGCAGCATTTATTTGTTATTTGAAGAATCACTCCTTCCCGGAAACCAATTTACAGCGAAATTGAATTGAAATCTTTAATATTGCAAACTAAATCTGGTTATTTAGAAATGGAAGCTGAAAAAAAAGCCGTTCCAACAAACGCGAACCAAGAATGCGTTGGCGTAAACAGCGAGCTCGCTGGTAAAAGTGAAGGATGCGCCGGCTGTCCAAACCAGAAAATCTGCGCTTCAGGAGAAGGCAAGTCACTAATCGATGAATGTAATTCTCCTTTTTCTATCACTCCTAAAAGTTGCCCCGAACAGCCAAGCAAGACGTCACAGAAAAACTCAAAAGCATTAAGCACAAGATCCTTGTTCTTTCAGGCAAAGGTGGAGTCGGAAAAAGCACTGTATCTTCACAGTTGGCATTTTATCTTGCAAGTCTCGGAAAAGAAGTACCATGCCTCCACTAATCCACATTATAACATATGTGTTAGGTCGGTCTGCTTGATGTTGATATCTGCGGTCCTAGTATTCCCAGAATGTTGGGAATGGAAGGAAGAGAAGTTCATCAAAGCAACTCCGGATGGTCTCCAGTCTATGTTAATGAAAACTTGGCTGTGATGTCAATTGGATTTTTGCTTCCAAATGCTGATGATGCTGTGATTTGGAGAGGACCAAGGAAGAACGGTCTTATCAAACAGTTCTTGGTTGATGTTGACTGGGGAGATCTTGACTATTTGATCATTGACAGTAATATTTTGTGAGGCGACTTTCTTAATTTACACCGAATAGCACCTCCTGGAACTTCTGACGAGCATATTTCTATCGTTCAATACTTAGACATGAGTCCTGGAGACGGTGCTGTCATCGTCACGACACCTCAAGTAAATTGGTTAGTTGAATGTGCAAATTCATTTCGAAAATTTAAAAAGGAAGTTGCGCTGTCTGACGTCAGAAAAGAGATATCATTCTGTATGAAAACTAAGGTTGGAGTGTTGGGAGTCATTGAGAATATGAGTGGTTTTGTTTGCCCTCATTGCAAGGTAAATGGATGACAATTCATAGGTTTTTACATTGGGTAATTAGAACTGCACAGAAATTTTCAGTGCAACTACTGGAGGAGCACAGGCGATGTGCGAAAAGTATAGCTTGAAGCATTTAGGAAAGGTTCCTCTCGACCCTAGAGTAGGAGCGAGCTCTGATAAAGGAGGATCGATTGCAGAAAAATATCCAGAGAGTCCTGCTGCAGAGGCATACAAAGATATCGTTAATCGTATATTCCTTCTCATTAATGATTTCTCCTCATGCTGAATTATTATGAAAGAAATATTAAAGATGCTTAATGACGAGCCTGCGACTACCGAACAGACTCCCAAGGACGTGTCAAAGGATATGAAGCCAGAGGAGAAGCCAGCTGAGAAAAAAGAAGCTATGGTTGAAGAGAAACAAGTGTAGTGTTGAGAGTGTTGTGGTTAATGCTTGATATGAGAGAGATTTCGGCCCTTATTTTCTTCTAAGTATGTCTCTTAGCGTTGTATTATAAGATGAATATTGCATGTTCATCAGGAAATCATTGAATATATTCAGAGATAATACAGCATAATTGGATGTTTCAAAAAGGTTTTTCCCCTGCTGCATTTGAATTTATTCCGTTTAGTACGACTTAAAAACTTAGAGTGTCAAAATTGTAGTCAATTAGAGAGGATGTATGGAAGACAGAACAGAGAGATATCTGCAATTAGATAAATTTATGGAGCGAATAATTATTCGATTTGAAATAGATTTTGAGTCTGAGTTATCAAACTAAGGCTGTAACCAGCAATCGAGATTAGTAAGACAGTATTAATTCTCTAGATTGCTCCTCTAAACTATTGCAATTAGGATTAAGAGATTGAGGGAATTGTTCAGGAGCCTTATGACTGAAAATAAATCTTTAGAGAAATTACCTCAAAGCAAAGAGCAATGGCTGGTAATAAACTTCAAACAATTATATCAGTCGAGCAGAGGAATTATATTCATGTCATAAATCAATTCAATTTCATTTATTCTATACGAAACTAGGTTCTTATTAATTTTCATATAAATCTACTTTGCATAGAGACGTCTGCAGTTTGGGCAAGTAATTTTGTTTTGTGTCCATGTGTTCAAGCAAGATGTATGAAATGCATGCTTGCAAACTGGCCAGTACGTTACAAGTTCCCCGGGTCTATAACTCTCAAAACAAACTGAGCAAACTTCTTTTTCGACGAAAGAATTAGTGTGCTTCTTTGGGTCAAAACCTTCTCCTCCAAAAATAATCCCATGAGGTTGGTCCAGATTTTGTGGAGGATCATGGAGAAAATTTTGAGAGGAGTCTATTACTTGAAATGAGTCTATTATTTGATACGCGTCTATCACTTGAAATGAGTCTATTATTTGATACGCATCTTCTCTCCAGCTGTTGATGGCATTATCCAAAAACACCGGGATATCAATGCTCAAGATCTTGCAATTTGCTAGAATGATAACTCCAAGCATAAACAAGAGATGAATCCAGGTATTAACTCCATCATATATGATGTAGAAAATTACCGAGTATAGGAGACATATCTTCCAAGTTAGTTTGAAATCTGTAGTACTCATGATAGCATAATTCTCTGAAAGCGAATGGACTGTCCAGTAAGTATAAGCTGGGATGTAAATCAGCAAATAGATTGCAATAGCAGCTTTAGTCGAACGAGGTAGTGATCGACTAATGTCTTGAATTCTCCCACATTGAATTACTAACCAAAAAAGGAGAAATGAGACTAAACCAGCAAGCAAGACCAATAAATTCTGCCTGGCAGGATAGTTCCCAGAGACAGTGACGAGAGTGCAAGCAGCGCATATCGCTATAATTATGAAAAAGACTCCAAAGTCAACAAGAACTGAACATTTTCTTGAGAGCCGATAATTAAAGCAAAGATATCTCGTGTTTGGTAATACGTTGGAGAATATGTTCTGATATATTGAAACTGACGTGCAAATGTACATGTAAAGTAACTTGCGAATGTATTGCTTGTTATCTTGTAGTGACATCAACAAGTCGATCAACCCAATAGAGCAAAATCCGCAAGAAACGATGACAAGAATGGTCCAAATCAAAATACTTGCATTTATTTTTCTGGGAGACCAATGCTGAGGAAACCCGATGAATAATCCTGTATTCCACAATAGGATATTCAAACTCAGGGCTCCGCTCGTTATATAGATCCAAAACTTTACAGGACTTGTTTGCCCATCGAACAGAACAAACAGACTTGGCCAACAGGCAAGACATTCGAAAAATAGCATAAAAAGCACAGATAGCCAAACTTTTTGACTGCAAGACATCGATAGCTTCAAGAATAATTAATTATCTTCTGATACAATTTACTTTTACAAATGTTATCTCTATCCTTTTAAACCCACTAGCTTGCTTTATTTAAATATGCAATTTGGTTGGTGAATTTGCAGCCTAGAAATTTAGAAGATCATTGAAATTAGCTGATAATATTTGGGACCAGAATTACGCAAGTCTTCGGATTACTGCTCAGAAGCATGACAGATAACGGAGTTCAAGTGAGTTAGGTGAAGGTCTTGAGTTACACATTTACTAAGCTGATAGACAAATTAAGAAAGATTATTTGCTGCAGGTGAGAATTTGGCTCATATTATTGGATTATTTCTCCAAAAAATCCGGAAAATAGGTAAGATTGAATTATCATTCAACTCCAAAGCAGTTTTTCCGAATTGGATTGAATGAAGTGAAAAAAATTCTAAAAAAGTGAGTCTAACTGTTTTTTCAAAAACAGCCGAGAAAGCGAAGCTGAAGATCATTGAAGAGTGAGATCAACGCTCTCTAAACAAAAATGAAAGAGAGTCCATCATAAACAATTGAAAGTTACTGATTTTATAGAGGGATCAATTTATCAACAAAAGATATTATGAATAAAGTATGGAATATTAGTTAACTTGACATTATTAGATCAGCAAGCGTTGAATTCATTCTTGTATCTACGCCGGCCATTAGGACAAGTCTCCTTGCTTTAGAGTCCATCCGCTTAATCAAGCTGTATGGAACACATGCTTGCATATCGACTTAGCTGAATAATCCTTTTACCATAAATAAAAAGATAAAGCTCAAATAACTTGCAATTTTTCATAACACTGATCAAATTTGAATAAAAGAAGAGTCCCTAGAGCAAGTTCTTAGCAATAAACTTAGAGCAATTCTCATAGTTTCCAGTTCCAAATATTCACAAATGTCTTCTATTGAGATACGTTAGTGCGATTCAGGATCAACCGGCCTGGAATCCTCGTATCGGCGCCTACAATTAGGACAAGTCTCCTTGTTTTGAGTCCATCCGCTTAAGCAAGCTGTATGGAACACATGCTTGCATCTTGGCCAATAAGTTACAAGTTCCCCGGTTCTATAACCCTCATAACAGACTGAGCAACTTTCTCTCTCAACGAAAGAACGGTTATGGTTCTTCGAATTAAATTTCTCTCCTTCCAGATGAATTCGCAGAGGTTGGTCTAGATTTTTCGGAGGTACATAGAGAACATAGGAAGAAGGATAGATCACCTGATTGGAACCAAATTCTAAGTACTGAAAAATATACTCCAAAAAGCCAGGATACCGAATCCCAAAGACCTTGCAAACTGTTAATGTCAAAACTCTAAACAATAGCATACTCCAAACATAGACTCCATCAAAAAGAGTGTGGAAAACAATAGCATAAGTGAAAAATATTATCCACGTAGCCTTGGACCTCTGTGCGTCTATGCTTGTATAAATTTCCTGAAGGGAATGGATCGTCCATTACAAGTAGAAAGGAAAATAGACCAGTAAATAGATTACAATGACAGCTTTCGTCCATCCTGGAAGTGATCCACAGCTATTAGCTCGTCCATATTGAATAGCTATCCAAAAAGATACAAATAGAGCCAAGCCAGATAGAGAGACTAATAACTCTAACCTTACAGGTGAATTATGAGAGATGAAAAGAGGATAAAGACTGCACAAACAGCCACGATTGTAGAAATAAAGCAAGCATAGAATATATCGTGGCATTTTTCTGGGAGTCTTTCAGAAAAATTACGGAAGTTTGGAAATAAAGTATACATCACAGCGAAAAATATTCCAGCTATCGCACAAATGAGCATGTAGATTATCTTGCCAGTATACTGTGTAGCTTGCAGCGTGAAAAATGATGTTATCAGCCCCATCCAGCAAGACCCTCCAAAGCTTGTGACTAATAATGATGCGACACTGAAACTTAAATCAATTTTTTTTGGAGACCAATGCTGAGGGAAATCAATGAAGAGTAAAATGCCCCATTTGAGGATATGTAGGCTTAGAGCTCCACTGTTCATATAGATCCAGTACTATACAGGGCTTGCTTCTTTGTCAAAGAGAACAAAAAGGCTTGGCCACCAGGCAAGGCACCCGAGGAATAATGCGAATATCACAACAGGAAGAGCTTTTCGGATATTCGGCATTGTAGTAGAAAAAGAGTAAGTTCTTGAAATATTACTTTACGAGTTTATTCATTATTGAGTTATTCACATAGCAAGTTTAAATAGACATTAATATTCATGAATCATTCGCCTAGAAATTTGGTGACAATGATAAATAAAACTATGCATATCGGGATAACAAACCTAAAATTCTTCGTTGCCATATTATGTAAATGAAGAGTTTGGCTCTAGTGATTTCTTTTGGTTATCTTGAGTTTCCTTGAGAAAAAAAGAGTAGAAATTGAGATTTTAATATGATTTGACTCTTTTTATACTTCGATCTGTTTCTAAATGATAAGTTGCTTGTCTCGTAGCTGCCTTGATCAATAATGATGTTTTGTCACTCTTTCATGTTCATTTGAACCAGTTAACAGTGTTTTAAAGTTATTATTATCCCTATTTAATACACATTTTGTTTCTTTCTAAGTATTTAAATGGTGTACCTGCCATATTTAAATCAGGTGTTCCAATTTACATTTATTGTAGAGTAAATTACATGTAGTACATGCACTTTCCTTCTCGCATGATTTGATCTGCTTCAACTTTGGAACCTTTGTTTTTTAAATTGTATAGATTAAAAAGAGCAACTAAAAATCACCATGTAAAACTCAATGTTTGCAGATTTTTATCAGCTACATATCAGCCAAGTGTTCTCTCTTTCTAATGAACAATTTTCTATTTAAAGATGCTCTTGATTTGTTTGCTAATAAACTCATCTGTACAAGCATCTGAGTCATATTTCATAATAGTGATGCACTTCGCATTGTCTTCGTATACCACTGATCGATTTTGAGAGCACACTTCCAAGCCTGCATTCCAAACTAATAGAGATGTTAACCCTGTAACCAGAGAGCGTTTGCTACCTGACATCATATTAGTTTGGATCGTTCTAAGGAGTTCACCCGAATAAACATTCCAAATTTTAATTGACTTATTTTCTCGTGCGGAGCACGAGATTAAAATTCTGTCTTCGATGAAGAAACGAACATTAAGCACAGCACCTACTCAGCGTTGAAAAGAGATAAAAGGGAATTATATGCTACGTGTGTGAGCTTCATTGAAATGCCTCATTAATTTTTGAGTTCGCAAAAACCAAATCGTGATGGAATGAGAGCTGTGACCACAAGCAAGGAGTTTCCTTGTTGGAGATATTGCTATTGAGTTAACATGTGCTACTCATTTAATATTGGTTTCAGCAAGTTGTCTGTCTCCTCATATTACTTACATTGATAGATTGAGTCCAAAGCTTTTATTGGAAACACTTTTTTGTGACTCCAGAATCTCACGGTTGTGTCGGATGAAGCAGTGACAAACAACTGGCTCTCGTTTACGAAAAGAACGGAATATATCGAACCTATTTCCTAAATGAACAATTAAGTCAACCCAAAAATTACCTTGATGAGCGCCAGGAATCACAGTATGAAGGGTAAAGCTGGCCGTGTCCCAAAATTTTATAGTCCCATCTAGCCCTGAGGTTGAACAGAGCAGAGCGTCTTTCAGTGCAAATTTCACACAAAGGATTGTGTCTACAAGAGAAAATATTTCAAGCATGGAGTTGAGATTTTACTATCATGAGCTTCCTCAATTTTATGAATTATTGATTTGTTGCGGACATTCATAAAACAAAGAGACTTATCAGTAGAAGCCCCTCCCGATGCCAGCATTTGACTGTCAGATGAAAAAGTCATCGAGTTGACAACACCTTATAATTAATTGTAACAGTGAACTTTCATTGCTATTGTTCCAAAAAATACCAGTATGCGCGTCTGTGACTCTCCAGAATGCCGTGACTGCAGATCCGAGCAGCCATATGTCAACCTTCCCTCCTCGCGTCCCAGCTGCTAAATACTCTCCTTTTGGTGATATGGTGACTGACTTTATTTCTAAGCAGAATTGTTATACATTTTCTGAATCAGAAATACCTGAGATTGAATCGAAACAAGGGATTTGAATAGACTTAGGCGCAGAAGATTTGATGAAATCAGTTAATTTAGGTTCGAACTTTATCCAACCGATAATATATGAGATAATGTACCAGAAATTTACTCTCTCTTACTTTCTGATGCAATTTGCTCAAAAGAGATTGAATGTTACTTGCTTCTTTCTCCATCGATGCAAAAGGAATCGACAAGTTGTCTATTAGCATTTGAGTTTCATTCTTGGAGTCAAGATCTTTAAGGGAGAAATATTCTCTAATATAAGCTTCAAATCGTTCATCAGCTTCCTTTGGAAATTTGGTCCCATTGAAAAGAGAATCTCGGTTAGTTTTAAGACTGTTAAGCTTGCCTCGAGCATCTTATTGAGCTTCTCTATTGCTCGGTCTAGTAGAGAATTATAAAACTCAGGTGTATTTGTTTGGATATCTTCAAGCATTGCAACTAGATGTAGTAGTTTTGATTTCAGATTGATAATTTCTTTATCGAATGCTTTTCTGGACCCTTTAAGGAGTTGCTCCACGGCATTTGATTTGACGTTTTGGATGATCTGCTCAAAAGTGCCATCTGAGAAAAGATCTCGAATGGGCAATATTGATGAAAAAATCTCTGGTTGGAGTTCTGGCTCACGAAAATCCTTCGGCTCTGTAATATATGTGAATTTTTCCCGTTCTGCAACCTCTATTGCGAGAATCGGTTTCTCATGAAATGTGAATAAACTGTCTTGAGGCTCTGGCTTTATCATTTTAACAATTTATTTGGATTTTCTCTTATAATGTCTGTTTTGAATTACCTGGGATTTTTGTGACTATAAGATTCTAAGCTTCTCAGTATTGAAAAAGACGGTCAAATCGGACTCGTCCTATCATCACTGAGGAAATAATCTGATTGATAATAATGTCAGTTCGTTGTATAGAACAAATAACTTTCCAAACTGTAATTTAAATAATGAGATTGATTTTTTTGCTGAATTTTTCGAGCAGCACGAAGAGAAAACTAAGTAAAAATTAATTTATGTAGAAAACATACTCAACTTAAAGCTGCTCCTAAGTTGTTTCTGGATAAACTCGTTCTCACAGGACTCTAAATCATATTTCAGGATGCAAACTCCTTGCTCATAAGTTTATGATAGCATTTAGTTCTGAGAGCTGATTTCCAAACACCCATTCCAAACTATAATAGAGCGGTAAGACAATAATTAAACTGACTTCTTTACCAGAAGAGATCTGATTGGTAAATGTGAGAGCAAGACATTTTCTTGTGCGAAAAATCGAACACATAGTATAACATCTGCTCGGGGATGAGATGACTATCAAGGAAATTGTTACCTATATGAGGATTAGCTAAAGTCCTCACAAGTTTTTGCGTGGGCAAAAACCAAACTGTGATCGCCTTTGAACCATGAGCGCATGCAAGAAATTTTTCTGTCTGCGATATTGCGATTGAGTTGTTTATGCAAAGTTGAGGGATAAACTATTTGAATTGCTTACCAGGAGAAAGACATATTGAAAAATTTTTGAAGAATGGGTACATTAAGAAGAAAGTAGTAAACAGCTCGCAGATTTGGTGCGACCGATGGCGAAAAAAGTTCCTAACTGAAAAGCAGGCTTTGGAACCCTTGAATTCATCACATCAAATTCATTATAGGCTACGACCTTAGGTCTCGAAATCCAAATCCCTTTCAAAGATACGGGTGGTTCCATAAGTTCAACAAAACGCAGGAAGAGTTTAGAGATTGCTCTTTGGTAACGATGCTGAATTCGAAGTTCGTGATTGAAGAGTTGGATGAGACACAGAGAAAGAGGGTTTTTGCTCTTCCAAGTGCAAAGAAGATTCTTATTGCTGTAGGTTTGACTTGTAAAAATATGGACAACTTGAGACATATGCGAGCAGAAACGATTAATTTAATCACTCAAATTCTAGAGAATAGGAAGATGGTCAAATAGATCGAGCTTGGCTTGAAAAAAAATCTTCTAGGGTGAAATCAGATTGTCAAACGCGCTCTATCTCTCTGCAAATTTATTAGTTAACTCTTTTTTTGTTGTAACTAACTGTATATTATCATATGATTTGCCCTGAAATAAATCCCTATGTGGGCGTTATCTATCCTCCAAAACCTCTCCAACTCATATCCAAGCCATATTTCAAGCGATCCTTGACGCGTTCCAGCTGCAATGTACTGTCCGTTGGATGAGACGGAAACACTCTTTATTGACTCTGAAACACTTTATGTTTATTTTCTGGATATGAGAATTACCTAGTTCTCTAAGGAAAGCTGGTATTGCTCTAGCCTAAAGAAAGCATGTTCTGATGAAATCTGGAAGTTTAGGCTCCAATGTCAAGAAGAAATTTCATGAATTTTAAACTTTCTGAAAATTCAATGCCTTCAAAGAGCATTAACAATCGTTGCTGTCAGATATATCTCTCCCTGACAGAAAACCCTTCAGATGCCTTTTGAACCTGTTGATTTGCCCAAAGAGGCTCAACATAAATAAGCAGGAAATATGTGGATCAATAGTAATTATATTTAGAATACTATTATATATTAACGCTTGCATCAGAATTTAGATGAAAATAGAAGCTAAATTTGCTCGAACCTTCTTTCTTGAAGATATTCAACACAATTACAAGATATCTGAAAACTCAATCCACTAATGTACTGATACTTCTCACTTCTATGAATGCAAATTATTTTAGTATGCGTAACTCTATCTTTTCAGGTGCGAAATCGGAAAATTCTAATCGATTAGAAATCATTTTAATTTGTTGTCTCACTCGCTCACTTAGAAAACTTGTAACTCATTTGAAATTCTGGAATGCAGTTATTGAAAAGCGTTTACACTGAAATAAAATAGTAAAGTTGCTCACTCAAATTGGATTATTTAGAATTAAAAATCGAAATCATTTGAGAGAAGAGAGAATCTTAATTGTTATCTCTATTATGTCAAAAATTTTGTGATATATTCAAACACTATCGCTTTAGCTCAATGAAAAAAAAAAAATTATGTCAGCTTAATTTAATAATTGTGCCTTAGAAAGTTATTAGAAAGGTTCGCTACTTACTTAAGATATTAAATTTATTTCGTATTTGAAATAATAAAATTATTAGTTTTAGAAAATATTTCAAATAAGCAATCGTGAATTATATGGGAAACCTGCAAACATCAGCATTTCCACAGCAACAAGCCAGTCCATTGACCAGTAAAAATTTCATCCGATGTTTATTTTTCCTTGTCCTGACGTTTTTCATCATGACCACTAATCTCGCACAATCAGAGCCAAATCTGCTTGTTTGGTGTTCAAACTGGAGGAACGACATCACCATCAGTGATTTAGCGGAAAACGAGGGGTATTTTAAATTCAACGAAAGCCAGTTTCCAGAAAATGTGTATCTTTGCATCTCCTAAAATAAAAGATTCTAAGTTGAAAGAGCGTTGAAGAATATTCAAAGAATACCGAATACAAAATACTTGCATCTCTGGAGTCATCATTATTCAATGATCATTTTGAGATGCCAACGTCAGCATTCACTAGCCTACAAATATTTGACCTGACACTAAAAGAAAAAGCAAAGAAAATTTACTCATTTACTATATCTGAAAGTAATTTTTTTTTAAGAGCGTTTTTTTTCTAGTCAGCGTGCCCTTGGTGTCTTACTAACTTCTATAGGAACAAATGGTTTAGATATAGCCTACAAACGCGCGTAGAAATTTTCTGGGTGCCATTTCCCTTGAAGAAAAAATAGCATATCATCTCTTTGATCTATCGTTCACTAAAGCAAAGAGTAACTATGGTATTAAATTACAAAAAAGTCGAAGGATAATGGCAAAGGTAAATAAATAAGTGATTTATTAACATTTACAAACATCCACTCATCTTTGATTCTTTTGAACCAAGGTAAATCTATAGTGAGCCTTGACTTCGATTCCAATGGAGAGTCGGTGGCAGCATTCGATACATCTGGAATTTGTTCGATATCAGATGTAAACACTGGCAACCGTAGTTTTTTCTTGCTCCTAGACGATGGTAAGTGGGGTAACCTTTTCTATCATCGAAAATTCTTCGCTTTGGGTTTTTCCCTCTTTTCAATCTACTCTCATTTTGCCCCTACAAAAAACGTTTTGAGATCTCAGCGCTGGTCCTGATATGCCTCTGAAAATCATTCTTTAGGCAAATATACTCAGTGTAGATGGAGCACAAATCCTGGAGAGCCAATTTTATTCGTCAAATATAAGGCATATCGACTCAATATTTTTGATGTAGTTGATTTTGAAACAACCCATTAAACTTGACTCAAGTACATTTATCAAATACTCATATTCGTTCTACCTCTAATCCATTAAGCAGCATTTGATCTCTTGAAACAAGAGATTTCGGTTGCAGCTATTCACTATTTTTCTTAAAAATTTAGAATTTTTTGTAGGAGCCCTAATTTTTCCCTAGGAATGTGGTCTGCTATCTCTACTCCCAAAACACTGTGGATTGATTGTTGTCCAGTCAACGGAAATTTACTTGCCTCCTGCGGTTATGACTGCGATATCAAGATTTATGATAGGCGCCAATCGAAAATTGCGAGAATTTTTGATAAGCTCCATCAAGGTAATTGTTGGGGGAAATATTTGTTTTTTGCAATTAAATTGATCTAATTAGAAATTGTCTACTGTGTGCGGTGGGATTCTAGTGGGACATTGTTGGTAAGTGGCTGTAATGATGAAACCGCCAAGGTAGTCGACTTGAAGACTGGCAAAACAATGCATATGAGAAAAAACCCTTATCATGGTAAATTAGGAAATCTTCGCTCTCACAGCCTCATTCAAATTGCTAGCCGGGATCCACAAGGTTTGTTTCGTCTAGCGAAATATATTTCGCGTGACCAAGAGCATATTGAACACTTTAAATTGTTAGAATTATTAAGCCTTCTTCTTAATAGTACCAATAATGTTTAAACGAAAGTTTATTGTCTTTGGAGCGATCGAAACATAGAAATAATCGAACTTTTGACAAGTGGCGAGTTTTCAGTCGCTTAAAATAAAAAACTAGCAACAAAGTCAATCAAATTTTTTTTTCTGCATAATACTAGGAAAAGAGCTAACCTAGAACCAAAAGATCATCCTTCTACCTCTGGTCGTCGATGGGATTTCTTATCTTTCTTCCATAGTTCATTCAGGCACATTCTATTCCGGAGAACTTTCTATTTAGAGGTGTCAGCAATCATTGACGTCTGCTATGTAATATACGTAAGCTCTCATTTGCTTTTCGTTGATGCTTTCTCACGAAAACTCGAAGAATTGTCATTGGAGAGTTGTAATGTTTCTTTAAATCAAAGCCATGCCGATCTGCGTATCTAGTTGTATAAATTCGCTTACTCTCCTTGGCAAAATAATTTGCTACTTACCTAATTAATCCCCTGTAATTCTGCAAAGTCTTCCTCGCCATTCCTATCTTAGCAGCTGCATCATCACTATCCAGTCTGATGAGTGTGCCAGTATCTGGATCTAAACTTCCTTCACAGAGTTTTCTCCAAGCTCGAACCTGTTCTACAATTTCCCCTACTATTCTCCCGTGCTTTCTATTCATCACTTTCTCGATCGTGGTCGGCTGTCTATGCGCAATTTCTTTTTCTTCTACATCATCTAGCTTTTCTGTTTTATTTTCCTTTGACTCGCATTCCATTTCTAATATTTGATCAAAAGCGGGCTCTCTTAAGCCAATTTCAACCTAAAAACTCTCAATTCGAGGTTGTAAAAATTCGAAAAGACCTGGAGTCTGCCTTCGGCCTTTTCGATATCTTGCAAAGGAATGATAGAGCCAGGTGGCAACGGATATAGACCGCAGAATATATGAAGCTGTTTCTTTGGGCTGTAGTAGTATACCATCTTTCCTTCCACAGGATAATCCATTTCCCAAATAATTTTCAGAAGATTGCAGAAATCAATAGAGTAGTGCTCTCTCATCTCCACTCTTAAATTCGGAATCAAAGCTTTTTGCTTTTCTGAGAGAAAGTTGATGGCTAAATCAATCTTCAAGGTTATTCGGAAAAACAAGAAGAATTAATTGTTTACATATTCCTGCTTGCTGGAAGAGAATCGATTGCTTTTTCCTTCATCTTTTTGTCCCAGCATGTGATTGATAAATGGAAATTTGATCATGGGAGGGCTAGGAATAAATTTTTCATTAGCGAAAATGTATACCACAAGCTTCACTTCTTTAATTTTGGTCTTTTCATCGGTTTAGATTTGAATCAGATCTGTTTATTGAAGCGGGCGGACTACTTGTTTGTCTCGAGCTAAATAACAAATGTATGCAGAATTTATTTCGACGTCCAAATACCTAAGTCTTCGAAAAATTAGCATGCAATGGATTGATCTTTTTTGTTTAACTTTGATTATCACTCAACTTCAAATAATTCTAGTTACTTTTCAATAATTTCAGCCAAAAACCTTGAGAGAGTCTAAATGCTTCTTTCTGAAGCCTCAATCAATTCAATAGACTTTTTAAACTCATCTTTGATTAACTGCTGCCATGAATAAGCAACGAATAATTAATTACTCTTCTCACTATCTCAGCTTAAAATATAGATAGATAGAAAACACCCAAGCTGCTAATCTTGCTTTACCATTCTTTTTTACCAAGAACATACGGAGGAGACTCGTCAAATTTATCCAGAATCAGATCTATTTCCTCAGGGTTCGCAGCATTTAGGATAGTGCTGGGAGAGCTCGAGTGACCCCTATTATGAGTCTGGTTTCGCATGAAAGACACATTAGAGTCGTATCCTTCTCTTATATCAACACCGAGATTTCCTTGGCTTTCTGAGATTATGGAGCTTCGTCCTTTGACCTCCTCTCTACGCAGAATATCCTCATGTTTCTGAATTGATGTTTGACTAAAAGCTGAAATTTCAATATTGGATTCTCGAACCACAGTTGGCGGTTTCAGGCGCTGCAAAGAATTGGATGAAGAGGTAAATAATGTTAGCCTGCTCCAAATCTTTTGCGAAAACAATCTTTGTCTGCCAGACTCTTTTACATCGGCTAATTCTTTCTCTTTTATTTTAGCTTTTAGCTCATTCGTTTCAAATTCCACAGTATTCCTCAGCCTAATGGAAGAAATATGAGTCGATTTTAAATCAAAATATATCTACTTCATCGGAAGCTCTACTCTGAACGCGGCTCGTCTCCCATATCGGTCTCGGTGATGAGGATTCGCTTTGTGACAACTCTTCACTGAAGCTAGAGTCTCTTTCAAAATTTTCTTGGTCTTGAGGATGTCTTTTCTGCTTTGTATCATGGAGTTAATGACTTTAATTTGCCACCATAAAATATGTCGCAAGACATTTACAGAAGCACAAGTGAAGCATATCACAATAAAGATTCCACACACTAGTTGCAGATTCTCATCGGTGATTGATTTTTGCAAGAGGAAGAGCATCATTATCATCATGCATGAGATATAGCAATATCTATCTGCTAACCCCAAATTATAATTGATGAAAGGCTTCTTGTAATTCAAAAGCGAGCTGTACACGTTCAAAATGAGTAGGTAAATAATGATTTTGACCTTCATGGAAGAGTCTATCACAGCACTCGCAATATAGATGAGAATCTTGGTAATCATAGCTAAGACTCCCCAGTAATAAGCGTCCTTGTTATAACTATTGAAAAAGATCCCCATTGTTATGCTCAGAGACCTTAAATTATAGAGAGTTTTGCGTTTCTTGAAGAGGATTGCGAGTATCGTAAATGGAATGATCAAGCCACAAAATACCAGGCCAGGAATCACCATGGCTTTTAAGAAAATCGAATAGCTTTCAGTGTTGCAAGAGATATCATTATAAGCTATAATATAGGTCTCTTCGATGTATGGATCAAGTTGGACGCATTGTAGGTATTTGAAAAGCATTCCAATTGTTCCTGGCTGTTCGAGTAAAATTAATACAGCCGCGAAAGCTCCTATTCGTGCCAGGGAATCTTTTCTTTTCCGCATTTGTTGCTGCGGAGTTATATTTTTGGTAGTGCATGCGTTCACGATGATCTCAATTGATACGACGATCAGTATTTTTACGAAAGGCGAAAATAAGTACCAAAGTATTTGGAACTTGAGTCTTTGAAGGGACTCTGCCTCCTTTGAAAGAAACAAACACTGCATCAAGAAGGCGAGTTGGTTGCTCGGGTTAACTGCAATATCTGTAATATTGAATAAATTGGATAGATTCCCAGTGTCGAAGCCGGCCACAATCGACGATAATTGTAAGAAAGTTGTCAAAATGACCATAAACATACCAGGCTTTATCTCCCTCGCTTCTCTTACAAGTGAGTCTGGAGGGAGTTCGGCCATATTTTGAGAGATCTTTTTATTTTCTTTGTAAGTTATCACCACCATGAGTATTTGATAAGCGATCGAAACCACAAACGCTGTTAGGGGATAAACTACCAATTTTGGACCAGAGTGACATTCACTGCAGGAGTTTGCTTTACCGGATGACAGAAATCCTTTCTTTGTGTCACATTGAAGGCAGACTGGACCTGCAAATGGTTCCTTGCAGTTACCTATACCGGAACCTGCATCCCCTTCCAAACATCTTTCTATGTCAGTATCATTGCAAGGCACTAAACGGAGAGAATTCGGTTCTGAAGTGCTTCTGTAGTATCCTTTGCTAATCGTAACGTGAGTTCCACCATTGCAGGTCGCGCCTACAGGACAGCTTTGGCAGATTTTATCACTTGGGTTCACGGAGTATGTTCCAGCTGTGCAATATTGGCATTCGGCTGTGTTATTTATTTCTCCAGGAACGCATGCTCTGAGTCTTAGGGAAAATTGCTGGAACTGTGTGAAATCTTCCGACATATAGGTAGCATTCACAAGTATGAGGTCATTCGCATTACCCTTCAGGGTGATACTAGTCGGTAGAACATGACATACAGACGTACTGCAGTTCGTGCTGACAACGCTTTGGACGCTTTGGTCACGAGGAGAAATGAATCTGAGGGTGATATTTGAGTTATTCGGCAGATTTTTATCAGCGACGACAATTTGCTCTTGATTGGTGCCTGGTTGCTGGTAAACTAGCGTGAAATTAATTTGGTATTTTTGGAGGGCGAGGGAAGTAAAATTTGGAAATATCGGATTGCTGACTCCAGATAATGTCTCTGGCGAGAGTGCTGTTTCGTTTGGTATTGACATTTCTATCTTGAGGTTGGTCGATGAGTAGGAGATGACTGACGATTCGCTTTGGTTACTGAGATTGTTCCCGGCGACGAAATCGGTGGTGTCAATCTGATTGGATACAGAATATAGCAGACCTCCGGCAATATCCGCTGAATATTCTGTAAAACTGTTATTTATGATAGTAATCATGGGCTGATTGAAAAAGAAAACTCCACCTCGAGCTTGAGCAGAGATATTCTGAAAAGTATTGGATGTTACGTTAACAGTCAGTGTATTGTTAAGGCTGTTCTCATATAATACTCCACCATCTTTCAAGGCTGAGATGCTCGTGAGTTCACTATTCGAGATTGTGAAATTCCCCATTTGAGGAGAAATTGAGCTCTCTAAGATACGGCTTTGGTTAATTTGTTGGTTATTTATCTTGGTAAATCCTGAGCTTATGTATGCGACTCCTCCACTCTGATTTGACGTAATAAACTCCATTTTGTTTGCATTCAGCGCTATTTGAAAAGTTGCAGCTGACGTGTTGCTTAAAGCTAAAAATGCCGTAGCCTCGGGATAATATGACGCATAGATCAGCCCTCCGTTGCTACTACTACTGATATTTCTAAAAGTATTTTCGCTCAGCAAAACCGAAATGGCTTCTGTCGTGCTTTCCCAAAACACCACGGAACCACTTTTGCTTTGGGCATTGTTGATCACGCTGGTTGTCATTTTGTAGCTGATATAATTCGGAGCGTGTTGAGGTTGAGTCCCGTTGGCTATATTGTCAAGCTTTGCTCTCAAAGCTTCTAAATAGCTGAAGATACTTTGATACGAAGCAAGTGTCGACGAATTAAAAGATCCATGCAGGATACCTCCCGTTCCAGTAGCGGTTAATGACTCAAAGACAGTGTCACGAATCCAGATTATCGATCTGTATTTTGATTCAATACCACCATAGATCAAACCGTTTATTCCGCTCACATTTGTGAATGAGCAATTTGCAATCAAAATCGAAAATTGGTTTGGATCTTGATTGCCTATCAGAGAAGTTGTTGATCTGATGATAGTACCAATAGTGGATAGTGAAGTGACATTTGTGAAAGTCGTATTGTCTAAAATAACTGTGAGGTTATTAAGTGCGGTTTCCCCGACTAGATTGGAGCGAATGAGAATGATTGGTTGAGTGAGGTTCAGATTTTCAAGCTTGCTATTTTGTATCTTCAGATGCCAAATTGACTTTAATTGGTCTGTCGGCGTATCACAGTCCAATATGATTAAGCCAACGGCATTAGAAGCAACATTTTGAATATTCATGTTATCAAAAGTTGCGTTGAAGTTATCCGATTCAAATATTCCAAAATGAGGTGCCGATTCTCGCAAAGAACTCAAGGGAATTCCGTGGGACGTTATATCTGCTGGACCTTTCGTTGTGTTGAGAAAATTGAGATTTGAAACATGAAACTCTACAGGACTTCCTTCGAAAGAGCTAACAAGAGAACCTGCAGTATTGCCATTTACCAACACATTAGCGTCAGCGATCGTCAAATATACAGAATTTCCTGAGTCTTCAAGATGGAACACTCTCCAATAAGCCTCACAGCAAATCCTGTCTTGAATTACAGTTAAATTTTTTATCGAAATCTTCGAGTTCGACAAGCTGACAAGTGAAATCAGTCCCCGCTCCACATATAAATCATTGTTAACAAGCCGAAGAGAGTCGATATCAATTTGAATTTGGGAGTTAGTCACCGATAAAATTGTATCATGAGGCGCCATATTTCTTTCAAAAGAAGTATTTTTAATTCTCAAATCCAAAATATTGTTCGGGTTAAGAAGTTTGAAGAGCCCTGAACAATCGTAGTCAATACACGAATTTTCAACGAAACTACAATCGGAGATGACCACCCCATATGTATTCGCGTAAACTGCTCCATTTCCACTCCCAAACCTTATCTGAGAGAAAGAAGATTGCGAATAAATAATTCTGTTTGCTGAAATCGTCATGAAGTTTCCTCTCGGGATTATTAGAATATTCGAAAACGTATTGTTGAAAAACGTAGTCATAGATTCCATAGCAACGAAAAATATTAGCGAGACTGGATAGACTCCGACTGAACGGCTCTCGTAATTTATGACGCTAATATTGCTGAGATTGTTATTTGAGAATTGTATGGCTGGATCCTGCGCTGTGGGTAATAAGGCCACAAATGTGATCAGACTAGCCGGAGCCATGTACAGCGGGTGGTTTTTCACCGAAATATTGTAGAAATTGCAGTTGCTGAAAGTCATCGTCGAATTAAAGCTACTACATGATGCCGTAATCAAAGCTCGTTTTGTCTCAACATCAAAGATATTGTTTTGATCAAGCGTGATTTCTATACACGAGGTAGCAGTGATAGAAAGAAACGACATCATGCTGCTTTGGAACATGGAATTTGCTGATATTTCTAAGCTTTTAATCTCTTCACCCTTAGTATTGAAGAAGTATCCACTAGAATCGATTCCAGTCGCCGTATTGCGGAGCAAACTGGTACTTCGTACCTTACCTGTGGAGATTAAATAAATATCAGCTGCGAAAAAGCTCGGGTAAATTTTGGTAAAATAATTGTTTTCTATTCGGACAGTAGAATTCGAAAAATCAAATGCAGGTATCAGTAGTAAGGATACGTTTCCGGTGGCCATGATGTCTGCAAAGTAACAGTCACGAACAGAAATGAACAAGAGACCATTGCTTGGGTTGGTGTTTAGAATTGAGTTTCTCGCATCTCCGAAAAGGGTTTTGAACGTCGGATATTTTGCGAAGATTTTGCTTTCGGCTTGCAGAAAAACGGAAAGAGTCGGGTTTTGAGTGTAAGTAGCGAAAAAGTAGCTCTCGCCTCCGATTGTAATTACCGTAGAATCCCCCTCGGTGATGGTAATATTTGTAAAATTGCACTCTTGTACTACCACCATATGGTTCCCAGCGTTAAGGAGCTCAGATATCCCTTGAATCGTTATGTTATCAAAGCTGCTCCTGTACACTATGTAAGGCGCAGTCTCAGCGTAATATCTTCCCCCTCCAGCATTGAAACAAGATTCTATTGAAGATACTGAAGCCACTAAATATCTCATCGCTATGAAATTGGAACGTTTGTCCAAACGTATAGACTTTACGATCACATCGGAGACCAAAATGGTTGGTGAAGCACCCTCGTTTTTCATAAAACTCGAGGTTGCCATAAGTTCATTATTCGTAAAGTTCACCATGGACACTGACATAAGGACAGCCTTCAACTTAAAGACTTGGGATGACTGGAGAAAATTACCGTTAAAGGACGAATTTGATAATTCGCAATGAATCGTTTCTGCACAAGCAATGAGGGGTCCACTGAGATATTCGATTTTTATGAAAGTAGCGTTCGGAATGATTGCTTGATTGAGTAGTATCTCACTCATTATTATATACTTTGTTGCTCTACTAGTGGATACGGTCTTTGATCCTAAAAATTCACTTTTCATGAATGCAGACTCCATGCTAATAGAGCTTCCGAATACGCTAACTCCAAGTAAATTCATTTCTCCATAACTCTCGTCATTGACGAAATTCATTGCCAACACCGGGAAATTTTTTGTCAAATTGCAAGATATCATCTGCCATTGGCTAACCGTAATGTTCATAGGATAATGTTGGGTAGTTCCATTCACATCATCAGAGATATAGACCAAAGATGATTTGTCGTTGTCAAAAGTCCCCCATGTATTTTCTTGTAGAGTAAAATTTGAGAGAGTTACTGTTTTGACTGCTGAAATATAGATATATTGATGGTTAAGAGTCATGATTTCTTGACCAGTCTCGATCCCTGTTAATTGAAAGTTATCAATGCTGAGTAAGGAGGCTCGAACAACGGTGATCAGACTTCGTGTGAAAACAGCGCCGGCAAAGTTAAAATTTACTGAGGATGCTGAAAAAGAGGAAATTGAAACAGAATTGATATTTGAGATCCAGATGAGCTCAGGCATTGGGATCGCTGATGATGAAAGAGAGGTAAATCGAAAATTGTTCACCAAAACTGACGTAGTCAAAGCAGTATTATTATTTGAGATATTAAAAGCTGCTGTGAAGTTGGGGCTTATCCAAGAAAAAGCAAAAAAGGCGAGCTCGTCAATGACTACTTGTTCGCATTGTGTGATCGAAAGCATCTTAAGGCCGTCATAAGAATACAATCCCTTGGTCATTGTGAAAGACGTCACGTTGCTGATCGAGAAAACATCTACTTCCTCAAGCTGTTGAGAAGACTCGGAGTTTTCAAAGCAAAAGCTTGAGAACGTTACACTTGAGATATTTGAAAGAGTGTTTTCGTAGTTAGCTTTGCTGTATTTCAGGCGAACGCCGTTAATCGACAATGAAGCAAGGTTCCAAACTTGTAGATATGAATCGCCTGAAATTTGGATAGCTGGAATTTGATCACAAAGTGTTATACCCTGTATCGTTGCGGCTGCACTCTGAAAGCTGATGCTTATTGAACCTTTCTGACTGCTTGTTCCGGTTAGTGGTGTGTTAGGGAAGTACTGAACTACGTCGACGCAATTTGGGAGGAGTATGATGGTATTAGCTTCCTCGATGAGAAATGAACCGCTATACAGGGCGCGAATTGCTTGATCTAGAGTAGGATATGTTGTCTCATTGGAGTTCAATGGATCAGAATCCACTATCAGATCCTTTGCTCTCACGAGAAATAAGAGCAGAGCGAAAATAACATTTACGAAGAGATTTAGCTTAGACATACTCAGTATGTGTTAAATCAGTAAATAAAGTTATCAACTTATCAAGGAATATACGTTTTAATACTTACGACTCCGGATTTAGAGTGATCAGATAAAAGAGTTAAAATTAGAGCTCCAACATAACTCTACCCGAAGCAGAAAAAGAATAATTTACAAGAGAAGAACAAGTAGAGATGATATGAATGAGTTGTGAAGCCCCTTGATTGATGCGCGATTCTGTCAACGGAGAGCTCTATTTAAGTCTTTTTATAAGAAATCTACTTTTCATTCAAAAGGGGCAAAATTATGGTTTGTTCCCACCCTGATAATCCCTCAATTTAGAAGACTCAATTTAGAAGAGAAAGAACAAAGCTAGTACTAGTACTAATCCTGATAACGTAGCTGATTCATTCCGTGTTAAATTTGATTGATGTTGATGTGCTGTGCTATTAATTGATAGGAAGCAAGCAAGTTTCTAAACCTGTTCTGTGACACTTTTCTGTACTCTTCCTTTGAATCGCGATCATGTTGATACTCTCGGCTTTCTGTGGTCTTTCGTAAACGAATATGTTTATTAAAATTTGAAAAGAAAGCAAAAACAATTCAGCCCTATAGTTGTGATTTGATTTAGTGCTCAAGGTTCATTTAAAGATGTGAGTGATGTAGTTTCTGATAAATTCATTCTCATACGCTTCTGGCTCATATTTCATTATACTAACACCTCTTTCACTATCCTCATAGACAGCCCATTTTTTCTGAGGAGAGATCTCCAAGCAACCTTTCCAAACTAAAACGAATTATATCTTAAACGAATTCGAGTTTGCTACCTGTCTGAATCTGATTTTTGATGACTTTGAGTAGTTCACCTGAACAAACATTCCAAAATTTGATGGTTTGGTCTTTTCGTGCAGAATTCGAAAGTAAAAACTTGTCTTGTGTTAAAAACCGAACGCATAAGATAAGATCTACGCAGATGCTGATATAAACACAAAATCACATAAAATTAATTACCATTATGAGCCATTTTCAGCGTTCTGAGTAATTTTTGAGTTGACAAGAACCAAATTGTGATAGAATGATTTGTCTGACCGCATGCAAGAAGCTTTTCGCTGGGCGATATCGAAGTTGAGTTTATATGTGCTATTACAATACAAAATATTGAAAGAAAATCCTTTCGAGTTCCATTTACATCGAAAAATGCTGGCCAGAGCTTTTATTGGTTTTTTTCTCGAGAGGTCCCAAAATTTCATTGTTGAGTCTGCAGATGCAGTAAGCATCACGTTTCCCTGATTTGCAAAATCCATGCTGAAAATCGTATCTATGCTATGAATTCGAGATGGAAACCAGCAATAAATTACCTCGATGAGCTGATGGGATTACAGCAGCAAGAGTATAATCCGATAACTTCCATAGCTTTATGATGGCATCCGTTGAAGCTGAGCCCAGGTAAGTGTCATTAGGTGAGAATCTAACACATATTATCGCAACTGAGCATCATTATTATTTCATGAGAAGTTAGTCAATTTTACCGTCATGAGCCTTCTTGATTTTATGAATCAGAGATTTGTTTTCGATTTTCCGAAAGCAAATCGTTTTATCACTCGTCGCTCCTCCTGACGCTAGGATTCGGCTATCAGATGAAAAGCTCAGCGAGTTTATCAAGCCTAGCGGTTTTCAATAAAAACAATATGGCTTTTTAATTCTTCTACCTTTGTGTGCATCCGCTATACTCCAGAATTTAGTTTCATATCCGAGCCAAACGTCAATCACTCCCTTACGTGTCCCAGCTGCTATATACTGGCCATCGGGTGATACTGTTACACTCTTGATTGTGTCTAATTTAACTGTATATCTTATTTGGCAAATTGGGAGATACTTGATGCTTCAATGAAGTCTGGAATTGTTATGATGTCAGGTGTGCATGTCTTAACAATGTCGCAAAATTCTGGCTCCAATTTGATCTGCTGACGTAGTTTATTTTGGAATCTTTCGAAATAAGATCGCAATTCGTTGACTTTTTCCTTCATTTCGGAGAGAGGAATTCGAGAATTTAGAGTAAAAGCTTGAATTTGGTCCTTGAAATCGAATTGTTTGATGAGCCACAAATCGCGGACATATGCTTCCAAATTTTTATCAACCTCCTTTGGAGACTTGACATTGCTGAGAAGAATATCTCGACTCTTTTTCAGATTCGTCAGTTTCTCCTCAAGAGCGCTGTTCAACGTTTTTGATGCTCGTTCTAGCAGGCAGGTATGAAATTCAAGCGTACTAGATTGTAGATCCTCCAATTTGGCAACAATATCTAAAAGTTGAGATTTCAGGTCCGTGATTCCTTGGTTAAATATTTTTCTAAACTCTTCCGAGATCTGAGTCAAGATTGTTGTTTTGGCATTTTGGACGAGCTTTTCAAATGTCGTATCAGAGAAGAGCTCATCAATCGACAAAGTTGTTGAAAGAGGATCCGATTGCTGTTGTAGTAGTATCCGATTGTTCTCTTGTGGATCTGCAGTGATATATTGGAAGTTGAAGTTGTTATCATTGGTCAGATCAATCGCTAAAATTGGTTTTCCTCCAAATGTGAAGAGACTTGCCTGATGCATTGTTGATTCCAACATCTTTTCGTTTTTAATAAGATTTATTCTTATTGCTATTATAGTGAGTTAGATAAATCCAGAGGAACTGATAGTTATATATTTCAGCTCACAAATGAAGATTAGATCAAGAAATATTTTTGCATTCGGAAGACTTTTTTTGCATTATAATACACATATCCACAGATACGTCTAAACTAGAATAACTTTGCATCAATTTTTGCTTAGACTCAAGACATTTTATGTTAATCTTTGATAAATGTCAAAATGGGGTATTTTATCGAATTGATGAACAGGACTAACGGAATCCAGTATACTGAAATTGTATTATTTGAGAAGCAGCACGGAAAATAACGCTCTCATCCTTCGAAGAGATGAATAAATGCTATCTTTCAGTCTAGCCACATTTTCCGAATTCTATTTTTTAACTCAAAGTCATCAATATTTTTGATGAAGTTGAGATACTGTGGCTATTTGAAATAACAAACTTATATGTGCTGCTAGGTATCATTTTTGTACATCACCTTCTCATCATTTACCATAAGACTTTTAGATCTTTGCAGTCAGTCTAAGAGTTAAATCATCTGGTACCATGGGGTAAGGCTAGACTCACCAGACCTTAATTTCCCAGCGCTTGTATCAATTAACCATAAATTAAGTGACTTTAGATTTTTATCAGGGGGTATTTCGTGAAAATAAGCACGTATCTTTAAATTGATCACTATAGTTCTCAATATAATTTTCGAACTATAGAAAAAGATTTAGAACATAGATGGAACCAGCAGATAGTGTTACCATAGACACTAAGATTACCATGGTGAAAGTACCAACCAAGCCTTTCCAAGGGCAAAAGCCTGGTACTTCTGGCCTCAGAAAGAAGGTATCTTATTTGCCTGCTCTTTATTTCCCTGATCATATCAACTATTATCTTCTAATTCCCTTTCCTAGCTGGTAACTAAGACTTAATCCTCATTATTTTAGGTCAAGGAGGTTCAACAACCTCACTATCTCGAAAACTTCGTTCAATGCCTTTTCAGCACCGTTGCTCCTGAAGACATCAAGAGTAACAATATTATTCTCATCGATCCTTTCTAACTTCTTAATTTTTCTTTTGTAGGAGATTCGATTCTAGTCGTTGGAGGAGATGGCCGCTATTATAACAGAGAAACGATCTACATGATCATGAGACTCGCTGTTGCGAATGGAATCAGCGAAATACACGTTCCACAGAATGGGTTGATGTCAACACCAGCTGTTTCAGGCTACGTTCGCAATCTCAACAAAACCAACAAAGACGCTTGCCTCGGAGCCATCATTCTCACTGCCAGTCACAATGCAGGAGGCCCAGAGAACGACTTTGGAATTAAATTCAATCTGAAGAACGGAGGTCCTGCCCTTGAAGATTTCACCAACAAAACTTACGAACTTTCCCTCAAGATCTCAGAATACCATACCACTGAATACGATTTTTCCAAAGTAATCGACTTGGGAAAGAAGGGAACTTACACCTTCACTGGCATCGAAGGAACTGACAAAAAGCAACTAAAGGTGGTCGTTGTCGACTCCACTGCCGATTACGTCCAGATGATGAGAGAGCATTTCGATTTCGATAAATTGAAGACGCTCTTCCAACGTAAAGACTTCATTTTCTGCTTCGATGGTCTCAGTGGCATCTCTGGACCTTACGCAAAGGCTATCTTTATTGAGGCCTTGGGCGCAAGTCCAAAGTACATCTTCGGATGCGACCCTTTACCTGATTTCGGAGGTGGACACCCTGATCCTAACCTCACCTACGCCAAGAACCTCGTTAAAGTCATGGACATCTTCAAGAAAGCTGAAGCTGGCACCGAAATCCCAGATTTCGGAGCCGCTTGTGACGGTGATGCCGACAGAAACATGATCTTAGGAAAGCAGTTCTTTGTGACCCCTTCGGATTCATTGGCCGTGTTAGCTGCTAATGCCGGAGCTTTCCTTAAAGGCAAACTCAGCGGAGTTGCTAGAAGCATGCCTACCTCCGGAGCGATCGATAAGGTCGCACAAAAGCTGGGATTAGACTGCTACGAGACTCCTACAGGATGGAAATTCTTTGGAAATCTGATGGACTCTGGAAGAATTAACCTCTGCGGTGAAGAAAGCTTTGGAACAGGCTCAGATCACATCAGAGAGAAGGATGGCGTTTGGGCTATTCTCGCCTGGTTGTCGGTTCTCGCTGAGAAGAACAAAGGAAATGAGGGCAAGCTCATCACTGTCGAGAACATCGTAACTGATTTCTGGAAAACTTTCGGCCGCTGCTACTATTCAAGGTGAGCTAAGTATTTGTTAATATTGCTAAAAATGGCAACAAATAGATACGATTACGAAGAGGTTGATAGCAATGACGCCAACAAGGTGATGGATCACTTAAAGAACCAATTCCAGAAGTTCGAGGTAAAAACTTACTTTGTATAGCTTGTGATAACATGATTGATGTTTGCAGTCTTTGACCCCTGGAAACAAGGCAGATGTGTTTGAGTACAAGGATCCTGTTGATGGCTCAATCTCTAAGAATCAAGGTCTTAGATTCATCTTTGCGGACAGTTCTAGGATTATCTTCAGACTGTCCGGTACTGGATCTGTCGGAGCAACAATCCGTATTTACTTCGAGAAATACGAAGCAGATCCTACACAGATCGGAAAGGAGACTGCTGATGCTCTGAAGGATATTATCGCCTACGGACTTGAATTGTCAGATATCAAGAACCTGACAAAGAGAACTGAACCAACTGTCATTACCTAATTGAACTCTATCTGAAAATATTAATTCTATAATTGCACAGAGCTTTTAATATAGTTCAAATATATCTATCTGAAAAATATGACATGAATCAAATAGCATAAAAATCCTAACTAACAAAGATGGTATCACGAGCTTCTTAAATTTATCTTTCTCAGAAAAGAGCATCAAAGGAAGGAGGAATTAATTTGTTTTTAGTTAGCAAATGGGTAACCAGTACGGATATAGATGCAAGGTATGTATGTATTAGATAATTTCTTTGAATTATAAAATAGGTCATTATTTTTGTGGTAAATTATACTTTGGAAGTCTTTTCAATAAATTAAGATTGAGTGATGAATATCTCCATAAAGCAATCTTTTGAAGGCTGAGTTAGCTCAATCCGACCGTGTGAGCTTAAAGAGAGCAGATTATAGAAAATCGTTGTCTTAAATGCTTTTGATTTGTTGGCAGTCAGGCTCTTCAATGAGATTCTATCTGCTGTCTTGAATGCATATTGCAGGTAACTATAATGTTCAATGCATTAAAACCAACAAAGTTATAAGTGAGGCGTCTCAGGGTATTGTTACTCATCAAGTTGCTTTTCTTTCTCAAATATCGTTTCTCCGGCACGATTTGCTAAGTTTTTGTCCCTGTTGAATTGAGTTTCTCCAATTTCTAATGCAGGGAAAAGATGGTTTAACATTGGAACTGCTGAAATTTTATGCTCTATATACCGTAACTAGCGAATTGAAAGTCGAACCTGGAGTCGCTAGCAATTTTTGATGTGTTGTAATATTCAGTCGCGTTCTCTTCAAGCATGAAAAGATTATCAATTGGGTTGAAGAGGTCACGCTGGATGCCAACCTTGCTCCCAGAACTAAAGTCGATTCCTTGTATAATATCGGATTTTCTAAAATTACAAATGGTGGAAAATTATGAAAGATTATCTGATAAAAAGCCTACTGGTGGCTCAGATTTAAATACTTTTCCTTATTAGAGGATCGTGCTAGGTTTGTCCTGTCTGCCAGAGGTGTCAATGGTGCGTGAGTCTCGCATCTCATCTGCTCAATATCCCAGATTGCGTTCTCTTCTCTTCTTTTTGCTTTCTCTTCTAAATGAGCATGATCTTTGAGAAAGTTATCAACTAAAGAGCATCCTAATTTCAAACTGTTAAATTCAACCACAAAGAAGAAGACGTTACCTTTTCCTTTGAACGCGAAATCATAGATTGCAACAAGTTCTGGATTTAAGGACCCCATTTGAACATTTCGTGATTTTCTCGACCCTTTGAAGACAACCTGACCTCGAATTTGTTTTACCCTCGCCACATACTGCCATATTTGATCACCGATTCTCTGACGATTGAGTTTGAATGACCCGTCCTCAAGTTCATTTTTACTCATGTGGTACTCTTTCTTGATCGTAGTCTCGGGGTCACGTAGAATTCCTTTTCGGATTTTCTCTTTGGTCTTTACATCTCTCAGGCATTCCTTTTCATCTTCATAATTCCATTCTACAGCTTTTTGTCGAATGATGTCAGGAGTGATCCCCAAATAACGCTGGAAATTTTCTTCAACTCGCTGAGTGTAGGACATCCCTTGGCTTTTACGCGCCTGAATTGCTTCATCGGTTTGATTTTCGGTCTCTTGGTCTGGAAATCTGAGGTTTTCGCTATATGTGATTAGCTCAATGCTGCTTTTTGGCACTTTAGTCTCATCAAGAACGAAAGGAAAATAGTTTTGAAGCGCATCTTCAAAACCGCTCGTTCTTCTCAAAAGGTTATTTTCTTCAAGCCTTGAGTTCTGTAGATTCAAGCGAGATTGCTGTGCCTCTCTGATGGTGATTTCAAAAGGCTCCGCTAGTTGTAGATCATTCATAAGAGGAGAACGCGATAATTTATTACCTATATTACCAAGGAAGCTTCTACTTAGATGCAGTGAGCCAATTGACCCTTCTGAACTGAAAATGTTTATTAAGTTCACCCTTATATCCTTGATGCCACTCTTCTCCTTCTTTCTAACGTTTCCTTTCTTTGAATAGGTTTTTTCTGTCTTTGTAGCTGTCAGCAACGGACGGCTTAAACTCCGCTGAGCCTCCTTTATTTCATCTAATTAGCCAACAAATACGTGATTTAATAAGAAGTGGATGATTGCTCACTTAAGAGGTGTCTCGATTGGAGAAGCAGCAAGTAGCACGCTCCTGAAAACGCCGTAACCCTGAGCTTCACTTGCAGAGAGTGATCGTGTCGTAAGAGATCTCTGGTTGACGATTTAGAGATGTAAGACGAGTTGTTTACAGTTTTTGATCGAGGATTATCTTGCCGAAGTCCCGCTTGCTGAATTCTCTTTGGAACAATCCATATTTCCTATTGTGTAGTGAGCATAGAGGACGTGAGAGTTATGGCTGACCATAAAATATAGAGTGGATGTGAGGGAGCTAACATGTTGAATCAGATAAAATGAAATTTATATATTTTGAATTTTGCGCAAGATTAAATCATTTAAACGTTCAAAGTATCTTTCAGCTTAACGACAATGTATCGTCACTAAATTCTGATTAAAGATACTATTCTGCAGCTATGTCTCTAAATAAGAAATAATTTCATTCGAGGTCAGAAACGAAAATATCTGAAGGGAATATCTTCCTGGTGGCCTGAGAGAATGTTAAACCTCAAGAATATGAAACCTTCAGATGTGCAAGCTTGATAATCTCAAACATTTACTTTTTGTGAGAGATCCAAGCAATTACCTTTATAGTATAGAATATTACATTTACTCTATGGACTCTTTTAGCAAGGGAGTGAGTAAAACATAATAAGCATCAAAAAGAACTTATCTTTCAGATTTTTCAGTATCAAAGACAATGCACTTTTACATTGATATTTTTATACATTTTTTTCTCTCAATGCAATCAATGTAATGTAAATGTGACTCATTCAATCACTAACAATATCAACGCATTCTCATGCAATATTACCTCATTAGCACAAACTGGCTATAAGTTCGCCTTCAACACTCCTTGCTCCTGCATAAAGTTTTCCACACTTTTAGTCTTGAGTGGTCCGATATACGAAATCTGCAGGATATTATCAACAATCTCCAGATTATCAATATTAGACAAGCATAGCCGAAGACAATCTTACCATTTCTGTCGGTCTTGTTACTTTCAGCGAGTCTTTCAATATCAACTTAGCATTTTTATTCGTTTGAAGGAGGAGCTCCGTCAACTAACCCAAGATAGTTAACCTCGCAAGAAATACTGCATGATCTTACCCTTTCCAAATCGAAGCTCGGCTTGAAGCCAAAGAGCCCATGAATAAACTTCTCACCGATGTATATAATACCTTTTCCTCTGTCCTAATTGAAATAAGAAAAATTAGTCTCTGTTCAACTTCAAAATCGTTACCCTCAAATCTTTGGCATAATTTTGGAGGAAACTGAAGTAGATCGTAGCGTTGTCCTGATCAGAGAGGTAATATATCGATTTGAACTCGGGGTTATCCAGTAGATATCTGACTTGGAGGTTCAAAATTTTTTCCTCGTGACGCGAATTCTCCTGAGAAACTTTCTTGTAATCCTTGAATATTCTTTCAGCTGTGCTGATAACATCGTCTTGAGAGACGCTCCATAAATCTTGGAGACTTGTGACGATCCCTCTCTCTTTGTTAAGCAGTTGGATAGCCTTTTCTCCAGCCACATAATACAATCTAATAAGGCCGTCTTGGATTTTCATTGTTTTAATAAGTTTAAACCATCCGACTTCAGAAGTATTATCGCAGTGGGTTCCGCAGCAAGCTTCGACATCAGTGTCTTCGATGTTTACGACTCTGAGTTCATTGCCAGGCACGACGCCTCCTTGATATAGTCTGAATCCATATTCTTGCTCAGCTTGGGCCTTTTCTATGTAAGATTTACTGATGTTCTTCCCTTCAAGTATGATCTGATTAACAGCGTTTTCTATCTCGATTTCCTGTGAGCGAGTTAGGTTGCCGTAATGGGTTATGTCGAGATGAGCCTGTTCAACAGTTTTTTTGGCACCGTTCTGCCAGACATGAGGTCCGAGAACCTTCCGGCAAGCAGCGAATAGAATATGTGTAGCGGTATGGTGGTTCCTTAGCTGTTTTCTTCGGGCTTCATCAACCTGACCAGTTACATTTCTCCCAATATAATAAGAGTTCCCTGGTTTTGGAAGCGAGCGATCGAGTGTATGCAAGCTTACTTTACCTACTTTCTCCACATTGACAACATGATACAGTTCATCGTCGATGCAAAGAGTGCCAGTATCATGCTGTTGGCCTCCAGAAGTGGGATAGAAAGCACTTTCGTCAAGAATGACGATATTTCGGAGATTGTTTTGGGCAAGATTGACGAAAATGTCAAGAATTTTAGCCTGGAACTTTAGTTGATTTTGACTCTTGTAGGAGAGTAGGTTAGTTTCTGGGAGGTGAGTTGTATTGTATGGATCAATTTCAGGAGCCTTTGATGACTCAGGATTGAGCGTAGCAATGTAGTTATAGATATCATTGGGGATCGGCTGCCCGCTCATTTTGGAAATTGTATCCAGAGGAACACCATACCCCTTGACCAACTCAGCCCAGTCTTTTAGAGTAAGTTCATTTTTTTTCTTCAACATACGCTCAAGCTTATTTTTCTGAATCACGTCCGTGCTGCTCCAACGCTCATATTCATATTTAATTATCTCCTCAAAGCTGGGAAAGGGCTTGGATTTGCCATACAATTCCTCAAGGTCCTTGCGTTGGTGTTCGAATATCTCCAAGAAGCCATCCAATCCATGTGTGCTCCACCACCCATAGCCGTTAAGTATCCCGAAAACTCTTCTAATAACATTCCTCAAATTACTTCCTCCTCCGGTATTAGAAGGCAAGGAGCCATCTTGAATTATCATCATGGCGGTTCTAGTATGATCAGCGATAATGTAAAGGTCCTTGACCATGAGTATAGCTTTCTTTAACTCCTCTACGGTAACTTCCAGCTTTCCAGCAATGAAATCCCAGACTTTGTTAATGTCTTCAGCTTCGTCAACGTCCAGCAAACATGAATATGGTCCAAACTTTTCCCAGATTTGCTCGTCGATCTTGATGTCTAACTTACTACGGAGGTATTTCAGCACGGTCGGGAATGTATCTTCGTAAGAGGTAACAGAACCATTGATGAGCCAAGGGATTCTTTCAAGTCCGATTCCCACATCGATAACCTTTGTAAAGGAAGTTAGGTTTATTACGACAGTGGCAATAGCAAATTGTACTTTGATATCCAACTCTTCATAACTACCATCATGGAGCGTCTTATACTGCATAAAGACCATATTTCCAACTTCGAGGCCTCCAACAAAGGCTTCAACTGATGGACCTAGATTGCCACCTCCAGCCCATACATCCTCTTTATAGTAGAGATTTAGATCATCATTTTTATCCAAGAACATTGCTTACCGACATAAGTGATCTCAGTTGGGTCTATTTCGAGCTCTTTCGTTAGCCATTCATTGAAAAATTCAACGCATTCTTCCTTAAAGAAAATGTGCTTATTCGGATGGTTGAAAACTTGAATTCCCAGCATGACAAAGCCGGAATAGTGTCGACCAGTCAACCCCACATTATCTAAATCATTAAATCTGACGCAAAATTGAGGACAAATCAACGGGTTGGCTGGCGGGTCAAGTTCTCCAGTAACACAGTGAGGCTGGAAGCAGTAGATACCAGCAGCCACGTAATCCACGTCGTCTCTCCAGCGAGCCACGACTGGATACCTCTCGATTGGTGTGCAAGGAATCCTGGCACTAGATAGCGATTTTTTAAAGCCTTCCCAAGCCTGAGAGTATGTTATCTTCTTTCCTTTTCTTCCTATTCCGGTTCCTTTCCTGTTGAATCTGTACTCGCCTTCATGACTAAAATAATGAGAATTTCAGCCTAAGTCATATATGAAATAAATTACCTTGAATCTCCGCACGTTTGAATTTTGCTGTCCTTATGCTTCCAATAGCAATGATTAGTGACAGGACATTTTGACCGAATGAAGCCTATCTTTTCAAAGATCTTGGTCGGATAAAATTTTTCCGGATTAGCCTCAAACTCAGGTCGAGCTTTCTGTTTTATTTCCTAGACGAAAGTTCAATTTCAATCTAGGAAGGGTCGAAAACTTTACTTTATTTGTTAAGGCTTTGACCTTTTTGTCTTCGTCTGGATTGTCGTCGAAGGCAATTTGATTTGATTCTTTTTGACTCAGCATTAGAGGAGTGTCTGTTGATTTGAGTTGCTGTGAGATTATTATTTTGAATTATGTCCGTGCTTGGTGGGATTTATGCAAGTTTATCCAATTAATTTGCGAGATTAAGGATTATTGCTGATCAGGAAATAATTCAAGAATGAAAATTTGGCTGCGAATTAGATTCGTTTGTGCTTGTGTATTTCGGATCAGAATTATGCTCTGTGAAGTTTACATGAGTGGATAATCTGCATCGCTGGATTCATTGAGGACCAGCTCGCAAATTGAGAGAGCATCTTGGTATAAATTCATGAGTGCAATATTTGAGATATCAGAATATCATTGACGCGTTTACGTTTGTAGGAAGACTATAGTAATTTAGATTTTCATTATAACATTATGCATGGCTTCATTACCTCTCGGTTGGAATTGTGGATCTAGATAGCCTTCGAACGTATTTTGAGAACTAAAGTGATAAGATGAAAAATTAAACCTACGAATGTATGTCCAGCTCACATATTCTCAGCATTGATGAAACGCTACTTCTTTTTCATCGAGCAAACGTTATCATGAGTCTGCAATTCATGCTCTCACAGATGATCAGAATGAAATGCTATTGCTGCTTTGTGAAGAAGGAAACTTGGGCAACAGAAAAATTCGGCTATATATACTTTTGTGAAAAACCTCAGAAACCAACGAAAAAATAGTGTGGTCTTATCCAATGAAATTCCAATGAAGTCAAGAACAGCTGCCATTCATCTATTGTAGACTCATACCCGCTCAATTATACCCTAAAATGGGGTAGTCATATAATGTCTGACTTAGCATTCACCAGTGAATTTGGCGGCACCTAGTTACCTAGCTTTGTACATTTATGAAACAATTCGGCTGACTGCACGCTCATCCCTTAGAGAAATGATCCCTTTGCATATGTAACCTATACCGAATTATATCTAAACAGTCTTTGTTCCCAATTTTAATTTGATTGGCTAATTTAACTTTATTACTTAAAACTCTTCGATAGTTGTATACTCAAGATTGAAAAGGAACTGAATTTGTGAATAGTTTGTTACCAGGAAGTTTTGTTATATTTTCAATATCACTACACACCGGATGTCAATAATTATTATAAATCATTCTTCTTTTCTCAATGTCTCCTATCAGAATCAGTATTCTATTCTACTTCTCATACAATTCTTTTCTTCTCTTGATTATTCTCTTCTCGATGGAGGTGAATTAGAATTTGCCCCACGACTGAGTCTCTCAGACCCCTCAATCATCAATCTATCAAAGAGCTAAAAATGGCAACAAAAAATCAGATCTTCTCTTGTCATTCTCATAATTCTTACCTGCGAACTAAGCTCTTGATAATTTGTTAAAGCCTCTTCGTATTTTAGTCTTAAAACATCAAGCTCTTGAAGTTTTTCGACTAACTCTCTATTCTTTTTTGTCAGCTCAACGCTGTTTCGTTCAGCTAATTTCTTATATTCTTCATTCGATGCTTCCCTACATACAAAACCATTATGAGAAATTCATTCTTCGCCCTTACAATTCAGCAATTTCTTTCTGAAGGAGCTCAAATTTCTCCTGATTAATCGAGCTATCTGCGGAGCTTTCTCTATGTGCGACTAACAACTCTTGATGCTTCTTCTTTAACTCCTCATGCTAGCATAAAACATTAACTATTTAACATGCCGAATCTTCATAATCACAGCTACCTCTTTTGCTAAAGATTCATGATCAACTTTTCTTTGATTTATTAAGTCGTAGAGTTTTTCCACCTCTTCTTTGTAGTTTTCATTCAGCTGCTTGAGTTGTTTGATTTGGCTTTGATCTGCTGCTCTCTCTGATCCATGCTTGATCACCATTTGTTTCACATCCTACAATGCATTTTCAACAATCATTTCTCAATTTTCTTCTTACAAAGCTTGTATTTTTGAAGAATTCGAGCTGACCTTTCAATTCTGCTGTTTCGGTCTGGTACTTTTCTTCAAGAGAGAATAATTTTGCTTTATAGGCATCTACTTCTTTGATTCTTTCAACTGCGATCTGATTGAGACGCTCATTCTCAACGAGTAAGCTCTGGACTTGAAGCTCGAAGTCGTTGTTTCTTTGTTGGAGCTGTAAAATTTGGGTCTCGTATGCTGCTCTCTCAGCTTCGAACTTTATTTGAACTTGCTGTGACTCCTATTAGAGAAAAATTGTAAGACATCAATCTCGTTAGTTATGGGGCCATACTATATTGATTTTCTTATAATTTTCAAATTGGACTTTTAATTCTTGAAGGTCTCTGATACGGCCTTGTTCTGACTGACTGAACTTCATTTGCCATTTATTTGCCTCTTCTTCTTTTTGAGCGTATAGGTTGCTTAAAACCTCGAGCTCTTGAGCTAATTTTCCAACTTTCGCTTCTGCCTCTTCAAAGCCAGCTTTTAATCTCCAAATTTCTTGTTGATATTGACTTTGACAGTCCTTCACAGCCTTGTCCTATGGCAATTATGTGTTATTAGCTAAATAATGTCTGTCCAATGTTACAATTTCGAATCTCATTTTGCTCTCATAATTTGCTTTGAGACTTTCCAGTTCCTCTGCTTTGCTTCTTTCAAGTGCATTATACTTTAATTTTAACTCCTCTAATTCTTGAACTCTTTCTTGATTAACCTGAGCAAGTTTCTCATTCTCAGTGATCAAAATAAGTATCTTGTGCTCATATTCTTGGATAACATTCTCCAAAGTCTTTCGCTCCGTGTTATATAAATTCTCAAGCTCTCGAAGTTGACGCTCCTAAAAAAGACAAATGATATCAACCATTAAGTACCGTTATCTCTTTTACCAAGGAAGCCGATTTTTCTTGGTACCCAGAAAGTTCATTAACTTTTACTCTCAGTGAGCTGATTTCCCTCATGCCTTGTTCTCTTTCTTGCATCAGTGCCTCAATTCTCGCTTGGAGCTCTTTCATCGTAGCAACTGAACCATTAAGTTCATTGATCTCGTCTTGCTTTTTGCTAAGAACATCATTCAACAAATCATTTTCTTCCAACAGCTGATTGATTTTCTGATGCAGGTCTTGGACCTTCACTTGAAGAGCTTCTGCTTGCGACGATTTTAATTTGAGCGCTTCGATTTCTCCCATTCTCTCTACCAAAGCCGTTTGATGTCGCTGGTTATCAGCAATCAGGATCTGAATCTTGTTTTGTAGATCAGCAATCTGGCCTTCCTTTGCATCAACCAGCATCGCTTTACCTCGAAGCTCTTGTATTTCTTGCGTTTTTTCAAGAATAACTGAGTTGAGGCGGTTGTTTTCATTCGCAAGATGGATTAACTTCTCTTCCAGCTCTCTAAGTTTTGACTTCAGACTTTCAGTTTCGTGAGCTTTGAGACTGAGCTGCTGGAGTTCCCCTTGCCTCTCCGAAAGCTGATTTATAAGTCTTGAACGCTCTTCGTTGAAGTATTTCAACTGTCCCTCGAGATCTTCAATTCGAGAAGCTTTTCCTTGGAGTTCAAGGAGTTTTCCTTTCAATGTGTCTATTTCTTTGGTTTTTTCCTGAGAAGTGAGGTTAAGTCTCTCGTTCTCCGTGGCTAAAAGTGTCATTTTCGTCTGATAGCCCTCAATTTTCGAAAACTCGGCACGATAATTCTCTATCTCATCAATTTGTTTAGTAAGACTATCGTTCAATCTCTCGTTCTCTAGAATAAGGAGATGTATCTTCCTCTCCAAATCTTCAATGCGGTACGCGCTTGCTTGATATTGGGATGCTTGGCTCCTCAACTGCTCTGACTCCATCAAAACTGAGTCTAATCTCTTTTGTAACGCGCTGACTTGGCCACTTGTCATTTCGAGCTGACTAATCTGATGTTTAGCTTCAAAGAGCTGTTGGCTAGTTTGCTCCAAAAGACCAGCGATTCTTTGATTCTCATTAATGAGCGTTTTTATCTTTCCTTCGTAATCATTGCCCTCATATTGGAACAATTTCGCCTTGATCTCTTCAAATTCAGCCTGTTTTTTTACCAACGCGTCGTTTAATCTATCGTTCTCAGTGATCACCAGTCGAAGCTTATTATTCAGATCGCCAACTTGGGAAACGGACTGCTCAGCCTGCATTATTTTCATCCGGTTCTGATCCATTTCCTTGAGATTCTGATTATAATGTGCTCTTAAATCATCGAGCTCGCGGCTTTGCTGCTTAATAAGCAAATTCAACCGTTCGACTTCGATTGCATGGGATTTCCCCTTGTCTAATTCTCCGCTATATTCAAGTAATTTGTTCTTCAACTGCGAGTTTTCCACCACCTGATGCTCAAGCCGCGCATTAAGATCTTTCAACTGATATCGAAGCGTTTCTGCCTCTCCACCATGAGATTTATAATTCTCGATTTCTCTATTTTTCATGAGAATTGTGGCATTGAGCTTCTCTACTTCGTTCTGTAAGAATGTATTTCTTGCAGAAAGCTCAGAAACGCCTGTTGTCATTCTCTCAAGTTCTGTGATTCTCTGTCGGAGAGCATTGCTCTCATTGATAGCCTGATTTAAAAGCTGATTGAGACGCTCGTTTTCTGAGGTAGCGAACCGATATCTGGCCTCTGACTCAGGTGAATGCCTTTCAATTGCTTTTGTAATGAAACTGCTGCTACTGAGCTTCTCAGCCATAGTCTGAAGGCGCTCGTTCTCGACAAGAAGAATTCGTATCTTGTTTTCAAGGTCCTTCTCTCGTGTTCGGGAACCATCTGAGACATGCATCGTGCCTGAGGTGGGCTGCTTTTTTAAATTTTCGTTCTCGTGAGCTAAACGATCAATCTCTGCTAAGAGGAGGGTCTGGAGTTTCGAGGGATCTTTTGCATCAGAGCCTTGCTTTTGGAGGAAGCTATATGTAACGGAGCAAAATTTGAATTTTTGCGTCAAATCGTGAAGAAAGATACCTGCTTGAAAAACTGCTGGTTGGAGTTGAGGTTGCCCAAGCTAAGTCTCCAGTTCCATTTTGGCGAGCTTGAGAAGATTTAAGCGATTGCATTTAGGCGCTTTTAACTGTGACGAGAGGTGTTGGCCTGTGCTAAAGCAACTTTAAAGATTATTAAGATACTTCAAAGTGTTTGGTTATTTGGTCAAGTTTCTAAAGTTAATTTGAAATGAAATGGCGAGGTGAAATGTGGAAATTTTTTAAAAAAAGGCAAGCTTCTGAGGTAATTTGGAGATTCCGTGAAAGAAATTGGGAACCTTAATCTTATTCTGAACAATCTGTACTGTAATAGAGAGTGAATGAGGCTCACATTTTTGTCTAAGAATGCTCTTATTGGATCAATATTTACAAATGAATGCCGGTGATGATGAGAATTTGGATTCGTAGGACGACGAAAAAAGAGAAGAAATTAACAAACTTTGAAAACAGCACATTGGTTATAAGTTGTAATGGCACAATAAATTGAGTAGTTTTGAACTCTTTTTGATTGAATATTTGTTTCCAGGAGCCTCTGCTCTATTCCAAAATTTGTCAAAAATGATGGTTCCCAATTGTTTAGTATTCTATTGTAAAGGTATTCGAAACAGAAGACTCTTGTCGCAGTCTCTTATCTCCATGAATGAGGAATATTAGCGATAGCGATAAAGCAAAAGAATATAATAGAACTCTTTTCCTGTTTTGTGCCACAGTATTTGGAGATCAACTTCTTCAATAAAGAGTCATTACTACTGAACACATATTTATATAGAACTCATCTAATAAATTCTGATGAGAAGCGCCTTTCAATTGGCAGTATAACTTAGGAATCGAATCAAAAAATATATTAAAACACTCTTAAAGTGCTAATTTAGCAAGTTAATATTTATCGACAAAAATGGTATAGCACGCACGTCAAGCATTCCTCGCTCATCTTACTCATATCCCTAGGGCCGCAAGAAATTCGACAAGTCCAAGGCAGTTACTTTCAGACTCCAGTACAGATCAGCTGATGATCCAGCCTACAGCGAAGGCGGACTGCTTTCTGATCGTATTTTCGCTGTTGTTGATCCCGTAAAGAGCAAGGAGCACAAAGTAGAGCACCATTACATTACAACCAGCATAACTCACAAAATAATAGAGCGATCCTCAACTCAGAGAGAGAATCTTGAAAAGATTCAGCGACAGAGATTTGGGAATAATTGATGAGAAAACTGCAAGACAAATAAAGAAAGAGAAATTACTGAAACAAAAGGAAGAGCAAGAAAGAGGCGGTCTGGGCGACTTACCACCTGAGATCGCAAGCAAGGTACCAAATGCCATAATATACCATGTTTTAATGCTTACGACGCCTGTAGATCAAAGACAGAGATGATTTATGGATCACTCATTTAAACAGAATGAAGGTGAATCAAGAACTTGCGGAAATAGAGGAAGAAGAACGTTTGGAAAAATTGGCTGCGAAGAAAAAGAAGCAAAAGATTTCTAAAGCTGACGACGACGATGAGGAATGGGAAGATGATGATGAGGATGGAGAATGGGAAGACGAAGACGAAGAAGAGTGGGAGGATGATGAAGAAGGTAACGATGAACTCGAAGACGAAGAGTTCGAGGTCGAGGAAATTGAAATGGATGAAGAAGAATACAAGACCTTGATGAAGGATGAGCCTCCACAGTTAATTGACGCATCAAAATTCGAGGAAATCAAGTCAAAAGTGTCTGAGACACAGGTTTCGAAATCCACAAACAAGAAAACGATTTTGTCCCCGGATGAAGATATTGATCTGAAGAGTGTCCAACTTGCACCTGTAACCATTTGTATGAGAAGTTAGATTAAATTTTTGTCAATAAGGGAGTCAAAACTAAGAGATATGACGAAAACGGATTGCCTCTGGATGGTTATGACTACTATCAACACATTGCGGTAAATCTACAGCTCTCTAAGAGTTTTTTTGACTGAATAACGCCTAGGATCCAACCAAAGGAGGAGCACCTGATTTTGTTTTCGTGGCTGAGTATAAAGAAACTCCAAAGGTAAACATTTTGTATTGAAGATTTTTGCTAATTGAGTTATAGCTCGCAAAAGATATTGATATCAATCCTGATGAGTTGACACCTGAGCGTATTATACTCTAATAAGGTATTTATCTAACAACTGTGTAGAACGAGAGGTATTCGAGGCTCTTGAAAATGATGAAGATGGCGCATATGAAGAACTGGTAATGATCATCTTGAAGGGTTAGATCCTTACGTGTCTCATAATAAATATAGGAAGACAATTTTATTGATATGTTGACAGGAGGAGAGGCAGCAGTTATCCTTGAACCTGAAACCAAGAGCAAACCAACTAAAAAGAAGGAAGAAGAGACCATGGAAATTTCATACGATAAGTCAGAGCTAAGTCAGCCTAAGAAAAATGTTAAATTCGCAGAAGTTCAAAAGGAATCGAAAACCGTATACTACTGGGAATTAGAGTGAGATGTTAATTCATGGATAGGTTCAGCAGCCGTCAAAAGGAGTAGTGCAGTCTAAGAAGGAGCTCGCTAGAGCTTTTAGAGAGAAGGCCGAGGCTCTGAGACAAAAGTTCATAGAGACTAGAGTAATCGCCGGAAAAAGTGTGAAACCTCAAGGTTCACTCCTCCGCCAACAGCAAATTGAAGAGGAGGAAGACATTGAGGAAATCGAAGACGAGGAAGGATATGATCCTGAAGCGCCAGTCGAAACTCTTACTGAAGAAGGTAGAATCGATTTCAGGGAAGATATTGCCATGCAACAGGTGCTTAACAAAGAATCAACCGATGATGAGGGCGACGAAGAAGCCGAAGAGGATGTAATATCATTTCACAATTGAACAGAATTTAAAATATTCCGAACGTTTTAGGACAAAGATGAAGTTGAAACTGTCGCTAGTAGAAGCTTTTATCAGGGACCTACCCCTATTCTCAGCATTATCAAAGAAGACAATGCCAAGAAGCCCAAAAAGGTAGAATAGCACATTTCTCTCTGTGCCTTACCTTGTAAACATCCAAAAGAATGATAGAAAAAGCTCTGAAGTGACTGAAAAGGATGGCGAACAGGCTGGTGACGACAAAGAGTCAGAGGAGGAGGAGAATGAAGCTCAAAATGAGAGCGTCATTGACAAGGTATTCACAAAGAGAAGAAAAGGCGAGACGAAAGAGGAAAAGAAAGCTCGAAAGCAAATGATTAAGGAATTTAAAAACGAAAGAAGACACAAAAAAGCAGAGTTTAAAACTCTTTTTGACGTACGCGTTTGCTGATTTTAATGGTGCCTAATTTTATTATCCATAGAACGAAAAGAAGAAGAATTTAGAGAAAGTTGAAAGACAAGCAGGAGCTTCAAATCCTCGAGGCTTTTCAGTTTATAAACTCTAGGAATTTAGCTTCCGATAGAATTTTATTCATAGGTTATTTTGTTTATGTACTGATAATAATAATCTATGGATTCGTAGTTCATGCGATTTTACATATCTAAAATTCGCTTAGAAGAAAATATTTTAACAAGCGTCTTTCTATTTCTCTTTCCTTAGAACTACTTACTTGACAAGTTTTGACCTAAAGCCCTTCTTCTGTTAATAAGTCCAAAAGTAGCTCAACATTTGGCTGTAATTGCTACATTTTTCTGTCTCAAGCTACTAATGGAGGCATTTTCTTCGAAATATGTTATTACTTTAATTTTTCCATGGCAAAAATTTTTGTACAAGGTACAAAATTAAACAAAAAAACAAAGAATATGCGGTTTGAACCTTTATAGACAGAGCAAATAAACAATTCAGATTTGAAAAAGCTTTATTTTATTTTGAACTTTCTTTTCGTATGACATTATCTAACTCTGACATCCGTGATTTTTTCGTCACATGTCCGTTGCTCTTTTATCAATAGCTGACTGAAGAATATCGACAATCTCGTCCGCCAAGTCTTCAAAGACCAGATCAGACAATTCGATGAGAAGCTCGGTTTTTCTCTCATCGATATTGAGCCACCCAAAATCTTTTTCTCTTATCTAGAAACGAATGAGTATGAGATTTTAAACACTACTTATATACATCATCATTAATAGTTTTTAAAAAGTTTTCCATCCGTTTATTGCTGAAATTGTCATCCCTTACTGCCGGTCCTTCGGCCGATGCTTCATTATGTCTTTCCAGTAGTCCCGCTTTGTATTTACTCCACTCTAGCAATTTTTGTTTGGCATTCTGCAAGGTTGTATCCATATCTTCCTCTCTAATGGTTTTCGGAATACCCTCTGGACCTATTTTCCAAGGATAAGGCATTCCATGAATAGAAAGCGTCCTGAAATAATCTAAAGCCTCGTTGAAAGCGTCAAAAATCGCCTTGTTATGGATAATTTGAACGTCTGACGTAAACTCTGGCCGATCTGGATTTTTCTCCTTGAGAAAGCCATATCAGTTTGAGAATCCATGCAGATAAAAAAATAGCTTACTCTGAGTATTTCTTCGCCTTCAATATAGATCTTGATGTCGAGAATAGATTGAGTGTCTACGTTAGCTACTTCGAAACCTTCAGGAATCAAAGACAGATCATATCCATGCATCGCAGCTAGCTTCTCTTGAACAGATATGCCAAGTGGTGTATTTATTGCTTGTAAAAATTCTTCCTTATAATTTTCTTCATAATAAATCATATTAAAGAGCTTATCCTTGAATTTTTCTAGTACCTTTGATCAAATCGATTAAAAAATCTGCGTATTCACTGATAGCCTGGAGATTCGTTTGTATTATTTCATTTGGTTCTGTATCTATTTTACCACTACTTTCAGAAACTAAATGATTATATTAATACCCATCCGGTTTCCTCCGTCGCTCTGAGTCTGCGCTGAATCTCCTTGTTCCTTTTCCTGACTGGCAAATTTAGAAAAAGGAGTTTTGGGTTTCCCGTCTTCAAAGACGTACATGATGTCCTGTATCATTTTACTGAGTCTATTCGAGTCAAATGAGTCTTTCTCTTCCTCCAAAGGCGTATGAGACTTCTCACGCCCAGAATCTTTTGGTGATGTGTCACCGCATCTGGAACTAGGAGAAGCTTCGTTGCTTCTTTCGAAAATTGCGTATAATCTCTGTTTATCAACTTCCTCCAGGTCTATTTCTATGAAAATTTAGTCCAGAAGAAAGACTTATATTGTTACTGTTATCAGTAAGACTAGTTGTAGCGTATTCTTTTGAAATCATTGGGGAAAAATTAGGCGGAGTGCTGAGGACACTCGTTGATTTTTCCAGTGAGTTTTGTGCTTTGTAAAACGTGACAAGCTCTTCCTGAAGATTCGAAAGATTTTTTAGATATTCATCAAAATCTTCTCCTCCTGCGTCATCAAACAACTCAGCGTTAACTGGATTCGCTTTTTGTCTATGGAATTAAATTGTATTGTCGTGTAAGTGAGTGAGTGCTTAGACTATAATTTACTTCATTTTAATAGAATCCCTTAGAATTTCAGAAAGTATTAGGCTGTCCGCTTCTTGCTTCGAAGGCGGAATAATACAGATGCTTGGTTCCCCCAGCTTGAGAGAGTAATTAATCGATTTTTGATCACTCAAACGATTGTCAAAAGGATTTCTTTCGAGGTAGTTTTCCAGAGAATCTCTAGGTTTACAGGCGCTATCGGAACTTGATCTATTTTCAACACTGCCCTGCGGCTTTGATTCAAGAGCATCTCTCTCATTGCTAATTTTAGCTACCATGAACGGAATAAATTCTTCCTTGCTGCTGCCATCTCTTCTGGGATTTGAATGTATTGAGTGCTGCGTTTTCGCTCCAGCTTCGGCTTCATTTTTCCTTTGAGAGTGTGCATCGCGAGCTTCGCTTTTACTTTTCCCAATCCCTTTTAGAAGTGATGATTCGTCTTCATATGTATGAGAATGAAAGCTTCCGAGACTATGGTCCTTTAAGTCTCCAGAAGAGTTCAGCACTTTTCTAATAAACAGCGTATCTTTCTGAGTCTAATAAAAATTTATGTTCGTGCTGCATAATAGAAAAACTTAAGTTACAATGGTTGTATCATTAAATATGTCATCGCCTAAGTAGTTGGACCGCTTGCTTTTATTTAGTTGGTCTTTTTCTACGGTGACCCATTTTTCAAGTTCAGTCCTCTTTGAGTGAAAACTGGGAGAAGAACTGCGTTGGCTTTTAGAACTTGCACCTTCAGTTTGCCTCTTTGAAACGCTTTCTCGAAGTTGATCAATCTCATTGAGATTGTCATTCCGTAGCAGGTCATTAACTTTCTTCTGGGTGAACTCTTTGAAGGTATCGCGGCTAAACACGCTTTTCTCTGTATCTTTGTCATGTTTTGACTCTTGAAGGGACACTTCTTCGCTGTTCTGGCTCTCGATATGGCTAATACAGATCTTTAAATAAAACAATCTTCTTGCAGACTTACGTAGACATGTTTAGATTTTCGCGGACCAATTGCTCCGAACCCAAAACAATTCGCAGGTTCCCGAGATCTTGATTGGAGATCCGGGAGTGAGCACTTCTTTCAGATAGGAGACCATGCCTACTTTCTTCTTCACGGTCTTCGTTCTTTTGAGGAGTCATAGCATTTCGTTCTCGCAGTGGAGGAGCTTTCCTTTCTTCAAGTGTATCAATGGTCGTCTTTTTGGATAATTGCTCTTCAGATTTTCTTCCAGATTTGGCTTCCTTTTGCCCTTGCTTAGCATCATCTAAAAAAAATATTATTTAAACCCAAATTTATCCCATCATTCAAACCTTCGAAGAGTTTAACACCTTCTTGACTTTCCTGCTCTTTGTTTTTTGCAAAAGCTCGAAGAGATTTTTCGATTGAGGCTCTGCAACTACTCTCAAGTTCCTGTTTCTGATGTAAGAGTTTTTGCTGGATCGCATCCAGTGCACTTAAGCCAGAACTGCTTAAAGAAGCTTTCTCATTGATGCGGAGGAGATTCAACTGTTCGAGGATTTCATTCCACCGTTTACATTGCTCTTCTTTTAGTTTCATTACTTCCTACAAAAGACAAATTTCATTGAGATGCTAGAAATAAAGCCTCTTTACTTCATAAACTTGCAAAGGCATTTTGGTTTTCTCTGTTGGACTCTTAGCAAAGTCTTCAAGACTTGTCTGAACAGACTCGTTCACTTTTTCCAGATCTTGATGGGCAGGACAAATAACTTGGTTTTCAATATTAACTGATTGGTTTCCTTCTGCTTTTGTTCCACTTTGAGTGGACTGGCTTTTGGGATCAGCTTCGCAGTCAAGGGTGTCTTTATTGCTGCTTCGAGCCATTATAACAGGTGTTCCTTGGGTACTTAAATCCTGCGAAGGAGAATACTTCTCCACAATAACATCGCTTCGAGATTTCGATTCAGTTTTCAATGTGAGATTTTGGATTTCTGATTCTAGAATTTCCTGAAAACTGCGCTGTTTTCCTGAAGGTCTTGTCGCCAGCGACGAAGCCATATCACGAAGAGGGTGGCTCTTGGTTTCCAATTGCTGCTTGAGAGTTTTATCAGTTTCTATTCGTAAAGAAGTGTGGTTCTGTTTAATCTCATTATTTCCCTCAGGACATTTCTCAATCTTCAAATTTTCATTTATTAGAATCTCTAGTGAATCTCCATTACTCCCTCCTTTCGATGGATCCTCCCCTTTCAATGCTTGCTGTCCTTGAAGTTCTCCAACCTCATACGCTTTCTCTTGAATGCTGTTTCTCTGTAGATTTTCCTCGAACGTCTTCTCTTGCAATTTGAGAGAGCTCGCCTCTGGACTTTCATAATATATCACCGTGTTCATATCGGGATTTGAACCCTGATTTTGCGATTCAATAGAATTTTTATTTGACGGATCTATGTCCAATGGACTGATTTCTGCGTTCCAAGGAGCAGTTTTCGATGAATGGAAGTATCTCCCCATGAAATCACCTTGATCGCTCCACTTGGAAGTCTGCCGGATTTCTTCAGGACTAAATTTGCTTGATTTTTTATTTCCAGAGCCGCTGATATTTGGTTTCGAATCCCAATCATAAAATCTTTTTTTATAACTCGAGATCACATCTTCCTCAAATTTAACCTCTAAAACTTCTGAGTTTGACATTTCCTCTCCTGATAATGACACTTCATTGATAAAATTCGCATCAATACCTTCGTAGTCAGGAAAAGTCACTTCCTCCTGATCGTACCCGAGGTTACTGCTTTCTCCTCGTTGACTTAATTTCGTTTCGCTGCGGATATTCCCAACTGACTTCACTAATTGATCGTCATTGATAGCTCCTGTACTTTCTTGTAAATCCCTTTTTTCGGAAATCCATTTCCTTTCTCCCATGTTGACATGTTGATCTCGTTCTTGATACCCTTCTGAAGCTTTTTCCTTCTTAGAATCTGGAACCTCATGAGAAACGGACTTTGGAGGCTCTGAGACACCAACATCAGCTCCAAGCTTCTCTGATTGCTCAATACATTGTTCTTTCATGACTTCTTTTCCTTGATCTTGAGGTGGATGCGCGCTTTGATCAAGTTCTTGGTTTTGAAGCTGTGCTGCTTCCTCTTTAGAGCATAGTTCCTCGAAAAATTCCCTGAGCATTTTGCGAATTTGATATCCTCGAAAATTTTTTTGAATGATAACTGCGGCTGCATCTGCTTGTGGTGGCTGTCTAGAGTGCTTCGTTACTACAGTTTCAGTGAAATTTGTTTCAGTCGAGGAAGGCGCTGCAAAGTTGTTCAGCCGAGCAGATTTTTGGAACTCTTCTTGGAGAATCTCTTGTTCTTTTTCCTTCGAGATATACTCCTCAGGGCTTTCTTCTTGAATTGAAGAGGTTTGGTCATTTTCTGTAGCGAACCGTCGAATCGGTCCAACTGATTTTTCAAATCGATCGACTATTTCTATGAAATGCCTCTTTAACGACTCTCTCTTCGATCTATTTGAACTTGATAGGCCATTCAAGCTCAGAGTGAGTGGCACATTGCTTTCAGCGTCTGAAGTTCCTCTTGCATGATCATCTTGCTCTTGATTTCTATGTGACGTAAATTGGAAGCTTTCTATCAGTCCATTGGCTGTGCGAGAACCAGGTGAAAGCGATTTAGTCTTTGCTTTTGCCTTCATGATCTGCTTATATTCGTTGTATAAAAAACTATAGTTATCTTCATCAGAATCTGAAGCCCAATGGATGTCCTTTGTTTGAGACGAGTGAAATGGGGCCTGAATGTTATGACTCATTGCGCGATTATGGTTATAATCTCCTGAAAGGGCCATTTTCTGCACATTTGGCTCATGATGCGATGCTTTCCTGAATTTATGAAGTCTTTTCTTTGTGTCCTGTGACAATTTGACTAAATCATCATTGATTTTGCCATGAGGGCTTCTATTTTTCGTTACTGCAGCGCCTTTATTGTCAGTTGACTGACTTCCACTTCTAATAGATGGCTTCTTAGATCCTCTGCGACTTCTTTCGGGAGAGTTTATTTTATTGTCATAAATCTTGGAATTCTTGATATCTCTCGAGGGCTTTCCAGAGTTGCTTTCTTTTTGTTTTGAAATAATACTTTTGATTGTTGACTTAAACACCAAGTCACTAAAATTTCCTTGGCCACGCACTGCTGTTGGAGACTTTTTCCGTGAGATAATTCTATCTTTTTGCGCTGGATCAGTAGTTGGCGATTTCGTCGGACTGTGCATAAATTTCCTCTGGTCTGTACCCCAAGCATATACTGGAGTGGAAACTGGGCTCAACTGATTGAAGCTATTAAAATTGTGTATTCGAATCATTCTGTTTTCCTCTTCAAGTTGTTGCTTTCTTTTCATCTGATTTCGTTTCATGACTCGTTCTTTTGCTTGAAGAAGTTTTTTTTCTGCAAGAACTTTTCTCGCATTATCTTGAATGAATTTCTCAAGGTTTTTCAAATGAGTGGCCTTCTTTGGATGTTGCTGTTCTGTCTCTATCTCTTTATTGCTCTTCTCTTCGGAGAGCTTTTCGTTGTGTACAACTAGTCAATAAAAACATTTTTCATCTGAACAAAGAAAAGTAAAATTATACCATGCTCGCTCTTTCGTGTACGCTTATGTTCCACAGCTTTCCTTTCTACTACTGAAATGGAGGGTGTTTTTGCATGCTGCTCGATATTCGGTTGTGTCTGAGTGCGATTCTGAACACGATTAATTGGCTGATCTATTTTCAGTTCAAGTCTCGGACTTTTTTCATGAATGAATTTAAGTCCTCGAAAGCTTCTGGACAACGGACTATGCGTAGTCAGAGAAGCGTCGAAGCTGAGAAAATGATTCGCATTTTTCGATCTCTTTCTACTGCTTTGGACAAATGAAGTTCCGGATGTTCCCAGAACAAAAGAGTTTTGAACTGGAGGAGACTTTTTCCTCTGCTTCTCGACTTGAATTGAGATTGGGTTGAAGGCTATCATGTCAAATGTGGATTAAATCTCTAATAACTTCGATAAATAAAAAACCTGAATCTTCAGACTTCAAATCCAAGAGCGGGACTTCTCTTTCAACTTTTTTGCACAAAATTTCAGAGCGCGTTGTCGCTGAGAAGGTGTTTTTTCTACTGTCATGGATAAAAGGATGTTATATCGGTGAGATTGAAGGTTCAAGTGATACTTTCTGAAAGTAGTCGGAGAGCGGAGTATTTGGAATAAGCTTTCGTAGGAAGGAATTGACTTTTCTGCTTTCTTTCCAGAATTTGACGGCTGATTTTTCACTTTCTGCATCTTGTTCCCAATAAACGGAAGTTAATTCTGAAAGCCTTAATTTTATTACTCTTGATTTGGATTGGTTATTAACTAACATATTATTGTTAAATTATGACGAAAGGTAATGGGAAAGTGGTTCTGACTCTCTTGAGATACTATTACCATCATGAAAAGACCATTATTAAGTTTCATATTTCGGGAGTATCTCAAACAAAGACAGTAATTACGATTGAGTTAAAACTATGCTGTACTGATTTTTTCCAAACCACATCTCGAATAGAGCATGCTGATTGCTGAGATAAGACTTTGAAAAAATTCAATCTCATCTAAACACCACAGACTTCACATTTTTCACTGTTGAGTCTTTGATATTGACTGTGATGCTGGTTCTACTGATTTAACCTGCCAAAAGCTGTATTGAAGAAATAGGTTATTTCGCTAGTATTTTCAGGTTGAAAACTCCCTTTCAGACTGAAATAGCCTCACGCTGACAATAATACTGTTCCTTGCTAGTTTTTCGAGCTATTTTCCCCATATTTAATGAACTTTTTCAACTCATACACTGAATTTGCTCTGGATCTAGTAATAAATCAATGGACATGTCATCCTCGAAGATTGCTAAATTTAAGTAAGATATAACAAGCTTTTTCATGCCTCACAACCAATAGAAATTTTATCATTTATACAGAAATGAATAGCATCGAACCTCTCGTGTCATTTATGAAAAGGTTTGCTCTCAAAAGCGAGTAATTTCCTATGAACTAGCTGAGAAGAAAGGTTACATAAGAAAAACTGTTGATATGTATCAAAAGCTTTCTTAGAAAAATTTTAGCGACAAGCCTAAGGAAAAACAATGCAAAAAAACATCATTTGAACTTGGAATGAAAAATCTGTTAAACGTATGGATGATTCTAAGATGTAGAAGGACCTTGAGTCTTCAAATTTTTGAACAGATCATTATTAATGATCAAATCATTTTATGGCAATTTTAATTAATTGGGCTCAATTTATGGTAGAGCTCCAAAGATTTAATTTAAAATAAAGTACTCCAGTTGAACGACAGATAGACCTGGTAAAACACGCAATCTTCTCAGAAACAAGCTCCACATCCAAGGTAGACTCGGGCACATATTTGACAATCTCCAATTTTCCTTAGTTTTTGAGAAAACCCTGTTGGAGACCCGATTCCTGAGATTCGATCAATGTGAGTATGTGAATGTATTACGAAGGTAAACAGTCATGAATAATTGAAATTGCCTTCACTTCGTAAGCAAATAGAACATGCATAGAATAATAACTCAGATCTTTTTTTGAAAGAACATATTTAAAGACCGAAAAAAGCCCAAGTAATAATTTTAAATCCGATGAAAATATTTTCTCTTTCAACAGTTCTTATCTTAAGCCTTTCCATTATTACAGGTAAACTTCCATGACACTTCATGCCCTCATCTCTGTAGGTCACACCTTGTTTGTCGAAAGCGCACAGTACTATTTAATTGCTGGAGCCACTGAAGTAAGCTTACCGAACACTCTCTCTCTCAAAAACTTGACCTGGAATAGCACTACTCCTAATATCACTGGTACGTATCTGAATTTCTCCAAAGTCATCTGAAAAGAGACATGTACGTATCTAAATTTACAAAAAAATAAGCCGTTAATCTTATTAGGGAAGCTTTTTAGCTTTGCCTTTTGGATGAGACTTCCAGCAACCATTGAGTGGAAGGAAAATCAATCGTTACCTGTGTTAACTCATAACTTTTCTGGTACCCTCGCAACCAGTGTCTCTTGGGAGAGTGTGAAGTTAGCAGACGAGTCTATTCTGTACCAGCTTAAATTCTCTGACATTGATAATGGTGGTTCAACTGACCCTATTGCCATCTTTGATAACGTATACTCGTTTCGAATGCTTTTTTCCTTGATTTTACTCTTTATAGACGAATTCATCAATTTGGTTTTTTATTTCGGTTAATTTTGATTGTAACAGGCACATCAAAAACCGTTACAGTTGGCAAAACAGCCAGTTTTCCAAGCAGTCCTGCCCAATATAGTTACACAGGAAGAGATTTTACAAACGGCATTCCCGATCTGATGGTAGAACCCAACATTTTGTGGATGAATTTTCGATATTTTACCTTTAATCCCGTCGATGCGTACTATTTATTCAGGGGTGGATCAGAAATAAGTAAATGAGTTTAAAGAAGCTATCCAACTTAATATTACTTTAGAACTGGTGCTATGGCACAAGTTTGTTCCTTATGATGCCAAGCCAGACCAAAATCAAGCACCAAGGCGAAAAAATAACAAAGGTTTGGAATATTTTTACATTGCTACATGTGTTTATGATAAATTTTGTTATAATGTTGATTCCATTGTTTTGAATAAAGTTTCAGGTTATGATTGCGCGTAGCCTTGCAATATTGCCAAATATTTGCAAGTATGAAGACACTCTTGCCATAAAAGTCATATTCTCGTCAAAGCAAAACTCAAGAATTAGATGACTTGTGATATTTTGAGTCCTCCTCATAACGGTTTTAAATCAATAATTTGAAACATTAAATCACTCAAATCAAACCAAAGTTTTCAATCATGACTGATCATAGAGTATGTATCATTGTTTTTGAAAGTTTATTGGATTGAATCTAACATCTAAATAATTCACAAATCAAGCCGTTGAGATCGATTTTCCTGAAAACATTGATTTTAATGACCTTTGAGTGCTATGTTTATGTATGGGTTAGAGGCAAGCACCTCTACTGGTAACAATGTGCAAATTTCCTTTACTTTCGTATACTCCCTTCTCGCCCAAGGAAGCACCGGAGCCAGCAAAACCAACATCAAAAGACAATAGTACACTATGCTCGCCGCAAGAAAATACGCAAAAATCTGCTGTACATTTGCTGCAACTTCTTCAAAGTTTGATTGGTAAATAGCAAGGACATTGTCCAAGGCGACTTGAGTCATTATCGCATAATAATCATAAGTTAACATATCCGAATAAACTGTCAGGTTAACAGCAAATTCAAGAGTGGGAGAATTTGCAAGTTGTTGCCTGTAAACTGAAAAAGCTTCGACTGAGCTCTTAAATAGTGCCGGGATACCGAATTGGACTGTAGGTAAATCAGCCATATATCCACAGAAGGATGTTGTCACAGAGTCAAAAAAGGTATTACAAAATGATGAATTGCGTATGACTTGAAGGACATTCGTAAGGTTCTTTGAAACATACGGGTCATTTTCCAAAGAATCAATTGTATTAAGCATGGAATAGAGGGAAGAAGAGTATGCTTTTGCCTCATCCATATAGAATGACGTTTCATTGAGTAGATTTAAAGTTTCTGCAGCTTCTCCATTTGCTGCTTTAGCCGTCGCTTCCAAGAGATGAGCAGAAATAGCTGCAGCGCTAGCTCCGCTTTCTGCCAAGAGCCTGTATTGGTTTATCAGAGGAAGACAACTGTTCACAGGACTTCTTTTGAAGGAATAAGCTACAATAAAAGGGAGGAGGAATAGAATGCAGTAGGACAGAGACAAACCGATATGTAAGACTCTCTGTTGATTCAACGGTTTGTATCTTTTGGACACAGGAGCTGCGGCTCGACTAGCTTTTTTGGTAATTGGTTTTGAGGAAGATGCAGGCTTCTTCTCTATAGCCTCTTCTGAATGCTGGCCTTTGAGGTAGGCAGCTTTTTCTCTGAGGGAAGCTATTTCATCATCGAGTTCATGGTCTGGAATTCTGGTGAATTTAGAAAGGAGGTTCTCTGATGAGCGGTGAAGTTTGAAGTAGATATATAATATTGTGGATCCTATGGTGACTGCGGCAGCAACTCCCACGATAACCCGAAGCGCCAGGAGTAAAAGTAAACTGTCGAATTCGCTGATGAGTCGAGAAAAAAGATCTCTGTTGAGTGAGTTGAAAATTATGCTAAAATTCAAGTGTTGCTTGCCGAAGAAATTGAGACTATTCACGTTGATTGTAAATCCATCCATTATGTCGTATAAAAAGCTGCTCATATAGCCTCTCAGGACTAGTAATGCTTCATTAAAATTCACAACTCGGTCCAAGTATGGTGAATCAGGTAGAGTTAGATTCAATGCATACTTCTCGTAGGTGAAGTCTGAATAGTATGCGCCTGGGTTAGATCGAAGGACATATTTTTCATATTGAGTGTTGAATGTAAAGTAGAAGTCGGAGACAAATTCGGGAGTGAGGAATTGAAGCAGCATTCTCGTTTCAAACGGCCAAAGACCCTGCTTAATGGTTAGAGCCATTTCACTGACATTAAGGAAAGCTCCCATCATTGTCATTAGCATCATTGGGAAAGAAGTGATCCCTGAGAGTTCAGATAAAATCTCAAATCTTCGGGTCAAATCCAAATAATCAACGACCAAATACCCAAATATTGCAATACAGGCGAGAAGCCGTAACAAACTCATCATTTCAATTGAAACTGGCAATTTGTGACTCTTGATCAGTTGTCTTGCTTTCTCTATTTTTCGCTGCCTTTTTGCAGAGCCTTGCATGCTGCCATAGTAAGCCGACGAAGCATTACGTTTTTCCCAGACCTTCTGATGAGTACTTCCCTTCTCCTCGAAATCTTCACTCACGGCGCCTTTAATTTTTTCGATGTCTTCTTCGCTCGATTTGATTGAATGCATAGAAACACTCCCATTTCGTGCTCCAGATATTCTGTGAGAAAATAAATCGGTACTTTGAAATCGACTTCTGGTTCTGGTCTGGAACTCTTCTTTTAGCAGTCTAAATCGTGACTTCAAATTGTTCTCAGTATCACTTTCATTTCTTTGCTCTGAGGGGATGGAGTCCACATCCATATATTCACTTGATCTGATACTAATCAACTGTTTAATCGGAGAAACCAGTTTTCGTGAAGCAACTTTTGAAATGTCCTTGAGAGTTCCGGCATTTTCGAGATAAAGATAGATAACATAGCTCTCGTAGCTCCCAGAATCTAAATCGTTTGTACCGAAGGGGCAAACAGAGAAATCGATTTCCAGCTCATCTTCATAAAAATCAGCAGAGGTTTTGAGGCTTAAGAATCCGTGCTTTCTCGTATTAATGTCGTCTAACACTGAAGACTTGGAATCTCTTTTCGATAAGACCTGATGAATATATTTTCCTGAAAGCTTACTGTAAACTTTTAAGGAAGAGGCTAACTTAGCGCTGACACCTTGAATTTGGCCATCTCGTTGACAGAGGATGAAATAAGCTGAGTTACTCCTTTCTTCTTCTCCAAATAAGACCATACAAGGAACTTCGTTAAAAATTTGATGCTGAATGAATCCTTGTGCAGGAATAAGATCACCTGTGCGACCTTTCAAAATTATTTGACACATTTTGCGATCCTCACTACCAGTTGTTTCGTTCTTCTGGTCTGTTGAGGCAATTTTGGATTCATAATTAACAGCAGCTACAATCTCATTGAAATTTAGATTTGATCCTTCTTCTGTGGAATAATGCAAGAGTGTCATTAACTCTTCGGTGCATCGAATGATTTTACCCCGATTCACATTACAGTTATTCGTAACAATGACGAAAGTTTGAGAAGAAGTCGAGCTGTTCTGGATTGCTTCAATAATGTCAGCTGATGTAGTGGTGATATC